>OIZT01001028.1_pt1 | contig 14020 bp, 12 predicted proteins | sample 1588611 | NCBI WGS metagenome assembly OIZT01 (sample SAMN03283278) | human gut metagenome | biome: human-associated habitat; material: feces | host: Homo sapiens | place: Peru | collected 2012
CAGGAGAGGGTTTTGTCCCCTCATCCGTCTCGCCTGCGGCGAGCCACCTTCCCCGTAGGGGAAGGCTTCCTCCCGGCGGGGGCTGTGCTATCTGGGACTGCTGAAAATTCCGTCCAAGTTGACTTTTTTGAATTTTCAATGTATAATAAGTTCACTAAATTCAACTATTAAAGGAGACAACCATGAATAAACCTGGTGTGATGATCTATTTTACCATGCGTCCCTCCCGGAAGCTGCCTATGGAGGACCGGCTGCGGCTGTATGACGCCATGCTGGACTATGGGGAAACCGGGGTGGTGCCGGAATTGGAGGGGCCATTGGCTGTGCTGTGGGACTATTTTCAGCCTCAGCTGGAGCTGGACAACGCCCGCTATGAGTCCATCCGGGCGAAGCGGGCCAAGGCGGGACGGCTGGGGGGCCAGGCCTGCCAGGGCTCCAAGCAGCCGGAGCAGGAGCCCCAGGATGGGCAAGAAGAAGCAAGCGAGGCAGCGGAAGCAACGGAAGCAACGGAAGCAAACGAAGCAAATGAAGCAAACCAAGCAAACGAAGCCAATACAATACAATCCAGTACAGTCCAATCCAATCCAGTTCAATTACGGGAGAGTATAGCGGCCAAGGCCCCTCCCGCCCCCAGGAAGCGGTTTGTCCCCCCTAGCCAGGCAGAGATCGGGGCCTATGTCCGGGAGGCAAAGCTTACCATGGACCCTCAGGAATTCCTGGACTACTACACCGCCAACGGCTGGAAGGTAGGCAGCCACGCCATGAAGGACTGGCGTGCCGCCGCCCGGAACTGGGCCCGGAAGGAGGCCCATATGCCCCGGCAGCCCCTTCGGCCCGCCCCCATTGTCCTGGCCCCATTGGTGGACCCCTTTGACCCCATCACATACTGAGGAGGGCCCAGGAAATGTTTGACTTTCAAAGCGCCGAATTCAGCACCCTGGGGGCCCTGCTCATCGACGGCAGCTGTCTGGAGCAGGTCCGGCCGGTGCTGCCCAATGGAGAGGCCTTCGGCAATCCCGCCTGCCGGAAGGCCTACGAGGCCATCTGCGCCCTGGCAGACCAGGGCAAGCCCATCGACCCGGTCACCGTGGGGCGGCTTTCAGGCCTGGACAACCGGTTCCTTCTGGAGTGCATGGAGCTCTCCCCCACCTGCGTCTATGCCGGGGATCATGCCAAAACCGTGGCCGAGGGCTACGCCCGGCGGCGGCTCCGGGACCTGGGGTGCCAGCTGACGGAGCAGGCCCTGTCCACAGACCAGGACCCCACAGAGTTGCGCAACCAGGCCCAAAGCATCCTGGAGGCCCTGGACATCGGCAGGTCCACCGTCCCCACCGCCGCCGAAAGCCTGTATGCCTTCCTCACCTACCGGGCCCAGGTCAACAGCGGGCAGCGGCAGACCCTCCGCACCGGCTTTCCCGGCCTGGAGATGAGCCTGGAGGAGCTGAACGCCCGGCGGCTGGCCGCCTTCACCCCTCTGAAGTGCTCCTACAGTCGGCTTCTCTTCGGCAAAACCACCCAGGAGGAGGAATTGCAGCTGCTGAACACCTGCGGCCAGCTGGAGCCCAGGGCTCTGCGGCTGTGGAACCCCAACGGCCTGACAGTGCCGGAGCTGGAGCAGCAGGCCAGGCAGCTGAAAGCCCAGGTGGTGATCCTGGACTACCTGGGCCTGGTCCAGACCCGCAGCACCAAGCAGACGGAATACGAGCGGGTGACCCAGATCTCCGGGGACCTGAAGCGGATGGCCCGGCGGCTAAACTGCGTGGTGCTGGCCCTGTGCCAGCTGAACCGGGAGTCCGTCTCCCCGGTCTGCGACAGTCTGCCGAAGCTCAGCCAGCTCCGGTCCTCCGGCGCTCTCGAGCAGGACGCGGATGGGGTGCTGCTCCTCCACCGCAATGCCCCCTCCGACCTCCAGGATCCCAGCCAGCCCCAGCCCTTTTACATCCACGTGGCCAAAAACCGCCATGGCCGTACCGGCACCGTGGAGCTGAACTGGTATCCCCCGGTAAACCGCTTCGAAGACCGCAGCGGCAAGTGGCCGGTCATGTCCTGGCGGTGATCTTCCGCCTTTCCCCCCCCGCCGGAGGCAGCCTTCCCCTCCGGGGAAGGTGGACCGGGCGCAGCCCGTGACGGATGAGGGGGTCCTGGCCCTCCCGAGGAATAGGGCCAAGATGAATGGGAGCGATCCCTCAGTCAGCCTACGGCCGACAGCTCCCTTTACGCAAGGGAGCCTTCGTACCGTCCGCGGTCGCAGATTCATCGGAGCTCCTTTGTTTTCCGCAGCTGGGCATCCCTCATCCGTCAGGGCTTACGCCCTGCCACCTTCCCCGTAGGGGAAGGCTTCCTCCGGCGGGGGCCTGGAGAGACGGGGACTCCGGGAGGACGGAGTGGGTTTTCCCTTCCCCAAAGCTGTTTCCCTTATTTTCACTAATAAAGAAAGGGAATCATTTTCAGAAGAGATTGACTTTCCCTTAAAACTGGATATAATACAAGGGAAAGAAACGGAGGGTAAGGGAATGAGAGATTTTCACTATTCAGCAATTCGGAACCAGAAATGGGATTCTGAGATTCTGGGACTGATTGCCGCAATCTATAAGGAAGCCGGGAAACAGGAGCTTTATCTGAAACAGCGTCCGGAAGAATTGGAGAAATTGGTTGAGATTGCAAAGATCCAAAGTACAGAGGCTTCCAATGCGATTGAAGGAATTGTTACCACCAGCACCCGAATTCGGCAGCTGGTCGAAGAAAAAACCACCCCGAAGAACCGGGATGAGCAGGAGATCGCCGGATACCGGGACGTGCTTTCCATTATTCACGAAAGCTTTGATGCCATTCCTCTGACACGGAATTACATTTTGCAGCTCCACAAAATCCTGTACAGCCATATGTACAATCCCATGGCGGGACAGACAAAGAATGTCCAGAATTATATCAGCGTCACCTATCCGGATGGTCACACCAAAATCCTGTTCACGCCCCTGGCACCTTTTGAGACACCGGAGGCGCTGGACCGGATCTGTGAGGAATACAACAAGGTGATTGGCAACATGGAATTGGAGCCTTTGATTGCCATTCCGGTTTTTATCCACGATTTTCTGTGCATCCACCCTTTTAACGATGGGAACGGCAGAATGAGCCGGTTGCTGACCACGCTGCTTTTGTATCGCAGCGGATTCTATGTTGGAAAATATATCTCTCTGGAAGCAAAAATCGCAAAAAGCAAGGATTTGTATTATGACACATTGCTCCGTGCACAGCATGGCTGGCAGGAAGGAACCGAGGATGCGGTCCCCTTTATCAAGTACCTGCTTGGCACGATCCTGGCTGCTTATAAAGACTTTGAAGATAGATTTGCCATTGTAGAAGAAAAGCTTCCCGCCACCCAAATGGTTCGCAAGGCAAGCCAGAATAAAATTGGTCGTTTTACGAAGCAGGATATCCGGGAGCTATGTCCTTCCTTGAGCCTCAGTTCTGTAGAAGGTGCACTGCGTAAAATGGTAGCGGATGGTGAACTGAAGCGTGAGGGAGCCGGAAAATCGACCCGCTATATTCGATTGAAATAATATGACCATTTTAACTCCACAATAAGGTAAAAAATCCCCCCAGGAAGCCCTGGAGGGATTTGGGGCATATGGACTTAGGCCTTGCCGTCGGAGCCCAGAACGTGGACGATCTTGTGGGCCACCATGTCCTTGACGGCCTGACGGGCAGGCTTCAGGTACTGACGGGGGTCGAAGTGATCGGGATGCTCGTAGAAGTACTTGCGGATGTTGCCGGTCATAGCCAGACGGATATCGGAGTCGATATTGATCTTGCAGACAGCCAGCTGAGCGGCCTTGCGCAGCTGATCCTCAGGAATGCCGATGGCGTCGGGCATATTGCCGCCGTAGGTGTTGACCATCTTCACGAACTCCTGGGGCACGGAGGAAGAACCGTGCAGCACGATGGGGAAGCCGGGCAGACGCTTGATGCACTCCTCCAGCACGTCGAAGCGCAGGGGAGGCGGCACCAGGATGCCGTCGGCATTGCGGGTGCACTGAGAGGGCTTGAACTTGTAAGCGCCGTGGCTGGTGCCGATGGCGATGGCCAGGGAGTCGCAGCCGGTGCGGGAGACGAACTCCTCCACCTCTTCGGGGTGGGTGTAGCTTTCCTTGCCGTGCTCGACAGCGACCTCGTCCTCAACGCCGGCCAGGGTGCCCAGCTCGGCCTCGACCACAACACCGTGATCGTGGGCGTACTCAACGACCTTCTTGGTCAGAGCAATGTTCTCTTCAAAGGACTTGGAGGAAGCGTCGATCATGACGGAGGTGAAGCCGCCGTCCACACAGCTCTTGCACAGCTCGAAGCTGTCGCCGTGGTCCAGGTGCAGAGCGATGGGAATATCCGGATTCTCAATAACAGCAGCCTCAACCAGCTTCACAAGGTACGTGTGGTTGGCGTAGGCACGGGCGCCCTTGGACACCTGCAGAATGACGGGGGACTTCAGTTCGCCCGCAGCTTCGGTGATGCCCTGAACGATCTCCATGTTGTTGACGTTGAAAGCGCCGATGGCGTAGCCGCCGTCGTAAGCCTTCTTGAACATCTCAGTAGTAGTTACGAGAGCCATTGGAATCAATCCTTTCTTAAATAAGCGCTCCTCCCGTGGGAGGCCCGCTTTTTATTTCGATATCATTATATCACATTTCTCAAAGAATTCAATAATAATATTTGCCAAACCATAAGAATCATGCTATAATGTGTATCGAGTGGATTTTATACAACCTATTTCCGGCAAATTCCACAAATCTCTATCTCAATTCCTATCTGGAGGTATATGAAAATGTCTGAAAAGAATCTGGTTGGCGCACTGATCGTCGGTCAGTCCGGCGGTCCTTCCGCCGTCATCAACTGCTCCGCCTACGGCGTCATCAAGACGGGCCTGGAAAACCCCAACATCACCAAGGTCTACGGCGCTTTCCACGGCATCAAGGGCGTGCTGAACGATCAGCTGATGATCATGGACGAAGAGGACGCTTCCGAGCTGGAGAACATGATGCACACTCCCTCCTCCGCCCTGGGCTCCTGCCGCTATAAGATCGCCGATCCCGACGTGGACGACTCCGACTACAAGCGCATCCTGGAGATCTTCAAGAAGTACGACGTCCGCTACTTCTTCTACAACGGCGGCAACGACTCCATGGATACCTGCAACAAGATCTCCAAGTACATGGCCAAGGTTGGCTACGACTGCCGGGTCATGGGCGTGCCCAAGACCATCGACAACGACCTGGCCGGCACCGACCACTGCCCCGGCTTCGCCTCCGCCGCCAAGTACATCGCCACCTCCTTCATGGAAGTGTCCCGTGACAGCAAGGTCTACGACACCGGCATGGTCACCGTCATCGAGTGCATGGGCCGTCACGCCGGCTGGCTCACCGCCGCCGCTGCCCTGGCCAACACCAAGGGCGACGGCCCGGACCTGGTGTACCTGCCCGAGGTGGACTTCGATATGGACAAGTTCCTGGCCGACGTGAAGCGGGTATACAATGAGAAGAAGAACTGCCTGGTTGCCGTCTCCGAGGGCATCCACTATGCCGACGGCACCTTCGTCAGCGAGGCCAAGACCTCCGGCACCGACGGCTTCGGCCATGCCCAGCTGGGCGGCCTGGCTGCCCGCCTGACCGACGTGATCAAGGCCAGCCTGGGCGGCGTGAAGGTCCGTCCCATCGAGCTGAGCCTGCTGCAGCGCTGCGCCGCTCACTGCGCCTCCGGCACCGACATGGCCGAGTCCTTCATGTCCGGCAAGGTGGCTGTTGAGGCCGCTGTCTCCGGCGTCACCGACAAGATGGTGGGCTTCGAGTGCACCCGTGATGCCAATGGCTACCACTGCGAGCCCAAGCTCTTCGACCTGTCCCTGGTGGCCAACACCGAGAAGAAGGTGCCCCGCGAGTGGATCAACGCCGAGGGCAACGGCGTGACCCAGGGCTTCATCGACTACTGCCTGCCCCTCATCCAGGGCGAGACCGATATGGTCAAGGAAGACGGCCTGCCCCGGTTCGTCCACCTGAAGAGAGTCTTCGCCAAGTAAGTTTCTAACGGCTTCACCCCCCGGAAATTTCTTTCCGAGGGGTGAAATTTTTCCACAGCCTTGACAATTTCTGTCTGCTGATTTTTATTCACTTTTCGCCTTCCCCCGGCGGCTTCTTCTCCGTTTTCTCCGGGGCCGTTCTTCGGGGTCGGCCTTTTCGGCTCTTCTGGCGTAGGTCTCGGCGGCCTCACTGGTTGCCTCGTAGGTCAGGCGGCTGACTCTTGTCAGGCCGTCGGGCTGCTGGCTCATGCGGACCCGGATCAGGAATTTGCCGTCCTCCGGGCAGGTGGCCAGGTCCATATACCGGTGGCCGGGCTGGGCAAACCAGCGGGAGCCCAGCATCTGGCGGCCGCAGACGGGGCACCTGTTCTCCCTGCCGGACATGGCGGCCAGGGCCGTCTCCCGGTCCGGCAGGTCCCGGAAGACCTCCCGCCGGATGCAGCCCGGCAGCTCCGCCCCGTGGAAGCCGTTCTCGTGGCTGCGAAGGGCGGAATCATACTCCATGGCTCCTTTTTTCAGGTCCAGCCGGGCGCAGATCAGGGCCGTGTGGTAAGCGTCCCCCAGGGCATCGTGGGCAGGCCGGGTGGCCTGGATGCCGAAGGTCTCCATGGCGGTCTTCAGGGCCTTCTGGGAGGTGGAGCCGTCGGTCTGGGCGTTGAAAATCATCTGGGCATTGTACCATCGCTCCGTCCACTCCTCCCCCAGCCCATAGAGCCGGAGATTCTCCCGGAGAATGCCGATGTCGTCAAAGCCCCAGGTGAGAAACACAATGTCCTCCCCGCACCAGAGGCGAAACCGCTCCATAGCCTCCGGGAAGGGGATGCCCTCCTCCCGGAGCCGGGTCTCCTTGATGCCTGTCAGCTTGCTGACCCGGCGGTTCAGGTGCCGGTAGACCTTGGGCCGCACCATGACCTGGAATTCGTCGGCCACCGTGCCGTCCTCCAGGACCCGCACCGCCCCCACCTGGATGATCTCCCCCCGGATGGCGGAACCGGCCGGCTTTTTAGAGGAGGGAGAGCCGGGCCAGGGCTGGTTCCACTCCATGTCCAAAACGATATAATCCATTCTCTGTTCCTCTGTAAGGTTTTCTTTACGTTCTATCATACCACAGACCGGCAGGGTCTGTAAACAGGTTCTTTGAAATCTTCGTAAATTATTCCGATTGCAATTATGCGCAAGATGTATTATACTGGTGGCAAGGACTGGCTGAATACCCAGAAGTTCCCGTTCACACTTCATTAATTTTGTGAAATCTGATTTCACCGCAAAATTTTAGGAGGTTATGTCCCATGCCCAGTACCAAGGAAGCCATGGAGAAACCAGTTCAGAAGGAGGAAGTCACTATGGAAGAACCCCGCTATACCCCCGAGCCCGGCCCCAGAAGAAGCGTGGCCTTTATCGGCTCTGAGTGCTATCCCTTTGTAAAGACCGGCGGCCTGGCAGACGTGATGTACGCCCTGCCCAAGGCCCTGAGCCGGATGAATTGCGACGTGAAGGTCATCCTCCCCCGCTACCGGTGCATCCCCTGGGAGTACCAGACCCGGATGGTCTACCGGGGGGAATTCCAGATGAACCTCTGCGCCGACGGCCGGAGCTTCTATGTCGGCATTATGGAATACGTATGGGACGGTGTGGTCTACGACTTCATCGACAACCAGGAGTTCTTCTCCGACGGCAACCCCTACACCTCCATCATCGGGGACATCCCCAAGTTCTGCTTCTTCTCCAAGGCCGCTCTTGCCGCCCTGAACTTCATGAACTGGATCCCGGACATTATCCACTGCCACGACTGGCAGGCGGCCCTGGCCCCGGTGTATCTGCGGACCCTGTTCCAGGATACGCCCATCGGCCAGGCCAAGACTATGTTCACCATCCACAACCTGCGCTTCCAGGGCGTGTACAATATCCCCACCATCCGCTATTGGTCCGGTCTGCCGGACTACGTGTTCAATAAGGATGCCCTGACCCAGAACTGGCTGGATGCCAACATGATGAAGGGTGGCCTCACCTACTGCAACATGATCACCACCGTCTCCGGCACCTACGCCCAGGAGATCCAGACCCCCGCCTACGGCGAGCGGCTGGATGCCCACCTGCGCTACCACTCCGGCAAGCTCCACGGCATCGTCAACGGCATCGACTACGACATCTGGAACCCCTGGACGGACCCCATGCTCCATACCAACTACGACATCACCAATGTCCTGCCCCGGAAGAAGGAGAACAAGCGGGCATTGCAGGAGGAGCTGGGGCTGTGGCAGGACGACCACAAGTTCGTCATCGGCCTGGTGTCCCGGCTGACCAACCAGAAGGGCCTGGACCTGATCAACGCCATTATGCCCCAGATCGTAGACGAGCACACCCAGGTGGTGGTCCTGGGCACCGGCGACCGGCTGTATGAGGACGCTTTCCGGTACTACGAAAACGCCTACCGGGGCAACGTCTGCTCCAGCATCATGTATGACGAGGGCCGGGCCCACCGGATCTACGCCGGAGCCGACGCGGTGCTGGTGCCCTCCCAGTTTGAGCCCTGCGGCCTGACCCAGCTCATCGGCATGCACTACGGCACCATCCCCATCGTCCGGGAAACCGGCGGCCTGAAAGACACCGTCCAGCCCCACAACGAGTTCACCCACGACGGCAACGGCTTCACCTTCGACCGCTACGACGCCGGCCTCCTGCTGGACGCCATCAACCGGGCCAAGACCTTCTACTTCACCAACCGCTACTGCTGGGACGAAATGGTCCAGCGGGACATGGACAAGAACGTATCCTGGGAAAATTCCGCCTGGCAATACCGGAACCTGTACCTGGAGATGACAAGAGACAAGGCGTAAAGATGCTTTTTCCCCGAACCGGCCGGGCCGGTTCGGGGTTGTTTCGGTATCTCAGAAAAATCATACAAACTAAGCTATAAAGGAACTAAGAGATGAAGAAGCTACTTTTTTCCATCCTATTCTGCCTTCTTTTTCTGGTGGGCTGCGGAAAAGCAAAGGCCCAAGAGCCAACGGACCTATCTATAAACCTCATAGAATCCACCGAACCGACAGCCACGGAGACAAACAACGCAGAAACAAAGGCAGTACCGGAAGCAACAGAAATAATACCGTCAACCGAGGCTCCAACCACTGCGCCAGAATCAACCAACCCCAGTCAAAGCCCTTCCCTGCCGCAGCCTCAAAAGCTGGAGCATCCCTCAACGGGGTATGCTGTGTATGACGGCATGGTTGAGAAATGTATATGGGCAGCGCTTCATACTACAGGAGACGATATTGACTTATTAGAAGAAAAGCAAATTTCAGATGTATTCCGCTTTGGTGACTCTGATTCATCATTTCAGTTTACCTGTATGGATCTAGATAATAACGGCAATGAAGAACTTATAATCTTCCAAAATAATACAGAGAATTCAATAATATATGCAGCATACACAATAGATAACGGGAATCTTATTTGGTTTTTAAAAGGTGGAGAACGAAATCGATATTATCTTCGAGCGGATGGTAAAATCGGGAACAGCGGTTCTTCTGGTGCTGCATTTTCAACCGATGCAACTTATACCTACAACAATGGGATTTTGTCACTGGACGAATGTTATTTTACAGACGGTATGCGGAATGATGGTAACTATTGGCTTTATTCTCAAAAAGAGCCCTATGATCCAAACGCAGCGCTGATTTCCCAGGAAGCATATGATACCGCAACAGCAAACATGTACAAAACTTATATCTCTCTCAACGGTACAGCACTACAGGACTACATGACCCAGGACGAGCAGGCCATCCGCAGTGATGTTGCTGTAGCCGCATACCAGGAGTCCCAGCTCCACGGTAAAGAGAAATACGACCTTTGGGATGTTGTTTTAAATCGCCTGTGGAGAATCCTGAAATATCGCTTGTCCAGCGAGGAAATGAAGCAGCTGACCCAGGAGCAACTTGCCTGGATCGATAAAAAGGAAGCTGCTGCCCAGAATGCAGAAGCGGAAAAAGGCTTTGAAATCCAAGCGGAATATACCAAAAATCGTATTAACGAATTAATGAATCTCTTGCAGCAATAACGCAATGCCGCCTTTCCCCCGCCCTCTCCTGCATGGAGAGGGTGCTGCCCGCTTATCGGCGGGTGTGGAGGGGACACCTAAAAGCATAGACCGGGCCAGGTTGAGAGGCAAAAACCTCCCACCCGCGTAGGGGGCGATGCCCACTGTCAAGACCTGATTGTTTACAAAATGTTCGGGATGATTGTTTACACTTCTAGAGCCTATAAATTTTCCTCGAATCAAACTCTTTAGCATCCAGATCAATCCTGGCAACCTCGAAGTTTCCGTAGGCCAGGATCACCAGGTCGTCTGTTGGCCGACGGAGCTCGATGTACTTGCCAATCATGCTTTCACTGAGATAGTAACGGTGCTTCTGTACGGCGATGTATCCCTTGCAATTTACTTTTCTCAGGTTCCTTCCGCTGTCATACTCCGGCTCCTTCGGCTCTTCGATGTAGCCACGCTTGCTGGGCTTGTAGTGTTTCGCCGGTACATCCAGCTTCAGCGCCGCATGTGGTCGTTCGTAGTTGTAGCAGTACCGGAATGCGTCAAACTCACGCTGCGCCTCATCCAGGTCTGCCAGAGGTTTTCGCCGCAGCAGATCCTCTTTTAGCGTTCTATGGAACCGTTCATCCTTTCCCTGTGTCTGAGGATGCAAGGGTCTTCCGTGCATCGGTAAAATGTCCATCTGCATCATCCAGATTTCAAAGGGTGTATACCCGCCCTGGTTGTCTGCCCAGGGCGAACCATTGTCACATAGAATTGCGTTAGGTAGTCCAAATTCCCTGAAAATACGAACTAAACTGGATTTTGTGGGGGCCCATTGTTCGTTTTCTTTAGCATCCAGGCACAGAGAAAAACGGGAATGGTCATCCAAAAGTGTTAGTCCGTGACAGCGCCCGCCATTGCCCATACCAAAGTGGCCTTTGTAATCCATCTGCCACAGCGCATTGGGAACCTCATACTCGAAACGTTTCCATGGCGTGTGTCGTTCCGAAGCTTCCACACTGATGAGGTCATTCCTTTTGAGTATCTCGTTGACCGTACTGACCGCCGGAAGCTGCGTCTCACCCTTGTCCACCATGAACCGGCGAATTTTCCGTGCGCCCCATGTCGGATGGGCAGCCCGCACATCCATGATCCGCAGTTCTATTTCGCGGCTGGTCTTGAACGGCCTGCTGTACGGCGTGTGGGGCCTGTTACACATGCTTTCCCCGTTCCGGTAGCGCTCGATCCACTTGTATCCAGTTGGTCGGCTGATCCCGTACTCGCGGCACAGAGCGCTGATACTCTCTTCTCCCATGACCGCACGTGCCACAAATTCTTTTCTTTTTTCGTCCACAGTTTTTCTCTCCCAGGGCATACAAGCACATCCTTTTTCTATGTTTTGCATGCCGTTATTGTACTTGAAACTGTAAACCATCTCCCCGAACAAACTGTAAACAATCATACCAGTCTATACAGCCCACATCGCCCCGAGGCCTTGCGGGCGGGATCGGCCCCTGTTCCATGGAAAAAGCCAAAGCCTTCCCCCTCGGGGAAGGTGGCTCGGCGAAGCCGAGACGGATGAGGGGACTCAGCGCACCCCCAAAACCAGGCCTGGTCTTTGTCGGTGGGAGCTCCCTCATCCGTCCCGGGCTATGCCCGGTCCACCTTCCCCGTAGGGGAAGGCTTTAGCATGCCATTCCGGTGGCGCGCCCTATAGAAGAAAGGAAAATGGAAATATGGAAATCATCAAACCCCGCACCCTCTCCGGCTTTATGGAGTTGCTGCCGGACAAGCAGATCCGGTTTGAGAAGATGGTGCAGATCCTGCGGGACACCTACGCCTCCTATGGCTTCGCGCCCTTAGACACTCCTGCCATTGAGGACGCCCAGATCCTTCTGGCCAAGGGCGGCGGCGAGACCGAAAAGCAGATCTACCGCTTCACCAAGGGTGACAGCGACCTGGCTCTGCGGTTCGATCTGACGGTGCCCCTGGCAAAATATGTGGCCCTGCACTACAACGAGCTGGCTTTCCCCTTCCGCCGCTACCAGATCAGCAAGGTCTATCGGGGAGAACGGGCCCAGCGGGGCCGGTTCCGTGAGTTCTACCAGGCGGATATTGATATCATCGGCGACGGCAAGCTGGACATCCTCAACGAGGCGGAGATCCCCGCCATCATCTATAAGGTCTTCAAGGGCTTCGGCCTGAGCCGTTTCCAGATCCGGGTAAACAACCGGAAAATTCTTTCCGGCTTCTACGATATGCTGGGACTGGCCCACAAGAGCGGCGACATCATGCGCACCGTGGACAAGCTGGATAAGATCGGGCCGGAGAAGGTCAAGGCCATCCTCCTGGAGGACTGCGGCCTGACGGAAGACCAGGCAGGCGAGATCCTGGCCTTCATCGCCATCCGGGGCACCAACGCCCAGGTACTGGCAGCCCTGGAAGGCTACACCGGCAGAAACACGCTCTTCGACACCGGTCTTGGGGAGCTGAAGGCCGTTACCGCCAACCTGGCCGCCTTCGGCGTGCCCGAGGCCAACTTCGCCGTGGACCTGACCATCGCCCGGGGCCTGGACTACTACACCGGCACCGTCTACGAGACCAGCCTGCTGGATCATCCGGAGATCGGCTCCGTCTGCTCCGGCGGCCGCTACGACAACCTGGCGGGCTACTATATCGATAAGCCCCTGCCCGGCGTAGGCATCTCCATCGGCCTGACCCGGCTCTTCTACGTCCTGGACGAGCAGGGCCTGCTGAATCCTCAGCTTCCCAGCGCCCCCGCCGACGCTCTGGTGCTGCCCATGACCGCCGACATGGCCCCCGCCATTGCCCTGGCAGAGACTCTGCGGTCCGCAGGACTGCGGGTCCAGCTCTACGGCGAGCAGAAGAAATTCAAGCAGAAAATGGCCTATGCCAATAAGCTGGCGGTCCCCTTCGCCGTTCTCCTGGGTGAGGACGAGATTGCCCAGGGCCTGTGCTCCGTGAAAAATATGAGCACCGGCGAGCAGGCGCTCCTATCCCCTACCGAAGCTGCCAGCCGCATCAAAGAAGCCGTCACCGCCCAGGTGCCGGTGATCCTGGAGAAGTGAGATGAAGAGCTACCTGATCCAGGACACCACAGAGGAGGAGCGCCGCAGGATCGTAGAGGAGTCCTTGGGTCTGCTGGGCACCTGCGACGAATGCGCCGGCGGCTTAGCCGATATGTACGACGACTACATCTACGGCAAGCGGGAGCTGACAGAGATCACCATGTCCTTCCGGCGGGAGTACACCTCCGCCATGAAGGGTCCCCAGCGTTCCGGCTGCGGGTATGTATAAAGCAAACTGAGCCAGTGCCACGGGGCACTGGCCTCAGAGTGTCGAAACCCCCAGTTCTGCGTCAAGCAGAACTGGGGGTTCAGTCTGTCAAAGAACCCCTGCTTTCAGCAAGCGCACAAATGAGGGGACTGGGGTAGTTTTTTGACAAGCTGTAACATGCAGGCCCATGGTTTCGGGCCTGCATGTTATACTAAAACCTAATTAAACGCTTTAATAATCCAATCGCGTCCGGTAATGCTGAAAATGATATTAGGGGTAAGCGAGCAAATGGTATCGCAGAGACGATCAGCGACTTTCTCCAAGGTTGTAAAAACCTCGTTTCGAAAGCCGCGCTTTCGTATCTCCTTCCAGATCTGCTCTATCGGATTCATCTCTGGTGTGTATGGAGGGATATAGAAAACGCACGTTTGTCCTTTGTCTCTGTGCGTGCTGCCTTTATTGCGGCCATTTCCTCATTGGTGAATTTATAGTTCGATGCCATTATTCATCACCCAGATACGGTATAGCATATCTGGTAAGACAGTTAAAGTGTTTTACTAGATTTTAGTATCAGATGCGCCTTCTTCTTTTCAATAAATGCCTGTGGCTGTACAAGCAGAAAATCAAATCCCATC
>OIZT01001031.1_pt1 | contig 13995 bp, 17 predicted proteins | sample 1588611 | NCBI WGS metagenome assembly OIZT01 (sample SAMN03283278) | human gut metagenome | biome: human-associated habitat; material: feces | host: Homo sapiens | place: Peru | collected 2012
TTTAAGAAAAGGTGTCTTAAGATAAATTACATATAGTTTTTGATATAGTACTTCTGATGAAAAGCTCTTTTCTTTGGTTCCTTGTTGAAGTTTTCTGATTTGAGCTATTTCAGATTTTTGGTTTCTATTTTTTATAATAAGAAATGCAATTAAAATTACAACAAATAGTGCTCCTGCTCCCATCATTAAATATAATGGCATATCATTATTCATTTCTTAAAATCACCTCTCATTTCTTAGTAGCTTATATTTTTGCTTTAGGTTTTCTTCCTCTTTTTTTAGGTTCTGGTTTTACTGTATCATCTTGTGGTATTTCATCATAGAATATTTCTTTTGGAGGTTTTATTCCCCAATTTCTTTGTAAAAAGTCATCAAACCCTTGTATATCACTATCATCCATGTTTGTTCTCATTGCTTTAATATTAGCTTCTGAGATTGGATTTGTAAGTACATAAGAACCATCTTGGTATTCTAGAATATTTCTATATTGGTATAGTTCTCTATTGGTTGTTTTAGAAAAGAATACTGTCGCATTATCCATAAACTTATCAAGCTTACCTTCTATACTGCCTTCTTTTCTGTAATCATAAGTATACTCGTTTCTTTCTTCAACAGGTATACATTCTGTTACTCTTTCTATGTATCTTCTTCCTCTAAAGTCTTTTACTAAGTGAATATCAAAGTTTAATACTTGTACAACTTGTTCTTCTGCTGTTCTTTCATCTTTAAACACTCCCGCTCTTAACATCGAGTTACGAAGTGCTGTAACTAAATCTGGAAAAGTTTTAGCGTGGTGAGTAAATAATGTAAATTTAGAAGCAACCTGTGCAGATTGAATCATCCAAGATGCTACGGGGTCAGTTGCAACCTCACCGATGATGTTAACAGAACCATCAGTCTTTTTCTGAACGTCCAAGCAGGCCTGTCCAGAAATTGTTTCTGTTTCACGCATTGATAATATGTTTCTTGTTGGATATATTTTTCTTAAGTGTAACTCGAACGCAGTTTCAGTGATACGAAGGTTCATAGTTTCGTATATGTTTTCTATCATTGCCATCAACATTGTTGTTTTTCCGGCAACCTTGCTCTCCTGTTAGAGCTATGATTCTTGCTCCTTTTACAAGGAATTTTAGTAATTCTATTGCTTCTTCTTTTCCATCAAATCTAACGATTTGTTCTAGTGTAGCTCTCTTAACATCGAACTTTCTTACGAAGAATGCCCATGTTTCTGACATACTTGGTCTAACAACAACGACACGAGATCCATCTTTCATTTCGTTGATTTTGTAACCATTTGTATCAGACAACTGTCCTGGGTTATTGTATTTGTATATGTTTTGACATACTCTCTTTAATTCTGCTTCTGTTCCAAATGATAAGAATGCAAGTCTGATTGATTTACCTTGGAACATGATCCAGATACTATCACAAGCACGTGGTACTTTGGCATCTGTTATTTGTGTTAAATAATCTGCATCTGTTTGTGCAACTTGGCTTAAGAAACTTTCTGGTAAACCAGATACACCACCAGATACACCATCTATGTTCATATCTCTTACTTCATCAATACTACTGTATCCTTTGTATTTTTGATATATTCTTTGAACAACGATTTCTAGTTTGTCATTAAATGATAAATGGAAATTTTCTTTTTCATAAATTTCACCAATTTCTTCATCTGTTATAACATAACATGGTTTAGATTCGCCTTGTATATATTTCATAACAGCTAGGTTATATTTCTTTATCATTTCTCCTAAAGCTTCATATCCAAATTCTTTTTGATATTCATGTATAATAATATCAAATTTATCTTGTCCTGTTAGTAATGAAGGAATGTCAAATGGAATTGCTTTAGATATATTAGTCTCTGTAACGCCATATTCTTTTGATAATAGATCATATATAAGTTCCTTTATATATTTCTTATCATTTACATCGCCATATGTACAACCTTTTAAGGCTTTTTTCAATTCGTATTTTTTGTTTTTTCTTCTTTTTAATTCTTCTTCTGATAAACCTATATCATAAAGATTGACTTTTGTAATTTCATCAAGTCTTTTCTTTATGAAGATTATCATTTTGTCTAATGTGTATGTTTGATCGTCTTGTTCAACAACACTTTCTGTTTCTGCATTTTGATTTTCTTTTATTTTGTGCGCTATATAAACTAAAACTGCTATTATGACTAATATAATAAGTATTGCGTTAACCATTTCTAAAGAAACTCCTTTCTCTTTTGCTCCTTACTTTACGTTTATCTCATTAATAATACTTCTTGTGTTTTGAATACTACTCTATCTGCTGCATTTGCTACTTCATCAACAAATACTGCATTTCTATCATTGCTACTTATTAAGCTCTTTCTAAACTTTAAGAAGTAGTCTCCAATTTGTCCTTCATTTGCATTTTCAAAAAATAATGTGTTATATGATACTGCAGGTATTTCTTTTTTCTCACCTATATCTCTTGCTATATTCTTTTTAGTAAATTTTGAATATCTGTCATATCTTCCTATTAAAGGTAACATTTTTTCACTTTTGAATATTGGATTATTTGTTTTAATTTTTAAGTAATCATCTATATCTCTTTGTCTTTGTGTTATGTTAAATACTATAACATCTGATATGTTTAATATTTCATTTGTAAATGAATTATCTAAACCTTTTGGTACATCAACAAACACATAATCATAATGTTGATTTGCTTGTTTTATTAAGTCTTTATAAGCCTGTCTTATTCTTGCAATCTCTGTCTCATCATTTGAAAAATAACTCAATATTGCTTCTAGTCTTCCTTTATATATAACCTTTGAATAATCAGTTATAACCTCTCCACAATTTTTTCCACTTGCTAATAGTTTAGCTAATCCTTCTATTCCTGAACCAATATCAATTTTTCCTGCATTTAGTTTTTTGATTGCTCTCTTAGTTGAGTTATCAAACTCTGGGAAGAATGCTGTTTTAATTGTTGGATCATTGAAATTAGTGTCTACCATTAATATTTTTGTATTATTTTCTACAGCCATATGGCATGCAATGGCTATCATTGATAATGTTTGTGCAGTTTCTCTTTTTGTACTGCTCCAAAATGATACAATTGGCATTTGCTTAAGCTCCTTTTTCTATCTTTCTAACAGCTTTTCTTATTTCTCCTCCGCCGATTCCTTCTTGCTCTAATATTCCTTCTGTTAAAAAGATTAATCCATCTTTATATTGTGCACTTAAATTTCTAAAGTTTATTTTTGATGTCCTTTGATTTTCTATAATTACGCTTTGATCTCCTCTATCAAATGGAAGATATATTTTTTCTTTCTCCCATTCAATATTACATGACATTGCTAAAAATTCTAAGTATTCGTCTTCTTCTTGTAACATATCTTTAGAAAATAAGATTTTTGTTAGTGTGATTTTTTCTTCTATCCCTGATAAGGCTTCAATTCCTCTTTTTAGTGAGTATACATCAAATGATGTAACAAAATAATCTTTTATAGCTTCTTGTGCCCCAAAATCACAATACCCTTGATATGTGTCTATATCCAGTAGGCAATAGTCGTATGGGAATTCTTCAGTTGGCTGTAAACCTAAGTATGTCTTTATTTCATTCATATCTGAGAATCCCACAGCAACATCTATTGCTTCAAATTCTGTCATATAAGTTGTAGTTGGATGTATTACTGGAACTACATATTTAGCTTTTTGCATGATTGTTGAATCAACAATCATAACTTTCTTTCCAAGTACTGTTATAATTTTGGCAACATATAGTAAAAAATCTGTTTTATCATATGATCCTATAAATGCGATTTTTTTCATTTGTTCCTCCAAAATTTATTAATATCCTAAATCTCCCATTAATGCTTCCCTTGCTGCCTGAACTGTTGTTTTTTCTGTTGTATATCCTTCATTTACTTTATCTGTTTTTTCATCATCTGTATAAGTATCTAAAACTGAATTAATGTATTGTCTTATATCCATTGCATCGCTGTTTGCGTCTTTTACAACATTTTTATCATATTCTGTAAAACTATTAGCTTGAATTAAGCTTACTACTGTTGGATTTGGAACATATGTTGAATTTAATTCAGCTTGTGCTGAGTTAGTATATTGTGTTGCATATAATTTTGTTCCATCAATGATGTAAGATTCGATTATTGCATTATTTAATAATAATAATTGACTTTCTGAAACTTTTAACCAAATTGAATTTGTATTACATGATTGAACTTTCATTTTTGATAGAATTACAAAATCTGCACCTGTAGAATATGCAATTCTTATGTCTATATAATCTCCTTCTTCTAGTTTTGATGGTAATGAAATCATGCTATATTCTATCATTCTATATGTAGCTGCATCAGCAGTTTTTTCTACCATGTCTTCAGTTAATATTGTATTTTCTTTTATAGCAATTTTTGCTATCATTTGTAGATTTTCTTGTGCTTCATCGTCATCAGCGTAATAGTTTTCTATATTATCTGCTGTAATTGCATTATCTGGTACGTATTGTGCTGGAAGTGAAGCTGTTGTTATTGATAGTATTTCATCTTTTTCTGCACTTGCTTCTGCAACATATACTTCTTTCAATGCTATTTTTTGTTGTTCTTGTGCTTTTGCTAGTTCTTCTTGAGTCTTTTTGTTTTGAACTATCAAAAGTCCTATAACTACTGCTCCTAAAATTAATGCTACTAGAAATCCAAAAAGAAAAGAATTTCTAATTTTCCTTTGCATTGGGTTCATTGCCATCTTTATATTCCTCCTTATTTGTGCTTTTTTTGCACATAGTTATTGCTTTATTTTATTTAAAAACTCTTGATATTATTGTACAACATCGTCGATTTTAAGTAAATATTATCACAAAATGTAATTTAAAAATTACATTTTTGTAACAAAAACGTAATTAAAATTGACTATTTATATACTTTTGAAAAGTTTCACATACACCATCTTCATTATTAGTTCCTACTTCAACATTTGCTATTTCTTTTATAACTTGTGTGCTATTTCCCATTGCTACTCCCAAGCCTGCTTCTTCTATCATTTCTTTATCATTTACATTATCGCCAATTGCAACTATCTCGTTTCTGTCTAGGTTCAATTCTTTCATTATATATTCTAAGGCTGTCCACTTGTTTACATCTTTGTTTGTTATTTCTGTATAGCAATATTCTACTAGTACTTCTTCTGTTCCTGCTTTTATTATTTTCTTTGACATATGTGATACATCTAATACATCTATATCATTTATTGCTTTTAATTTTTTTATAATACTCGCAAAAACAATTTGACTTTGATCACACACTGTAACTTTCAAATACTTTTGATCATTTGATTTCAATATATGATCATATACATCTGTTAGAATATTTATATTTGTTCTTTTCTCTTCTTGCTTATGAGTATTTTCACTATAATAGAATAATGTGTTGTAGTTTAATGATTTTGTAAGTACTTCATTTTCTGTATAAATATTATAATATATACTATTTTCTTCGCATATTTTCACTATATTTAACACTTGTTCTTTACTTAAAAATTTATCATATACTATTTGTGATTTTTGCATATCATATACTATAGCACCATTTCCTGAAATTAAATAATGATTTGCATGCAAATCATTTGCTAAATCTTCAACTGAACTTATTGGACGTCCTGATGCTAATACAACTTCTACACCATTATTTATTGCTTTTTTTATTTCTTCTTTTGTATTTTCTGAAACTTCTCCATATGAATTTAATAAAGTTCCGTCTAAGTCTATCGCTACAAGCTTGTACATACATTTTTCTCCTTTTTTCTTCTGAATCTTTTCTTATTATAACATTACCACTTTTTTTTTCAAATATTTTGTATAAAAATTTCCAGTTTATTTTTTGCATTTTTACATATCATAGATATTGAAGAAACATTTAAGTTTTTTCAATATCTTAATTAAACCTTGGAGGTGAATACAATGACAAATAACAGTAATAGAAAATTAGTTCCAGAAGCTATGGATTCTTTAGAAAAATTCAAATATGAAGTTGCAAACGAAGTTGGTGTTAATTTAAAGAATGGTTATAATGGAAACATTTCAGCTAGAGATGCCGGAAAAATAGGTGGTAACATGGTTAAGAAAATGATTCAACAAGCTGAAAATTCAATGATTAACAAATAGTTTTAATTTTAAATAGTCATAAGTTTTATTAATTAGAATTTATGAATGTTTAAAAAGAATAAAAGCGCAAAAGTATATGTTTTTTCATTACTTTTGCGTTTTTATTCTTTTTCTGTTATAATAATTATGTAACCTATGTGGTATTATTTTATATTCAAAGGAGGCATATTATTTATGCGGAAAACAGATGAAATTGTAGTAATTGAGAAGGAACTTGTGAACAAGATTTCAGAGATTCCAGATACTAACTTTATGTGGTGTGTTAACCACTACTTCGAGTCATATCGAACTAAAGCCGAATTCGAAAAGTCAAGATTTTTTGATGAATTTCGGTATGATGGCAATTTGACGGACTTACTTAGAAGATACTTCTCGCTGTGCAGTTTTGCAAATTTCAAGCGAAATCTTCGCAAGATTTCTGAAGAAATTATCGACAAGAGAATAGGTTCTGATGAAACATCTTTTCAGATGTTGAGTTGGCTTACAGAGTATTTTTCTGTAAACGCTCTTAGGAAAATGTGTGAAAGTGAGCCTAATAGACGTGTAACGTTTATGTACCTGTTTAAGGTTTTGGAGCCATTTTTCTTGTATTCAAGATCAAATCGTCCGACATCAACATATTTGTATTCTCGTGCTAGACAGATTTACAAGAAATATGCAGTTGTGCCAGACGAAAAGATATTGGAGGTGCTTGAAGATCCAAGCAGTGCGACAGATGCTAATGTCGATGATGACTGGATGATTGACCACATTCTCTCTTCAATCTAACTTTATCATCTAAAGAAATCCCAGGTGCAAGCTGTTGCACTTGGGATTTTTCATATATAAAATCTTAAGTATAAAAAAGCAGCCAGCTTTAAAAATTGCTGACTGTTTTACTATTAAATTCTAATTAAGCTTCTGGTTCTACTACTCCGAAGTTCTTTCCATCTTTTAATTTGTAAATTACATTTACTTTTCCAGTATCTATATCTATAAATGCTAAGAATGAACTTGTTGGTCTTTCTTCTAATTTTAATTTTGCATCTTCAATAGACATTGGTTTAATTTCATAATAAGTTGTTTTTATTACTTCCCCTTCTATTGTTGCTACTGTTTCTTGCATATTCTCTTTTACTCTTAGTGTTTCGTCTTTATTGATTTTTTCTTTCTTTGTTTTTGCTTTTCTTATTTGTCTTTCTAATATATCCATATCTTCATCTATTGAAGCATATAGATCTTTGCTTTCTGCAACGGCTCTGAATGTTTCTCCTTTATATGATGCACTTATTTCTGCTATTTGTAATTCTCTTTCAATTTTTATCATAGCTTGTACATCTAACTCATCTGTTGTTTCAAAATATTTTTCTAATCTTCCTAATTTTTTCTCTATGTAATCTTTTATTGCCTCTGTTGCTTTTAAATCTTTTCCTGTTATTTTTATGTTCATTTTAATCACTCCTTCTTTCGTTTTGGTAATTTCATTATATATGTTGTTTGTTAAATTGTCAATCTTCTTATTTTTTTAATTTTTCCGATAAACAGATTGCTTTTTGTCGAATTATGTATTATTCTATTTTTATAAATAAAAGGGGAGGTATATATTTATGATTAAAGAAAGAAATATTGTTTTGTGTATTCTTTTGTCAATTATAACATGTGGTATTTATGGAATTTATTGGTTCTGTACTTTAACTGATGACACAGCAAGAGCTAATGATGATCCAGATTTTTCAGGAATAAAATCTCTTATATTCACAATAATTACTTGTGGTATTTATGGACTATACTGGAATTATAAAGTTGCAAAAGAAGTATATGAAGCTGGACAGAAAAAAGGGTTAGCACTTAGTGATAATTCTGCAATTTGTTTAATTTGTTCTATATTTGGACTTGCAATAATAACTTATATTATAGTTCAATCAGATTTAAATAAAATTGCACAACAACAATAAAATGATATTAGTTTTATTTTTAGGAATTCTAATTATATTGTTTATGTATATATTTGGAATTCCTTGCTTTTTTTATAAAGTTACATCTTTTTACTGTCCAGGGTGTGGTTTCACACGCGCTGTATTTGCATTATTGCATTTTGATATATATCAAGCTCTTAGATATAATTTATTAATAGTAATTTATATACCACTTATATTATATTGTCTTTTTTTTAAATTTATTTTAAAAAGGGAGTATCATATACCAAATTTTATTTTGTACGCAATTCTAATTTTAGCTTGTTTATTTGGAGTATTGCGAAATATTCCATGTTTTGATTATTTGGCTCCTACTGTTATTGCAACAATTTAAAAAGAGAAAATGGCTTCATATACCGTTTTCTCTTTTTTAAATCAATTTATCAACTTTGTATTCTTTTTCAAGTTTTTCATTAAAATATATCCTTGATGTTAATTCAAATTCCTTTAGTGCTGTGTCACTTATTGAAAATGAAAATATTTTCTTAGGATCTGCTTTTAAGCTATATATAATAGCATATTTACTGCCTTCAGACAAATCTATTGCACTTTTGTCTTGTTTACCACATGCTTGGCATTTTAAGCCATCATCTTTTATGCTAAAAGATACTAAGTTTTCTTTTTCTCCACAGCTTACACATTCATTAACATTTGGTGCATACCCTAATATTTTTAATAATCTCATTTTAAATATTGATATAATGAAATCTAAATTTTTATCGCTCTCTGATATTATGTAAAGTGTATTTAGGAATAATTTTAATATATGATAATTATTTTGATTTTCTGTTGTTACATCTGATATTATTTTTATTATTGTTGCTGCATAGTTTAGTTTTTCTAAATCTACTCTTATATTATAAAATATTTCTATTGGATCACAGCTCTGCATTGTGTATATGTCATTTGATTTTCTTAAAACATATTCTCCAAAGCAAAATATCTGTGATCCAGCCATTAACATACTTTTGGGCCTTTTAGCTCCTTTAGCTACACATGAAATCTTACCTAAATTCGGTGTTAATATTGTTAGTATTTTATCTGAATCACCTAAACTATTTTCTGTAATTACTATTCCTGTTGTTTTTATTGTTTTCATCCTATACATCCTTTCACAAGGAATCTGTCGTTTTTGTTTCTCTATATTTTAGATAATCTTCTATTTTTCCTGTTTGTTTAAATTCATTCCATTTTTCTTTTTGTTCATTCATATTATCATCCCTCTCTTAATAATATTATGAACGTTTTGTTTATTTTGCATACTTAAATTTTTTCAAAATTTGTGTATTTTCATCCCATTTATTATCTGTTTTTACCCATAATTTTAAATTAATTTTTGTGCCAAATATTCTTTCCAAATCGTATCTTGCACACTGTCCAATTTTCTTTAGCATTTGTCCATCTTTGCCTATTATTATTCCTTTATGAGATTCTCTTTTACAGTATATTGTTGCTTCAATATCATATATGTCTTCTTTTTTTGAAGTTTTCCTATCTTTAAATTTTGAAACTTCCACATATATTCCATGTGGTACTTCTTCATTTAGAAATCTCAATGCTTTTTCTCTTATTTTTTCTTCTGCAATTTGTCTTGAAGTTTGGTCTGTATACTCATCCTCATCATAATATCTTGGTCCTGGTTTTAATAGTTTTTCTATTTCATCTAATACTATATCTGCATACTTACTCTTTGTGGCTTCAATTGGAATTACACTTGCATATTCATATTCTTTGCTGTACTGTGCAATTAGGTCTAATAATTTTTCTTTTTCTACTAAATCTATTTTGTTTATTAATAGAATTACTTTTTTATGCTTTTCTTTTAATTTGTCTAGAATAAAAGTATCGCCTTTTCCTATTCCTTTGCTAGTTGCTTCTATCATAAATAATATAACATCTACATCTTGAAGGCTTGAAAAAGCTGTTTCTACCATTGTTTCGCTTAGTTTATTTTTGGGTTTGTGAATACCTGGTGTGTCTATGAATATTATTTGTGAATTTTCCCTATTTGCAATTGCTCTTATTGCTAATCTTGTTGTTTGTGGCTTATTTGCCGTTATTGACACATCTTCTTTTATTAGATTATTTAATAATGTAGATTTTCCTACATTTGTTCTTCCTATTATTGATACAAATCCTGATTTAAATTCTGCCATATTTTCTCCTTTTATAGACTTACTATTATTTTAATAATAGCCAAGGGCCAACACCCTTGGCTTTACTTTTATTCCATTGTTATTTGTGCATTTGTTGGACAAATTTCAATAAATGTATTTCCATCGTTTACATTAATTTCATTTCCTTCGGCATCTTTGTAAACTGTTTGACTTCCTCTTGAGTCTTTTGTACAAGTTATTGGAATAGCCTTTCCATTTGTTATGTAATATCCTTCTTTTGTTCCTATATTTTTTATATCCTGTCTTCCTTTTCCGCTTCCATCATTTAATGTATAATTATCTACTTTTGTTATTATTATATTTTTTGTTGTAATATTGCTTTCTGTTGTTGCATCTGTTTGAAGCTTATTTCGCGCATATCTTATATATGTTTGACTAGTTTCATCATACTTGAAGTTTACTGTTTGTAATGTTGAAAATGGTATTACTACATTTGTTGCATTTTGGCAATCTGCCTTGTCATCTAATGTCACTGGATCAGCTACATAATTTAATACACTTTTCTTAGTTGAAGTTGTACTATAGCCCAATTCTGCAGCTTTTGCTTTTACAGTTGCTAAATCGCAGATTGAATTATGTGGTGCTTTATATTTTCCAGATATTCTCCAGAACACATCTCCTTCTTTCCATGCTTTTCCTGTGTCATATGCTAGTCCATTTACATTATTAATTCCTAATGTTTTTATATCTGCTTGTGCTTGTGGGCTCCATCCTATGTGTGCATATATTGCATCATTTTCTAATGCGTAGTCTAGGAAATAATGTCTAGAGCTTCTCATTGGTCCAACTTTATCTGCATCTGAACCTTTGAACACTGCCATTAGTCTGGTTTCTCCGCCTTCTACAATTATTTCATATACTAAGTATGCTTTATTTATTGAAAATTGTGGCCATGCATCACTATGATTATCTATCATGCATGCTATTGGTCTATCTACTCCTGAAAATATTTTTATTTCTTTTTCAGGTTCTTCTACTGGTAATCCCTCTGTTGCTTCGTTTGTCACATTTGTATTGACTTCAATTGTTTTCTTACCATTCATGTATTTCCAACCTAAAAAAGCTCCTATTCCAACAATTATTAACAATACAATTGAAAAAAGAATTTTGATTCCTTTCTTACTTTTTTTGTTTTCGTGATTATCGTGTTTTCCCATAAAATCTCCCCCTCTTTGGTTTTCAATTTTATTCGCGAGTTATATTAAGTTTATTTAAAACATTTTCTTCTTTTGCTCTCATTTCTGTTCTATCAACTAATTCTATATGATCATATCCCATAAGATGATAAAAGCCATGAACTACCATATATGCTAATTCTCTCTCAAATGAATGTCCATATTCCTCAGCTTGTTCTTTTACTTTTTCAATTGAAATAACAATATCTCCAAGAGCTTCTTCAATTTCTCCTGTGATGTTTGGTATTTCTTCTTTTTCAAACATTGGAAATGACAAAACATCTGTTGGTCTGTTTATTTTTCTATAAGTATTATTTAGCTCTTGGATATGTTGCGGATTTGTTAAAATAACACTTAAATATAAACCTTTATCTAATAAATTTTCTTCTGTAAAACATGCTTCTGTAACTTTTTCAATTATGCTTTCGTATGAACTATCTTCTGCTATATCTAAATATTCAATTTGTGCTAATTTTTTCATTATCTTTCCCTCTATTTATTTCTTATATATTTAGTGCTTGTCTTACAATCATCTTTTATTTTTCTCATTACACCATATGAAACTAGTCTATCTTTGTAGAACTTAATGATGTTCTTGTTTTCATCATTTTCTTCTAATGTTGTAATTTCTCTTCTTAAGAACAATATCTCTTTTTCTCTTGCTGTTTCAGCTTTCTCGTATTCTTCATAGAATTTTTTATATGATTCTCTTTCTTCTGTTTTCTCCCAATATACTTTTCCAGATAATAATTTAATATCATATGCTTCAAGTAAATCTAATAGTAAACTGTATGCTTCTAATTTAGCTTTTTCGTCCTTAGTCATAACAATTATTTTTCTTATGTCTCTTAATAATTTGTCATAACATTGTTCTGCTGCTACTAGAGGTAGACTGTGTGTGAATATTTGTCTACTAATTCCTAGTAACAACATATTTTTTTCTACATAATCTTTTGAATCCAATTCACCAATATCAAATTGGTCTAGTCTATTTAATTCTGAACCAACTCTTTCTTCTATTCCATTATTAGGATCTTCTAATTTTATAATTAGTATCTTATTTATGTATTCATCAAGAATATCAAAGATTTTATTATATACATCTGCTGATGTATCAAGCCTTCTTGAGCACTCTGCTAATTTTACAGAATAATTTTTTAATATTCCTTTATAGAAACTATCCATTTGTGTAACATAAAAATCTTTATACTTTTCTAAAGCTTTGCCTTTGGCATTTAATTTTAATGATTCATAATCAAGTTCTATTAAATACTTTTGTTTTTGGTATTTGTATTCTGTATATTCTTTTTCTTTTAATGTTGTTATTTTATAATAATTTCCCATAGCATCTTTTTCAAATGCTGATGCTGTATTTGTTTTTACTTTTTTATATACTGTATCCATTATATATTTGTCTATTGCTTCTAAGTAAATTGAGTATGCTTCTTTATATTTTTTTGATAATATTTTTTGCTTATCTACATCACTATTCTTTGGATTGTTCAGCACTTCATAAGCTTTCAGCATATTATTTCTTTTTAAATTTATTACTATTCCATTTATTCCTATTTTTGTTGGAATTATAATTTTTGATAAAGTTTTGCTTAGTTTTCCAAAAAAGGTTTTATTTGAATCTACTACTTTTAAACTTCTTTCTTCCAATGTTTTTCTCCTTTCATGAAACCAATTTTTGCTCTACCCCTATTTTTTCAATTACTTCATATATTAGCTTTACTTTTATGCCATTTTCAGTAGGTTCTACAATTGTATCCTTGTTAACTATTTCTTTTCCTTCAACATCGCTATTCATTTGTTTTTCTAGTTTACTTAATATTTCATCTTGTAATTCTTCTTTTGTAAGTTCTTTTTGCTCATATTTATATTCATAATTTGTTATTTTTTTGAATTCTATTGGTAAATAAAAATTGTTTAATATTTTAATTTTATTTTTCGTTTCCATTGTATCATATTTTTCAAATTTTGAAAGGTTTTTATAAAAATTTATTGCTTTTTTGTTTATTATTATCCCATATTTATTTTCTTGCTGATTTGTAGTAATTTTTTCTTCTCTAACAAAATTATCTTGCATTTCCGCTATGTACCATACTTTAGCTTCTACTTCTCCGCTAGCGTGCATATACCTTACTCCTGTATATTTTCCTTCCATCCAGCCTCCAATTAATTTTTCACCTTGTTCAATTACATCTCCTTCTTTTACTAATGCTGTTCCTTTTGTCACATTAATTTTGGTTATAATTCCTTCTTTTTTGGCAACAATATCACAATACTCATTTTCATCAATTATAGTTGGTTTTTCAACCGCTTCTACTATACTTACTTTTATGTTAGTTCCCTCTATTTTCATGCCAATCCATGAAATTCTACTATCTTTTAGTCTCATTTTTTCTATTATTTTATTTCTTAGCCCTTATTTTCTTTTGCATTTTCAAATTTCATTATATTTTATCCTTATAAATTAATATCAATATTTTCTTTTTTAAATTCTTCTATTTCAAAAAGACTTTCTTC
>OIZT01001033.1_pt1 | contig 13985 bp, 10 predicted proteins | sample 1588611 | NCBI WGS metagenome assembly OIZT01 (sample SAMN03283278) | human gut metagenome | biome: human-associated habitat; material: feces | host: Homo sapiens | place: Peru | collected 2012
CCAAGCGCTACCGCTCCAACTGCATCAACTGGGGCATGACCCCCTTCCTGGTGGAAAACCCGGAGGTCTTCCAGCTGGGAGACTACATCTTTGTTCCCGATGTCCGCTCCCACGTGCTCCATAATGACGCTTCCTTCGATGCCTACGCCGTAAAGGCCGACGGCACCGTGACGAAGTTCTCCGTGTCCACCGGCGCCCTGACGGAGCCTGAGCGGCAAACAATCGCCGACGGCTGCCTCATCAACTACTACCGGAACAACAAGTAACCCAGACTCCTTCCTTTCTTCGCCCCCCCGAAAGCTGCCACCACAGCTTCCGGGGGGATTTTCGCTGGTAGCTTTCCCCCGCCGGGAGGCGTTTCCTTACCTTCCCCTGGGGGAAGGTGCCGCCGCAGCGGCGGAAGAGGGGCGGTACCAAGTCGGTTCTGGGTACCGCCCCACACCCGTCAGGGCCTTCGGCCCTGCCACCCTCTCCCAGGAGAGGGTATAAAGCCCCCGCCGGGAGGTCGCCTTCCCCTCCGGGGAAGGTGGCACGCCGTAAGGCGTGACGGATGAGGGAAAACAACCGAGAAGTGAAAAAAAGGACCTACCGCAGCGACAAAACCGCGCTGCGGTGTTTTTTCCCAAAAAGGTCCCCAGACCCTTTTGGGCCTGGGGACCGGAGGAAGAAGGAAAGTAGCGTAATGAATTAATCCTCGTACTGCTTCAGAATTTCGGGCCGGGTGATCAGGCGGCCGTGCTGGGTGCGGATATACTCCTGGGCGATCTTTCTCGCCCGGGCCTTTTCGGCGGCTGCCCGGGCCTCGTCCCGGCGGTAGAGGCCGCCCAGCTCCGTGATGGCGGACTGGATCTCCGCCACATTCTGGTCTCTGGGCTGGGTATCATTCCGGGCGCAGACCGCGGCGGCAGCGCCGGAGGCCTGACCGATGCCCATAATGCCGCCCTGGGTCCGGTAGGAGCCGTGGGCCTCGCTGGTGCCGGAGATGCAGCGGCCGGAGAGGATCAGGCCGTCAATGTGCTTGGGCACCAGGCAGCGGTAGGGAATGCCATAGGTATCCAGGGGCACCTTCCACACGCCGCCGTTGCCGTAGCCGGTGGCGCCGTCGGGGTTGTGCAGGTCGATGGGGAAATAGCCCCGGGAAACCTCGTCCTCGAATTTCCGGCCGTTGTAGACATCGCTGCCGGTGAGGGTGTACTCGCCCTCGATGTGCCGGGTCTCCCGGACACCTACCTCAGAGCCGGTGGTGCTGACAAAGGCATGCTCAAAGCCGGGCACATACTTGATCATGAATTCGGACACAGAGTCGATCTGGCGGCGTCCGTCCAACTCGCTCTCCGTCCGCTTGACCACATCCGTGGCGTCCAGGCCGCAGATCCGGGTGGCGTTGAAGTGCATGGTGCCGGGATGGATGCCGTTGAGGACAATGACGGAGTCTCTGCCGAAGCACAGGTCCCCGGCCTCCACGGCCTGCTTCACCAGCTTTTTGAAGCCCTGACCCACGAAGTATTTCTGCTTTAGCCGGTCGTCAAACTCCCGCATGGGGACAATATCGCTGAGGAACTCAAAGTCCTCGGGGTTGTCCAGAATGTACTGGTAGACCTTCTCCGTGTCCACATTCGCCATTTCGAACATGGAGGAGGAGGGGGACATTTTGTGGGTCTTCTCGTCGCCGGAGACGTAGTTTTCCCCGGCCTTCACGGCCACGTCGCCGTCGCCGGTGGCATCCACCACCACCTTGGCCCGGAACTCCATGCGCCTGCCCTGCTTGTCCATGGCCACAACGCCCGCCAGTCTTTTCCCCTCCATGACCACATCAGCAATGACGGAGTGGTAGAGGATCTCCGCGCCGAACTCGGTGAGCATTTCGGCGGCTACATACTTATACTTCTCCCGGTCGTAGAAGCCCAGGGAGTCGCCGCTGCCGTAGGGGTCCAGGGTCTTCATGTGGCCCGTGGAGCCCTTTTCCTTCACCATCCGGTCCATGAACTGCTGGGGCAGACCGTCGATGACCTGCTCATCCTTGTAGTGGAAGGGGGAGATGGGACCCAGGCAGGCCGCGGTGGCCGCGCCGCCCAGGAAGCCGTTCTTTTCGATCAGCAGGGTATCCGCCCCCAGCTTGGCACTAGCCATGGCGGCCATGATCCCGGCGGGGCCGCCGCCAACTACGATCACATCGTAAAAATGCTTCATAATTTTCACTCCTGTGTTGTCTCGGGCGGGAGGGCTCTGCCGCCGCTCCCGCCCGGATGGATTTTACTTATTGTTGTACCAGTCGGCTACGCTGTCCAGCGCGGTCTGGGCATCGGCACCCTGGAACACAACAGACTGAACAGCCTGGGCGATCCGGGTCTCCAGCTCGGTGTAGTCCGCGGGGAAGAAGGTCATGCTGCCGGTGGTGGCGTATTCGCTCCACATCTTCATTTCCTCGTAGTCATCCATGGCCTGAATCTCGGCATCGTCAAATACATCGGTACGGACGGTCATGCACTTGGCACTCATCCACTTTTTCTGGTTCTCGACGGTGTAGAAGTAACGGATGAAGTCCCAAGCCATATCCGGGTCTTTTGCCTGACTGCCGATGGCCAGGGTCTGGCCGGCCACGAAGGCGGGGGCGGCGCCATTGACGCCAGCGATGGGAGCGGAGGCGAAGTTAGAAGCCAGATCGGAGGACTTGATGGTGGAGGCACGCTGGGTGCCGGCGTCCATAGCGTAGACGGTGCCGGACTTGAAGGCATCCACAACATCGTCATAGGCCATGTTCAGGACGCTCTTGTCCATGGTGCCGGCCTCTACCAACTGCTTGATGAAGTTCACAACCTTCACACCGGCTTCGCTGTTGAAGATGGCCTTGCCGTCCTTGTCGAAGAGATCGCCGCCGGCGCTGCGGAGCCAGGGGGTGAAGGTCTCCATCAGAGCGGTGCCGTTGGAGCCGTCGCTGAGGCCCACAGCAAAGCCCATGGCAAGGTCGGTGGACTTCTCGGCAGTAGCCAGCAGCTCGTCCCAGGTCTCGGGAGCCTTGTCATAGATGTCGGTGCGGTACCAGTTTACGGTGACACGACTCTCCCAGGGCAGGGAGTAGATCTCGCCGTCGGCCTGAGTCAGCTTTTCCGCGGTGTGGATGTAGGCGGGGTTCTCGGCAATGAATTCCTTGGCGTACTTGGTCATGGGCTGGATGGTGCCGGCCTCAATGTGCTGCATGAGTTGGTCGGAGAAGGCGTTGACAATGTCGGGGCCGTTTCCGGCAGCGGTCTTCTGGATCAGCTGAGACTCATACTGGCTCCAGTGGATGCTCTCTACGGTAACGGTGTTGCCATAGGCGTTGGTTGCGTTGTACTCGTCCACAATTTCCTTCAGCACCACGCTTCTGGGGTCATCCGTGGAGGCGGGGTCCAGGAAGATGGTGAAGGTCATGTCGATGCCCTTCTTGGGAGCTTCGGAGGCATCCCCAGAGGAGGCGGAGGTGTTGGCGGCAGCCGTCGTTGCCGCCGGGGCGGAAGAGGAGGAACCGCAGGCGGCCATAGACAGGACCATAACAGCGGCCAGGAGAAGGGACAGCAGCTTTTTCATCTGAAATAACCTCATTTCTTTTTTGTTGGGGCATCGAAGGACTTTTGCCGGGTCTGACGTCATTGACCAAGCGGACCGTCCTTCTATGCCAGTGCTTATTTTCGGACCGGATGTGCCCCGGTCGATCAGCCTTTCACGGCGCCTGCCGCCATGCCTTCCACAAAGTGGCGCTGGAGCAGGACAAAGAGAATGACAATGGGGACGATGGAAATGGTCACGGCGGCCATCAGCTTGCCCCACTGTATGCCGTACTGGGAGATGTAGTTGTACAGTCCGATGGACAGCATCCGCAGCTCATTTTTGGTGGTAAAGGTGGAGGACACCAGGAAGTCGTTCCACACATACACGGCGCTGAGCAGGGCGGCGGAAACGATGCCGGGCTTGGAGATGGGAAGAATGATGCGGTAGAACACCATGGCCTGAGAGCAGCCATCGATGATGCCCGCTTCCATGAGCTCCTTGGGCAGTTTCTCAAAGAAGCCCCGGAGGATCCAGGCCAGCACCGGCACACGCCAGGCGGTGTAGATGAGGATCAGCAGGAACCGGGTATCGTAGAGCCCCAGCTTCACAGACAGCATGTACAGCGGCACCAGCATTGCCACGGGAGGCACCATACTGGTCATAAGGATGATGAACATCATCTGCTTTTTGTAGCGGATCCGGAAGTTCGTCAGGGCGTAGGCCGCGTGGGCCGCAATGAGGGTAGCCACCAGAATGCAGATCACGGTGACGATGACGGAATTCAAAAGGTATTTGGGGAAATCCGACTGGAAAATAACAGCGGAGAAGTTGCCCAGATTCAGCTTACCAGGCAGCAGGGTGGGCGGGAAGGAATTCACCTCGCCGTCGGTCTTCAGCGCTGTGGTAATGGCCCAGAGCACCGGGAACATGGAGATCAAAGACGCCAGGATCAGGGCAATGTAGGTCACCGCGTCCAGCCATGGGCGGCGGCCCAGTCCATTTTTGTGTTTCATGATTTGCCTCCTCTTTAGTCATCCGCGGCTTTCAGCAGCCGGACATACACCGCGCTGAAGGCAATGTTGCAAAGGAAGATGATCACGCTGAAGGCGGCGGCAATATCCATGTGCCAGTAGCTGAAGCCGTTCTGGTAGGCCGCCACGCTCAGGGTCTGGGTGGCGTTGAAGGGGCCGCCGGCGGTGAGCACGAAGATCAGGGTCACCATGTTGAAGTACTCGATGCTCTGCATGACCAGGGCGGTGATGAGGGTGGGGCGGATCACCGGAAGGGTGATGCGGGTGTAGACCTTCCAGTCCGTAGCGCCGTCCATCATGGCTGCCTCCCGGAGCTCTCCAGGGACGGTCTGTAAGGCGGCCAGGGTCAGAATCACCACCACAGGCAGGGTGTTCCACACGTTGGCCAGGACCACCACCAGCTTGGCGCTGACGGGGCTGCTCAGCAGGTCCAGCTTGCTGCCGGTGAGCTTATAGGCAATGTAGCTGATCGGGCCGAAGCTGCCGTTCAGGATCCACCGCCACAGCATGGCGGTCACGGTCTGGGACAGGACCCAGGGAATGATGATCAGGGTCCGGAAAAGCACTGTGCCCTTGACCTTCCGGTTCAGAAGCGTTCCCAGAGCGATGCCCAGGGGCATGACCAGCACCAGGGACAGGACGACATACTCAATGGAGTTGAGGATGTTCTGCAATCCACCCTCTTTGAAGACCGTCTTGTAGTTCTCAAAACCTACGAACTCCCCCACCTGGGCGTAATTGGTGGCGTGGAAGCTGTTGCGGAAGGCCAGAACGATGGGAACAAAGGTAATGCAGATAATCAGCAGAAACGCCGGTGTCAAAAACAGGATAGAAGATGGAACATCGGAATTTTTTCGCAGTTTTCTGCCGGATGCTTGTGGTGCCATAGGCTGCGTACTCCTCTCATGGTCCGAATCTACTTTGGATGAATGCGCATTCTGAATACGCATTCATTTCTTTGTCTGCATTATATTTCCACCTTTTCAAAATGTCAAATCCTTTTTGTTTCTTTCTGTAAGATTTGTAAGGCTCTAACAAAATTCCTATTTTTCTTTTGTGCGGCTTTCACAATAGGCGTAAAAAATGTCATTGCGAACCAGTCCGCGGACTGGTGTGGCAATCCCCCGGTTCTTCAGGCCGCTAAAATACTTTAGCGGTCCAAGAAACCACGAGATTGCCACGACAGTGTGCGCACTGTCTCGCAATGACAGGAAAAACTTTATAGGCTTTGAAATAGCTTAAATTTCAAGCGCGGTCTGGCGCTGAACGAAGCTGCACAGGAATCGATGGCAGCCGGCGTAGCGCTCCCGGTCTCCGGTGAGATAGTTGACGGCGATGTCGATCATCTCCTCTACCGGGAAGCGCATGCTGGACAGCCGGTAGGCCTCCCAGCCGCTTTGGGCAATGTCGTCAAAACCGATGACGGCGCATCGGTCCGGCACGGAGACGCCGCCCCGGCGCAGGGCGTCCAGGACCCCCATGCCGATCAGATCGTTGCCGCAGAATATGCCGCTGCGGTCCTCCGGTAGCCCGGGCAGCTCATGCTCCATCCGCTCCAGGCCGGAATCGTAGGTGTAGCTCCCATAGGACCAAACCGGTTCCTCACTGCCCAGCTCCCGTAGCCGCTGGCGGAAGCCCCGGAGACGCTCGGTACTGCTGGGCATATTGTCCGGACCGGAGAAGCAGTAAAAATGGCGGCAGCCCTGCCCCCACAGCCGGTCCGCTACCAACCGGCCGTTGCGCAGCTCGTCGCTTCCAATGCTGCAAAACCGGTCAGACTGGACATGATAGTTGATGAGCACCACCGGGAGAATTTCCGGCACGTTCTTGCGCATCAGCTGTTCAGACAGGGACGCGGAGGCAATGACCAGCCCGTCTACCCGATAGCTCATGGCCTCGGCCATGACGGCCTCGATATCGTCGGTGACCCTGCCGTTGAACAGCAGGACCTTCTTCCCTTTCAGGGACAGTCGGTCCATCAGCGTAGCGATGAGGCCGGTGTAAAAGGGGTTGGTCATATCCCGGACGATGACCACCACAAGGCCGGTGGTATCGCTGTTGAGGCTCTTGGCAATGGCATTGGGATAGTATTGCAGTTGTCTGGCCGCCGCCAGCACCTTGGCCCGGGTAGACTCGATCACAGTATCCGGCTGGTTAAAAACCCGGGAGACTGTCGCCTGAGATACGCCTGCCAGTTTTGCCACATCGGTAGAGGTATATTTCACGGGGTCGCGCATACGCAGGTCTCCTTCCATTTGTTTCACTTTGAGTATAACACCAAAAATTTCCAAAAGCAACGTTGAATGCGGACTTTTTCTATAAGACATTTCTAGGACGAAAATCCCCGCCGCGGACAACGCCGCGGCGGGGAAAACGTTTTACTTACAGCACGTGGACATTCTCCGGGTCGAAGACCAGGCGGCAGTGTTCGCCGACTTTGTAGACCCGCTTGTTTTTGGGGTTGGGGTCCGTCAGCTTTACCAGGGTGTCGCCTACCTTCACGTGGTAGTTCTGGTAGCTGCCCATGAAGCAGGACAGGACTACCTGGCAGGGCAGGCCCCCCTCCTGGGCCAGGGCGGCGGCTTCCGGCCGCAGGACGATGGTGTAGTCTTTGCCTACCTCCATGCCGGGGATCACCGCGGCGTGGCAGATGTCGCCGGAGACGTTGATCCGGGCCTTGCCGTTTTCAATGGCTTCCAGCTTGCCCTTGAGGAAGTTGGCCTCGCCGATGAAGTCGGCCACAAACTCGTTGACGGGGTGGTAGTAGATTTCCTGGGGGGTGCCGATCTGCTCCACCACGCCGGAACGCATGATGATGATCCGATCGGACAGGGCCATGGCTTCGCTCTGGTCGTGGGTGACGTAGATGGCGGTGATGCCCACCTCCTGCTGGATCCGGCGGATCTCCGTCCGCATGGTGACTCTCAGCTTGGCATCCAGGTTCGAAAGAGGCTCGTCAAAGAGGAGCACGCTGGGCTCAATGACCAGGGCCCGGGCCAGGGCTACCCGCTGCTGCTGGCCGCCGGAGAGCTGGTTGGTCATGCGGCCCTCCATGCCGGAAAGCTCCACCAGGTCCAGGATCTTCATGACCCGCTCTTTGATCTCCTCCTTGGGGACCTTCCGCAGCTTCAGGCCATAGGCCACGTTGTCGAAGACATTGTAGTGGGGAAGCAGGGCGTAGCTCTGGAACACCATGGCGGTGTCCCGCTTGTTGGGGGTCAGGGCGTTGATGGGCTCGTCTCCCAGGTAGATCTCGCCCTCGTCGGGGCTTTCGAAGCCCGCGATCATCCGCAGGGTGGTGGTCTTGCCGCAGCCGGAGGGGCCAAGCAAGGTGACGAATTCCCCAGGGGCGATGGTCAGGGAATTGTCCTTAACGGCGTAGAAGTCCTTGCCGGTTTTGGGATCCTGGTAGATTTTGGAAATGTGCTCCAGGCGCACACCTTTTTTCTGTTTTTCCATTTACTTGCCCTCCTTGATTTTTCTGCTGGTGCCGAAATACTTGGTGACCAGGTTCATGAGCAGAACGCTGCCGTAGGTGATGCCGATGAGGATGGTGGCGAAGGCGCAGGCCAGGCTGTAGGAGCCCTTCTCGGCAAATTCGTTGATCTGCACGGTGATGAGCAGGAACTGGGGGGTCACCAGCAGGATGATGGCGGAGATGGCGGTAATGCTCCGGACGAAGGCGGTGACGAGGCCGCTGAGGAAGGAGTCCTTAATGAGGGGCAGGGTCACGGTCATGAATACCCGGAAGCTGTCCGCGCCCATGTCATAGGCGGACTCCTCAATGGATTTGTCGATCTGCCGCAGGGCGGAGATGCCGCTGCGGGTGCCCGTGGGCAGGGAACGGACCACGAAGACGATGATGAGGATGGCTCCGGTGCCGTAGAGGCCCTGGAGAAGCCCCGTGTGGAACAGGCCGCCGGAGAAGCCCCGGATATAGCCCACGCCCAGCACGGTGCCGGGTACGGCCATGGCCAGCATGGACACGGCCTCAATAAAGCCCTTGGCCTTGAAGTTCCGCTTGACCACCAGATAGGAGATGATCATGCTCAGAAGGGCCGTAATGGGGGCGGAGATCAGGCTCAGGAGGAAGGAATCCCGGAAGGCCTGGAGGCCGTGGTAGCGGCTGAACACCAGCTGGAACCACTTGCCCGTCAGGGGGAAGAACTTGAAGCCCCAGGTGGGGAAGCAGGCTCCGATGGGCACGCAGAGGTACATCATGATGACGAAAATGGCCACCAGAGAGCACAGCACGGTAAGGGGGATCTTCACGCTGGGGTCTCCAATGAGCATCCGTCCCCGGGAGGCCTTGCCTGTCAGGGTGGCGGCGGTCTTGCGCTCTAAGTAGTATTTCTGGACGGCGAACATACACAGGGTGATGCACAGCAGCACCACGGCCATGGCGGCGGCACCGGCCTTGTCGTAAGCGCCGGTGATCTGCAGGTAGATGGTGGTGGCCAGGGTGTCGTAGGAGCCGCCGATGAGCATGGGGTTGGCGAAGTCCGCAATGGACTCGATGAAGGTCACCAGGAAGGCGTTGCCCAGGCCCGGCAGCAGCAGGGGAAGGGTCACACTGGTGAAGACCTTCCACCGGGAGGCACCCATGTCCCGGGCCGCCTCCTCCAGGGAGGGGTCAATGTTTTTCAGCAGGCCCTTCAGCATCATGTAGCACACCGGGAAGAAGGTCAGGGTCTGGACCACCGCAATGCCCCAGAAGCCATAGACGCTGTTGTCATAGATCTTCAGCAGGAACCGGGTGATGATGCCCGCCTTGCCGAAGAGCATGATCATGGAAAGGCTCAATACGAAGGGGGGCGACACCACGGGCAGCATGGACACGACCTTGAACAGCCCCCCGGTGAATTTGTTCATGCGGACGTAGACCTCCACATAGGCGAAGAGAAGCCCCACCAATGTGGAGAGAATGCCCACCAGGAAGCCAACCTTTAAGGTGTTGGTAATGGCTGTGGTAAAGGAGGGGATGGCAAAAATGCGCCGGAACACACGGAAGCTGAAGCCTCCGTCCCCCACAAAGCTGTCCACCAACAGGATGGCCAGGGGGTAGAGAATGAATAGGGTGAGGAACGTGATCAGTACGACAATGGTGGTCACCAGAATGGGGTCACCCATCAGTTTTTTCCGGTCCAGCGCCGTGCTCTGGGTTGTTGCCATGGGCGGATTCCTCCTTTGTTTCATCAAAAAGGGGCTGCTAAAAAAGCATGTCGCTGCGAACCAGTCCTCAGACTGGTGTGGCAGCCCCCCGGTTGAACGATTCCTGCCCGAATTGCTATCAGGCAATCTGAATATCCGGGGGATTGCCACGACAGTGTGCGCACTGTCTCGCAATGACAGAGACTTTTTTAACAGCCTCGTTGGCTTAGGTATTACAACTTACTCGGTCTTGAACCGGTCCGCGCCGGTGTTGGCGCCGCCGGCGTTCAGAGCGGCCATAACTTCCTCGATGTAGGTGCCGATGTTGTTCTTGGCATCCTCGAAGTCATAGTCCATGACGTTGTCGGGATCCAGGCCGAACTGCATGGCAACCTCAGGCTGGGTGGCGTTGTCGATGACCAGGAACTGGTAGGAGCCGTTCTGGGCAGCCAGGTTCACGCACTCGGGGGACAGGGCGTACTCGATCCACAGCTTGGCGGCGTTGGAGTGGGCAGCGCCCTTGAAGATGGCGGTGGCGCCCACCTCGAAGGAGGTGCCGCTGGAGGGGATCACCAGCTCCACGTTGGTGTAGCCGTTGTCCACGATCTGGGTAATGCCGTCATGCAGGAAGCCGATGCCGATGACGCACTCGCCGGTGCCCACGTTCTTGGAGGGGCCGGAGCCGGACTTGGTGTAAACCTCGATGTTCTTATCCAGGTCCACCAGGTACTGGATGCCTTCGTCGTGGCCGTACTTCTGGATCATGGTGTTGATGACCAGCTTGGCGGTGCCGGCGGTGTTGTAGTTGGACAGCCAGACCAGGCCCTTGTACTCGGGCTTCAGCAGGTCCTGCCAGTCGGCGGGAGCCTCCAGCTTCATCCGGGCCAGCTCATCGGTGTTGACCATGAAGCCCAGGATGCCCTTGTAGATGCCGTACCAGTTGCCGTCGGGATCCTTGTACATATCGCTGAGCAGATGGGAGGCGTTCTGAGCGGCGTAGGGCTCCAGCAGGCCTTCCTTGGCGACCACGTTGTAGGGATCGGTGGTGCCGCCGAACCAGACGTCGGCAGAGGGATTGCCCTTCTCTTCCTCAATCTTGGCCTGGACCTCACCGGTGGACAGACGCTGATAGTTGACCTTGATGCCGAACACTTCCTGGAAGTGCTGGCAGGCGGCGGCCAGGTACTCCTCTTCGCAGGAGCCGTAGACCGTCAGCTCGCCCTCGGCCTGAGCCGCGGCGATGAGATCGTCCATGCCGTCAAAATAGCTGGGGTACTTGCTTTCGCTCTTGGGGGCCTCGGTGGCCTCGGTAGCCGCGGGAGCGTCCGGGGCAGCGGTGGCGGCAGGGGCCTCCGTCTTGCCGCCGCAGGCGGCAAGGCTCAGGACCATGACCACAGCCAGAAGCATAGCCAAATACTTTTTCATCAATGATTCCTCCATTCCGATTGATCCCGGTATCACCTACCGGGGAACTGGGTCCATTATAGCACGTGGGAAAGAATTGTCAATCCTTAACATATCCGCGGGTAAAAAATTTTTTGCACTTGTGGAAAATGGACAGCCCATACAATTTCTCGAGAAATCCCTGGGGGATATTCGATAGTTTTCCCTGAGGCAGGCCCATTCTTAATTCTTTTTGAACATCTTGCTTTTTCCACGGGTATCCGTTAAAATGGAAACAAATGAAACCGAGAGGAGCCTTATGCCCTTATGAATAAAGAGTCTTTGACCCAGGCGGTGCGGCTGGCCCAGACGGGAAACCGGGAGGCCACGGAGCGGCTTATGACCTATGCCTACGGCCTGGTGGACTACCAGTGCAAAAAGCTGCTGCCCAGCTCCCAGGCCGCGGACAAGATGACCGCCGTTGTGCTGAAGGCCGCCATTGCCAAGCTGGATACCCTGGAAAATCCCGAGGAATTCTTCACCTGGCTGGGCCGCCTGACTGCCGTGCGGTGTATGCGGGTCCGGGCCACCCTGCTGGAAACCGGCCAGAGCGGCGAAAGCAGCCAGCAGGTAAACTATTCCTTCCCCGGCATGGAGCTGAACAAGGCGGAGACTGCCAAGGTGGCGGAGATGCTGACGGATCTGCTGCCGGAGGATATGCGGCTGAACCTGTACCTCTACAGTCTGGGAGGACTGCCTCCCAAGGGCATTGCCGGCCTCACCGGCGTGCCGGAGGAGACGGTGAAAGAGCAGATCCAGAGCGCCCAGTCGGCGGTGCTGAAGCAGATGAAGCGCTACGCGGACCAGGGGGTGAAGTTCACCCAGGCCAATTCCCTGCCTGCCCTGCTGCGGACCCGGATGCTTCTGAACCCGGCCCCGGAGAAAGCCCAATTGGTAGTCTATTCTCTGCTGCCTCAGCCCCAGCGCCGCCCTCCCGCCCAACCCCGGCAGAGCCAGCAGCCCCAGGAGCGTCCCGCCCAGGCCTACCCGGCAGAGAAGAAGGACGAGTCCGGCCTGATCCGGGTATTGGCGGTCATCGCGGCTATTTTGGGCCTGGTGCTGCTGATCGCCATGGGCGTGCTGGTCATGAAGCTCAATAAAGCCAAGAGCGGAAGCGACACCGCCTGGGTGCCGACGGCTGTGACTGCCCAGTCCCTGCCCTCTCCTTACGAGAGGTGGCAGGGCCGCAGGCCCTGACGGGTGTGGGGCGGAACAGAGTCTGACCTGGTACCGCCCCTCTTCCGTCTCGGCTGCGCCGAGCCACCTTCCCCCAGGGGAAGGTTTACGAGAAAGGAATTGTTCCTATGAACGCACATTTAGATGATATTCTCCGCATCCTGGAGGAAAAATATCCCCAGTCCCTCTGCGCCCTGCACTACCGCAAGGACTACGAGCTGATGATCGCCGTCCGCCTATCGGCCCAGTGCACCGATGCCCGGGTAAACCAGGTGACCCCGGCCCTCTTCGCCGCCTACCCCACTCTGGAAGCCATGGCGGCAGCACCCATTGCGGATGTGGAGAACTATGTCCGCTCCTGCGGCTTTTATAAGCACAAGGCCCGGGATATTGTGCTGGCCTGTCAGGTGCTCCTGCGTGACTACGGCGGGAAGGTCCCCGGCACCATGGAGGAGCTCTTAAAGCTCCCCGGAGTGGGGCGAAAAACCGCCAACCTGCTGCTGGGGGACATCTACGGCGTGCCCGGCAGCGTGGTCTGCGACACCCACTGTATCCGCATCTGCGGTCGGCTGGGCCTGAGCCAGGGCAAGGAGCCGGAGAAGGTGGAAAAGCAGCTCCGGGCTATCCTGCCGCCGGAAGAAAGCAGCGATTTCTGCCACCGAATCGTCCTGTTTGGCCGTGAAATCTGCACCGCCCGAAATCCCAAGTGCGGCCAGTGCCCATTGGCCCTATTTTGCCCAGAGATGACCGGGCAAAAAGAATGACCCCGTTTCTATCTCACCCCTTGTCCGCATAGGCTGTGGACAAGGGGTGATTTTTTGAAGCGAACAACGAAGCTTGCCCACCGGGCCATGCTGCTGACGGGCGTGAATCTGCTGCTGCGGTTTGCCGGGACGGTCTTCGGAGTCTATCTCTCCCGGCGGATTGGGGAGCAGGGCCTTGGGCTGCTGCAGCTGACCATGTCCGTTGGGAGTCTGGCCATGATTGCCGGCATCGGCGGCATCCGCACCGCTGCCATGTATCTGACGGCAGAGGAACTGGGGCGCAGGGGCCGCCGGGGAGTAAACCGGGTCCTTTCCGGGTGCCTGCGCTACAGTCTGGTGTGCTCCGCTGCCGTTGGGGGGCTCCTATGGGTCTTCGCCCCGGCCATTGCCCGGAACTGGATCGGCAACACAGGTATCATCGGTGCCTTACGGCTGTTCTCCTGCTTCTTGCCCATTACCTGCCTCTGCGCCCTGCTGACGGGGTACTTTACAGGGGAAAACCGCATCGGCGTACTGGCGGCGGTAGAGATTGGGGAGCAGATATTCTCCATGGGCGTTACCGTCCTCTGTCTGGCCCTCTGGGCCGGGTCTGACCCGGAGCGGGCCTGCCGCAGCGTGATCTTCGGCAGCGCCATGGGAAGCCTGCTGACCCTGAGTCTGCTGGGGCTCCTGTACCGGCGGGAGAGGAATCCGGTGGATGCCTCCATCCCCATAGGGCGGCGGATCCTCCGGGCTGCTCTGCCCCTGGCTATTGCGGACACCTGCAAAGGCGGCCTCAGCACCCTGGAAAATCTGATGGTGCCCAAGCGGCTGGCACTGGCAACCGCGGACCCACTGGGAGCCTTTGGCCGGGTCACAGGCATGGTCTTTCCGGTGCTCATGTTTCCCGCCT
>OIZT01001039.1_pt1 | contig 13952 bp, 5 predicted proteins | sample 1588611 | NCBI WGS metagenome assembly OIZT01 (sample SAMN03283278) | human gut metagenome | biome: human-associated habitat; material: feces | host: Homo sapiens | place: Peru | collected 2012
ATCGGAATAGCTCTTTCCGTCGGCAAAGCCGCGGCTTATCCTGTCGAGCACAGCGCCAAGCTCGGCATCCTCGCGCGCATAGCGCTGAGGATCGTAGCCGGATGCCTTGAGCGCAGTTACTTCATCGGTTTTAAGGCCGAACAGGAACATGTTCTTATCGCCGAGGCGCTCGTACATTTCGACGTTCGCGCCGTCAAGCGTGCCGATGGTGACCGCGCCGTTCATCATGAGCTTCATGTTGGACGTGCCCGAGGCCTCTTTGCCGGCCGTGGAGATCTGCTCCGAGATCTCGGCGGCGGGGTAGATGAGCTGGGCGTTGCTCACGCGGAAGTTGGGGATAAAGCAGACCTTCATGACCTCGTTGACGCGGGCATCGTTGTTGATGACGTCGGCAACGGAGTTAATGAGGCGGATGGTCTCCTTGGCGAAGGTGTAGCTCGAGGCGGCCTTGCCGCTAAAGATGAAGGTCGTCGGCGTCACGTGGAAGTTGGGGTCGGCGATGCGACGGTTGTAGATGTCCATCACCTTCATGATGTTCATGAGCTGGCGCTTGTAGGCGTGGAAGCGCTTGACCTGCACGTCGAAGATGAAGTCGGGGTTCAGCTTCACGTCCTCGTGCTCGGCAATGACCTTGCACAGCTGCTCCTTCTTCTGGCGCTTGATGGCGTTGAACTGGCGGACCATGTCGTCATCGATCATGGGCTTCAGCTCGGAGAGCTTATCCAGGTCCTTCAGGAAGTCGCCGCCGATGCGGTATTTCAGCATCTGGGTCAGCTCGGGGTTGCACAGGCCCATCCAGCGCCGGGGAGTGACGCCGTTGGTCTTGTTCTGGAAGCGATTGGGGAAGACCTGATACCAGTCGTGGAACAGGTCGTCCTTCAGAATCTGGCTGTGGATCTCGGCCACGCCGTTGACGTAGCTGCTGACGTAGACAGACAGGTTTGCCATATGGGCGGTGTTGTCCTTGATGATAAACAGGCCCGGATGCTCCCGCTGGAGCTTTTCGTCAATGCGGCGGATGATGTCCACGATCTCGGGGACAACGGAGCCCAACAGATCCAGGGGCCACTTTTCCAGGGCCTCGGACATGACGGTGTGGTTGGTGTAGGAGAAGGTCCGCTGGGCAATGGAGAAGCTCTGGTCGAAATCCATGCCCTCGGCCATCAGCAGCCGGATGAGCTCCGGGATGGACATGGCGGGATGGGTGTCGTTCAGCTGCACAGCATAGTAGTCAGCGAAGCGGCTCAGGTCGTTGCCGTGGGCGCTCTTAAAGGTCCGCAGCATATCCTGGAGAGACGCGGAGGACAGGACGTACTGCTGCTTGATGCGCAGACGCTTGCCCTCCCAGGTGGAGTCATTGGGGTAGAGAACACGGGTGATATCCTCGGCCTTGTTCTTCTGGTCCAGGGCCCGGAGATAATCCTGGTCGTTGAAGGCGTTGAAGTCCAGCTCCTCCTCGGCCTCGCACTGCCACAGGCGCAGGGTGTTGATATTGTGGGTGCCGTAGCCGATGACGGGCACATCATAGGGCACAGCCAGGACGGTATGGTCCGGGAACTTGACCTTCACGGTGTGATTATACCGGCGGTAAGACCAGGGATCGCCGTACTTGGTCCAGTCATCGGCATTTTCCTTCTGGCTGCCCTGCTCATCGAAGCTCTGCTTAAACAGGCCGAACTTATACCGCAGGCCGTAGCCGGACAGGGGGATGTCGCAGGAAGCGGCAGAATCCAGGAAGCAGGCAGCCAAGCGGCCCAGACCGCCGTTGCCCAGTGCCGCGTCCTCGATCTCTTCCAGGCAGCTCAGATCCACGCCCTTGGCGGCGAAAAGCTGCTTCATCTCGTCCAGAATGCCCAGGTTATACAAATTGGAATACACAAGCCGGCCGATCAGGTACTCAGCGGAGAAATAATAGGCCTTCCGCTGCTGGAGCCGGGCAGATTTGCTGGCCTTCCAGTTGTCGGAGATGGCCATCATTACAGCCTCGCCCAGAGCCTCGTGGAGCTCCTGGGGAGTGGCCTCCTGCAAAGACACGTCGTAGGTGTACTTCAGCTGTGCTTCGGTCCACCGGAGGATGTTTGCGCAATCGTAATTCATTTTCAAACTCCAATCTCAAGCGGCTTACTGCCGCTGTATGGTTATTCGGCGAAAAACACGCCGTTTTCTTTTCGACAACGCTTCCGGCGATTCCGGAAGGTGCCTATACGATGGTCCAGGGTATAGATTAGCTTTTTTCTCTCCGTTTGTCAAGTGATTTCTGAGGATCCAAAGCCATTTTCAGCGCTGCAGAACCAATCTTTGTGGAAAATCTACACATTTTCAGGGGGTGTGTACGAAAAAGAAAACCCTCTCCCGGGAGAGAGCGGACCGGACAAAGTCCGGGACGCCTTCCCCAGGGGAAGGGATTTCTTAGGCTTTCTTCGCTTTTCGTTTCTTTCTTCTGGCAACGACCGCCAGGACCACCAGCACCGCCCCGGCGGCAATGGCCAGGGTCACCCACAGAGGGGTGGCATCGGCTGTCCTGCGGACCGCTACCCGGAAATCGTTGCCCTCTGCGGCAAAGACCAGATAGCTGCCGTCGGTACTGGCGTCTGTCTCCTGCCAGCCGCTGCCCGTATCCAGGAATACACGGTAATCCTTATCCTTGTCCGGCTTGCGCAGGTGGATGGTGTGGCTGGCCCGATGATCCTCAGGAACCTGGACGCTCCAGCCCTTTTCGCAGCCGCCGGGCAGGTCCTCCGTGATCGTCTGGGCGTAGAGGCTCTCCCCTTCCGGGAATTTCCCCTCAGCCAGGATCTCCGCCAAGCCGGTCTCGCCGGAATCGGCCGAGCCCTGAAGCTCCGTATACTCGGCGGTGACCCGCTGGTCCGCCTGAACATGAACGGGATCCAGGTCCTTCCATACGCCGTTGTAGCCCTCCTTGGCGGGGACCTCCGGGATCTCCCGGAGGGTCTTGTTGTACTCTACCTCCCGGCTCTCGGTGGCATCATCGGAGACGAAAGTAATGACCATCTTCTGGAAGGCGCCGGGCACATGGTCCAGAGCCATAAGCGCCCGATAGGTCACCGGCTCCGCCGCCTCCTGGTAGCTGATGCCGTCAATGCCCGCCAGCAAGTCGGACTCCACAAAGACGTTGTTTTCCGCGGTGCCGTCCTCGGTGAGCTTGCCCAGAATGGCACCCACATACTCTCCTTCGCAGGTGACGGTCACAAGGGACCGGCAGTCGGTGACCTCATCGGCCTCACCGGCAATGCCGCCCACCAGGCTCTTGCCCACCAGGCCGCATTTGGCCCAGCAGTCCCGGACCTCCGCCTGAGACAGGCCCACAATGCCGCCCACCCAGTTGGCATCCTCGGAATCCATATAGCCGTAGCCCTCACAGGAGATGATGGCACCCAGGGTGCTCTTGCCGGCAATACCACCGGCCACCTGCTTCTTGGCCTGGACGGTGCCGTGATTCACACACTTGTACACCAGGCCCCGGGTCTTTACCGAGAAGTTCAGGGACTTGTCCCCGATGGTGGACAGATCGTCCTCCGGGTCCAGGTCGTTTTCCCAGGACAGGGCACCTACGATGCCGCCGGCGTTGATATCCGCGTTCACGTCACCGTAGTTCACGCAGTCCCGGATCTTACCGGCGGAATCCTCTTCCACATCCTCGCCGGATACATCCTCCGTCAGATTCTCATTGTCCTCCCGGCCGCTGAGGACGTTCACCACCCGGCTGATCTGGCTGCTCAGGTCCTGGATATCATCCAGGATCGTATCCCCCTGGCCGGAAGCCGTATCCGCCAGGGAACTCATGGCTTTGATGGTATCCGACAGGCTCTCACCTACCAGTCCGGCAGCGGCCCACATTTCGTCAAGGCCTTCTACATGGATACTCGGCACTTCGATATCCGGGTAGCTCATGTCCGGGTCGATCTCCGTATCCGGGTCCGGCTTCACCACCGTGATATCCATCCCTTCAGAGATGACCTCCAGCAAATAGTTGATGGCCCCCACAAAGGTATTCGCGTTGTACTCTACCTTGCTCAAGCCGCTTTGAAGCGCGCTGTTCGCGCTGGCGGCATCGTTGGAGGTCCTGCTCAGGATATTGGACAGGGTCTTGGTCTCCTTCTCCAGCTTTTGCAGCGTATCCTCGCTGTACACCAGAACGTTGTTGGGCTCCATCTGGCCCAGAATGCCGCCGCCCTCCTTCCGGGCCTGGACAAAGCCGAAGTTCTCGCACTCTGCCATAAAGCCGCTGCTGGACCCCGCCACACCGCCTACATTATAGCCGGTGTGCTGGTAGCCAACGTCACCCTCGTTTTTGCAGCCCCGGATGACGCCGCTGCTGGAGCCCACCACGCCGCCAATATCGGAGCCGGAGATCTTGGTGTCCTCGGTGGTGAGCTTGGTAAAGGTGATGTCCTCCAGGTTGATGCTGTCGTCCGGGATCTGGGTGTTGACGCTGGCCTTGTTGATGCAGCCTGTAACCACCCCCTCATTTTTGCCGACAACACCGCCTACCACCTTTGTGGCCCGGATATAGCCCTGGGAGGTACAGGAGATGACGCGGCCGGTAACCGCGTTGTAGCCCACCAGGCCACCCACCTGATCGGTGGCCTCCAGGGTGCCGGAGAAGGTGACATTCTGGATAGAGCCGTTGTTGACTCCCACCACGCCGCCGATCTTAGTGGCGCTGCCGGTGGGCAGAATCTTGCCCACCACTTCCAGATTCATGATCTTGCCGTCCTTCTGAAGGTAGCGGAACAGGCCCTGGGCAGAGCCCTCTGCGTCGATCTTAACATTGGTGATTTTGTGGTTCCCGCCGTCGAAGATGCCGCCAAAGGTGGGGATCTCCAGGTTGGGATAGTCCGCCAGGGAAATATTGTCCGTCAGAGTCACCTTCAGGTTCCGGCTGGCGCTGTCCAGACGGCACCGCTTGGCAAGGCTCACCAGGTCTTCTGCCGTGGCGATCTTCACCTCTTCATAGTGGGTGGGCTGGGTTTCCTCCCTGGTTTCCCCGGTCTGCTCCGTATCCTTCTTGGCCTCTGCGGCCTTGCTCTGCATCGGCAGGCTCAGGGCCAGGGTGGCTGCCAGCATCAGGCAGGCAAGCCGAGTCACATTCTTTTTCATTTCTGGCTTCCCTCCTCAATGGCAGGATGTTCTTCTATGGTTTCCAGGCTGTCCGTAGAGATGGCGGCGTTGATCTGGCCGGTGAGTACACCGTTGATCTCCGCGTCCACCATACCGCTGATGTAGCCTCTGACGCGGCCCTTGACTCGCATGGTGCCGGAGGCGGAGCGAACCTTCCGCTCCAGCTGGGGCATCTCGAAGCTGGTGCGCTCGATGACGGTATCACCCAGCACCAGGATCTGAGGCAGCACCGCCAGGACCAGCACCATGGAGATCACGGTGCCACGGCCCAGGCACTGGCCAATGGCAGCAATGACCGGGTTGGTGGTCATCCGCTCAATGAGCATACCGGCAGAGGCCAAGATGGTACCGGAGGTGAAGATGGTGGGGAAGGAGCCGTTCAGGGCCTCGATAATGGCCTGCTTGGGGGGATACAGTCCCTTCATTTCCGTATAATGGCTGGAAATCACGATGGCATAGTCAATATTGGCACCCATCTGAATGGAGTTGACGATCAGATAGCCCAGGAAGTATAGAGGCGTATTCTCAATCGTCGGGAAAGAGAAGTTGATCCAGATACTTCCCTGGATGACCATGATCAGCAGCACGGGAAGGCCCGCGGACTTGAAGGTGAACAGCAGGATCAGCATAACAAACAGAGCGGACAGGATGGAAATCAGCAGATTGTCTTCAATGAAAGAGGAGCTCAGATCCATGGCGCTGGTGGTGTTGCCCACTACATAGTAGTCGCCGTCGTAGTACTGCCCCACCAGGGCATGGATGTCGTCGATCATCTGGAAGGTGGCATCGCTCTCTTCCGGCAGGTCCAGGTAGACCACCATCCGGCTGTACTTGTCGCTTTGCAGCTGGAGCGTTGCCTGATCCAGCTGATCGAACAGATCATCCAGGTCATCCTGGATGTCGCTGTCCAGTCGTACATTCCCCTTCTCCATCTGCTCCTTCAGAAACATAAACATATCGTACAGCGGCACCTCGTAGGCTCCTACGCCGTTGATGAGCTCGCCGTACTGGCTTTTATCCGTGGCGTAGGCGGTATAGAGCAGCTTACAGACCTCGTAGTTCAGTCCCGCCACCTCGGAAAACTGCCGGGGCGTCAGGGCATCGGTAAGTACATAATCGTCCATGGCCTCAATGCTGGAAAGGCCCATGGTGCTTTTGACGTGGTTATCCTGGGACAGGGTGTCCAGGATCTTCCCTTCCTTTTCATAATCCCCGGCAGGCACAATGATGGCCACCATATTGCTGTTGCCGAAGGTAGACTTGATCTTCTGGGTGGCAATTTGCTTTTCGCTTTGCTTGACGGTGGTCAGGTCGGTGTAGGTATACACATAGGGGCACTTGTTGGCAAAGATGCAGGCCACGGCGGCAACCGCCACAAAAATCGGAGGAATGATGAAGCGGGTCTTTACGTCAAATTTTCCCACTGCCGTGATTTTGGGCAGGATCTCCTTGTGCTTGGTTTTGTCGATAAGGTTGCTGAACAGCATCAGCAGGCCCGGCATCAGGGTAAATACGGACAGCAGGCTCAGCAAGATGGCCTTGATCAGCACAATGGCCATGTCGAGACCGATGCCGAAATGCATGAAGGCCAGCGCGCCCAAACCGGAGATGGTGGTCAGAGAGCTGGAGGATATCTCCGGGATGGCCTTGCTCAATGCCTCGATACAGGCCTCCCGGGTGGGCAGGGTCACGTGCTCCGCGGAAAACCGGTGGCACAGGATGATGGCGTAGTCAATGGCCAAAGCCAGCTGCAGCACCACCGTCACGGAGTTGGAAATGAAGCTGATCTTGCCGCAGAGGAAGTTGGTGCCCATATTCAGCAGGGCCGCCGCGCCGAAGGTCATGATCAACACCGGCACCTCCATATAGGCCTTGGATGTCAAGGTCAGCACCACCACAATGACCACGGCAGCCACGGCAAAGATCGCCACGATTTCGTTGGCCAGGTCCGCGGAAGCGTCCTCTCCCACTGTGGTATCCACATAGACATCATAGTCTTCCAAAAGGCTATTGATGTTGTTCATTGCCTGGATGGCCCGGTCGTCCATCTCCTCCGCGTCGAAGGATACGTCGATGAGGGCAGAGGCCCCCCGGTAGTGGTCCTGGGTGTTGTCAAAGGTCACCCGGGAAACGCCGTCGATGTCCTCGATCTGGTCTGCCAAGGCCTGGGCATTGGCAGGGGTGATGTTTGCGATCATCACTCTGGCCGAGCCGTAGGTGACAAAGTTGTCGTTCATCACCGTCAGACCCTGGCGGGTCTCCGTGTCATCCGGCAGATAGGTGGTGATGTCGTTTTCCACCTCTACCCAGTTCCGGGAGAACAGGCTGAACACCAGAGCGACCACGTACAGCAGGAAAAACAGGTTTCGCTTATCTACAATGAAGGCAGCAACCTTTTTCATCCCGCTGTTTTCTTCTTTTCCGTCCTTCTCATTTGCCATAGAATGTTTTTTCCTTTCCAGAGGGCAGCCAAACAGGCCCACTATCCCCTATGAATTTTTTTCATTAGAATAGCACAAAGCCGCAAATAAAAAAATAGGCAAAAGGGAGAATTTGTTTAGCCAAATTTTACGAATTCGTAAAATTTGCGCAAGGCCCACCAAATTCTTCCACCGGGAGAAAGGATTTGGGGCGGCGGAAATTTCCGCCGCCCCTTTCGTCGTCCCTTTGGGCTTATTTTCGAACCGTCAGGGTGAATTGCGCCTGAATGGGTTTGGCATCCGAGGCTGCGTTTTCCGGCTTTACGTCCAGAATCAGGGTGTACTTGCCGGGCTTCAGATTGGTAAAAGCTCCGGAAGGAACGGTAATCATCCCGGATTGGGTGTCAAACCGGATGCCACCGGCCGTCCTCACTGCCTCCCGAAGGGCGGCGGTGGTCTTGGCATTCAACGTAACGCCTGCCATTTTCGCCCCAGCCGGACTGGCGACGGTGAACTTTTGTGTCAGATTCGTGGACTGGGTGGTGAACACCGTCCGGTTAGGCAGCTTTGCCAGCTTGAAGGCACTCTGGGTGACCTTGACACTCAGGACAGCACCGGTGATCTTCTGGCCGCAGGCCGTCAGAACCGGAGTCACCTTGTAGGTGGTCTTGGTGGAGTAATTCTCACCGGACTTTGCCAGGGTCAGATGAATCTTGCCCTTGGAATCCAGGCTGACGTGGAACAGATCCGCATTGTCGCCGGTCAACTCCACCGCCGCAGGTGCGCCCAGGCAGTTCGTCAGCTTGGGGGTATAGACGATCTCACTGTCCGGATTCAGCACATCCAGCTTGCCCTTGGCGCTGAGCCTGAAGGCAGGTGCCTTGTCGTAGGTCTGGATTTTCAGGGTCAGGGACTTATCCAGCTCCGCACTGGGACAGAGGCCGTCCATCCACAGCTTCATGCCATTCAGCTGAAAGGTGCCACCGTTCATGGTGTTCTCCGTCAGGATAATACGCAGCTCTCCCGTGGTCTGCTCGTAGGTTACGCCCTCCGGCAAACTGGCAAAATACTGCAAGTGGTAATGCTCCGGATTACTGACACTCACCTTAACGGTAGCGATTTCCTTCCCCGCCAGGGATTTATTCAGCTTCACGGTGGAAGAAGAAAGCTTAACGGTAGGAATCTTCTCTTCCACCTGGACGGTCAGCTTGCCGGGAATCTCATAGGCATCATCGCTGCCTGTTTCTATCTGCGCATAGTAAGCAATGGTATACTTACCCTTCGCAGGCATCGTCTGTCCATCCTTGGACTGGGCAAGAATCCGGGTTCCCTCGTAGCGCACGCGCAGTTTTTCCGGAACCGATTCAAAGCGTATGTCGGACACATTCAGATTTCCCTGGTTCAGGGTGACGCTTGCCGCAGCCTGCATCCAGGGGAATACCCGGTTCAGCCTCAGCGTGGTAGTGCTGAGCTTTATGGCAGGTGCCTTGCTGGTGACGGTGATCTTGTGAGTCAGCTTTACCGGCCTTCTCCAGGAAACATCCTGAATGTGGAGATTGACGGTGGTGCTCTTCGCGCCCTCTTTCAGCGCAATCGTCACGGTATTCTTGCTCAGTTCCACCTTTTCCACATTCGGATTTTCATCCCAGGTGATTTTCACCGAGCTGGTATAATCATAATCCTCGGGCAGCTGCGCACGCGCGTACAGGGCGGTGCCACCCCAGTTTGTATTCACGACGGAGGCCGTGGGATTCAGAGTCAGCTTGGGAGCTTTATTTTCCGTGGCGATGTTGATGGTCTTGGTCACAGGGGTGTTGTAACCCGCGAAAAGAACGCTCAGAGTTGACTTGGTGTTAGGTTTCTCGGAGACATCGGCGTGTTTGTAATTCAGCCGGTAACAGCTGTCGTCATACTCGTCAGACTTGACCAGCTTGAAATCCTCGCTGTCCAGCTCCACGTCCTCCACCTGGCCACCGGTAATGATCAATGCGGCGCTGCTGTACCAATCGTACGAGTTATAGAAGAGGTTGAACTTCCCATCCTGCTTCACGGTAAGCTTGGGCAGGGCCACCGTGACCTTCACGGTCAAATCGTAGTCATAGCTCTTGCGGTTTCCGCATTCCACCGTCAGGGTTACGGGGTAGGTGCCCTTGCTCACAAACTGAGCCGGGGCAATGGTCATGGCACCGTTTTCGTAGTTGGCGGTAAACCGGTCGTCGTTCAGAGAAACCTTCTGGATCATGTTGCCGTAGTTTTCCGCCAACTCCAGCTCCGCGCCCTGGGTGGACGCGCCGTTCAGGCTCACCGTGGAGGAAACCAGTCTGGGCGTCCGATCCCGGTAGGTCACGTTCAGGGTAACGGACGCTTCCTTCTTGCCGCCGTCCATGGCCTGAGCGGTAATCACCGCCCTGCCGGAGCCTACCAGGGTCACAAGGCCGTCGTCCACCACCGCCACCTTCTCGTCGCTGCTGCGCCACTGCACCGGGCTGACGGCCTCGGCGGGCAGGGTCGAAGCCTTGAAGCGCAGGGTGTCCCCGTCCTCGGCGGAAATATCCTGCTCGGCGGGAGCCGGATTTCCCCGATACTGGATGGTCACCTGGCTGACCTGGGGCAGGATCGTAAATTGCTTGGTCATCCTGACCGTGCTGCCGGTGAGAACAGCCGTGACCTGAACCGTCGTCGGTTCTTCCACGATTCCGGCGGTCAGAACGCCCTTTTCGGTCACAGTCGCGTATTCCTGACCGCTTACCAGGAACCACCTGGCGGTGATTTTCTTGGCTCCGGGCATAGCCACGGCGGACAGGGTCAGCTTTTCGCCGCTGGTGAGGGTGTCCACGCCCTGGGGCAGGATCATGAGGCCCTCGGTAAAGGTGACCGTTTTGCTGCCCTGAGCGCCGGTCATGGCGTCATAGCACGTTAGCAGCACCTTGCCGGAGCTCTTCATTTTCAGATAGTAGCCGCCCTCCTGGCCGCAGACTTCCGCGATTTCCGAGCAGGGAATTTCTCCCGCCGCGGTTTCCAGCTTCCAGCGAAGCCGGGCGTTTTTCACGCCCGCGGGCAGGGTGACGGTGCCCTCCAGGGAGGTGCGCAGCTCCATGATTTCGTCGGGAACGCCGGTCAGGTCCAGCAGCACCAGCTTTTCACAGCCGGTGAAGCAGTCCTCGCCCACGCTTTTCAGAGAAATGGGCAGGCTTACATTGGTGAGCTTTCCGCAGCGCAGGAAGGCGGCCTCGCCCAGGGCGGTCAGGGTGTTGGGAAGTCTCACGGTCTCCAGATTTTCACAGTCCTGGAAGGCGGAGCTGCCGATGGAGGTCACGCCCTGCCCCAGGATCACCAGCTTGACCTGATTCCGGTACTCCGCCCAGGGTGCGCCGGTGGCAATAAAGCTCGCCATGTCCCCGGTGCCGGAGATAGTCAGGTCGCCGGCAGAGTTCAGGCTCCAGGTCAGAGCCTCGCCGCAGGAGCCGGAGGCTGTCTCCTCGTTCAGCGTTGGCCCTACCGGAAAATTTGAGTAGCCCCTATCATCCGCCCATTGAATGCCTGTATCCCAGTCCCAGAGGGAACCGGAGAAATAAATCTTCTTCAGGCTTTTCATGCCGCTAAGGGCACTCGCGCCGATGGTCTTGATGGAGTTGGTAAGCCACAGCCGCTGAACTCCGGAGCAGTTGTTGAACGCGCCATCGCTGATGGTCAACACGCCCCTCGGCAGAATGATCTCCTCGATGCCGGAGCATCCGGCAAAGACGTTCTTGCTGATGTTTTCCAAGGCCCCCGGGAACAACAGGGTACCCGTAATACCGCCGCAGCCATGGAAGGCATTGTCGCCCAAGCTCACCAGGCTGCTGGGAATGTTCAGCGGGCCGGTCAGCTTTGTGCCATTGAAAGCGTTCGCACCGATGGTCGTAATGCTATCCGGCAGGTTGATCGTGGTAAGGCTCCCGCAATCCTTGAAGGCTTCCTCGCCGATGGACGTAACGCCATCCGGGAGGCTGACCGTAGTCAGATTATCGCAGAGCCTGAAGGCCCTCTTGCCGATGGTTTTCAGGCCACTGGCGATCTGGACGCGCTCCAACGAATCCAAGTCCATGAAAGCATCCTCGCCAATGGTCTCCACGCTGCCTGTGATCAGGACCTCCTGCAAAGCATCACACTCATGAAAAGAGCGGTTACTCAGACGGGGCACATTCCCCTTGATCTCTACCGTCTTCAGAGCCCAATCGCCCGAGAACGGTCTGTCGCCCATCTCGGTTACACTGGCGGGAATGACCACGCTGGTAAGAGAAAGGCAGTGATACAGAACCCCATCCCCTATCGTCTCCAGACCCTCGGGAAACTCGATTTCCGTCAAGGCGAAGCAGGAGGCAAACGTACCCTCTCCCAGCGTTTTCAGAGACTTGGGGAGCCTGATCTCCTGGAGCTTCTGGCAATCCATGAAGGTAAGTTTGCCAATGCTTATCAGGCCCTCCGGAAGGGACACTTCCTGGAGTTCATAGCAGGAACAAAATCCGCTAACACTGGTGATCCCCTTCTGAACCTCCACCCGCAGGATCTGATAGTTATAATCCCCCCAAGGTGTGTCTTTCCTGCTATCATATGCTGCTACGGCTCCGGTACCGGAGAGGATCAGGGTGCCGTCGGTGGTAAGTACCCAGGTGACGTTGGAGCCGTCTGCCTCTGCGCCGCAGGTTCCTTGGGCGAGAATATCCTCCTCCGCCAGCAGTTCCAGGACAGTCTCGGTGGTCTCCTCGGTGGGATCGGTAGGATCGGTGGCATCGGTAGCCTCCGTGGGTTCCGTTTCCTCCGTGGGGTCCGTCACCTCCGGCACTTCCGTGGCCGCCGGGGGTTCCGTGGCCGGGGCAGTTTCCGCCGGGATCGTTTCCGGGGCTTCCGTGGCCTCCGTGGTCGGGGTCTCGGTGGCCGGTTCCGTGGGAGCCAACGTAGCCGGGGCGGGCGGCTCCGTCACGGGCATTTGCGTCGGCTCCTCCAGCTCTACAGTGGGAGCCGCGGTGTCCTCCGGCAGGATCTCCGCCAAAGCCGGAGTCACCAGCTGGCTCGTCAGCACCAAAGCCAGCAGCAGGGTGAGCAGTTTTTTCATAAGGTCACCTTTCCTTCCTCAGATTGGTTGTTTCCAGATGTTCGTGTTTTGGTTTGTATTCCAATCATGCTTATTATACTAGTTAGTCCCGGAAATTGCAAGAACTTTTTTGTCAAATTGTACAGATTTCAAAAAGTCGTTACAGGAGCACTGCAAAAAGTTTCTGAAATAAAAAGGAGCGGCCCCATTTGGGACCGCTCCAAAACTTTTTTTACAGCGACATCAGCCACATGGCCAGGGCCATAAAGGCACCGGAACAGGCAAAGCCGATGAGCCACTTTTTCAGCTCCTCAAGGAGAACACGGACATTCTGGTTCATCTGTTCTTCCTCCTCTTAAAGAAAGTGGATCGCCTTGGTGGGGCACTTCTCGGTGCACTTGCCGCAGGCAACACACTTTTCGGGGTCAACGTAGGCCAGATTCCCCTCCAGGGTCACAGCCCCCTGCTCACACTGCTTGACGCAGATGCCACAGCCGATACATCCGGCCACACAGACCTTCTTCACAGCGGGGCCCCGGTCATGGTTGGAGCAGCTGACGGCCACCTTGGCATCCCGGTCGTGCATCTCAATGACGTGCTTGGGGCAGGTCTTGGCGCACATACCGCAGCCGATGCACTTGGATGCATTGATGTGGGCAATGCCGTTTTCAATGGAGATGCCGCCCTCGGGGCAGACCTTCACGCAGCTGCCCAGGCCGATGCAGCCATAGTCACAGGACATGAAGCCCAGGCCGCCGGAGAGGACGGCCGCGCGGCAGTCCTGCAGGCCCACATAGCTTGCCTTGGCCTTGGTGGCCTCGCAGGTGCCCGCGCAGCGGACGTAGGCAACCTGGGGGTCCTGGTCAATGGCTTCCTTGCCCAGGATCGCGGCGATCTTGGCGATGTTCTCGGTGCTGTTGCCGGGGCAGGCGTCCACACGGGCCTCGCCCTTGACAATGGCCTCGGCCACGGCGTCACAGCCGGCATAGCCGCATGCGCCGCAGTTGGCACCACGGAGACACTCCCGGACCTGGGTGACCCGCTCATCGGTCTCCACATAGAATTTCTTGCTGGCGGTCACCAGGGCCAGGCCCAGGACCAGACCCACGATGCCGACGACCAGCGTTGCAATCAGAATTCCCTGCATATCTCTTCCTCCTTAGGCCAGGCCGCTGAAGCCCACGAAGGCCATGGCCATCAGGGCTGCGCACAGCAGCACAATGGGTGCGCCCCGGAAGGGGGCGGGAATGGCATCCTCGTCCAGATGCTCCCGGACGGCGGCCAGCAGCACGATGGCCACGGTATAGCCAACAGCG
>OIZT01001046.1_pt1 | contig 13861 bp, 5 predicted proteins | sample 1588611 | NCBI WGS metagenome assembly OIZT01 (sample SAMN03283278) | human gut metagenome | biome: human-associated habitat; material: feces | host: Homo sapiens | place: Peru | collected 2012
GAAAATGAAGATTTTTCACCTCAAAGAACATTTCAAACAATTCAAAACAGCTTCTAAATAGTTTGTCCGGTAAACAAGCGTTTCACCGGAGAAACGGCTATCATCTCCCGCTTTGTCCGGGCAGAGAGGCTTTTACCGGAGGAAATATGTTATTTGCAAACTTTATCCGGGCAAAGGCACTTATACCGGAGAAAAGTCAGACAATCTGGCGGCAGGACGGGAACGGAATGTCAGGCAGCAAGACGGGAGCGGAGCCAGATTCCGAGGTTGGTGTCGTGCTCGGTCAGGCCGAGTTTGCGGCGGATGTCACTGCTGATTATGTAGTTGCGCTTCTTCTTGAGATAGTTGCCGACATCCTTGCCTTTGAGTCCGAGAACATAGAGGCAGCAGTAGCCAATCTCCCAGTCCGTCAGGTCGTGGGACTTCAGTTCAGCCACAAACTCCGGATGGCTGTCACGGAAAAGTATCATGGTCGAACGAAGGAACTCGTCCTGATCAGAGACAAGCCTGTCAAGATCAGCCTCGGCAGCCTTGTCGAAGGAATAGTCGGAAGACAATCTGGAGGCCAGGAACTTGTCCAGAACCAGCATTCTCTCACGGATGATCGACAACGCCTCGTCATCGGGCTTCTCCATCAGCTTTCTGTGGGTTTTAGTGAACATCCGGACAGCGACCATAAGTGCCGCGAGAACGAGGATGGTCAAAAGGCAAAGAAGCCAGATTGACCTGCCGCGATCCACAATCGCCTGCTTGTCGGCATAACGCTCCTCGATCATTTTCCGCTGCTGGACGGAGAGGGTATCCATACTGGCAGAAAGCCCGTTCTGGTTGATTAAGTTCTTATAGTATAAAGCCTTACGTGCCATAGCCTCGTTGCCGGACAAGGTATAGTACTCAACGGCGATGTTGATGATGCTGTCGGAGGTGATCTCCATGCCTACCTTCTCAAGAGCGATGGTGTAGAGCAGTGCATGCCTTGCACGAAGTTCCCTGGTGCTGAGCAGACCTCGGTCCAGCGAGTCAAGCTCGACGAACGCGCTGTCAGGCTGTGTCTCCAGCTTTGCCTCGGCCTCATCGAGAAAACGTTCCGCCAGACTGAACGAGCGGCCGCAGGAAGCAAAGCACAAGGCAATGACAGCAAGGAATATGATGGTTTTGGGTCTCATCGGGTTCTAAGATAGCAAAAAATCGTGAGATGTAAGACTTTGTAATGAGCCAATATCAGTCAACAGGAACATAATAAACTAACTGTCAATATGTTATCATAAAATAAATAGCGATCAATTCTTGCTGATGTAAAACTATTTCCGGATAATTTTGTTAAAAAGGACATCAGTTATGAGAATCAGAAGACTATTTGCCGGAGTTGCAGTTGGCGCGGTCTGCGTGCAGGTCTCCGCTCACAGTTCGGTCGCCGGGTTTGTCGAAGTCAGTATTGAAGTAGAGACAGAGACAGCGGGGAGGCCAGGGACGGTCCTCCGACAGGAGCAGGGACAGGAACCGGATGAGGCTCAGGAGCAGGAATGGAAAAAGGAGCTGGAACAAGAACAGGAAAGAGCGGACACACTGAAGGCGGCGGTGTTCACTGGAAGAAGTGTCAGGCATTACAGCGACCATCAGAAATTCTACCTCGGAAAAGAAGACCGGGAAGGTAGCGCGACAGCATTGGAGACGCTCAAGCTGATTCCGGGAATCCTGGTCAGGGATGACGAGGTCTCGATGATGAACGGCAAAGGTCTGACGATCCTCCTCAACGGACTGCCGACCACCAGCGCTTCCCTATCCCTGCTCACCCCGGCGGACATCAAAAGCATCGACTTCTACCAGAACGCCCCGGCAAGATATTCATTCGCCGGCAGCGGCTCGATGGTCAACATCATCACCCGAAGACCCGGAATCGGCGGCAGCCTGATGCTGAACCTAAAGGAGGCGGTCACAACCCCTTGGGGCAACAACGCCGTCTCCTACCGCCAAATCCTGAAAAACACGATGATCGGCATTGAATATTCCGGGAAACCGACCAAAAGCGGCGGCTACGGCATCGATGAATTTCTTGAATATGAAGCCGGCGGCAATCTTTACACAAAAGTGAAAGAAGGTCTGGACACGGATTTCACGCGGAACCAGCACAACGTTTCTCTGGATCTGGTCAGGATGAAAGACGAGAATAGCGCCTTGAAAGCACAATTCACGCTGGGTTACGACAAGAAGGACTGGCCGGTCAGCCAAAGCGTCATCAAAACCGTCACGGATCTTTCGACAAACGAATCCACCACCTCAGAAGTAATTGACCGCAAGGACGTTTGGTCTGAATATCTAACCCCGTCGCTTGACATCTACTGGAACCGCAACATCTCCGACAAGCACGAACTGTCTGTGAACTTCGTCGGTACCGCCTACGACACAAAAAGCCGCAAAGGGTTTTATGAATATGACGGGGCGACTCCCCTGCTTTCCTCCGTAACCATAACAGAGGGAAGCAAATATTCCGGGATCATCGAGGCTGTAGATGACTGGAGACTCTCGGAAAAGCACAAACTCAGTTTCGGGCTCAGGTCAATAGGCAGTTTTTCCGATCAAGGCAGCAGGAACGGGGATATTCAAGTTCAATCAGAGATCAACACTGTCCAGAACAGGCTTTGGGGTGAATATTCAGGGAATCTCGGAGGGTTCAGCTATTCGCTCGGCGCGGCGGTGGAGCATTTCGGTTATGATACCAAGGAATCCTCAAGGAAAGATAATCTCTACGTCCGCCCGCTCGTTCAGCTGAATTTCATATTCAACGACCATTCCTCGATGTATTTCGATTACTCAAGCAAGACTGAGACTCCGAAGATCGGTTGGTTGGGCGATGCGTCATATTACAAAGATGACAAATGGCTCGTGAAGAGCAACCCTGAACTCGAAAGCTACACGACACGGGATGCCACTCTTGGCTACTCATTCAACAATTCCTGGCTCTACATCAATCCGTACGTCTTTGTTTATTACAATGACAATCAAATAATTCCCATTTTCAGCCATAAAGACGGGCTTCTTGTTGAAAGAAGCGAGAACTCAGGGAGTATGTTGTGCGTTATGGCCGCTCTCGGATGCAGGATCAAGCCTTTCAAGAATATTCCTGTCTCGCTTACAGTCTATGCGATGTATAACGACCAGAGGTTATTGGGAGGCGGTGCCGACAGGACGGTCAGAAGTCTTGACGGAATGGCGATGCTGAGATATTCAGGAAAGAAATGGACAGCCGAGGCGATGTACCATCTGCCGGGCAAAGCCATCAGCGACATCGGATTCTCAAAAGGAGAAAACTACGGCTACTTTGAGTTCGCCCGCAGAATCGGAAAGAATCTCCGCGTCGGAGCCGGAATGCGTTATCCGTTCTACCATTGGAAAGTCAGTGAGGAGACCGCGCCCGGATCGCCTGTGACAATGAAAAACACAAGCAGGATGACCAGCCAGAAAAACACGGTCATCCTCACTTGTGTCTATAATTTCTCTTACGGGAAAAAAGCCCGCGCCGTCGATCAGAAAATCAGGAACACCGACAACGACACGGGACTGTTCTAAGGTTATTACTTGAATACAGGATAGGATGCGGACATCTCCCAATGGCGAAGGGTCACGTCCGGCTTGGTCGGAAGGGCATCCTTCGACATCGCCGCAAACTCCTCCGCACCTTTACTGAGAGCCTCGGCGAAGCTTACCGCGGCCTCACCGGTCGAGGCGACCGTCACAGGACCGTCCTTCATCTGCTCCAATGTGAGCAGGCTTCCGGTTGTCACTTTCCAGACGGTACCGGCCTTCTTGTCGTTGGCCACGACCACACCAGCCTTGGAAGCATTGCAAACGGTGTTGCCATAGACGTTGCGGATGTTGCCTATTTTGCTGTAACCTACGGCACTGCAATATGTTCCATTGGATTTGATGCTCTCGATCGTGGAATAGCAGTTCACGACGAAACTGTTGTTGCCGACAAATCCGACGACACCACCAATGTTGTTGTTGCTCGACTCGATGCGTTCTATCCAACTGTAGCAGTTGATGACATAATGTCCCTGGGCCACGGCACCGGCGATGCCACCGCAGTTCTCTGACTTTGCGGCATCCGCTGCAAGGATCTTTCCGCCGAGATTCGCTGAATTCACAATGACTCCAGTATTCATCCCAGCGATACCGCCGATGCAAGAAGCGCCGCCTTTACCGATCAGTATTCCCTTGTATGAAGCGCCGTCAATCAGTCCGTTGTTTGTTCCAGCGATTCCACCAAGGTTCTTGAACGATGATGTGAATGAAGCCTCGACCGACAAATTCCTTATCGTTCCGGCATTGACTCCGATCAAACCAAAGGAATAGTCATCCGTCTCATTTTCGGAGGTTATACCGGACAGTTTATGATCTCCTCCGTCAAGCGTACCGTCAAACTGTTTCCACGCGGAGAACTGTTTTTCGGAAAAGTCAATGTCATTGAGTATCTTGTAATAAGCCGTTTTGGAGAACTCCGGAGACTCTACGGCCGGATCCATCGAGGCCGAGATCTCATTCCAGTCCGAGACACTGTTGATAAGGTATGGTTCCTCAGTGGAGCCCTTTCCTTCCACCTCGTCAGGAACATACGTGACTGTGGCCGTCACTTTCACAGGACAGTGGTCCGACGGATAGATGTTCCCGTAAAGAGAAGCATCTACCTTGTACGATTTAACATCAATCTCGCCATTCACATAGATGTAGTCAATCCGTCTGCTCTCCTGAGAAAGATCAACGGAAGTGTTATGGCTCTGGAACGTGCCTAATGGGCCGAAAACCTTGTCCGAGGGGGCAACCGACCTTGAATCAGACCAGTAGGAACGGAAGACCTGTGAGGCGGGGTCGGAAGGATATGCGTTCATATCTCCGACAAGGATGGACGGCATTCCTTTCGGATTGTACATCTTCGCCCGCTCCACAAGAAGAGCGGCGGCCTTTGCCCTGGCATCCGAAGACAGAGGAGCGTGAGTCACCATCATCAAGAACGACTTGTTGTAAATCCTGTCCTTGACAATAGCGCAGGCAGCTATCCTATGGTAGGCTTTCTCGTCCCAACCATAACTCAAGACATCCGGAGTCTCCGACAACCAAAAATAATGTTTGTCTGTCAACTCAAAACGTTCCGGGTTCCAAGCCAGTCCGACGGCCTCGCCGCCTCTGGCATCCTGGCTGTCCCTGCCGACAAACCACCACTCGTACTTGCCGCCGTTCTTCTCGACAAGCACCGGCAACTCGCTCTGGATCGTGGCGTCAGCCTCCTGAAATCCGAATACGTCAAAACCGTTGTCCACAATGGATTTGGCCAAGGCATCACGTCTGGATGTCCAAGAATATTCAGCAACTCCTTTTGTAGATATCCATAGATTGTACGAGCCTATGACCAGATCCTCCCCTTCCTTGCCCGGTTCATCGCCCGGATCCGGAGTGTCATCATCTGACTGGGCATATTCAGTGTTCAGGATTGTGGGAAAGTCGTCCTGGCACGCCGTGAAAGACAGGCAGGCCAGCGAAAGAGCAAATAATGATGTTATCTTGTTCATAACCGTTTATTTCTGATAGTTGATATGTCCAGGATTCTGTCCGTACTGAGCCCACGCCGACTCGGCCGGTCCTGAAACTCCCGGGAATGAGATGGAATAGACCTTGAGTGCATCCGCGGCGACATCCTTTCCGACAAAGTAAGACGCTCCGTCAACGGACGAGATTGTCGGCGAACCGTCAATGCTGTCTGCGACCTTCTTCTCATACACGACATACGCTGACGTACCTCCGTCCTTCAAGACGTGATAGACACCATCCTTGGTGCAGAAATGAATCTGGCCGAGATTGTCCACCGCAGGCACGCTCTGGCTCTGCGATTCCAGTGAATATGACCACCTTACGGAACCATTAGCGGCATTCAAGGCATAGAGGTTGTACGGAGCCGCCTTGTCCGTGATCACATATAATGTATGCCCGTCAGCGCTCAACGACGCTCCGGTCCTGTTAAAGCCAGCGTCTAGAGTCTGCGTCCATTTAGCGGTCTTGACAGTCTTCGGATCAACAGCGGAGCAGTCAAAGCAAGCGATGTTCCAAGTTCCGGTGTTCACGGTTCCAACGACATACACACAGCCGTCCGCGTCAACACAGATCTGGTTCTGATTGGACACCAGAATATTACCTGGAGTCAATGATGCGTCGTAAGGCACTGCGGACCAAGTGAAATCAGGGTCTGAGATCATAAGGCCATAGCCATAGTTGCCACTCAAGGACATAACGGCGGTGTTGTTCTTCAGCAATGCCACGGCTGAGTTGACACCTCCCTTGGCCGGGGTCACAGTAGCGATAACCTTACCGGTGTTCTTGTCAAATGCCTTGAGGCTTCCTGATGTGCCTCGGTTGCCGACAGCGACAAAGTTAGGAGTGATGGCTGGAGTCATAAACGAGAGCCTGGCACCCTGCGCGTATGCCGTAGTGTTTTTCCAAAGCGGAGTCGTCCCGTCAGTGCCGTCAAAGCAATACATCACAGACTTGGATGTCGCCGGGCCGCCCACACCATTGGCCGCCCAATATACTTTCCCGTCAGAATCAACGGATGGATATGCCACATAGCCTTTCACATAAATGCCATCGTTGGCTTCGGCGTCATATTCCCAAACCTTGTTTCCAAGAACATCCAAGGCCAGGATCTTGCCGTCTCCTGATGCGAAGAAGATATTCCCCATTCCGCTCACAGCCACGACGGACGCAGGGCAGTTCGCAGAACCAGAAGCCACTGGGACAGACCAATTTACAGTAAAGTCATTGACATCAGCGCCACGGACGAACAAAGCCTTTGTCAAAGAGGATTCCGCTCCCCTATCATCAGTGACAGTCAGAGAGACCTTGAATATTCCAGCGGACGCGAAAGTGAACGATGTCTGCGCGCCTTCCGCAGTCGTTCCGTCCGGGAACAGCCATTTCCGTGAGGTCACCTCACCGTCCTCATCCTTTGACTCGTCAGTGAATGTCACCGAATCTCCTGCCTTTACGGAAAGCGGTGAATATGAGAAAGCAGCGACAGGAGGGACATTTGCGGCAAGAACCTTGACAACATTTTCGGCCGTAGCTTTGTTGCCGTCAGCTCCCCAGACTGTCAGTTTGACCGTGTACTCTCCCGGAGTCTTGTACAAGACAGGATCAGGATTGGCATCCTCGGACCAGTTCCCTTCCCCGGAGAATCCGAAATGCCAGAAATATCTCTCCACATCCGTTCCTTTGACTTCCGTGGTGTTTTCGAAGTTGATGTACGTCTCGCCCGCCACGATGTCACCCTCGACATCATAAGAGAATGACGGTTGCAGGTCCGATGTATAAACCGGCTCGCTTTCCTCTTTCTCGGAGCAGGCCATAGCGGCCGCACAAAGCAGCATTGCTGCCAAATATCTTAATGTTTTCATTGTCTTATCATTAACGTTTTCCAATAGATCTCAGATGCTTGTCCATCTCAACCGGATAGTCGCACTGCACCATATCCAATCCGGCCCCAACAAACTTATCGACCAACGCCGTGTTTCCTTCCTTGAAAGCCTGCCCGTTGTCATCCAGGATGTTGGTGACCGTCAGCCCAGCGGCCCCGGCCGTCCTGAGCCAAGAAAGATCGTTCTGCAATGTGGCTGTGGAAATCTGGACGAAATAGAACGGCTGAAAAGGAGTCATCGCAGTCAACTGCTTGCTGTTGTTGGCGTGTGGAGAGATGATTGCGGGCTGCGGCTGTTCCGTCAGCCACTTCGCGTTGGAAGTTCCCGAATTGCCGACATAGAACTGAACCCTGTCAAGACATCCGCACTCCTTCACGACATCATAGATCCTGGAGATCATCCCGATGTCCTTGTCTGTGTCTGAGCACTTGTCCAGATCGAACCAGACCTTCCCTCTGAACTCAGTCAGAACGTCCTTCAATGTCGGAACAATCTGGTCAGAGACCTTTCCGTCAGTGGTCTTGATGCGGTACTTCTTGATCTCATCGTAAGTGAACTGGGAGACATACCCTCTGTCCGAGGCATACGAACTGTAGTCCGTGAAACGACTCAGATAGTTGTCGTGCAGACAGATGACAACACCGTCCTTGGTGATCTGAACGTCTGTCTCTATGAAATCAGCACAACCAGACTCCACGCATTTCCGGAAACCGGCAAGAGAGTTGGGAGCATATTCGTAGCCGGCATCGACGTTGCCACGGTGGGCCATAATCCAGACTTTTCCCTTGGTGAAATTCCGGCAGGCCCAGCTGAGGCTCTTCCCTTCTACCGAAACCGACTGTGAAAGTCTTATGGCCTTGCCCCCTGACAATGAGACCTCGGCGTTGACTTCATACTTGCCGTCTTTTGTGTACTGGTGAACAGGAGACATCGAATTCTTTTCCGTTTGCCCGTCTCCGAAGTCCCAGGATATAGATTGGATTCCAGGCACGGATGTCACTCCAAATGTCACCGTTTCCATTCTGGCTGGAAAGATGTTGCTGAGGATCATTGCTGCATCAGTGTCGGAAACCGACACCTTGGCCGTAACCTCCTTCATTCCGCCGGCTTTCAAAGTCAGATACGCCTGCACATTGTAGGTCCCGGCATATTCATAGACGTGTGTAACGGACGAGGCTCCATCAGCACTCTTCGTGCCATTGTCGCCGAATGTCCATAGAATCGACCTGACATCGTTCTCCGCCTCCGGGACAGAGAAAGTCACTGTCTCGCCTTTCAGCGGGGACTCTGGTGTCCAGACTATCTCATAGCCATCTGACACAGGAGGCTCCGGTTCATCAGAGGTTCCCGAACACCCGGCGATGAGCGCGGCCAACGCCGGGATAAGATATTTCAGATTAGTTGCCATAGCCAGGGTTCTGATAAAGTCCATCCGGATTCTGGATCCTCTCATTGTAAGGGATAGGAAGCAGCAGATCCTTAAGGCCGAAATTGCTGTTGATGGCATTGTAGTGGGCGATCATCTCCTCTCTGGAATACATCCTGAGGACATCCTGCCACCTGAGCCCCTCCTGCATAAACTCGTGCAGACGCTCATCATAGATTCCTTGACGGAGGTCGGTTCCGGACCAGGCCGGAAGCCCTGCCCTCGTGCGGACCATATTCATCCAAGTCCTCGCCTCGTCTGCATTGCCCTGCCAATAGCAAGTCTCGGCAAGCATCAACGCGACATCAGCGTACCGCAGGACAACCCAATTGTTGCCTCCGAAACCATCAGTGCCGCAATCAAGGTCAACATATTTCATAGTATGGTAATATGTCTGGCCGGCAGTCTCGAACTTGCGCAGGAAACCCTTGCGGACATCACCCGACTCAAACGAATCATACACTGCCGATGTGGTGATATTCTGCATATTGCCTAGTTTCTTCGATGTGACTCCGGTGGTGTTTGGGCCGAACAGCCAATTCCAGGAAGAGCTCAAAGACTCGTTTCCTTGGATGCAATTGATCTGGAATATGTTCTCAGGACAGCCTTTCTGCGTGCCAAGCGACCAGATGTCTGAATATTTCACATCCGCCAGACTAGAGAACTTTCTCAGATCCCAAGCCTTCCTGAGGTTCGTCTCCGCCGATTTGAGCAGTCCATCCTTCTCGCCGGCGAAATCCTCATCACAAGCCTGCTGAAGGAACACTTTCCCCAACAAGGCATAAGCGGCCGCCTTGCTGGCCCTACCGCACTCGGAAGCGGACGGAAAATCCATAATCGGCCCGGACACTACAGCCTCAAGATCCTCTGTTATAGCCTTATAGACATCCACCTTTGGAACCCTGACATTATTGGCCTTGACCTCAGAGGTGGTAGTGAGATCCTTCAGCACAAGAGGGACATCCCCCCACTCCGTCACTAGATAGAAATATGTCAGCGCCCTGAGGAACCTCGCCTCAGCTTCGCAGACATCCCTGCTGTCTTTCGAGGACCACACGACATCATCGATGTGTGAAAGAACCTTGTTCGCCCTTGAGACAGTCTTGTACATCTGAGCGTAACGGTTGTAAACGTAAGAGTTCTCCTCGGTCAATGTGAAATTGTAGAACTGGTACGGAATTCCACTCACGGCACCTGCGTCCTTGACGATGGTGGCATTGGCGCGAACATCCGTAAAATAGTGGTTATAAGTAAAATAATAGCTTTGGGTAAGAGCCGAGTATATTCCGTTGACAGAAGTTTGGATGTCACTCTCCGTCTTGTAGAAATTTCCCGTTGTGACTGAGTTCGGATCGAACTCATCCAAGAAGTCACAGGAGACCAAAGACGCGGCCGCAAAGAAGCTTATCAATATATTTCTTACTTTCATAATGTGATCTTTTAGAATGTCAGATTAAGTCCGGCGGACCAGATTCTGGACAGAGGATAGCATCCCCAGTCGAATCCGGGCATAAGGTTGCTGCTCTTGTAGGACACCTCCGGATTGTAGCCACGGTAAGGAGTGATTGTGAACAGATTGTCGCCACTCAAGTAAATACGGCAGGATGCGATCTTTATCTTCTCCATCCATTTTGAAGGCAATGAATATCCAAGGGTGACATTCGTGCAGCTGAAATATGAAGCGTCCTCAACATAGTAAGATGAAAGCTTCAGCGAACCGTTTGTCGTGGATATTCTGGTTGCTATAGGAACATTGTTCCTACCTGGCTCCGCATCGGAGATATAGCGGTCCTTCGCAATGGCGTACTGGTTGGACGATCCTTCCATATTATAAAGGTAATAGTCCTGGAAGTTGATCACTTCCCCACCGTATGAATATGAGAAGCTTGCCGCAAGATCAAAGCCGTTCCAGCTGAGGTTTGTGGAGAAACCACCTGTGAAATCAGGATAGGCATCTCCGATGATGGTCTTGTCGTCAGTGTTGATGACCCCGTCTCCGTTCTGATCCTTCCAGATGACGTTGCCATAGGAAAGATTATCCAATGAATAGGATCCCACAGCCGGTCCCTTGAGGACGTATCCTTCCGGGAACTTATTGCCGTTCGCCACATAGACCTTCCTGTCGAGAAGGGCATTGGCATAGTCCGCCTCAGACATTATTCCGATGGCCTCGTAGCCATAGAACGAGCCGATAGGGTAACCTTTCTTGGTGATGTGTGAGCCGACTGATCTCTCTGTGACCGAGATAATGTCGTCCAGACCACCCATATCCACAACCTTGTTCCGGTTCACGGAGACATTGGCGCTGAAGTTCCAGTTCACCTTGCCTGTCAGGATTCTGGTGTCCACCTGCACATCAAAACCTCGGTTGCGGATCTTCGCCCCGCTCATATTGGTTGTCGTGGACGTGGAACCTGAGATCACGGAGATCGGAGCCTTGTACAGGATGTCAGAGGATATTGAATTATAATAGTTCGCTATCACATTGATTCTATTGTCAAGGAATCCGAGATCCACACCGATGTTGGTCTGGGTAGTAGTCTCCCAGCCAAGCGCGGTGTCAGTGAAAGCCCCCTCTGCGGTGGCGGACACAGCCGTACTGCCGAAAGCGTAACCTCCGGTGGAGATTGACGCGATGCTGGAATAGTTTCCGATGTTGTTGTTGCCGCTCTTTCCCCAGCTGGCGCGCAGCCGGATGGAAGCGATACCGTCAAGTCTGTCCTTCATAAAAGGTTCGTTGGACAAAGTCCATCCGGCCGAGACAGAAGGGAAGAATCCATATCTGTTGTCAACTCCGAAGCGTGACGATCCGTCAGCCCTGACCGTACCGGTAAGCGCATACCTTCCGTCATAGGACCAGTTGAGACGGGCGAAGTAGGACAAAAGCGCCCACGCAGCCTTTCTGGTACTGTAGAGAGAGATGTCAGACGAGTTCGTTCCGTGAGCGGTGACCTCGTGGATCCTGTCATTGGCGAATCCTTTCGCCTCGACACCAACGCGGTCGTAGGTCTTCTTCTGCATCGTGTAACCTGCCAGAGCGTTGATGCGGCTCTTGCCGAAGTCCTTCTTGTAATCCAGCGTGAACTCACCAAGTTTGTCAACGTCATACACGGATGTCGTCCTTCCAACATTGTATGCGGACAGCGCCGAACTGTAGGCAGGAGCGCCATCACGGCCTATACTCATCGGACGATAATAGAAATAGCGGTAATTGTACCACTGCTGTCCGAGCCGGGCCTGGAACTTCAAATCCTTAAGGATCTCGTAAGTGAAATTGACATTGAGATTGTGCCTTGAACTTTTCTCACTGATATCCAATTCGTTGGCTATCACCAGAGGATTTTCCGGGAAGTTGATGCCCCAGTCGTCACGCATCTTGATCATCGCACTTCTGGCATAATCACCGTTCTCGTCATAGGCCGGCAGGTTCGGCAGGTACATCAGCGCACTCTGGATGATGCCGTCATTGATCATTCGGCCTTCGGCCTGAACCACCTTGTTCTTGGCATCATACATTGAATATGAAAATTCCGCCGAGAGCCTCTTGGTCAACTTGACATCCAGATTGAGTCTGGCGTTTGTCCTCTTGTGGTTTGACGGGGAGATGATACCATCCTGGTTCATATACCCGATGCTGGCCATATACCTGACATTCTTGGTACCGCCTGTGGCGGAGACATTGTGCCTCATCATTCCGGCGTTTGAGAACACCAGATCCTGCCAATCCGTATTGTACTGCTGCTTTACAGGAGTAAGAGTCGTGAAATCAAAGAACATAGGATGGATGCCCACTTCCGAGAGGGAGAAACCTTTCGCCGCCCTTACGGTGTTATCGTCATTCGGACTCCACTCCACTCCAGCGGCGGTAGCGCGGAGACGGTATGAATTGTTCCTGGCGGCGATGTACAAGTCACGGAACTGGTCAGCGTCAAGAAGTTTCACCTTCCTGTCAAGTTGCTGGATTCCGTAAGAGAAATCGTATGAGATCTTAGCCCTGTCACCCTCCTTGCCACGCTTGGTCGTGATCAGGACGACACCGGAAGCACCTCTGGAGCCATAAATGGCAGCGGACGCGGCATCCTTCAGGACATCGATGCTCTCAATGTCGTTAGGATTGATGTAAACATCCTCCGAGGCCGGATAGCCGTCGATAACATACAACGGTTCGGAGCTGGCGGACAGAGAGTTCACTCCACGCACACGGATCTGCACACCCTGTCCCGGAGCGCCGCTTGTCTGATGGACTTCCACGCCGGCCACCTTTCCGACAATAGACTGCCCTACAGTCGGTGATGTAAGCGACAATTCCCCGGACTTGATCTGCGCGACGGAACCGGTGAAGTCGCTTTTACGCATAGGGGTGTAACCGACGACAACCGATTCCTCCAACGCTTGCGTGTCAGCCCCAAGGACAACGTCCAAAGTCTGCCTGTCCGCAGGAACCTTGACTCTGAAATCGGCAAAGCCGAGACACATAAACAGCAACTCAGACTCCTCATACGGAAGCTTTATGCTGTATTTTCCGTCCAAATCGGAAGAAACACCGTCATTAGTGCGCGGATCCACAACGGCGACTCCAGGCAAAGGTTGTCCGGACTCATCCTTGACCACACCGGTGACGGTCTTCATTGTCACCGACGTGTCTTTTCTCTCCGCCTTTTTCAGCAGAATCTGTTTCCCGGTCAGTTCGAAGCGAACCCCACGGGGAGTGAAAATACCTCTCAGGACATCCTCCAGCGGCATCTTGCTGCAACTGAACGTGACAGTCCCGGTGGAAACGACAGAATCGTCGAAGATGAAAGTGTAGTCCGTCTGCTGCTCGATTGTTCTGATGCAGTCCACGACACTCGCGTTTTTCAGGTCGAGTGAGACCGCATCGCCCTTCCCTTGCCCGTGGGAGGCAATGGTGACAAGGCTGAACAGCAACGAACTCAAGATAAACATTAATCTCTTGTTCATACTGTTATTAGTT
>OIZT01001047.1_pt1 | contig 13855 bp, 9 predicted proteins | sample 1588611 | NCBI WGS metagenome assembly OIZT01 (sample SAMN03283278) | human gut metagenome | biome: human-associated habitat; material: feces | host: Homo sapiens | place: Peru | collected 2012
GGCGTCCGAACGGGCCCGGCGCGGGTACGGCCGCGACAAGCGCGGCCCTCCCGCAACAGGCACGGCAGCACAGGCCCGGCGCACGAAGGTCTTTCGCCGCCCTCGGCGCTGGGCGTCAGAGCGGGGGAGCGTTCCGCGTCCTTCGCCGTGCCGCCCCACAGCGTCCCGCGACGTGCTGCATCGCCGCGCACGTATTCCCGCACCCCGCCACGAGACGTCGCGCCACCGCAAGATGAGATTTCACCGCGTAATAATCTTAGAAGCCGTCGCGCCGCACGGCGTGATACGTTCGTCCGCAATGAATTGCGGCCTCCCTAGGTCTGTCTCGGTGGCCTGGGCGCGGCGAGAAGCGGACACGTTCCCGGTTCTTGCCCATGCCTGTCAAGATCTCATTCCCGTGCGAAGCGCGGGAGGCGAGCGACACGGCCCTCCCCCTCGAAAATCGGGATAAGGGTAGCAAGGAAAACCGAGTACGCCCTCAACATCGAAAACGGAAAGGACACACCGAATGCGGTGTGCCCTTCTCCACATCATGGGGAGGTTAACATGATCATAGGGAAGTCGACCTCAACCCCTCCTCACCCCGGCAACCGTGGCAAAGACCTGATTGAAGTATTCCTGCGTACTCTGGAATCCGAGGTTACGGATGACAAGCGGACGGGCCCCCGTATGGAAGGCGGCGACGACCGCCCTTCCGTTGATCTGCTGCGGGGCCAACCCCTCTCTCGGATGCGCGGTGTCGACAAAATCGGCCGCCTCGTTCCCGAGGGTCACGATGACATCCGGCACGTAGGCCGCGATCTCGGCGTCCAGTGCGGCCCTGAACAGACCCCGGTAACGGCGCAGATTGGCACGCACGTAGTTCTGCGGCGGTCTGCCGCCCGCCACAACGTCATCCGTGTAGAACTTCATGCAGTCGGTCAGATAGACACAGGCATCCGCCTCCAGTAGCCGTTCAACCAAACGGCAGAGAACGGGATTCTGGCAGCAGACGTCGCGATAGTCCCGGCTATGGAAACCGAAGGGCGTCGACAGGACGAGGGAACCCGCAGGATGTCCCGTCCGGCGCGGATCCTGCGAGACGATCATGACGCGAAGCGGGTTCTCGACGCCCCTCCGGACCATCCACGTCGGCATGTCGTGCCCGAAGTTGGCATGACCCAGCAACTCGGCGACGGGGGCCGCGCACCCGTCCAGCAGGTTTGCGGGTACGGACAGCAACGCCGCGTTGTCGTGCGCGTCGTGCGGCAGGTCCCGGCCCCCGACGTCCAGATCCCACCGGGGATCGTCAAACGGCATGTCGAGGAAATTCGCCGCCATCTGGCGATAGCGGGCCGCAAGCACGTCCCCCATGCCACGGTTTCCCGCAAACAGCGTCTCCGCCAAAAGCGCGGACACCCGTCCGCAGTCAAGGCCGTCAGGCCTCCCGGCCACCGGCGGCAGGTCCATGCAAAAACAGATTTCAGCCCAGTTCATGGTCAACTCCTTTTCGTTTGATGATAACACCTTCTCCACACGTACACCACCGCTTGTCATCATTGTACCGTCCAGTGCGTGGTATCACGGACAAAACACTTCTTCGCGTTCTTTTCCACCAGTGAAACAGTCTCCCATGTTGATAACTTCATATTGCCTTCCACACGTTTTACAGATTCTAATGTCTTTTTCTGGATTTATTTTCTCTTTTCCCTCTGGATGACTTTCAACACATCATTTACGCTACCGTAATACCTCATTTAACAACAATTACAGAATCACGTAACTCTACCCTAGAATAATCATTTCTATCTATTAAGAAAATTCTTCCTGTCACATGCTTTACTTCTGTTCCCTTACTGAGTCTCAAGGCTTTCATGGCTTCATTTTCGTCAGAAACACCTACTTCCATTTCCAGTTCTTTGTCAGGTAAATGTATTCTGACTATGGCTCTTTGGCGTGGACCTTCGTAAGGTATCCAGACTCTTACGTCTTCCACATCATCAACATAGGCTTTTTCGAAATCAAATGCCACTTTACGTCCCTCAATCTGGTCGCAACGTGCCTGCTTCTGTGCACTTGTACGTCCTGGACTGCGCATCCATTCCATTTCCTTAATCAAATCTGAACCCGTCATCTCCTCTCTACCATTAACTTGTATTTCATCGTCGATTTGATTGATCAGTCCCTCAATGTCAAAAACACTGCCCAATACAGCAAGTACCATGGGAAACACCAGCATCACGCACCAAATGATTGGGGGAATATATTTCTTGGTGTACCGTGTTCCACGGCTAAACAGGTAGATTGGTATGTAAATCAGACCAACGATCAAGGTAAGCAGCAGGGAACCAGAATCATCATCCCTCCCTGATTTCTTCAGTTCGCGACCATCGAGGTGAAGAAAGAGTAATGTCGAAACAAGTGCGACAAGAAAACAAAGAAGCGGCTCTGTGTTTTCTCCTAAAACCATCGCAAGAATCCACATGACCATCGGACTGAACACCAAGGCCCAAAACCACTTCTCGCTGGCAGGAGGTTTTGCATGAACAAGGATCTCCGCGAATTCCGGCACCTCATAGGCCTTCTTCCAAGCCGGCCATCCCTCTTTCCTGATCGGTGTCTCCCGCGTAATCAATCCCCTGCATCCATTAACGGCACAGGGGCCAACCACCTCGCCCTCTTCAGAACGGAAGAACCAGACCTTCGGTTCGGGGAGAACTGTCCCCTTCGGTCCGTTGGCGGTGGTTCTTACAATTTTGACCACCTTCTTTGGCGGCAGTTTGAGCCCGTTCACAATTCGGTATCCTTCATCCATGGCGCATCTCCTTTTGCCCCTGCTGCGTTCACGGCAAAAGAAGAGGGCGACTTCCGCTGCCGTGTTTCTGGTGAGGCTGTAGGATGCCCGATAAGAGCCACGGAAGAAGAAGCGCCCAGGATGGACGCATTCCTCACGCCGTCGGAACTCTTATCGGTTGAAACTTCCTACATTCCACCAGAGCCGAACGATGTGTTGAACACAAAGTCTTAAATTGTCTAGCGCGTAGTGTAGCATATTTCCGGCCCCTGCGGGCGGGAAATCCGGAAACACACGCGAAAGACCGTCCAAGCCTCCGTTTCTTCTTCCGTGGAAAGGGTTGACCTATCCTCTACACCATACTGTCACGACGCCGCGACATGTCGCGCGGAAATTTACGATCTTCTGAATTCACGAAGGAGCCGACCGAACGGGTAGCCTGATCGTCCCACCGGGAAGGAGGACTGCGGGGCTTAACGCGGAGGGCAGGGTTGATGTGGGTACGAGACGGACAGCCCGGCGCGGGACGTCCAACTGCGGCCCGGCGCGCGATTTCACTTCGGAACGACCGCAGCGGAAGGGTCGCGACGTGTTGCGACCGCGCTTTTCCACACTTCCACGCCTCTACACGGCCAATTCATCAATCGATCGATTCGGCAACGAAACATGGCATTTTTGCCACAAATGACGCAAAGGCCCTAACGGCTTTGCGAACTTTGCGGTCCACACTTTGCGAACTTTGCGGCCCACACTATTTGATTGCCGGGACGATGGCGCTTTCGGGGATGACGGTTCTGTCCATGGACGAGATTTTATTACGCACTGAAATCTCACGCATGAGGAAGGAGGGAACTCGGCGCAGGGCGTCCGAACGAGCCCGACATGGGCACGGCCGCGACAAGCGCGGCCCTCCCGCATGACGCCACGCGGCGTGACGGGTCAATACGTGCGGCCTTCCCCGGAGCTGTCTCGGTGGCCCGGGCGCGGCGAGAAGCGGACACGTTCCCGGTTCTTGTCCATGCCTGTCAAGATCTCATTCCCGTGCGAAGCGCGGGCGGCGGGCGTGCCGAGCAGGACGTGTTCGGGATGTCGGGCATGGCAGGCGGCACACGGGCAGGGCGTGCGTCAGTAGTAGTTCACCGTCACGATCTTGCGGTAGTTCTTTTCGAGGGCCGCCTGCATGCGCTTGAAGACCGAACGGCGCAGTTCGAGGTCCTGCGGGATGTTGGGGTCCTGGTGGCTCTCGTTCACCTTCGTGCCGATGACGAACTCGATGCGGTCGTGGGTGAGGAGGCGTTCGAGGATCTGGCGCGCCGCGAGGGGCTGGCCGACCGGGCTCTGCTTCTCCTCCAGCGCCTTGCAGACGTGCGAGAGCGTGAGGATGCCCTCCGTGCAGAGGCCGACGCCCGGCAGGATGCCGCTCGGGGGGAGTCCGCCCGCGTTGCGCATCGCGGCGAGATCGATCTTCACGCGGCCGCCCAGCTCGCGCTCCAGGATGTTCGCCGTCGTGCCGCCGCAGATGATGACGTGGTCCTCGCCCAGGTTCGCCTGGCGGGCGAACTCGGCGTCGTGTTCCTTGTAGTAGGGCGGGCCGGTGAGGATGCGCAGCACGCGCGGGTGGCGGAAATAGATGACGAGGCAGCTGATGTCGTCCTTGCAGGACTCGGGGGTGATGTTCTTCGCGAAGCAGGCGATGCGGCGGGCGAGGTCGGCGGCGGAGATGTCGGGCTCGCTCGAGATCATCCGCCGGGCGAACGCGAGCATGCCGCTGCGGCGCCAGCCGAACTTGTAGGCGGCCTGGCCGGAGCCGAGGCCGCTCTGCGTCACGCCGTCCGAGCAGAGGATGATGCGGTCGCCCGGCTCCACGTCCACCTCCACCTCGCGCACCTCGCGGTCGGGCCAGTGCGCCGAGACGACGGTGCGGTCCTTGGCGGGCGCAACCTCCTCCGTGCCGCGCAGGTGGACGTAGGCGGGGTTGCCCATCTCGATGATGCGCGCGCGTCCGCCCAGGTGGTAGTCGAAGAGGGAGAACGTGGCGTAGCTGATCTTGCGCACCTCGCAGACCGGCAGCGAGTCCATGATGATCTCCACGGATTCGAGCAGATCGAGGTTCGACTGCATGAACCGCAGCGCCATCGTCGTCGTCATGTTCGCGAGGACGAGCGCCTTCACGCCGGATCCGAGGCCGTCCGACAGCGCGGCGAGAGACCGGTTCTCCTTCTCGATCGTGAGGAGCTGCACGTCGTCGCCGCAGGCGGCCTGGCCCGTCTTCGTGAACTGGGTGGCCTCCATTTCGAGGAAGAGGTCGTCCGTCAATTGAAGCCTCCGCTCTTCATGAGGCCGTGGCTCTCGGCCTGGGTCTGCGCCTTGTAGGTCCCGGCGATCTCGTTGAGCATGATTTCCGTCTCGGCGATGTGCTCGCCGAAGAGGCGCGCCACCTGCTGGACGGTGATGACGTTCTTGCGGATGACCTCCTGCGCACGCGCGGCAATCTGCTCGCGGTGCAGCTCGTTCTTCGTGACGTCCTGGATCACGGCGCCCGCGAACTTGCCCTTCGCGATGGAAAAGACCGAGATGTTGACGATGCGGTCGCCGAGGTGCTGGTTGTACTTCTCGATCTCGCTGCCGTGCGCCAGGGCCCCCGTGAAGAGGTCGGCGAAGTCCGCCAGGTACTCGTCGATCGCAATCGTGTTGAGGTTGCCGATCGCCTCGTAGATCTCGCCCGCGCCCACGAGGTCGGCGAAGTTGCGGTTGCACTCGGTGATGCAGCGCGACTCGTCCACGATCACGACGGCGGCGGGGATGTACTTGATGAGGGCGTTGGAGGTGCGCTGGAAGCTCTGGCGCAGGAAGTTGTGGCACATGGCCTCCTCGGCCTTGCCGGCGAGGAGGGCGCGCGCGAAGTCGCGGCAGGAGGTGTAGCCGCAGGCGCCGCAGTTGAGCTCGTCCGCCTTCGAGAACTTGCCCACGCGGGCGAGGGCGGCGGCGAGCGCCGCCTCGTCGGGGTCGGGGTCGGGGACGGCGGCGGGCGGGTAGCTCGCGCCGCCGCAGTGGGCGAAGCAGCGCCCGGCAGAGGTCCTGAGGGGCGAGATCGCGTCCGTGTCGAAGAGCGCGTCGAGCGTGGCGCCCGCGTTCATCGCGGGCCCGTTCACGCACCCGCCGGGGCAGGCGAGCGCCTCCAGGAAGACCGTGCGGCCGCGCTTCACGGCGGGCGGCGGGCCGGAGAGGAGGCGGCGGAGGTTGTCGAGGCCCGAGACGGAGACGAAGCGCACCGTATCCGACCCGTCGCGGATCGTGTCGTTCATGCCGCCCTCGACGGAGTAGAAGCGCCCCTCCTCGGCGGGACCGAGCGCGAGCGCGGCCTCGGCCGGCACGAACGCGGGCAGCACACCGTGTTCTTCCAGCAGCTGCTGCAGGACGGGGAAGACGAGCGCGAGGGCGAGTTCGTCCGGATGCGCGTCCGCCTCGTTCTTCTTCGCGGCGCACGGCCCGAAGAAGACGACCTTGATGTCGTTGCCGTACGTCTCGCGCAGGAGGCGCGCGTGCGCCCGCACGGGCGAGGGCAGGGGCGAGATGAACGTCGCCCACGTCGGCAGGTACTTGCGGATCATGTCCACCGCCGCCGGGCACGCGCTCGACACCATGAACGGCGTCTCGGGGGCTTCCGCCAACAGCTTCGAGACGTGCGCGCTCACGCTCTCGGCGCCGTGCGCCGTTTCGGAGACGCCCGCGAAGCCGATCTCCCGCAGCGCCGCCGCGAGCCGTCCGATGGAAATGCCCTTGAAGTAGGCGGTGAAGCTCGGCGCGACCGACGCATAGACGCGCGCGGGCGACTCCAACAGCTGCCGCAGACGCGCGAGGTCGTTGCGGATCTTCTTCGCGTGCGCGGGGCAGACCTTCACGCACTCGCCGCAGGCGACGCACGCCTCGGGGATGACGCTCGCCTTGCCGCCGACGATGCGGATGGCCTTGACGGGACAGTGTCGGACGCACTTGTAGCAGTCCTGGCATTCGTTTTCGGTAGTGTAGACGGGACCGGTCATGGGAGATTAAGTGGTTAAGTGGTTAAGTAGTTAAGTTAAGCAGGAGTTAAATTAAGTGGTTAAGTAGTTAAGTTAAGCAGGAGTTAAGCAGTTAAGTAGTTAAGCAGTTAAGGAGAATAAGTGGTTAAAGAATAAGTGGTTAAGGTAAGTAGTTAGTTAAGTGGTTAAGGAGTTAAGGCAATCAAAGCTTGTAAGCCGCACAAAACCAACAAAGCCTTTGCGTCCTTTGCGTTCTTTGTGGCAAAGATCATCATATCCGTTTTGCATCCCTAAGTGGCTAGGTGAGTTGATACAACTGAGCGACTTAACCCCTTAACTACACTTATTCTCCTTAACTTAACCACTTAACTACTTAATCACTTAACCACGTAATCTCGCTTAAAGAGTCCGTCGAGAAGGTCCTTCATGACGCCCTCGTCGACGCGCGTGTAGGTCTTGCCGCCTGCGATGACGACGGGGCCGACGGCACAGTTGCCCGTGCAGAGCGAACCCGAGAGTTCGCAGTCCACCTCGTCCCGGAGTCCCCGCTCCGCGAGATACTTCTCGCAGTAGGCGAGATTCTTCTCGTTACCCCGCGCGAAGCAGGAACTACCCATGCAGATGACGATCTTCGGCTTGCTCATGATGTATGCATTATACCACAAACCCGCGCGGCCGTTCCTCCTAGGGACGCGGCGGGAGCGCGACGGTCACGCGGAAGAAGCGGAAGTCCCGGGGCGCGTCCGTCACCTGCTGCCACGCCTCGCCGAGGTTCCGCGCGCCGTAGACCGTGTAGACGCGCGCGTCGCCCAGGTCGGGCGTCCATGTGACGACGGGCTTGCCGTCCCGCATCGCGATCAGCGCGCGGAACGTCGACTGCGCGTCCGTCGGGACAAGCCCCGCGAGATACGACTCCCAGAGCGCGAGGCCGTTCGCGCCGACGCTTCTCGCCGCCGCGTCGTAGTCACCGCCCGCCGCGCCGAGGAGGTCGGGATACTGGTCGAGCCAGGCATGGGGCACGCGGACGGGCGTGTCCGTCTCGGGCGGACGCGGCGCGCCGGAGATCTCCAGCCCCGTCAGCCAGACGCCGTTGTACTCGACGTCCAGGCTGTCCTCCGGCCAGCGTCCGCCGTCTTCAAGCGCGAAGCGGAAGCGCAGCTCGTGCGCGCCTTCGGGAATCGCCAGCTCGACATCCCGCCACGCGGGCTGGGAGATCGTCGCCTTCTCCGGCTCGAACAGCGCCGCGCCGTCGACGGACACGCGGAACGTCGCGTAGTCGTCGAGGCACTGCGTGCGATAGCGGAAGCGGACGGTCGCCGGGCCCGCGAGCGTCGTCCACAGCTCCGACGGCGGCGAATAGAGAGCGCCGCCGTCGCCGCTGCGCACGGCGCGTTCCGCGTCCGAGGCGTCCTCCGTCCACGGGAAGTCGGGACTCGTCGTCCAGGCGACGTCCGCCGCGCCGATTGCCGCGCCGAAGCCATCGCGCACGTACTCCGCCGTGTAGACGGGCGCGAACACGCCGTCGACGAGGGCGGCGGCCTTCAGCGTCGCCGTCTCGCGGAAGACGAGCGGCGCGACGTAGCGCGGCGAGTCCATGGTCGGCATCGAGCCGTCCGTCGTGTAGCGGATCTCCGCCGCCGCATCGCCGCCGACCGACAGGGAGACGCGCACGGACTCCGAGAAATGCGTCCGCGCGCCCGGCGCGAAGACAATCTCGCCGTGCGCCGGGACGGTCGCCGGACGCCAGCGCGCGGCATGCGGCCCCGTGCGCACGAGCGTCGCCGTGTTGTCGTGAAGCCCGTCGCCGACGACCGTCCCCTTGAAGGAGTGATTGGGGGACGAGAAGAACGGGGCGGACACGTAGACCAGGTCGGAGCCGTCGGAGCGGTAGGACATGACCGTGTAGTAGCGCTGGCTGTCTTCCTCGCCCGTGAAGTAGTGTCCGCTCGAATACGGATCAAGCTGCGGCCCACGCTTGTCCTGATGCGAGCCGACGAGCGCCGTCGCATGGCCAGCGCCGAGGAGGTGACCGACCTCGTGCGTCATCGACTGGCCCTTGAAGACACCATGGACCGAGCAGGCGCAGTACGCCCTGTCCGCGTGGACCACGAAGTAGGGGTCGATGTCCGGGCTCTCGCCCGTCTGCCGGAGGCCGTGCGCGGCGCCGGTGACCGCGCCCTCGCCGCCGAGGTTGACGAGAACGGCGACGACATCGGCCCCGACGCGGTCGCGTTCGGCCTTGACCGGCGCCCATTCGGGCAGGGGATTCCTCGCCGAGGCCTTGTCCAGCGCGTCCTTGACGTTGACCGCGGACGCGTCAATCGCCGTCACGCCGACGAGGCAGTAGCGGAACGCCGCGTCGATCCCGGTGTTGGCCAGCACGGCGTTCATCTTCGCCACGGCGGCGAGGGCGAAGTTCGTGAGGCCGCCGCCGTCCGTCTCCGCGAACACGCGCGCCCCCTGGTCGTAGGCGACGAGGACGTCCACGCGCGGCACGGCGGCGCGCGGCGCCTGGGCGGGCGCGGCGGCCGGGCGCACGGCATCGCGCGAGACGGTCTGGTGGACACAGCGCGTGTTCCCGGCGAAGAACCCTTCGAAGAGCTGGACGAAAAGCCCCTCGTCGCCTCCGTCGATGACCGTCGCCGCCGCCACGTCGCCCACGTAGGCAATGAAGGCGGCCGGACCGAGCGGGGAGAGCTCGCGCACACCCACACGGATGGGCAGCGCCTGGCCCGACGCGCGGGGGACGTCGATCTCGTCGCCCGGCTTCAGCGGCGCCGCAAAAACGAGAGACGGCGCGACGGCAAGGAGAAAGGCGAGGGCTTTCATGGCTTGTCCGCGCACCGTCAGGGCGGCCTTACTCGTAGTCGACGACGCTCGCCCAGTGGAGGAGCAGGTCGAGGTTCTTCTGCGTGTTCGGCTTCGAGGACTCGGCGGCGGCCACGATGGGCAGCCACTTCTGCACGTCCGGCAGCCTCGCCTTCAGCGCGTCGCACATGAGCGCGACGTACTGCTCGGCGGCCTTGACGTGGCCGGAGAGCCAGAAGAGGAGGTAGGTGCGCGCGACGTCCGCGAGCGGGTCGCCGAGGCGCACGTGGCTCCAGTCGATCACGCGCCAGTCGCCCTTCGGGGTGATGATGACGTTCGTGGGGTTGAAGTCGCCGTGGCAGAGGGACTTGCCGCGCGGGAGCGCCTGCAGGCGCATGTGCAGGTCGTAGCGCGTGTTCCTGTCGAGCGGCGAGGCGGAGATCATCGTGTCGAGCTTGTCCGCGAGGTTGCCCATGCGCGGGGAGGTCTTCGCGAAGACCGCGCACTGGATCTGGGCGAACTCCTTTAGGTACTTCGAGAGGTTCTTCCTGTCCTTCGCCATCACGTCCGCGAGCGTCTCGCCGGCGATGAACTCGCGGCGGATGGCCCACTTGCCCTTGATGACGCAGACCTCGAGGATCTTCGCGACCGGGAGGCCCGTCTCGGCGGCGCGCGCCTCGTTCATCGCCTCGTTCAGGATCGCGGACACCTTGTAGTTCGCGTCGAAGACCTTGAGGACGGAGTCGCCGTCCTTGAACACCTGCTTGTGCTCGCGCACGAGGAGCAGATTGTCCTTCGCCTTCGCGGGACGGCGCGCGACGGCCTTCTTCTCCACGACCTTCTTTTCAGCTGTTTTCTTCATTTTGAGAGACCTTTCTTTTTTTGCGGGCCGCCGAGGACGTCGGCCCCTACCACTTGCGGGCCGCCGAGGACGTCGGCCCCTACCATTCATCCGGCGCCTCCAGCGGGGCGTCCTCGGGCATCTCCTTCGAGGGGAGGACGGTGATTTCGTGGAAGGCGGCGTTCTGGTAGACGATGATGCGGTGCTGGCGCAGAAGCTCCAACAGCGCGAGGAACGTCACGATTACCTCGCCGCGCGGCGACTGCGCGTCAAAGAGATGCGAGAACGAGACCTGCCCGTCCGCGCGCGTGCGTTCGAGGATGAGGTCCATCTTCTCCGGCACGCTGAAGCGGGCTCCCTTGAGTTCGCCGGTGGGAACCTCGCTCAGGCGCGCGAGCACGTCCTGGAACGCCGTCAGCAGATCGTAGAGGTCGATGCGCGAAAGGGCGTCCGCCGCATCGGCCGCCGTCTTCTCGAACTTCGGTCGCCCGCCGCCGTAGTCGAAGCGTTCCTGCACAAGCGCCTCGTATTCGCCGAGGCGCCCGGCGGCGTCCTTGAACTTCTTGTATTCGACGAGCTGGCGCACGAGATCGAGGCGCGGGTCCACCCACTCCTCCTCCACGCCCTCCTCGGCGGCACGGCGGTCCACGGGCAGCAGCATGCGGCTTTTGATGACCATGAGCGTCGCGGCCATCACGATGAACTCGCCCGCCACGTCGAGGTTGTACTGGCGCATCAGGTCGAGATACGCCATGTACTGCTTCGTGATGCGTTCGATCGGGATGTCGTAGATGTCCAGCTCTTCGCGGCGGATCAGGTACAGCAGAAGGTCAAGGGGACCCTCGAAGATGTCGAGGTCCACCTTGTAGTCTTCCGCGAGAAGTTCCGCCTGGGCCATGGTAGTAGGAGATGAAGTCGCCGCTGCGCGGCTTTAAGTGGTTAAGTGATTAAGTAGTTAAGTGGTTAAGCGGTTAAGCGGTTAAGTGATTAAGTAGTTAAGTGGTTAAGTGAGGAGGTGATGTTAAACGACCGAATAAGGCACTTTGATGAGAATGGCGTGACTGAGGCAACTGAACGACTTAAAGCGGCGCAGCGGCAACTTAACCACTTAATTCTCAAAGTCCGACGGCCTCCCGCACCTTGTCCATGACCTTCGCGGCCTCGGCGCGCGCGCGCGCGGCACCGGCCTTGAGAATGTCCTCCAGCGCGTCGGGATTCTTCTCCAGCTCCGCGCGCTTCTCGCGGAACGGATCGAAGAGACGCTTGTAGGCGGCGAGCAGCTCCTTCTTCGCGTGGCCATAGCCGTAGTTGCCCGCACGGAAGTTCGCCGCCATCTGCGCGGCCTCCTCGGGCGTCGCGAAGAGCTTGTACATCTCGTAGATCGAATTGCCCTCGGGCTCCTTCGGCTCCTCCATCGTCTTCGAGTCGGTGACGATGGCCATGATCTTCTTCTTGGCGGAGGGGTCGAAAAGCTCAATCGTGTTGTGGTAGCTCTTGGACATCTTCTGCCCGTCGGTGCCCGGAATCGTCGCGACCGTCTCGGGGATGTAGGCGTCGGGCAGCTTGAAGATCTCGCCGTACTGGTTGTTGAACTTCTGCGCGAGGTCGCGCGTCACCTCCAGGTGCTGCTTCTGGTCCTTACCCACCGGCACGAGGTCGGCGTTCATGATGAGGATGTCGGCCGCCATGAGGACGGGATAGGCGAAGAGGCCGTGCGTCGCCTCCAGCCCGTGGGCGAGTTTGTCCTTGTAGCTGTGGCAGCGCTCCAGGAGGCCCATCGGCGTGAGGCACGAGAGGTACCAGGCGAGTTCCTGCACTTCGGGGACGTCGCTCTGGCGGTAGACGACCGTCTTCGCGGGGTCGAGCCCGCAGGCGAGGTAGTCGAGCGCGACGTCGCGCGTCTGCGCGCGCAGCGCCTTACCGTCGCGCACCGTCGTCATCGCGTGGAAGTTCGCGATGAACATGAAGTTGTCGCCCTTCTCCTGAAGGTCGAACATCGACTTCATCGCGCCAAAGTAGTTGCCCCAGTGCAATTTGCCCGAGGGCTGAATGCCCGTCAGAATCCGCATCTCTCTATCCTCCAAATGGAAAAGATAGTTTAGCGCATTCCGGCGGCGGATTCAAGGGGCGAGCGCACCCCGACCACGACGGGGAATGGAGGAGCCACGCGGGCGGCGCATCCGCGAGAGCGCCGGGGACGCCATCGTGGACGCCCACAGGCGCGCGGGCCGCCGGGGACGTCGGCCCCTACCACGCTCCACATGGTAGGGCGCGACGTCCCCGGCGCGCCGCGCACGCGGGGACGCCCCACGGGGACGCCATCAGGCACGCGGGCGGCAAGCGTCAGCGCGACCGAACACGGACCATGCCAACGACTGGGGGGTGACGGAAAATCGGGAGGAGGAGGTTTCGGAAAGCGCTTGACAGGATCATACTGACATGATAAGGTTCACATGTTGTCTGCGAAGTATATGATGGTGGAGTTGTTGGCTTGGCAGACGGAACGAGAGGCAGATGATTGGATTTTCGTCATCTGAAGTTGTGTCAGAACTGAACTGGGTAAAAAAGGAGTGTGTGCCATGGGAACATTGAAAACGTCCATATGCCATGTCGTGGTCCTGTCGGCCTTGAACATGACCGCGTCAACCTGGACCGTGTCGTTCGACCCCGCCGGGCCAGTCTCCACCAACGGGTGGAACCTCGGAACGACGACACCCCAGACCACGAGATCGTCCACCCAGCCGGGCGGACGGAAGTTCGAGCCCGACCAAGGGGCCACGGCGATGATCGAGAGCCCCCTCCTTACAGCGGACATTCGCTCCGTCGCATGGTCCGCCTGGGGGAACAGCCTCAACGCCTCCTCCAAGGTCGAGGTACGGGGGCGGGCGGACGCAACATCGCCTTACATGACCCTCTTTTCCAGGACCAGACTTTCCAACAGGCTCGTCGAGAACGAACCCCGGGACACGTTCACGATTCCCGAGGGGACCGTCTGCCGCCAGCTGCGGATCGCCTACACGAAAGATGCCGGAACATGGATTCTCGCGAAGGTCACGATCACGGACGACGCCATTCGCGCGGTCCCGCCCGTCAACTTCCGCACGGAGACGTTGGACGCCGACCAACGGCGCGTCCGCGTGAGCTGGGACATGCCGGACGGCGTGACGGACAGCATCTGGCGTACGTTCACCACCGTGCAGGCAGGCGGCATCTCCGCCTCATCCCCCCTCTGGCGCGCGCCCTTCGCCGCCGTGCCGGCAGCGGCCACAACCCGGAAGTTGGACGCGGCGGCCCTTGCCGCCCTCGGGTTCGCGGAGTGGGATGCCGCGAACGTGCGCCAGACGCCCGTCGCGGGCGCGCTTCTTATCGGCTGGGATTCGCACGCATCGGGCACATTGACCACCCCGCCGC
>OIZT01001063.1_pt1 | contig 13722 bp, 13 predicted proteins | sample 1588611 | NCBI WGS metagenome assembly OIZT01 (sample SAMN03283278) | human gut metagenome | biome: human-associated habitat; material: feces | host: Homo sapiens | place: Peru | collected 2012
GCGCCGAGGGCGGCGCGGGTACTTCGCGCGCCGGGTCCATACTTGACAAAATGAAAAGTGGGATAATATACTCTGTACATATGGCCGACATTGTATCGATTCGGTACGTCCACGAAAGGAGAAAAGACGATGACGAGCATTCGACAGGGGGCGGCGGGCGTCCTCGCGGGCATGTTGGCAGGCGTGCTGTCGGCATATGGGGCGGAGGTCACGATTTCCGGTTCTGCCGGGACGTCCGGCACGGTGAGCTTCAACGGTGGCGCGCCCTCCCAGACGGTGCAGATTTCCGTCGAGGAGGGGACACGTGTAAACGTTGTCGCGGCAGCGGACGATGAGCATGCCTTCTCGCATTGGACGGGAGACGTCGACGCGGTGTGCGAGGGCGGCGCCTTACAGTCCAACATCGTCGTACAGGCGCGTGCAGGGCTGTCGCTCACGGCGGTGTTCGGTCTGCGGAACAGGCTGGATTCCGGCGATCCGCGTCCGCACGGCTACCTGAACCGATTCACGCAGAAGGACGACGGCAGCTGGAGCGCGGCGTGGACGGATGGGCCGTGGGCCAAGAACCCCACATGGTGGCTGGACGGCTACGTGCCGACAAACCAGAACGACGTTCTCCATTTCCAGAATTGGCAACAGCCCGATTCCCTGTTCCATGCCTGGATCGACTGGCCGAGCGGGGATTGGACGCTGGGAACAATTGCGGACTCGTCGCCGCAGAGCAAGTTCAACCTCGCTTCGGGGTGGGGACACTACCTCTACATCCAGAACCAGGAGAACTCGCACGCGCGCTGGCAGCATGAAGTTAACACCATGGGGGGATTCGGCACGACGGACGCGAACACGCCCCACCGCGTCAACCGCGTCTGGGCCGCGACGGCGCTGGGCATCAACACGGCGAAGGCGGACCATGAACTCATCATCCACGAACTTTCGGGCGGCGGATACGTCCGTAAGGTCGGGCCGGGCCGCCTCACGCTTGAACAGCCAAGCGCGGGCGGGCTTCGCCTGGAACAGGGATGCGTCGATCTCGGGATCGCCGATGCGGAGGTCGGCTACGTGCCGGGGGCGTATGGCCAGTACGATGCCGCCGCGACGGACACGATGACGTGGGCGGTCGCGCCGGACGGAAAGGAACGCCTAACCGTCTGGAAGGACGTGAACGGGACACGGGACCGAAACGGCAACGCCGTCCGCCTGACGGCCCCCTACAAGGTCTGGCAGCCGGGATGGACCAACATCTGGTACGGTCCCGTCCGGGGGACGAAGACGGTGCGCGGCGTTCCGCTTCTTGACTTCGGCGCCTACACCTACGGCGCCACGGCGGACAACGGCGGCACGTTTGCGGACGATTCCTACTATCCCGGAGAACGGGCGACGCTGGGTGTGGGCGCGGGCCTCAATGTCGGCAGTGCCTACGAGGACGTGCGCACGGTCTTCATGGCGTTCGAATATCCGTCGCGGGGCGGCACGCAAAGCCCGGTCTCCTTTTGGGAAAGGGGGGCTGGTGGTTCGCGCACGATGGTCGTCAAGGCAAGTGGAGACGGCTTGATGGCTTCGAGCAACGACGACCTGAAGTTTCGCGGGGCCTTCTACGAGAACGGCGCCCCCTTCAAGAGCGAAGTCAACCAGAACCACAGCTATCGCGATGGCCATGCGTTTTCCGTCATCGCGGGCTGTGTGACGAACAACGGCCCGTCCGTCCCGTTCTGGCACATGGGCATGCAGCCCGGTCTCCGTCTGGCGGGCGGTATCCGCGTGGCGGAGGCGCTTGTCTACACGAATTCCCTCACCGAGGCCGAGATCGCCCGGAACAACCTCTGGATGCAGAGGAAGTGGCACGACCGCACGGTCAACGATGTCTACCCCTGGTCGCTCGACTACCTCTTCCTCTGCAGCGTGGACGACAGCGCGGAGATCCGCGTGGATGCGGGCAGGACCGCCGCGATCCGCACCGTCCATCGCCCCGTCTGGTCGTCGCTTGCGGGGCGTCCCCTTGTGAAGACGGGTGACGGCATGTTGGAGCTTGACCGCTGCTCGACGAATCTCGACCTCGTGGTGAAGGGGGGCCGCGTCCGCTTCATCCGCGAAACGGCGCAGATCGCCGACGCGCCAAGCCCGGCGCCACACGCCTACTTCTGGGGCGATGCGACACGGACCGACCGTTTCGTCTTCGCGGCGGACAATCCGTCCAACATCGTCTGCTGGCTCGACTGCCGCGCGGACGCGCCGCATGCGCTCACCAACTGGGTGGAGACGGCTCGGTTCGCCACGCTCAACGAGAACGGTCTTCGCGGTCTGCCCTGCGTCGATTTCGGAACGGCCTTCGACGGTACGGGGCCGCGCCTCGCATTCACCTCGGCAACGAACACGTCCGGGAAAATAGGAGGGTACGTGCGCAACGTGGTGGATGGGTTCATCGTCTGGCGCAACATCGCCGCGCCCGGCGTCAATCCCTATATTTTCTCGGACACCTGTGCGTATCCGGCGTTCACGCGCACGAAAGACTCGCTGCAGCCTGGGTACGGAACGTGGGCGGTGCAGTTCTTCCTGGAAAACTACACGTCGCAGTGGCGTGTAGACGGACGGCTGATGCATCCGGAAAACGAGTTCAACGACCAGGGGCGCGTGGACTACGTCATCGTGCGCTGCCGGGGTGCCGGAAAGCTCTGCATGAACCAGCTGGGCGGATTCCAGGATGCGGGCAAGGGCGGCGGTTGCCAGATCGCGGAAGTCATCTACTACGACTATGCGCTCTCCGACTTCGCCGCGCGCCAGACGGAAGCCTATCTGCTGAAGAAATGGAAGGGCATGATGCATCCCGACGCCTGTCCCGAACAGGACCGCATCGATTCGCTCGTCTTCGACGGCGCGCGGCCTGTCCTGGAGACGGCCAGCGACCGGGGCTTTGGGCGCATCGCCGGTTCGGGCACGCTCGTGAAGACGGGGACGGGATGCGTGACAGTCGGCACGTTGGAAGGGTTCTCGCGCGTGGACGTGCAGGAGGGCGGTTTTGCCTACGCGACCGATGGCGCACTGCCGTCCGAGCTGGTCTTCACGCTGCCCAAGGAGGGGACGCCGCAGTCGATGGTCACGGCTAGGGGAACCCTTGACCTTGCGTCGCTCACGTCGGTGCGCATCGACGTAGAAGGGGGCGAAAAGCCGGTTTTCGGCCTGTATCCGCTCGTCGCCGCCGAGGCGTTCACCGGTGACATCGGGGGCGTTGAGGTCGTGTCGAACGTCAAGGGACTTGTATCCGTCTTGCTCGTCCTCGTCAAGGGACGCATGTGCGTCAACTTCGCGCCCAAGGGTACGGCCTTGATCGTCCGTTAGCGCCAACCTCGAAAAACCCCGTGTCTTCGTGTCTCCACGCGCTCCGTGTTAACCGGGCCGGAGGGCGCATGGCGCGGACGCGACAGGCGCGTCCCTCCCGCTAGAACGCCCCCTTGAGCATTTCCATTCTCTTGGCGATCGTCGCCTCGTAGCCCTGGTCGGAGGGGATGTAATAGGTCTCCGGGATGCGCAGGTAGGCCTGTTTCACCCAGGCGTCCTTGTAGGCGTGTGGATATTTGTAGCCGTCGTTCCGTTCGGCTCCGATGGCCTTTACATGGACGTTCTTGAGGTGTTCGGGGACGGGCTGGACGGCGCCCGTCTCGACGTCGTGCATCGCCTTCTCCAGCGCCTCGTAGGAGCGGTTTGACTTCGGCGCCGTCGCGAGGTAAGTCGTGGCCTGGGCGAGTGCGATGCGCGCCTCGGGCATGCCGACGAACTCGACGGCCTGAAGGGCGCCGACGGCCACGGTGAGGCCGCGCGGGTCGGCGTTGCCGATGTCCTCGGAGGCGGAGATGACGAGGCGGCGCGCGATGAAGCGGGGATCCTCGCCGGCGATGAGCATCTTCGCGAGCCAGTAGAGCGCGGCGTCGGGATCGGAGCCGCGAATCGACTTGATGAACGCGCTGATCGTGTCGTAGTGGCCGTCCTCCTTCTTGTCGTACTGCACGACGCGGCGCTGGACGCATTCCTGGATGACGTCGAGCGTGAGGTGCGTGACGCCGTCAGGAGAAGGGGGGGTCGAGCGCACGGCGACCTCAAGGGCCGTGAGGGCGTGGCGTCCGTCGCCGTCGCAGATTTCGGCGAGGAACTGCCGTGCGTCGGGGGCGAGCGCGACGGGGATGTCGCCATAGCCGCGTTCCCTGTCCGCCAGCGCCCGGTCCAGCAGCACGCCCGTCTCGTCGGGCGTGAGGGGCTTCAGCTCGAAGACGAGCGAACGGCTCGTGAGCGGCGTGTTGACGAACATCGAGGGATTGTGCGTGGTGGCGCCGATGAGGACGACCGTGCCGTCCTCGACGTACGGGAGCAGGACATCCTGCTGGGCCTTGTTGAAGCGGTGGATCTCGTCGACGAAGAGGATCGTGCCGGGTCCGCCGAGTTCGGTGCGCGCGCGGTCGCAGACCTTGCGGATCTCCGCGACGTTCGAGACGACGCCCGAACAGCGCACGAAGTTCCGGCGCGTCGTCTTCGCGATGACCTCGGCGAGTGTCGTCTTGCCGCAGCCGGGTGGACCGAACAGGATGATGTTCGTGAGACGGTCCGCCTCGATGACGCGCCGGAGCAGCTTGCCGTCGCCGAGGATGTGGCGCTGGCCCACCACCTCGTCAAGCGTGCGCGGACGCATCCGCGCCGCCAGGGGTTCTGTCGAATGGACGTTCACGGAGAAGAGTATAGCACAATTATCTGCACAACCGCCTAGTTGACATAATAGGTATTATGCGCAAGTTAAGGAGAAACGAAATGAGTTTTGACCGTCTCATTGTTGAAGCGCATGGCCCTAACTTTCGGGGCCATGCGGTCCATCGTTGCTTTTACATTTCGTCTGTTTCTGATGCCCTTCGTGCTTTTAAGTACGTTGCCCGGCTTCAGCGGCGCGTTGATGTTAGCGACGTTCTTGTGTTCGATGGGTTGCGTAGCCCTATCATTTCTATGCTTCCCGCGTCCTTTGAGGAGTAATGGTTATGAGTAAAAAGCGCATTAAGATTGGTAAGCGTCGCGCCCGGAAGGATTTCCGGCGCGGGCTTAAAACTGAAGTTCGGAATATCGCTCCGCCTCCCCAGCGTGGCGGATATCGCATGTAGAAAGGAGTGTAAAATGCGTATTGATTGGAAGTCTCTTCTTAAGGAGATTCTGCGCGTGATTGTCGCCGCATGTGCTGGCGCGTCCGTTGCTGGTTGTTCCATGTTCGGCCCTGTGTTTGGCCTCTAACGCCGTTGTCTACATTGTTGGCAACCGAAGCCAATTCAAAAGGCGTAGGTTGTCAACAATGTAGGCAACTAAACCATACACCATGAACTGTCTCCATCCTAGAATCGCATATGATACTGGCCGTCTGACGGCTAAAGGCAAGCGCGCTTTCACATTCAAGGAGCCGCGCAACCTCGTAGAATCACATCTGCCCTCAATGCTCGTTCCTTGCGGTAAATGTCCGGCGTGTCTTAAGAAACGCCGCTCTGATTGGGTCTCTCGGATGCGCCTTGAAGCCCTCCAGCACCCCGTTAGCACCTTCGTGACGCTTACCTACAACGATGAGCATTGCCCAAAACACCTTGAAAAGGCCGATGTCCAGAATTTCATCAAGCGTTTGCGCAACGTTTCGCGCGATTACGGTTTTGCGCCTTTCCAAGTGCGTTATTTCGCTTGCGGTGAATACGGAAAACGTACACACCGACCGCATTATCACCTTGTCCTCTTCGGCGTTGATTTGACCGCTTCCGAATGGATGCCGTACCTTACTGGCTTCAACCAGGGCAAGCCGCGCTATGCCTCCCGTGTCCTTGAACGGCTTTGGCCTTACGGTTTCAATGTCGTAGGCTCGGTGACGGATTCCAGCATTAAGTATGTTGCGAAGTATGCCGCCAAATTCTATGAAAAGAACAACCCCTGGAAAGAGTTTTCGCTGAAGTCCATTGGTCTCGGCCGTTCCGTTTTCGTTGATGTTTCGCGTCACGGCCGTGAATATCATTATCGCCTCCGCAAGATGTTCTTCGACCGCTATCCCGATGGCCTCATCGCCATGCCCGATTCCCATGGCGTTTCGCTCTGCAAGTGCCCTTCTTGTCTTGACGGCTATGCCGAGCGTTTTGCCCCAGGTCTCTATGAGGAGCAACGTGCCAAACGTCGTGCCCATGCTCTTCATGCTATTCCAGATATGCGCTTGCCCAGCGTCCGCAAGAGCATTATCTTAACTGACTTGGACGCCGAACTACGAAAAGGAGAACTAGACAATGCGTAAAATCTACGCTATCCGCGATAACAAGGTTGGAACTTTTGCGCCGCCTTGTCTTTTCGAGAATGATGCCACGGCTATTCGTGCCTTTGGCGACCTTGTGAGCCGTGACAAGGATTCGCTCATGCACCTTCATCCCGAAGACTTTAGCCTCTGGTCTCTCGGTCAGTTCGATACCGATACTGGCCGCATTGTCCAGACTACCGAGGACTTCCGCACGCTGGCTAATGCGTCCGATTTCATCAAGGAGTAATTGCCATGTTTAGAGCCCGCAAATGCGGCTCTTGTGGGCTGGTCTTCCACCGGCCCACGAAGTGCCAGCAGCACCTTTCCAAAATGTGCGACATCAATAACATGATTGCCCGCGCAATTGCCGGAGATACTTCCGTTATCCGCCGTGGCGGTTATGTCGATGTCTCGCAGATGCCGGACGATATGCAGGAAGTGCTTAACATCGGCAATCGCGCTCGTGAAGCGTATGAAGCCCTCCCGGCTGAACTGCGTGCCGTCTATCCGTCCCCGGATGTGTTTCTCGCCGCCCTCGGCAATCCCGAAGAGCGCAAGCGTCTGGAGAGGTTTGGCATTGTCAATCCGCCCGAACCGCCCCCCGCGCCTATCGCGGTTAAGGTCATTCCCGAAGGGAACGAGGACACTAAGTCCGAAGCCCACTCTTAATACTTGATGATACTATGAGTGGGTGACACAGAGCCCATTCAAGGAGTTCCACAAATGGCATACAGTTTCGCTAACATCCCTCGTGCTACGCCGCCCCGTTCGGTGTTCCGCCGCAATCATAACATCAAGACTACCATCAACACGGATTTCCTCTATCCGATTTACGTTGATGAGTGCTTGCCTGGTGATGTGTTCAAGTTCAAACAGCACATTTTCGCCCGTCTCTCGACGCCGCTCACGCCTGTGATGGATAATCTCTATCTCGATACCTTCTTCTTCGCCGTGCCCGTTCGGTTGGTTGACAAGGAATTTAAGCGTTTGATGGGCGAACGCCCGTTTGGCGATGTGCGCAATGATTATACTGTTCCCCAGCTGGCCGTTACGCCGAAGTCTGGCACTCTTTCCGATTACCTCGGTCTGCCGCTTCTCCCCGATGGCAAGTCTGTGAGTGTCTGTCCGTGGTGGCACCGCGCTTACAACCTCGTTTATAACGAATGGTTCCGTGACGAAAACCTTTGTCCGGCGCGTCCCATTGCTGGCCTTCATGAGAATGGCACCCAGACGGAGGAAGCCGAATCTGATTACATCCTCTGTCGCCGTGGTAAGCGCAAGGATTACTTCACGGGTTGTCTTCCTTGGCCCCAGAAGGGCGAAGCCGTTTCCCTTAACCTTTCCGGCGGTCAGATTGTCATGCCCCCTAGTGGTTCTCTTAGGTTGCTCGATGATAGTGGCAATGCTTTGGAGACGTCGTTGCATATGCGTACGGGTTCTTCCTTGTCTGCCCCGGCTGGTTCTGCAGTGACGTTGCAGGGCGTGCGTGATGCTGATGGTTCGGCTGTTCCGTTGAGTCGTATTGGGTTGGTGTACGATGACCCTATTCCCGTGACTTTTGCGGGCGCGTCGGCGGCAACTGTTAATGCTCTTCGCGAAAGTGTTGCAATTCAGCATTTGCTCGAAACCGACGCCAGGGGGGGGACCCGTTATGTTGAGTTGGTTCGTGCCCATTTTAATGTTATTTCCCCCGATGCGCGTCAGCAGAGGTCGGAATATCTTGGCGGCACGTCCCAGCCGCTTAACGTGACTACGGTCGCTCAAACGTCTTCCAGTACGGATAATTCGCCGCAAGGCAATCTCGCGGCTTTTGTTACTGCAAATAGTAACGCCTATTGGACAAAGACGTTTACGGAACATACTATTATTATCGGCCTTGCCAATGTCCGTGCTGACCTTTCGTATCAGCAGGGCGTCCCCCGGATGTTTTCCCGCCGGACGAAGTATGACTTCTATTGGCCGGAATTGGCCAATCTCGGTGAACAGGCCGTTCTCAATAAGGAGATTTTTGCGCAGGGCATCGCCGATGACGAGGAGACTTTCGGTTACCAGGAGCGTTGGGCAGAGTATAGGTATCATCCTAATATTGTTACTGGCCAGTTCCGCAGTACCGCGCCGGAAACGCTTGATTATTGGCATCTTGCGCAGAAGTTTGAAAATCTTCCGACGCTTTCGCAGGAGTTCATCGAAGAGCATGTGCCTATCGACCGCGTTCTCGCCGTCAATACTTCGGTTGCCCCGAACATGATTCTTGATGGATGGTTCGAACTGGAGACTGCACGCCTCATGCCGCTCTACTCCGTTCCTGGCCTTGGTCGTCTGTAGTTGGTTGGTTAACTGGAGTTTCGCCCTTCTCCTTAAAAAGGGCTTAGGAGTTTTTATGAGTGGTCTTTTGGCTAGTCTTGGTTCTGCCCTTGGCTCCGCTTCTGTTGGCGTTGCTGGTAATGCCGCTGGTGGTCTTTTTAATTCTTGGCTTGGTAATTCCTCTAAGGAATCGCTCAATAAGAATATTACTCGTACCAATTTGAAGTATCAGAAACAATACGACCTTTGGACGCAAGAACAGGATAAGGCTTATAATCAGTGGTGGCAGAATTACCTTTACGGTCTTCAGAATAACCAGTATTACGACCTTTCGAAGAAGTATGCGACGAATACGGCCAAATGGGCCGTTGAAGGTCTCAAGAATGCTGGCCTTAATCCTATCCTTGCGGCTGGCAATTATAATATGTCTTCGAATCTTGGCAATGCTGGCCCTTCTTTCAATCCTTCTGCGTCGACTGGCAAGGGCGCGGTTCGTGGTGCCGCCGTGTCGAGTGGTGGTTCTGCTGGCCCGGTTAATCTTGCCGCTCTTTCTCAAATCGAGGCGACGGCTAAGGGTAATGAGCGGACGGAAGCGGAGACGGATAACATTAAGGCCGATACTGACCTTAAGAAAATGGGCGGTACTGAATTTGGCCGCAATCTTATTGCCGTCGGGTCTCTTCTTGATGAACTTGGGTTGAAAAAGCCGTTGAAGGAAATGGCCGTTAGTGCGTCTAAGTGGATGATGAATAATCTTGGTATTGCTTCCGACGGTGGTGCTACTGCGAAACAACAGATTCAGCATGAGCGGCATCCGGCTGATAATCCTAACTACCCCGATGCTCATTTTCGTACTAATTCCGAAAAAGGCAAATGGGTGCAGGAGCAAATTGAGAAACTTTCTAAGGGTTCTTCGACTGAGCAGGAGCGTGCCCGGCGTCTTCGTAATGCGCAGGATATTCGCCGCCGTATTTTCCAGCGTGAAGATTATCATCACGCCCAGCCGTATTTGTGATATACTTTCTCCGCTATGGATAATTCTAATGATGAGTTGGCTCGCACGGTTGTCCTCCTGTCTCGTCTGTTAAGGCTTTTGGTCTTGATAGGTGCTGGTATCTTCGCCGTTTATGGCTTTGGTTTTTTTTGGAAAAATTTGTGGTGTAGCCTATTGCCATGATGCCTCAGATATGCTATGCTATTGGTGTCGTTCTTTGCCGGAGTTAACACAATAGGTATTATGCGCAAGTTGTGATTCCGCTTGCGGGCGGGTACTGGAACTGGTAAAATGACCACCAAACCAATGAGGTGCAATATATGAACGACGAACAGTTTCAGTCAGCCGCAGGCGAACCGGGAAACAAAGCCGCCGGACAAAACGGCGGCACGACGGCGCTCCGGATCTTCGACCAGGCGAACGGGATGAACGACTTCCCCGTCCTCAAGGCGTTCCAGGAGTACATCGAGGCCGAACAGGCGCGCGCGCGCAAACGGACGCTGGGGCTTTCGATTTTCTTCATTGTGCTTCTCGTCGTGGTCGTCGTGACATTCTCCGTGATCATGGCGGCGGTCATCAACCGTGACCAGCAGAGCCTCCAGGCGATCGCCACCCGGAACCAGGCCCTCTCGGACAAGCTGCTGGACATCGCGCTGCGCGAGCGGACGCCCGCCGCCCAGCCCGTCGTCAACGTGCAGCAGCCGCCCGCCGCCGTCCATCCCGACACTGGCGCCCAGGCGCTCAAGCCCGTCCTCGACCGTCTCGAATCCCTGACGGAGGCCCTGAAGAAGCAGCCCGCCGGGACGGTGCCGCAGCCGGTTCCGATGGTCCAGCCCGCCGTCCCGCAGCCCCTTCCAGCCGCCGTCTCGCCGGAACTGGAAGCCGCCCGGCGGCAACAGGACGAGCTTGCGCGCCAGCGCGCGGCGGTTGCCGCCGAGCGCGCGCGCCTCAGGGAGGAGCAGGAACAGCTGCGCCGCGACCGCATCGAGCAGCACCGTCGCCGCCTCTATCCCGACTACTATGCGCGCGAAGACGCGCAGAAGACCGCCGCCGAAGTGCCGCCGCCGCCGGCGAAGAAGAAGGGGACACCGACCGCCCTTCCCAAGCCGTCGCCCGCCGCCGTTGTGCCGGCGAAGCCCCCGGTCGCGGAACCGCCGTCCGTTCCGGCTCCCGTCGCGAAGCCCAAGCCTGTCGCCCAGCCCAAGCCCGTGGCCAAGCCCGCACCTGTGGCAACGCCGCCCAAGCCGAAGGTCGTCGAGGCCCCGGCGGTCGATCTCAAGACGGCGAAGCCGATCAGCTACTTCGACGAGGCCGAGGACGCGCCGAAGCCGACGTCGACGGCGTCGACATCCACCAATATCCCTCCCCCTGGTGCGGTCCAACCGGACGCGACGGAGCGCGTCCCTCCCATACGTCAAGCTTCGCCTCTTCCGGGAGGGACGGGCTTTGTCCCGTCCGCACCCACGAAGGTCTTGCAACCGCCTCCGAAGAAGCAGCCCTCCGCGCGGACCGAAGTGCTGAACGTGGGTACGAAGGACGGCGAGGCGATTCCCTGGCTCATCGAACTGCCGGAGGGCGGGGAGAAATAAAGCGGTCGCCGACGCGATCTGGATTTAATACACTTGTTTCACTCAAAATAAGGAGTTGAATATATGTCCCAGAAGGCAATGGTCTTCATTGACGGAGGATGGCTCTACCGGAGCCGCACGACCCTGTTCGCAAAGCTCGGGGAGGAGAACTTCGAAATCGACTACGCGAAGCTCCCGAAAATCTTCTGCGAGGACGTGGCGAACAGGCTTGACGAAGACATTTCGCTCGTCCGCACGAACTACTTCGGCACGATTCCCTCCGCGCGGTCAGGCTTCAACACGTCGAAGCAGTACGCCTTCTACGACTTCCTGGAGCGCAGCTGCGGCTACGAGACCGAGATCCACGAGGTGGACGTGGGAACGGACGAGAACTGGATCAAGATGTCGCTCGCCTCGTCGCTTCTGTACTACGCGGCGCAGCCCGGCGCGTTCGATATCGCCCTTCTTATCGGGGACGATCCGGACTACGCGCCCGTCCTGCGCCGGGCCCGACTCTTCGGCAAGCGCATCCAGATTGTCGGCGCCCATGATGCGGACGGGAAAGAACCGCCGCCGGCGGCGACGCTTGCAAGCCGTTCGCGCGTGGCGGACTTCCCCCTTCTCTGGATCGACGACCACGCTTCGGAAGTGCGCCTTGTCCGCGAGCGCGTCACCCGCGTCTGCAAGCAATGCGGCCGCGAAGAGGAGACGACCTGGGCAGGTCCAGAGTTCTTCTGCGTGGCCTGCCGCGGCCGTCACCGCAAGTAGGGGCGGCGCGCCCTTCTCAATCCCGGTTGCCGAGGAACAGGCGGTAGGCCGGGTTCCGCGATACGTCGCGGAAGGCATAGCCGAGTTCCTTCAGGGCCGCCGTGAAGGCGGTCCGTTCCGAGGTCGGGACCTGGAGCCCCACGAGGACCTTGCCGTGGTCGGCGCCGTGGTTGCGGTAGTGGAAGAGCGTGATGTTCCAGCGGTTGGAGATCGCCTCCAGGAAGTCCATCAGCGCGCCGGGGCGTTCTGGGAACTCGAAGGTGTAGACAACCTCGTCGTGGATGCCGCGCGTGTGGCCGCCGACCATGTGGCGGATGTGTTCCTTGGCGAGTTCGTCGTCGGAGAGGTCGATCGTGCCGATCCTCGCGGCGGTGAGCTGCGCGACGATGCGCGTCGTCTCCGCGCGGTCGGCGACGGAGAGGCCCACGAAGACGTAGGCCTTGTCGGGATCGAAGTAGCGGTAGTTGAACTCGGTGACGTTGCGCTTGCCGATCTTGCGGATGAAGGACTTGAAGGCACCGCGTTCCTCGGGGATGCGGCATTCGAGGATGGCCTCGCGCTTCTCGCCGATCTCGGTCTGTTCGGAGACGAAGCGGATGCGGTCGAAGTTCATGTTCGCGCCGGAGATGATGCAGGCGTAGGTTTCGTCTTTCGTGCCCTTCCGCGCCGCATACTGCTTGGCGGCCGCGAGGGCGAGCGCGCCGGCGGGCTCGCAGATGGCGCGGGTCGCCTCGAAGATGTCCTTGATGGCGGCGCACGTCTCGTCGGTCGAGACACGGACGATGCCGTCGAGGAAACGGCGGCAGAGGTCGAAGGTGATCTTGCCCGGCTTCTTGACGGCCACGCCGTCCGCGAAGAGCCCGACTTCGGAAAGCTCGACGCGCCGGCCGGCCTTGATCGAGCGGTCCATGCAGTCCGAATCGACCGGCTCGACGCCGAAGACCTTGACGCCGGGACGCACCGCCTTGAGGTAGACGGCGACGCCCGCCGCGAAGCCGCCGCCGCCGACGGGGACGAAGACGGCGTCGAGCGCGCCGGGGCGCTGGCGGAGGATTTCCATCGCGACCGTCCCCTGTCCGGCAATGACTTCGGGATCGTCGTAGGGCGGAATGAACGTGTAGTCCTTCTCCGCGACGAGGCGCGCGGCGGCGGCCGCCGCGTCCGAATAGGAGTCGCCGGCGAGCACGATCGACGCCCCGTAGCCCTTCACGGAGGCGATCTTGATCTCGGGCGTCGTGACGGGCATCACGATGGTCGCCTTGCACCCCAGCACCTTCGCGCTCAGCGCGACGCCCTGCGCATGGTTGCCCGCCGACGCCGCCAGGACGCCCTTCTCCAGCGCGGCGCGCGGCAACTGCGACATCTTGTTGTAGGCACCCCGGATCTTGAAGGAGTGGACGCCCTGGAGGTCTTCGCGTTTCAGAAGGAAGTGGTTGCCGAGCTTGCGGGAAAGCGTAGCCGCCTCTTCGAGCGGGCTCTCGATCGCGACGTCGTAGACCTTGGAATTGAGGATACGGCGCAAATACTGCTCCTGAAGACTCTTATCGTTCATCGCGGTTCCTTCATGCAAAAAAACCGTCCACGAACGGGACGGTTGATTTGGGGCAAGAGACGGGGCACGATCCCGCAACCCTCAGATCCACAATCTGATGCTCTACCAATTGAGCTACTCTCGCCATCGAAAACGACAAATAGTATACCGAATTCCGCAGGTGGTTGCAATGGGGAAATTCATCTTTTTTGAAACCTGTTTCTTGTCAAACTCAATGCGACCAGGGTAGTCGCATCCACTCGTTCCCAAG
>OIZT01001064.1_pt1 | contig 13716 bp, 16 predicted proteins | sample 1588611 | NCBI WGS metagenome assembly OIZT01 (sample SAMN03283278) | human gut metagenome | biome: human-associated habitat; material: feces | host: Homo sapiens | place: Peru | collected 2012
TGGCAGTCGGGTGCTATATGCTGCTGTATCTCGGCGTGATCTCCCGCGAGAACATGCAGATTGAGGGCTTCTGGTACTATCTGTTCAGCGGCAGCTTCACCGCTGCCACCATTCACTATGCCGTTGCCAAAATCTTTGGGCCTCTGGTTTTCGGGCGGGGCTGGTGCGGCTATGCTTGCTGGACCGCTATGGTGCTGGATTTCCTGCCCTACAAGACCTCCCCCGGCCCCCGAAAAAGCTTTGGGTGGATACGCTATACCGTCTTCGCCGCCTCCTTTCTTTTCGTCGCCGCCCTGTTTTTGCTGGGCATCCAGAACAAAGAGGCCATTCTCTTTTGGGCCTTTCTCCTGGGCAACAGCCTTTATTATGCCGTGGGCATTTTTCTGGCGTTCCGGCTCCATGACAACCGGGCTTTCTGCAAGTATATCTGTCCCATTACGGTTTTTCTCAAGCCCATGAGTTATTTCTCCCTGTTCCGGGTAAAGTGCGACCACGCCAAATGCATATCCTGCGGCAAATGCAAAAAGGTCTGCCCCATGGAGGTAGACGTTACCGACAATTCCCGCCGCCGCAAAAACGGCACGGAGTGCATTCTGTGCATGGAATGTGTGAAAAACTGCCCCAAAAAGGCACTGTAATGCAAAAAAGCCCCACCGCCCAGGGGCAGCACGGCAAAGATCCTTTACACGCAAAGGCCCCCTCCGGCGATGCCGGAGGGGGCCTTGGAAATTTTGGCAAAATAAAAACGCTGCCGGAGTATCGGCAGCGTATTTATCAGCCAAGGGAATCAGATGGCCCGCTCAACCTTATTGGAACGGAGGCATCTGGTACAAGCGTACACATGGCAGGGAGTTCCATTGACAACGGCCTTGACCCGCTTGACATTGGGCTTCCAGGCACGGTTGGAACGTCTGTGGGAGTGGGAAACCTTAATACCAAAGGTCACGCCCTTGCCACAAAAATCACACTTCGCCATTCATTGCACCTCCCATCCGGATAATTACTTCACTACATGCGCTAATCCAAGCGCCTGAATATAATACCAGATAATCACGAAAAATGCAAGTGTTTTTTTGACTTTTTTCTTGAGGGCGGCAAAATATTTTTCCGGGATTCGGTTCTCAAGGGAAAAACGCCCTTGCTATTCTTTCTCCGTCTGTTATAATAGTAGGGTATGGCTGCCATACAGGAAGGAGAGAGGGATCGTGAGCGAATACAATGTGACCCTTCCCGCAATTGAAAAAGAATTCCATATGGAGGTCATTTACGCCTCCACAGACTATAGATCTATCCGCATTACGGTAGAGGATGTGGCTAGGCCGGGCCTGAGCCTGGCAGGCTATTTTGACCATTTCGAGCCCCGGCGGCTGCAGGTCCTGGGGAACATGGAGTGGAGCTACCTGAATAAGAAGGCACCGCAGGAGCGCCTGGTCATTTTCGACCGGCTGCTGGACTATAAGATCCCGGCTCTGCTCATTTGCCGGAGTCTGCCGGTGGACGAGGAGTGCCTGGACATGGCCAAGAAGCACAATGTTTCCATTCTGCGCACAGACGAGGCAACCTCCACCTTCTGCTCCAACCTGATTTCCTACCTTCGGGCGGAGCTGGCCCCTGTGATCACCCGCCACGGCGTTCTGATGGAGGTTTATGGCGAGGGGCTCCTTCTCACCGGCGAAAGCGGCATCGGCAAGAGCGAGGCGGCTCTGGAGCTTCTGAAGCGGGGACACCGGCTCATTGCCGATGATGCCGTGGATATCCGCAAGGTCAACTCCAATTCTCTGGTGGGTTCCGCGCCGGAGCTGATCCGCAATTATATTGAACTTCGGGGTATCGGCATTGTCAACGTGGCCAAGCTCTTCGGCATGGGCTCTGTCCGGTCCCGGAAGTCCATCGACCTGGTGGTGAACATCGTTCCCTGGAACAATCAGGATGCCTACGACCGGCTGGGGCTGGAGGAGCAGTATATGGAGATCCTGGGGGTGAAGATCCCCATGAACACCATCCCCATTACCCCAGGCCGGAATCTGGCGGTGATTCTGGAGGTGGCGGCCATCAATGTCCGCCAGCGCAAGCTGGGCTACAATGCCGCCCAGGAGTTCACGGACCAGATCAACCGCCATTTTGCCGAGATGGAAGGGAACAGGCCATGAAGGAACTGACGATTGGGATCAATGATGCCGGACAGCGGCTGGACCGGTTTCTTGCCAAGGCCGTGCCCCTGCTGCCTGCCTCCCTGGCCCAGAAATACATACGGCTGAAGCGGATCAAACGCAACGGAGCCCGGGCCCAGCGGGACACCCGGCTGGAGGCGGGGGATCGATTGCAGCTGTATATCAACGATGAGTTTTTCGATACACCACGGGAGGACAATGCCTATCTGACCGTGGCGGCTCCCAAGCTGAACATCGTCTATGAGGACGAGAATATTCTGCTGGTAGATAAGCGCCCCGGACTGGCGGTGCACCCCCACGACGGAGCGGAGTACGGACGGACCCTCATCGACCAGATCCAGGCCTATCTGTATCAGAAGCATGAGTGGCGGCCCCGGGAGGAGAATGCCTTCACCCCGGCCCTGTGCAACCGCATCGACCGGAACACCGGCGGCATTGTCATCGCTGCCAAGACGGCGGAGGCCCTGCGGGTCATGAATCAGAAAATCAAGGACCGGGAGCTGGACAAGCGCTATCTGGCCATTGTAGAGGGGACACCCAAGCCCAGGGAAGGGAGCCTGAAGGGCTACCTATTCAAAGACGCGGTGAAGAACCGTGTCTTTGTTACCGATGGGCCAAAACCCGGCGCCAAAACCTGTCAGACCAACTACAAGGTGCTGGACAGCCGAAACGGCCTGAGCCTGGTAGAATGCGAGCTCATCACCGGCCGGACCCATCAGATCCGGGCCCAGTTTGCCCACGCCGGTCACCCTCTGCTGGGGGACGGAAAATATGGCAAGCTGGACAAGCGGTTTGATAGGACCTATCAGGCCCTCTATTCCTACAAGCTGACCTTTCTGTTTACCACCGACGCCGGGAGCCTCAGTAACCTGAACGGCAGGAGCTTTCAAGTGGAAAAGGTAGACTTTGTAGAGGAATATTTCCCGGCGAAAAAGTAAAAGGGAGGGGTATCCTTGCAGTTTCATTCCTATGGCTTCCTGTTTTTCTTCCCACTGGTGCTGCTCGGTGTCTGGGTCTTCCCCAGGCGGATGAAAAACGGTGTGCTGCTTGCCGCCAGCTATCTGTTTTATGCCAGCTGGGGCTTGAAATATTGCCTGGTGCTGCTGGGCGCTGCGGCCCTTGCTTATCTGGCTGGGCTTCTGCTGGAGCGCAGGCGGTGGGTCCTGCCTGGGGTGCTGGTGCTGCTGTTTGGCCTTTTGGGGGTATTCAAATATACCCCCTTTGTGCTGTCCAATCTGGCCCGGCTTGGGCTGCCGGTCAACGGGAGCTTCCGGATCGCTGCGCCTCTGGGCATCTCTTTTTTCACCTTTCAGGCGGCGGGATATCTGTGGGATGTGCGCCGGGGCAAGTACCCGGCGGAGCCCGGATGCTGGGCTCCACCCCGGTGGTCTCGCCGGAAGGGGCCCAGGTAAGGGCGGAGATCCCGGAGGGGGAAGCGCCCTTTTCCGGTCTGCGGCTGAAAGCCATGGATGCCCAGGTGCAGACCGGGCTGGAAGAGGGACTGGCCCTGGGCTTAACGGTGACAGACGACCGTGGGCAGATACTGGTTACAAGGCGCTACCGGCAGACGGAGAGCCTGGAGCTTGTCCAATAGGCTAGGGCACTGTCTTCGGTTACAGCGGGGATCATAGGGTTCAACATAGGTTTGGAGTTTTGTTTATGGGAAGAAAGAAAAGCTATATTCAGATATGGGGCGCGCTGCTTTGCGGGGCCTGCCTGGCAGCCGGGCTGCTGACCGGCTGCGGGAAATCTACAGACGATGATGGGGCCACCGCAAAAAAGACAAAGATCACTGTGGGCTGCGATGATTTTGCGCCCTTCAGCTATATGGATGGGGACGGCAATATGACCGGCATCGATGTGGAGCTGGGGGAAGAGGCCTTCCGGCGGATGGGCTATCAGGCGGAATTCACGATCATCAATTGGGAAGAGAAGAAGACCCTGCTGGAAAGCGGGGCCATTGACTGCATCTGGAGCAGCTTCTCGATGGATGGCCGGGAAGAGGAATACCGGTGGAGCGGCCCCTATATGAGAAGTCATCAGGTTGTCGCGGTCAATGTGGACAGCGATATTCACAGCCTGAAGGACCTGAAGGACAAGGTCATTGCGGTGCAGTCTACCACCAAGCCGGAGGAGATGATCAGAAATCACCATGAGGCATTGCCAGAGCTGCGGCAGGTGATTTCCGTCCAGAAGCGGGACCTGATATTCCTGCTGCTCAGCAAGGGCTATGTGGATGCCATCGCTGCCCACGACACAGGGATCCGGCAATTCATGTCGGAGAGCGGCCTGGAGTTCCGGATCCTGGAGGAGCCGCTGCTGACAGTGGGCCTGGGCGTGGCCTTTGATAAAACGGATCCCAGAGGGCTGAGTGACCAGCTGAACACCGTTTTGCGTGAAATGTATGACGATGGCACAACGGAGCAGATCATCGGAGAATACTTCCAGGACACAGACAGGTATTTGGGAGGGCTCTATGAAAAGGGATAAAAAACTGTTGGGCGGCAGAAAGCTCTGGATCCTGGAAATTGCCTTCGGTATGGCAGTGCTGGCCGGGGTGTTTTCCTTCTCCGCAAGGGCCGACATGATCGAGGCGGAAAGCCGTCTGCGTTCCACCGTGGAATATATGAAGGCCCAATGCAACGCCAGCCAGCTCCACGATCTGGCATCGGAGGCAAAGAGTCTGCTCCGTATGTCAGAAAGCGTATCCATGATCCAGGCGCGGCTGTGCGAAACAGGTACGGAAGACCGGGAGACCCTGGAGGATTGCGCGGAAAAGTGCGTGCTGGACGGGGTGCTTCTGCTGGATGTGCAGGGAAATGTGACCGGGCAGAACCCCTCCGCGCCTCTGGATGCCGGGGAGCTTCTGGCCCGGCTGGATATGGACTCCGTTTTGGATACGGTGGCGTTCCAGGAGAAAATATATACTGTCCGCCTGATCAATTCGGACGGCTCTCATACAGACCTTGCCGCCGCAAGCCGCATGGACAAGGCAGGGGTCATCCTGGGATACTATTGCACCAACGCCCAATATGCCCGGGCCATTAATAACTCCATCTACCCCCTGGTAAACGGATACCATGTGGAGGGGGATGGCACCATTGTCATCAGCAGCGCAAACATTGTTGTGGCCTCCAATGACGATTCGCTGGTCGGTACGGATATCCGTGACAGCGAGATCCTGGGGCACATTCTGGAGCACGGAAGGGAAAAACGCCTGAGCCGCGCCCGGAGCAGCAGCCGTGCCTTCGGCCATGAGTTCGGCCTGATGGATAAAAGCCAGGGGTACTATGTCTATGCCTATATGTCAGAGCGGGAGGTTTTCGATTCGACTCCCGGGAATCTGCTGTTTGCGCTGGTTATCTATAGCTTGCTTCTGATCGCGCAACAAATCGTCCAGTGGCAGATATCCCTGGGCTACCAGCAAAAGCAGGTGGAGGAGCAGCGCAGACACGCCCAGGTGCTTCAGGAGAAGAACCGGGAGCTTCGGGAGGCCGCGGTCCAGGCGGAAAGGGCAAACGCCGCCAAGAGCAACTTCCTCTCCCGTATGAGCCATGACATCCGCACACCTCTCAACGGCATCATCGGCCTGCTGGAGGTGGATGCCGCCCACCCGGAGAATCGGGAGCAGGTTGACAGCAACCGGGAGAAGATGCGTGTATCGGCGGACTACCTGATGTCTCTGCTGAATGATGTGCTGCAAATGAGCAAGCTGGAAAGCGGGGAGACCACATTGGCTCACGAGCCTATGGACCTGAACCGGATGGGGGAGGAGATCCTGACGATCGTTGACCAGAGAGCGGCGGAGTCCGGCGTTACCCTGACCTTCGATGAACACTCGGACCAGGCCACGGATCTCTGGGTCTATGGAAGTCCCCTCCACCTGCGGCAGATTTTTCTGAATATTTACACCAACTGCATCAAGTACAACAAGGTGGGCGGCTCCATCACCACGCTGTTTCAGATGGTGGAAAAGGACGAGAAGACCGTTACCTACCGCTGGACGATCAGCGATACGGGCATCGGTATGAGTGAGGCGTTTCTGGAGCACATTTTCGACCCCTTCACCCAGGAAAACACGGATGCCCGCAGCGTCTATCAGGGCACCGGCCTGGGCATGGCCATCGTGAAGGGCCTGGTGGAGCAGATGGGGGGCCACATCCAGGTCAGCAGCAGGGTGAACGTGGGTTCTACCTTTGTTGTGACCCTGCCCTTTGAGATCGCGGAGCCGGTCCAGGCGGAAGCCTCAAAAGAAAAGGATGGCGCACCGGCGGACATCCGCGGCATGCGCCTGCTGCTGGTAGAGGACAACGAGCTGAACGCCGAGATCGCCCGGCTTCTGCTGGAGGACAAGGGTGCGGTGATCACCCGGGTGGGTGACGGACAGCAGGCCCTGGACCTGTTCCGGGAACAGCCCGCCGGAAGTTTTGATGGGATCCTGATGGATGTGATGATGCCGGTGATGGACGGCCTGACGGCTACCCGGGCCATTCGGGGCCTGGACCGGCCGGATGCCAAGACCATTCCCATCATTGCCATGACGGCCAACGCCTTTGCCGAAGACGCGGCAAAGTGCTTTGACGCCGGGATGAACGCCCATCTGTCCAAGCCCTTGGATATCCGCAAGGTCATATCCACCATTGCCAGGTTCCGGGGCTGAGGGAGAAACCTTAGCCCCCCAGGCACCGCAGCTGCCCTGAGAGAGAATACAGAAACAAAAATCCCCGGACGCGAATGCGTCCGGGGAAAAAGCGATTGCTTACAGATACTTGGCAGTAGAGACCTTCACGCCGGGGCCCATGGTGGACACGACAGTGCAGGACTTGATATACTGGCCCTTGGCAGCGGCGGGCTTCGCCTTGACCACAGCCTTGACCAGGGTATCCATGTTCTCGGTCAGCTTCTCGGTGCCGAAGGAGACCTTGCCGATGGGGCAGTGGATGATGTTGGTCTTGTCCAGACGGTACTCCACCTTACCGGCTTTGATTTCCTTAACAGCGGCAGCCACGTTGGGGGTGACGGTGCCGGCCTTGGGAGAGGGCATCAGACCCTTGGGGCCCAGGACCTTACCAAGACGGCCGACGATACCCATCATGTCGGGGGAAGCGACGACAACGTCGAAATCAAACCAGTTCTCCTTGGTGATCTTCTCCACCAGGTCCATGCCGCCGACATAGTCAGCGCCAGCAGCCTTGGCCTCTTCCACCTTGGCGTCCTTGGCGAACACCAGGACCCGGCGGGTCTTGCCGGTGCCGTTGGGCAGAACCACGGCGCCGCGGACCTGCTGGTCAGCGTGACGGGAGTCAACACCCAGCTTGATGTGCAGCTCGACGGTCTCGTCGAACTTGGCGGAAGCACCCTTCACGACCAGGTCCAGGGCTTCGGCGGGATCATACTGAACAGCGCGGTCGATCAGCTTCGCGCTCTCTTTATACTTTTTGCCTCTAAACAATGTAATTATCCTCCTTATAGTGGTGATGCGGAAAAATCCTCCCACATTTCCGGGTCATTCTGCCCGGATTCAGCATTCTATCAGTCGACGACGGTGACGCCCATGGAGCGGCAGGTACCGGCGACCTGGCTCTCGGCGGCTTCCAGAGTGGTAGCGTTCAGGTCGGGCATCTTGGTCTTGGCGATCTCAGCGATCTGAGCCTTGGTGATGGTGCCAACCTTGGTCTTGTTGGGAACGCCGGAGCCCTTCTCCAGACCGATGGCCTTCATGATGAGCATGGGGGTCGGAGGAGTCTTGGTGATGAAGGTGAAGCTGCGGTCGGCGTAGACAGTGATGACTACGGGGATCTTGTAGCCTTCCTGATCCTTGGTCCGAGCGTTGAACTCCTTGATGAATGCTGCGATATTCACACCGTGCTGACCCAGAGCAGGGCCGACAGGGGGAGAAGCGGTTGCCTTAGCGGCGTTGATCTGAAGCTTGATAATGCCAGTTACTTTCTGTGCCATAATAGCACCTCCTGAATAAGATGTGGTAATGATGCGCTTGCGCGCATTGCTTGCGGGGTAAAAACCCCTCCCACGTTCCGGCCCGTAACGGACCCGATGCGTTTATTGGGAAACGACCTCTACCTGATCGAGCTCAAACTCGACGGTGGTCTCCCGGCCAAACATGGAAACGACCACGTTCACCGAGTTGTTGTCGACATCGATGCTTTCCACCGTGCCGGTGAAGGAGCTCAGAGGACCGTCCATGATCCGGACGGTGTCGCCCACCTTGTAGGAAACAATGATCTCCTTCTTTTCCACACCCATGGCGTAGATCTCTTCGTCCGTCAGGGGAGTGGGGTCATTGCTGGAGGTGCCGACGAAGCCGGTGACTCCGCGCACATTCCGAATGACGTGCCAGGTATCGTCGCTGTAGACCATCTTCACAAGCACATAGCCGGGATAAACCTTCCGGTCGTAGGTCTTGCTGACGCCGGACTCCGTGATTTCCGTGACGGTTTCCAGAGGAATGGACACGGCCAGGATCTGGTCCTGCAATTTACGGCTTTCGACAGTCTTTTCGATGGTGGCTTTTACAGTGTTTTCATACCCGGAATAGGTATGCACAACATACCATTTTGCGGTTTCTGCCATGACTGCTACCCTTAGTGGAAAGCGCCGATGAGGGCGTCGATACCAACCTGGGCAACAAAGTCAAACAGCCAGATGAAAATGCCCACGCAGATCACGCAGACAACAACGATGGCTGCATTCTTCAGCACCTGCTGGTAGGTGGGCCACACGACCTTCTTCAGCTCGCTTTTCAGCTCACGGAAGTACTTGGTGACACGGCCCCAGGTTCTCTTGAACCAGTTTTCCTTTTTGACTTCTGCCATGATGGGGCGTCCTCCTTACTTGGTCTCGGTGTGAGTGGTGTGCTTTCTGCAGAATCTGCAGTACTTCTTCATCTCGAGACGGTCGGGGTCGTTCTTCTTGTTCTTCATGGTGTTGTAGTTTCTCTGCTTGCACTCAGAGCATCTCAAAGTGACTTTAACGCGCATAACGGCACCTCCTTAAAATTTGCCTCCCTGTATCACACCCGGCTATAAGAAAAGATTTAGAAAGCGATGAACTACATAGAAATCGCTCCGGGGCTGAAAAAAGGCGCACAAAAAAGAACCCTTTTTCACAGGTGGAATCATTTTATCATAGGGGGTTCCGGTTGTCAACAGATATTTTCACATTTTTCCCCGGTTTTTCTTCTTTTCTCAAGTTGCTTTTTTCTGCCGGGGCCGGTACAATAGAGAAAACAGGAAGGAGACATTTTGTTATGAAGATCATGGGAATTGATTACGGCGATGCCCGCACCGGCGTTGCCATTTCGGATCTGCTCTGCTCCATTGTAGGCTCTACCGCGGTGGTGCCCAGCCGGAACCGGGAAAAGCTGATGGCGGATATTCTCCGGCTTATCCAGGACAATGGGGTGGGGGAAGTGGTGGTTGGTCTGCCGAAAAATATGGACGGCACCGAGGGAGCCAGGGCGGAGCTCTGCCGGGCCTTTGCCGATGAGCTGAAGGAAAGATGCGGCCTGCCTGTAGCCATGTGGGATGAGCGCCGGACCACGGTAGAGGCCCACAATATTCTCTCCGCCCACAATTACCACGGCCAGAAGCGGAAAAATACGGTAGACGCGGTGGCTGCCTCCCTGATCCTGGAGGGGTATCTGGCCTATCGGAAGCGGTAGAAAAACGGGGCGGTACCAGACCAGGTGCCGCCCCTCATCCGCCGCCGCGGCGGCACCTTCCCCCAGGGGAAGGCAAAGGCTTCTCTTTATACAGTAGCTCCCGCACACCGGCACCCAGCAGCAGTAGGCCAAAAGGCCTCCGCAATACCTCCGGGTCCAGCCCCTGCCGCAGCAGGGCCATCCCGAAGGCTCCTGCGCACCCGGCCGCGATTCCCGGGAGCAGCTGCCGAAGATCCACGCTGCCCTGTTTCCGCCTCAGCCAGGTGGAGACCAGCGCCGAGGGGAGAAAGAACAGCAGATTCACCTGCCTGGCCCGGTCCGGCTCCCAGCCCAGGACCAGAGTCAGCCACAGGATCAGCAGGCTCCCGCCGCCAATGCCCAGGGCGGAGAGAAAGCCCAGAACCGTGCCAACGAGGACGGAAACGGGGAGAGATCCTAGCATAGGTATCGGATGCCTCCCCAGAGGATGAAGATCCCCAGCAGCCTGTGGAGCCACTGTACAGGGATCTTTTTGCCCCAGAGCCCGGCAAAGAGTCCCCCAAGGGCGCTGCCGGGAAGATAGGGCAGGGCATCGGACAGGCTCAGGCCCTCCTGCCAAAGGCTTGCCAGCAGAACCGTCACGCAGACGGGCAGGATAATGGCGACAGAGGCGGGAAAGAGCTTACTTTCCTCCATCCCGCCCCAGAGCCAAAGAATGGGCACCAGCACCAGGCCCCCTCCGGCACCGAAGAGCCCGGCCACGGACCCGGCGGCCAGGCCACCCAGGATCAGGGGCACAGAATTCCCCATAAAAAAGCACCTCCTCCGGGAATTGTTTCCGGAGGAGGTGTTTTTATACGGGTTTTATCAGCTGTTGGCGCTGAGAACCAGTTCTGTGCGGATGTGGGAGGTATCGCCTACGGTCATATCCACGCTTTCCACCAGGGTGTTGTACCAGGTGTTGTAGGCATCGGTCTCCAGGTCAGTCTTGATCAGGTACTCCCGGTAGGTCTCTTCGGACTGGCCCACGAAGTACATCACATGGTAGCCGTAGTTGGTTTCCACAATGCCGGTGTCGCCGGGCTTGCGGGAGCTGTCGAAGCACCAGTTGTTGAAGGCGCTGACCATCTGGCCGGGATACACGTTCTCATACAGGCCGCCGTTGTCCTTGGAGCCGGTGTCGGTGGTCTTCTCGGTGGCCAGGGCGGCGAAGCTGTCTTCGGTGGCCTCGCCCTGCTTCCATTCGTTCAGCAGGTCCTCGGCGGTCTGCTTGGCGGCAGCCTTTTCCTCGTCAGAGTAGGTGGTGTTGCCGCTGTCGTCAGTGGTGCCGCCTTCAAAGCCGGCCAGGATGTGCCGGACATTTACCAAGGGGAACTGGTTGTCGGTGGAGCCGATGTAGTAGACGGCATAGTAGCCGGAGATGGTGGTCACTTCATTGCCATCCTCATCGGTAGAGGTGGAGGTGCTGGCAATGTAGGTCTTGTCGCCTTCCTTCCGGCTGCTGTCGCTGATCCAGTCGGCAATGACGGAGCTGACGGAGGTGTAGCGGTTATCGGTCATGGCGGTGCTGGCGGCGGAGGAATCGGCATTCACTTCCAGCTTGGCAATGGCGGCATCGAAGTCGGCCACGCTCTGGATGTCAGCGCCGGTGATGGTCTTGGCATCGGCCTCGGCGGCGGCAGCCTTCTCCTCGTTGGTAGCCTCGTCATCCAGGTAACGGCTGGAGGACAGGTAGTACTGATTGTAGGAGTAGGAGTTGTAGACCTTGGAGTTCTCGCTGTCCTTGGCGGATACCTCATCGGCAGAGAAGGTCAGGCTGTCCTTATAGCTGTCCTGGTAGCCGCTGGCGGTCAGGTTGGCCCGCAGGTAGTTCTGGTAGCCCTCCAAGGTGGCACCCTTGCCATACATGGCCTTCAGGTAATCCACAGGCTTGGAGTAGCCGTAGGCACCGGCGTAGAGAGACAGGTTGGAGGTGATGGAATCGATCTGGTCCTGGCTGTCCTGGTCCAGCTCGTAGCCGTTCTTTTCGGCCTCCTGGCAGACAGCGTAGACGGACTTGGCGCTCTCCTCGGCGGAGGACAGGAAGTAGTCTGCCCAGGTCTCGCCGGTCTCTTCATTGTAAACCTGCTGGTCCAGGGCTTTGCCGGTGTCCAGACCGAACAGGGACAGGTAGGAGCCGTTCTGGGAGTAGAAGCTGTTGACGGTGTCGATGAAGTAGTAGCTCAGCTCCGCGTTGCTCATGGTGGTGTCTCCCAGGGTCAGGGCCACGGTATTGTTCTCCCGGGTGCCGCTGTTGGCAATGGACCGGTTGACACCAACGGCTGCGGCTACCACCACCAGGAGGGCCAGCACCACGCCGAAGGCGATGGTATAGGCTTTGGTTTTCTTGTCTTCCTTGTTTTGCGCCAGCTGGCGTTCGGTCAGCTTGGCGGCGTTTTCTTCAGCACGAAGCTTCTTCTTGCTGGATGCACTCATGGTATCATTTCCTCTCGTTATTGGTGTGCAAATAGTATATTTGCAGATAGACCTACCTATTATAATCGAAAAGAGGCCCAGTTGCAAGAGGGGAATGGGGGAAAAACAAAAATTTACAAAGTAAAAACCCCGGGGAACCGAAGTTCCTCGGGGGACCCGCTTTGGCCGTACCGCATCCGATTATGACCTGCACGAAATGGCAGGTGGGTTGCCGCTCCCGGCGTTCTCTGCTCCCAGCGTCCACCCATCGTCGAGGCGTGGGCGGGAGGTCTGCAATCCCGCCGGGAAGTCTAACTTCCCGTTAAAAAAATGTGGGTCCAAAAGGACACGACACGCACCAAGCAGGAAGAAGCGACTTACTCGCTGTCTTCTTCCTCGTAGAGCTCATCCATGATCAGGTCGTACACGGCCTTCAGCTCCTCCTCGTCCTCAATGGCACAGAGGATCGGCTCACCGTCTTCCTCGATGGATTTTAAAATGCTCACTTCCAGGTCATCGGAATCCTCCGCACCGGCGGGGATGACGGCCATGTAGCTCTCACCGTTGTACTCGGTGGTTGTGAGCACCTCCAGCTCGTATTCCGTCCCGTCCTCATCGGTAATGGTGATGAAATCGGAACCGTATTGATCTTCCATAATGGGACTCCTTCCAGGGGCTCATTTCTTGTCTGTATTGTACAACCAATAGACCATAAAATCAAGAGGGAATTTTCTTTTTCTTTTTTCCTCGGCTTTAGACATAGGTTTCCCGGGAAATTCACCTATAATTCACGAATTGGGTCTTTCGTTTTTTGAATTCCTATGATATAATCCGGAGATGATATGGTGACGAACCATGCGCATTTCTCTGAAAGGATTCGATTTTGCCCCCACCGGGGAAAATCGTGGGTTTGATCTATGGCAAAGGATGAAAACGTGAAAAGAAGGAGAAAGAAGAGAGAACGCCAGGATTGGGATCCCCACTGGTCCATCAAGACCCTGTATACGCTGGGTTCAGCGGCCCTCTCCGCCCTGAAGATCGCCATTGGCGGCTGTCTGACGGTGGTGCTGATCCTGCTCATCTGCGGCGTGGTCTTTGTGGGCACTCTGGGAGACTATCTCCAGGACGATATCCTGACGGAAGCCTCCGACTGGTCCATTGACGACTACGATCTGGAAAAGACCTCCTTCCTTTATTATGTGGACAACGACGGAAATATTCAGCAGCTCCAGCAGATTTATACCACCACGGACCGGCAGATCGCCACGCTGGACGAGATCCCTCAGGATCTGATCAATGCCACCATCGCCATTGAGGACAAGCGGTTCTACGAGCACCAGGGCGTGGACTGGATCACCACCGTGAAGGCCTGCATGAATATGTTCTTCGGCGGGGACTCCCAGTTTGGCGGCTCCACCATCACCCAGCAGC
>OIZT01001071.1_pt1 | contig 13656 bp, 7 predicted proteins | sample 1588611 | NCBI WGS metagenome assembly OIZT01 (sample SAMN03283278) | human gut metagenome | biome: human-associated habitat; material: feces | host: Homo sapiens | place: Peru | collected 2012
GCCGCCCAGTCGTCCACCGCCACGCGCGCGCCCGCCGCCACATGGAGCGCCGCGCACGCCGCGCGCCGGAATCCCGCCGTGTCGGCGTCGAACCACTTCTTGCGCAGATACGCCTCCACCTTCGGCAGCGTCGCCGCGTCGAGCTGGTTCGAGTAGACGAGCACTTCGCCGTAGGAGAGCCCGCCCACGTGTTGGTGGCCCTGCCCGAACGTCGCGAGCGTGTCGCTCTTGCGGGAGAAGTCTCCGCTCACGGTGATCTGGTCGAACGCGCCCGAGAACGGCGTCGTGAACGGGTCGAAGGGCGCGCCGTTGAGCCGCGCGACGTACGTGCCGTTCGAGAAGCTCTTCACCAGCCCCGGATCCCAGGCGGGATACCCTTTGTCCGTGGTAGCGGTGAAGACGGGCAGGCCGGCCGCGCTCGGGCAGTGCGTCAGGCCTTGCCACGGGTAGCCGTTGCCGTAGCAGCCGAGCAGCGAGTTGCCGCCGCCCTGCGAGCCGTAGACGATGAACACGCTCTTGTACCTGGGCGCGCCGGGGATGAAGTTCTGTGCGCCGTCGTTGTTGTGTTCGATGGGTTCGCCCGCCGGCGTGTAGAGCCGCAGCGACGCCTTGTCCGCGCCGTTCAGCGTGCCGCAGTCCACGACGGGGAGGCCGTTCAGCGCGTCGGCGACGCGCGTCGGGCTGCCCGCGAGCGGCCGGTACGACTGCCCGTCGCCCGCCACGCTGCGCCACTGCGCCACCGACCGGCCGTCCGCCGCCAGCTCCAGCGTCGATGCGTCCGCCGCGTCCACGTGGACCCAGGCGTCGGGCGGCACCGACGTGTTGGCAAGCGAGAGGGACTTCACGCGCAGCTCGCCGCCCCGCACCGTCACGGCGCCGGCCGCCAGCGACTCGACGACCAGCCGTCCCGCGCCCGCCTTCTCCACCGCCGCGCCGCCCTCGACGCGCCGCACGCCGAGCGTCCGCCCCGCCGCCACGTCCACCGGTCCCTCCCCGGCGCGCGGCAGTTCGTCGGCGAACGCCTCCGTATCGACGTCGGAGTACGCGATGTCCTTCCCCAGCCACTTGCGGGAGAGGTAGAGCGCCGTCTGGACGCGCTCGGCGTGCGTCAGCGTGTTCGTGTAGACGAGGCATTCGGCGATGCGCTGGCGTCCGTTGGCGTTGTTGAACTCATGCCCGTCCCGGTAGCCGCCCGTGCCGAATGCGTCGCAGGCCAGCTCGCGGAACGTCCCGCTCGCCGGGTAGTTCGTGTTCACGTGGTGTTCGACGAGCTGGAGGAAGTTCCCCAGATACCCCGCCTCGTAGCCCCGCACCTCTTCGCCGTTGCGGAAGAAGCGGCCGAACTTGACACACGGCGTCGCGTAGTTCGGGCTGATGAAGTTCCCCGTGCTGCCCGCGCCCTCCCAGCGGTAGTAGGGCCCGCCCTGCGTGCCGTAGCGGTTGTCGCCCAGACGGGACGTCCGCCCCAGGATCTCGCCGCCGCCGTCCGTCGGATCCTGCACGAGGAAGACGGCGCGGATGCCGTCGATCGGCTGCGACCACACAAGGCCCTCCGTGTTCGTGTACCAGTGCGTACTCACGTAGGAGATCTTCACGTACTTCGCCGCGCCCGTCTCCGCGTCCACGACGAGCCTCGGACGGCGCACGACGTTCGTGCAGAACATCGGCTCGCCCGCGCGCCAGTCGTTCCAGCGCGTCACGTACTTCACGCCGTCCTCCTCCTCGCAGACGAGCGAATCGGCCTTCGAGGCGTCCACCCAGAATGCGGGATGCCCCGCCGCCTGCGCCTCGGGCTGGTGGGCGTAGGCGCCCTCCGTGCCCAGCTCGTAGACGATCTGCGCCCCGTCGCGGCACGTCACGTGCCCGCCCGCCGGGACGCCCTGCACGCGGAGCGTGCCGGGCCCCAACACCGTCGCGCCGTCCGCGAACGTCGCGGCGGCGACGCGCAGCCCGCCCTCCGGCAGCTTCAGCGCCGTGCCGGCAGCCATCGTCAGCGCGGCGAACGACACGCCGTCCGTCCCCGCCGTGTCGCGCGCCGTCAGTTCGAGCGTGCCGCCCTCCAGCACGATCGCCCCCGCGTTGGCCGCGTCGGCGAGGCCGATCGCGAGCGTGCCCGCCCCGTCCTTCACGAGCGTGCCGACGAAGTTCGTGAAGTTCGCCACCTCGCCCACGCCGTTCGTCACGGTCAGGCGCGCCGTGTAGGCCGCCTGGTCGAAGGCCATGATGCGCGTTTCGCCGAAGACCGTGCTGCCGCCCGCCGCCGTGCCGGCGAAAAGCAGATGGCAGTTCCGCAGCACGTCGCTCGGGCCTTTCCGGTGGCCGCCCGTGACGGCGTGCAGCACGAGGGTGCCCGGCAGCCATTCCGCCGCATCCTTCTCGCGGAGGCCCAGCTGCCAGAACTGCCCGCCGCCCGCGTTGCCGAAGGTGTCGATCTCCAGCTGGAGGCCGTCGGCGGCCAGACGTTTGAGGAGGCGCAGCTCAGACCCGTTTTCGCCCTGGCGATGATAGGCCGACACGTGGAGGCGCGCGTCGGGGTGGAACGCGGCGAAGGAGAGGACGTTGGACGCGCTGGTCTCCGTAGCCGGTAGCGAAAGCTCGATGTGCGTGTCCGTGAAGCGCCGCCGCACGTAGGCCCCCGCCGGGATGCCCGCGCCCGTCACCGCCGCGCCCACGGCCACCGTCGCCGCAGAGGCGTCGGCCAGCGCGAGGTAGGGCGAGCCGGCCGTCTGCGCCCAAGCGCTCGCCGAGGCCTCCGCGCCCGCCGCATAGATGGCAAGGAAGGCGTTGCCGGGAAAGAGCCTGTGGGCGTTCCCTATCAAGAGGTCGTCCGTCCGCAGCGGGTCGGGCGAGGTCGCATAGCGGTCCAGCCGATGGTGGACGGTCCCGTCTGCCGGAATGGCGTCGCCATGGGGCGAGAGGATACGCCCGCAGAAGTGGTTGTTGCCGATCCAGGGCGACCGGGAGCCGGCGGCCGTCTGGAGCGTGACATCGGCGAAAAGCCAGCCACGGTAGACGCGCGGCGTGCGTCCGTTCCCCATCGACGTGATTGCGACCTGTTCGCCGAGCAGAAGCGTATTGTCCTTGAGCAGCAGGTCGCCCACCGTCACCGAGGACGGCAGACGGATGAACTGCGTGCCCGACGGGTTCACGGGGACGGACACGTCGTCGCCCGCCGCCGGCGCGTGGCCGAGCGACCAGTTTTCGCCCGCCGTCCAGTCCAGCGCCGTCGCCGGCGCGTTGTTCGCCGCCGTGGCCGTCCATGTGTTCGTCTCATGCGCCGCAAGCGGCACGGCGAGAACAGCCAACAGCCCCGCCACGCCCCGCGCGACACATCGCACATCTCTCCTCATCATCCAGACCTCCTTGTTGAACGGTGAACCTGATTTCATGAAAACACAAAATATTATACCCCCCCCCCTGCGAGACGGTCAAGGCGAAATCGAAAGTTTTTTTTGGGAGGGACGCGCTTGTCGCGTCCGTTGCCCACCGGTCGCGACAAGCGCGACCCTCCCGAAGCGAGGCCCCGCCTACGCGGCGCGAAGCGCAATTTAAAGCCGCGTAGCGGCGATTTAACCACTTCAAGCTGCGAAGCAGCGACTTAATGCCGCGCGCAGCGACTTAATGCCGCGCGCGGCAGACCTGTTCCAGGACGTTCGCCACGCGCGCGGCGGCGTCCGGCACGGCGAACGCCTTCATGGCCTGGGCCTTCTTCGCGAGGTCGCTCGGATGCTCGGCCCGGTAGAGGACGTAGTTCGCGATCGTGCGCGGCACGAGCGCATTCTGCTCGCCCTCGTCCGCCGCGCCCCGCTTCACGAGCGCCTGGGCGTTGAAGTGCTGGTGGTTGCGCACCGCGCTGGGGAGCGGGATGAGGAACGCGGGCTTGCCGACGCGCGCAAGCTCGAAGAGCGTCGAGGCGCCCGCGCGGCAGACGACGAGGTCCGCCGACGTGTAGGCGCGGCCCATCTCGTTCTCGAACGCCCGGACGCGCGCGGGGATGCCGGCCGCCTCGTAGCACGCCTTCACGGCGGCCTCGTCCGCCGCGCCCGTCTGGTGGATGACGAAGAGCGGACGCGGGAAGTTCCGCTTCTCCAGGTCGCCCTTCAGGAGGACGAGCGCCTGGCTCACGAGTTCGTTCACCCGGTGGGCGCCCTGGCTGCCCCCCGTCACGAAGACGCAGAACGCATCGGCGGGCACCTCGTCCAGACGCGGCTGCCCCACGATCTCCGCCCGCACGGGTAATCCCGTCAGGACCGTCTCGTGTCCCCGCAGGTGTTCCTTCGTCTCCTCGAAGGAGATCGCCACCTTCCGCGCAGAGCGCGCCAGGAACTCCACCGCGCGCCCCGGCACGGTATTCGCCTCGTGCAGCACCACGGGAACGGAATACGCGCGCGCGGCGAGGACCGGCGGGAGGCTCGAATAGGACCCCATCGCGAGCAGGGCATCCGGCGCGAAGCGCTTCATCTCGGCCCGGCACCGCAGAATGGAGAACAGGTTGGCAAACACATGCCGCGCACGCAGCTGCCGCGCACCCGTCGAGAAGACCGCGCCGTCCCACGCCTTCATCACCGAACCCTCGATGGAGCGCCCGGATGCCCAGACGACGACGTCGTGCCCGCGCGCCTTCAATTCGCGCGCGACGGCCAGACCTGGAAACGTATGCCCGCCGGTACCTCCGCAGGCGACGATGAACTTCTTTGACATGGGGGGAAAATGGTATCGGAATCCGCCCTGGATGTCAACTCCGCAACCTCGGTTATGCTATACTAGCGCGTACCTATGCGGCTCTCCATCGTCATTCCCGTCCTGAACTCAGAAAAGACCCTGCCCGCGTGCCTGGCGGCGATCGCCGCGCAGACGCTGCCGCGCACGGACTACGAAATCGTCATCGCGGACGCCGGGTCGTCCGACCGCACCGTCGCGATTGCCCGTGCCGCCGGCGTCGACGTCATCACCGCCAACCCTCTCCGCACCGGCGAAGCCGGCAAGACCGCCGGCATCAAGGCCGCGCACGGCGAACTCATCGCCCTCGTCGATTCGGACAACATCCTGCCCGATCCCACCTGGCTCGCGCGGATGCTCGCCCCCTTCGCGGATCCCGACGTCCTCGCGACCGAACCCATTTCCTACACGGTGCGCCCGCAGGACCCCGCCCTCACCCGCTATTTCGCCCTCCTCGGGATGAACGATCCTCTCTGCCTCTTCACGCGGAACTACGACCGCACCTGCGTCCTCACGAACCGCTGGACCGGCCTCGACGTCGCCCAGGAGGACCGCGGCGACTGGCTGAAGCTGCGCCTCACGGGCGACGCCCTCCCCACCATCGGCGCCAACGGCTTCGTCTTCCGGCGGTCCCTCCTCGACGGTGCGAACTGGGATCCCTACCTCTTCGACATCGACATCCTCTACGAGCGCATCCTGCGCGACGGCGCCGTCTCGGTCGCCAAGGTCAAGACGGGCATCGTCCACCTCTACTGCGCCCGCCTCGGCGACTTCGCGCGCAAGCAGCGGCGGCGTATCCGAGATTTCCTCTACTTCGCGCAGGAGAAGCGGCGAACCTACCCCTGGAACCGCCAGCGCCGCGCCGGAATCGTCCTCTTCTGCCTCTCCACGGCGACCGTCCTGCCCCTTCTCGCGCAGATGCTCATCGGCATGCGCCGCCGCTGGGACGTGGCGTGGCTCTACCACGTCCCCGTCTGCATGCTCACGCTCGCGATCTACGGCCTCGGCGCGTTCGCCCGCCTCCTCGGCCGCCGCCCGGCCCCCGCCGACCGCACCAACTGGCAGAAAGAACCGGCCTACCGCCCCGGGGCGGCAATGCGGGAATAGAGGGTCATCGGGATACCGTTCTCCTTCAGCTTCGCGGCAAGCGCGCGGCACTGTTCAAGGTATTTCGGACGGTCCTTCGTCCACTGGTGGCTGATGTAGGCGAAGGAACGGCCGCTGCGCAGGACGCCGACGGCCTTTTCGTAGACCTCGTCCACGCTCTTCCCTTCGTCGAAAAAGGCGAAGTCCGACGGATAGTTCCAGGGCGACCATCGCTCGACGCCGCACGTCGAGTCCGCCACCGCATAGCCGAACTCGTCGCCGTACACCGCCTTCATCCGCCGCCCGTCGACGGCCGTCTCCCAGCCGCCCGGCCGGATCCACGTCTTCGGCGCGGGCAGACCGTGCGCGGCGAAACGCGAGACGGAGTTCTTCGCCTGCGCCCGAAGGAGGGCCTTCGACGGCTGCACGGCGGTTCCGTCAAGAAGCACGATCTCGCAGGCGGCGAACGAATTCGTCGTCCAGCGCCCCCAGAAGTCGGAACACCGCTGTTCGGGCCCCTTCTTGAAGAGGCCGCCGCCGCAGTCCTTGCCAAGGCCGTAGAGCGCGCCGGTCGACGGCACGTAGAACTTCCGGCTGAACGACTGGGCGGAAAGGAACCGGGGATCGTCCGAACGGAGGACGCCCGCCGTCATCGACGCCTTCACCCGGACGTTTCCCGGATGCGCGAGGTCCAGTTCGGGACGGCACAGCACAAGGCCGCCCTCGGCGTGGTCGAAGAAGTCGGCCGTGCGGCAGGCCTCCACTTCTGCCGCGCTGTCAAGCCGCAGCTTGAACATCGCGTGCTGCGCCGTGTGGTCCATGATCTCGTGCCCGCGCGACGCGAGCTCGCGCAGGGCCGCCCACTGTTCTTCGTTCAGCCCGGCTGGGTTCACGGCAAACGAACAGCGTCCGCCAACCGCCTCGAAGATCTCCGCGATCTCGCGCCACTGCGCGGCCGGCTTGTTGTCGTCGAAGCGCAGCACGAGAGCCGCCCCGGACGCGGTCTGCCCGGGCGTTGCGGCGACACATACCCCAACCAGGGGCAACGAGAAAAACAGGGCCGACAGTACGAGCGATTTCATCATCATTTTCCCTTCTCCTTCATTGTGCTATAGATACGGCAATAAATGTGGGCACGAAACGGGAGGGACGCGCTTGTCGCGTCCGCTCACACGATCGGCAACTCTGTCCGGCACGGTAAAGCCGTGCATCCTGCCACGTTCGTCCATGTCCGCCATTATACCGAAAGTTTGCCCGACCGACCAGCCCCTCCCCTGGCAATCACCGCCTTGGAGCGTGGAAACGGCGCGGGCACGGGCGTTGTGGTATAATACATTCCGTCCCTGAAACCCAACGGAAACGGAACGAAGACAAGATGATCCGCGTCAACGAAAACTACCTGAAGATCCAGGCCAGCTACCTTTTCACCGAAATCGCCCACCGCGTCAAGGCCCACCAGGACGCCCACCCCGAGGCGAACATCATCCGGCTCGGCATCGGCGACGTCACCGAGCCCCTCGCCCCCGCCGTCGTCGCGGCCCTGCACAAGGCCGTGGACGACGAGGCCGCCCGCGCCACCTTCCACGGCTACGGTCCCGAACAGGGCTACGCCTTCCTGCGCGAAGCGGTCGCCGCCCACGACTTCCAGGCCCAGGGCCTCGACATCGCCGCCGACGAGATCTTCGTCTCCGACGGCGCCAAGTGCGACTGCGGCAACATCCAGGAACTCTTCAGCGCAGACGTGCGCATCGCGGTCGGCGATCCCGTCTACCCCGTCTACGTGGACACGAACGTGATGGCCGGCCGCACGGGCGCCAATGCGGAGGGCCGCTACGCGAACCTCGTCTACCTCGACTGCACGGCCGCAAACGGCTACGTGCCCTCCCCCGCCGACCTCCGGGAGCCCGTCGACGTCGTCTACCTCTGCTACCCGAACAACCCCACCGGCGCCGTCGCCACCCTCGCGCAGCTCCAGGCGTGGGTGGACTGGGCGCGCGCGAACAAGGCGCTCATCCTTTTCGACGCCGCCTACGAGGCCTTCATCCGCACACCCGGCATCCCCCATTCGATCTATGCGTGCGAGGGTGCGCGCACGTGCGCCATCGAGTTCCGCAGCTACTCGAAGACGGCCGGCTTCACGGGCGTGCGCTGCGGCTACACGGTCGTGCCGAAGGGACTCGTCGGCTACACGCAGGACGGTACGCCCGTCGAACTGCGTCCCCTCTGGACGCGTCGCCAGACGACGAAGTTCAACGGCTGCAGCTACATCACCCAGCGCGGCGCGGCGGCGATCTACACGCCCGAAGGACAGGCCCAGGTGAAGGCCACCATCGACTTCTACCTCGAAAACGCCCGGATCGTCAAGACCGCCCTCGCCCGGCACGGCTACTCCGTCACGGGCGGCGTCGACTCCCCCTACCTCTGGGTGGACGTCAAGGGCGACTCCTGGGACTTCTTCGACCGCATCCTCAAGGAGGCGAACGTCGTCACCACCCCGGGCGCCGGCTTCGGAAAGGACGGCGAGGGCTACATCCGCATCTCCGCCTTCAACAGCCGCGCGAACGTCGAGGAGGCCGTCACCCGCCTCGCGCGCGTCCTCGGCTGAGGCCTCACTCGAAGTAGCGGTAGAGGAAGCGCCCGTCCGGGGCCGTGTCGCCGTGCAGGTAGAAGTCGAGGATGTCGCCGTCCCCTCCCGGGCCCGGCGTGTTGTCCGCCCACTTGAAACGGAGGTCGATGCGCCCGGACTGTCCCAGGGACGCGCGGGGAAGTGAGACTTCAAGCGACGAGCCCGAGATCTTCATCGGCACCCGGGCGATCTCGCGCCAGGCCCACCCTCCCGTGCAGACCTCGAGGATCGCCGTGCGGTCGTCGGGCGGCGGTACGCGGTTGACGACGAAATGGAAATGGTTCCAGTTCGGACGCGGATCGTCCGGCACCAGGGCCGCCGAGAGGAAGAGGCGCATCCAGGCCGGGTCGGTACGGGGTGAAATCGGCGCGGCGCAGTCCACGCGGAACCGCAGCGTCGTGGCGTCATGCTCGACCCGGCACTCCGCCAGGTCGTTGCGTCCCGTCGAATCACGATAGCGGCGCGTGCCGTATCCGGCGGCATCGCGCGGCTGCGTGTCCCCCAGGGCGTCCCGGTAGACGGGATGCTCCCGCGCGGCCCGCTGGGGGCGCACCCCGCGGAAAGCCCGCACGCCCTGCACGAGCTGGTAGTAGAAGTGGTCCTTCAGCACGCCCGCGCTGGGTTCGATGTCACGGCTGCACGGCGGCGAGAACTGGTCGGGGAAGGCCCCCTCCGTTCCCATCCACGACGGGAAATGAAGGGCGACGTACTCGTTCCACCCCGTGATGAAGAGGTAATCGGGATCGATCTCGCGGGCCCGCGCCAGCTGCTGGGCGAACCCATCCCCCCAGAGGAAGCGCAGGGGTTCGTCGCGGCGTGGATTGCGGTCGGGGGCGTAGTACAGGCGTTCTCCGGGCCGCAGTTCCGCCCCGGAGGGCCCCATGTAGGCCCGGCCGAACACGTTGACGTCGTTCATCGCGGCAATCCCGCACCCGCCGTCCCGCTTCCGCCAGGAATGGTTCTGGGCCACGCCGGCGGCGCACATCTCAAACGTCCCGTCGGAACGGCGCCCGTAGGCGTGCTGCGGATAGCACTCCAGCCAGCACCACTGGTTGGGCGCGGCGGGGCCGGCCGTGTAGGACGGCTGCAGCGGACGGAAGGTGAAGAAGCGGAGCGCCTCCTCGCAGGCGCGGCGCTCTTCGGCGGAGGCCGCCGGATCCTTCGCCCTCCGGGCGATGACGCAGGGATCCGCGTGTACGAGGGGGCGTCCCTCCCAGTAGTGCCAGAGATCCCGGAACCGGCCCGGGCGATAGACGTCCCGGTACAGCTGGAGCAGGCTCTTCACCTGAACCGGCTGTTCCCCAAAGGGCAGCATGAAGGCGACGCGCGGCGTCCGGAATCCATCCCGCCGAAGGGCCGCCCATGTCTTCGCCAGCGTCCAGAACGAAGCCATCCACGTGCGGTCGCCGTTCGTGGCGTCAAAGACGACGGCGTCGACGCCGGCGGCGGCGAGCATCTGGGCATGGCGGCGCGACACCCAGGCATCCGTTGTGCGGTAGTAGCCGAAGAGGGGCCGATCCCAGTGGTGGCGCACCCAGAAAGGCCCCCACTTCGGATCTCCGGGGCGGTCCGCGAGGGAGGGATCGGAAGCGAGGATTTCGGCGTTGTTCACGGGCAGCGCGGGGTTATCGCAGCCCTCGTGCCATGTCCAGTAGAAGATGCCGACCTGCCGGCGGCGCGGGGACGGCAGCGTCCGGGCATCCCCAAGAATGCGGCCGAGCCCGTCGATGGCGTCCCAGGTGTCCGCGAAGAGGTCGCGCTCGGCGAAGGCCCGCCCGGGGATCAGCCGGCCCTCCGCATCCGAGACGCCGTCCGTCTCGGCCGGCGCGCAGGTCGGCCCCGACAGCAGCCGGTAGAGGGCCCAGTCCCCCGCAAAGGGGACGTCCAGGCCCGCGACCGTCACGGCGAACTCGAGGGCGCCCGCGACAGGGCGTCCGTCCACGTAGGATTCCGCGCCGGCGACGCCCCTTGGCGATTTCCACACGCCGACCGTCTCGGTCCCCCGCGAGAGTTCCGCGTAGTAGGTTCCGGCCGGGTGGGGCGTGAAGGAAAGGCGCAGCGTGGCGTTGTCGGGGAAGTCCTCAAAGCGCCGGGCGGCAAGGGCGCCCCGGGCGCAGGAGGCCTCCACGCTCCCCGCCCAGGGATAGAGCGAAAGGGTGAGCCCGCCCCTGTCGTTCCCGTAGCTGGGGCAGCGGGCGTCGACGCCGACGAAGTCCCGCTCGACCGAGAAGCGGACGCCCGCCCTGCCATCGGCCCCTATCCGCTGGGGACGATGGCCCTCGGCCCCGTCATGGAGAGGGATCCGCCCCTCCCACGCACCCGCCCGCACGGGCGCCCGCCCCAGCGCCAGGAGAACAAGCGCGAGCGGAATCTTCAGCCGTGTCTTCATGTGTATGCCCCCCCGGTCCGCCTCAGTCTGGAGAACTCGCACCCGCAGTGGGACTGGCGGTAAAGTCCCAATTCCGCCGACCGCTTCAACGAACGGAGGAAGCCGTCCCGCTTCTTGAAGTCGCGCGCGAGGAACATCGGCGCGGCGGATGCGCTGCCGCCGCAGGGGGCGGCCGAGACCGTCCACGCCGCCTCCTCGCCGGCGGCGAAGACAACGGGCGAGACCTTGTGCGGCGAGACGGTGAGCGAGGTCGTGAACGCCTCGTAGCCGTGCGCGGCGGCGTAGGCGGCCGTGCGGGCGAGCGAATAGCGGAAGCAGCGCGCGCAGCGGGCGCCCTTCTCCGGCTCGCGCTCGAAGCCGCGCGCGACCCGTTCCAGCCAGTCCGCGTGGTCGTAGGCGTCGGCGACGACCGGCACGCCGTCCGCCTCGCCGAGCCGCCGCGCCGCCGCGAGGCGGCGCGCGAACTCGTCGGCCGTGTCGATGTTGCAGTTCGAGAAGAAGAGGGCCACGTCGTGCCCCTCCTCCCTCAGGCGCGGCGCGCAGGCGCTCGCGCACGGTCCGCAACAGGTGTGCAGCAGCACCTTCACGTCACGTCCGGTAGTTCGGCGCTTCCTTCGTGATCGTGATGTCGTGCGGGCGCGCCTCGCGCTGGCCCGCCGCCGTCACGCGGTAGAACTTGCCGCGCGCCTGCAGCTCGGCGACCGTCTTCGTGCCGCAGTAGCCGAGCGACGCGCGCAGGCCGCCGCAGAACTGCGTCATGATCGACGACACGTGGCCCGAATACGGCACCATGCCCTCGATGCCCTGCGGCACGAGGTCGTCCTCGCTCTCGTTGTCCTGGAAGTAGCGCGCGCGCGAGCCCTTGCCGTTCTTGAGCGCGGCCATCGAGCCCATGCCGCGGTAGACGACGTACTTGCGGCCGTTCGCGTAGATCTTCTCGCCCGGGCTCTCCTCCGTGCCCGCGAGGACGGAACCGAGCATCACGCTGTCCGCGCCGGCGGCAAGCGCCTTCGGCACGTCGCCGGAGAGCTTGATGCCGCCGTCGGCGATCACCGCGACGCCCGAACCGCGCAGGGCCTTGGCGGCGCTGTAGACGGCGGTGAGCTGCGGGATGCCCACGCCGCAGACGACGCGCGTCGTGCAGATGGAGCCGGGGCCGATGCCGACCTTGACGGCGTGCGCGCCGCACTTGGCGAGCGCGGCCGCCGCCTCGCCCGTCGCGATGTTGCCGGCGATCACGTCCACCTTCGGGAAGTTCTTGACGATGTACTTCGTCATCTCCATGATGCCCTTCGAGTGGCCGTGGGCGGAGTCGACGACCACCACGTCCACGCCCGCCTCGGCGAGCTTCTCCATGCGCGCGAGGTCGCCCTTGCCGCCGGAGACGGAGGCCGAGACGCGCAGGCGGAACTGCTCGTCGCAATTGTAGGAGGGGTTCTTGTTCTCGACGAGGCGCTGCACGTCGGTGAAGGAGTAGAGGCCGACGACGTGCCCGGCCTTGTCGACGAGCGGCAGCTTGCCCATCTTGTGGGCGCGCATGATGTCGTAGGCCTTCTTGAGGGAGGTGCCGGGCTTGGCGGTGATGGGGTCCTTCTGCATCACGTCGCGCAGCTTCGCGGCATCCATCGGGGCGTAGCGCATGTCGGCGCCGGAGATCATGCCGACGAGGCGGTCTTCGTCGTCGAGGACGGGGAAGCCGTTGAACGTGAGGCCGAGGCGGCGCTTCTCCGCGCGGAGGAAGGCGATGTCGTCGTTCGCGTGGAAGCAGACGGGCTTGGCGATGAGGCCGTTGAGGTAGTTCTTGACCTTCGCGACCTCGGCGGCCTGGGCGTCCTCTTCGAGGTTCTTGTGGATGACGCCGATGCCGCCCGCAAGGGCCATCGCGATGGCCATCGGGGCCTCGGTGACGGTGTCCATGGCCGCCGAGATGAACGGCACCTTCATCTTCTGGCGCGAGGTGAGCTTCGTCTCGAGCGAGGCGTCGTCCGGCAGGAAATCGGCATACTGCGTCACGAGCGTGACGTCGTCGTAGGTGAGACCCTCGAACGGAAAGGTCTTCATGAATGCGTCAAGATACTTGTTGATGGCCATGCGTGCTCCTAATCTGTCCTTTTGCCCATGTATTTATACTCTTTTTCGGACCAGAAGGCAAGCCGAAAACGGTGTAGACGGCCCTCCGGCGGCATTCGTCAATGCCGTACGGATTCGGACATCAGGGAGAGGAGACGGCCATGTCCCGCATAGCCCGCAAGGCGTTCGCCGAGGCGGTTCGTGAGGACGACGCCGGCATAGCCGTTCCCGGGGTCGACGGCAATCGTCACGCCCGTGAAGCCGCCGTGGGAGATCGTCTTCTCGCTCCAGCCCGCCGGTCGGTGCGCGGTGCCCATGTCCCAGCCGAAGCTGCGGCGCACGGCGCCCTTCTCGAAGCACGGCGTTGAAAGGAGGTCGTAGTAGGCCTTCGGGAATGTCCGGCGCGTGCGGAGATCGTCCACGAAGCGCAGCATGTCCGCCGCGCACGAAAACGCCGCGCCATTCCCCATCGCCGCCGGGTAGGCGCGCGCCTGCTCGTCGCCCTTGAAGCCGATGGGCGGATGGCCGTTCTGCATCGCCTCGACGGCCCGCGCGTTGCCGGGGATGTTGTGCCAGTAGGTCTCCTCCATGCCCAGCGGACGCCACAGCATCTTGATGGCCGCGCTCTCCAGGTCAAGCCCCGTGATGTGCTCGACGATGCGCCCGAGGTAGATCATGTTCGAGCAGGCGTAGTCGTAGGCGACGCCGCGCGGACGGACGGGCCGCTTCGCGTAGAGGCGGCGGTTGAATTCGACGGGATCCGCCA
>OIZT01001075.1_pt1 | contig 13607 bp, 8 predicted proteins | sample 1588611 | NCBI WGS metagenome assembly OIZT01 (sample SAMN03283278) | human gut metagenome | biome: human-associated habitat; material: feces | host: Homo sapiens | place: Peru | collected 2012
TAATGCATTCTTTAGATTTTCAAATGCTCAAATATATTGAATATCAATTAAATAGCAGCACTTTTAGCACCCGTTTTGACTAATAGCGTTGTATTTTTATGTTTTGAGACCTTTTCAGCACCCGTTTTGACTAATAAGCCAAAATCAACTTGTTGCAAACAGGAAGTTTCATTGCCCGAAAACATAGAAAGTCAATTTTTAATATAAATGATGTGATTTTTCCTATGATACGTCAACATGACTCTATGCAATGTGGCATAGCCTGCTTGCAAATGATTTGCAAATATTTCTTATCACAATTATTTCTGCTACATTATTTCCAATAATTATCAAAACCCGGCAGAAGATATACGAAAATGATAGATTTTGTAGAAAACTACCATAGATTCGCAGAAATCCTAGTTTGAATCGAGATACCTCCAACATACTACCATGTTTATCTTCATACGGCAGCCCAACCAATGTTTTATCAATATCTTTACCTATACTGCTTCTTTCGATTGAAGAAGAAACCTACGTAGATATTGGCAAAGTTGACAGAGTTGGTAAGAGAAAGACGATCTTTGCGATACATGTATAGATGGCTGATGAGAGAACCACCAGCAAACCAATGCGCGTTATTCCAAACGATACCTACACGTGAGGTAATATCACAACTAAGTGTCTTCAAATCCATTAGAACTTCATTGCCTTTTAGCTTTTCTCCCTTACCTTTACGTAGTCCGATGGAGGGCATAACAGAAGCGCCCAATAAGCAGTTGCGAGCAAAAACCCAATTGTAGCCATACCCTGCACTTACGTAGTAATAATTGTAGTTGACGCTTGAGAACTTCAATTCTTCCACAATGCGCTCATTGCCTTCTTCTCCCAATAATATTTGCGGAAGCTTTGTATAATCAAAACTAACATGTTGCTTACTATACCCCATTCCAAGCAAAGCAGAACCACAACTCTTGCGTTGTACCGTACTTTGATTGTATGCAGCAGGATATGAAAAGTGTCGATGGTTGAATACATAGTAAGCACTAAAAGAAAGTGTATTGGCATCCAATCCCGTAAACGCTATATTGCGAACGGCATAAGGATCGACGCCTTCAAACCCCGTTGCACGACGCAGACGATAGTTGCCTGAATTTTTTATATACACGAAGTCACACCCAAGCATCGAACTATACAAACTAAAATCAAATTCTGATGATTCTCCAAGTGCTTTAGGATGGCTCACGTCGAATGTATAACCTAAGAAAATCCACCGCCAACCAAAGTAAGGGCCTACTTTCACATTAGGAGAAGGTTTTGTTGCAATAGTCTGCGTCACACCATTTTCATCTTTCCCCTGCAGTTTGTATACTTGAAAATAATTGGTGTTTTGCATCATCGCCGTAAAATTGTAATAATTAGGCGATATATAAGTTGTATCGTAATCATCAAAATTCTTAATAAAACGATAGAGAATACTTCCCGTATGCTTTACTTTCTTTTTCAGATTCCGCATCTTGGGATGATGGGATACATGCATGCTATCTGCTATTAAGGAATCCGATTGAAGAACAGTATCATCATCGATGAGTTGTCGAGAATAGAGCATAGTGGGAATGCATGCCAAAGACATCCCTAATAGACACACCCGTCTTACCTGCCCCACCCCAAGGGATGAAAGGAAGGTATTTTTACAACGTCCGAACGAACAGACACAGGAAAGAACGCGTGCAATAAGTAACATGAGAAAACGTTTTACTATCAGATCTTACCAAGAATGCGATCTACGACCCAGTTTACAGGAGTTGCACTAACAGAATCACACTCACAAATAGCCTTATTTTGCAAATGTTCTACTATCAACTTAATCAAAGGCAATTGCACATATTTGGGATTAGGCACAATAAATTCTTGTCGTCCTTGCTCGTTTTGAAGCAAAATAGGCTGATAAGTAAACACCGAGAATGAGAGAGACCCTCTGTTTCCTATAATATCAATACGATCTTCTTTTGCTGATTCATGAGCTACAAAGCACCAGGAGCCAGAACCGGGAAGACCATTATCAAACTTAAAACAAGCACTTACAGAATCCTCCGTAGGATAAAGTCCACCGCGATTCGCTTTCATTCCCTCAGCCTCCAATATAGGCCCAAATAGTTCTTGTAGCAAATCAATCTGATGGGGAGCCAAATCATAGAAATAACCGCCACCAGCAATATCGGCTTGCACACGCCATGGAAGATTCGTTTCATTATAATCCAAATCGCGTGGAGGAACAGCAAAACGAATTTGTACATTCACCACTTTACCCACGGCACCATTGTCTATCAGTTCCTTTACCTTTTGAAAATAAGGAAGATAGCGACGATAATAGGCAACGAAACAGGGTACGCCCGTTTTTTCTGCAATTCGATTGATGCGACAGCAATCTTCATAGTTGGAAGCCATTGGCTTCTCCACATAAACAGCTTTGCCACTTTTCATAGCCATAATTGCATAAGTTGCATGCGTTGAAGGTGGAGTCGCAATATACACCGCATTCACTTCTGAATCATTTATCAATTCCTGCGCATCAGTATACCATCGCTTTATGCCATGCCTTTCGGCGTAAGAACGTGCACGCTCTTCCTTACGGCTCATTACTGCCACGATTTTAGATCCCTCTATAAGATTAAAAGCAGGACCACTTTTCTTTTCGGTCACTTCGCCACAGCCTATAAAGCCCCAACATACCTGATTCATATACTTCGTTTTTAGCCATTATCGAAAACAACAAAGCATTAAGTATAAAGTTAGATGTCATCCATGCTTTGAAGGACTAGTCCTTTATACTTAACACTTTGCGTATCATTTCTGCCTTTAAGGAGACAGTTCCTATGAGAGATCTTCTTTAGGCCAATACCTCAAGAAAGAGCCCTTTGATTAATATTCCTGCCAACATTTGATTTCCAAATCATCTAATTTCTGAGAACAGAAAGCATAGATGAAAGCAGAGGCCAAACGAGCATTTGTAATTAAAGGAACATTTAGGTCGATTGCTGCACGACGAATTTTGTAGCCATTACTCAACTCGCCCGTAGAAAGATTCTTGGGTACATTTACTACCATATCAATCTCCTTGTTGTGGAGCATATCGAGTGCTTGCGGCTGTTGTCCCTCTTCACTAGGCCAATGTACGAGCGTATTCTCTATGCCATTTTCTGTGAGATAACGACTTGTACCTGGAGTTGCAAATAGTTTATAGCCATGATCACGAAGCATTGCACTCGCAGCGAGCATTTCAGCCTTTTGTTTGCCATCACCTGTTGAAAGTAGGATATTCTTTGCCGGAATACGCTGACCTACAGAAAGCATTGCTTTAAGCAAAGCGGAACGTGAATCCTCGCCCAAACAGCCTACTTCACCCGTCGAAGCCATATCTACGCCTAATACAGGATCGGCCTTTTGCAAGCGATTAAATGAGAATTGCGATGCTTTCACACCTACATAATCAAGATCGAACAAACTCTTAGCTGGTTTCTCTACAGGTAAGCCCAGCATAATGCGAGTTGCAAGTTCAATAAGATTGATTTTGAGCACTTTACTCACAAATGGGAAAGAACGCGAAGCACGTAGATTACATTCAATCACCTTGATATCATTTTCACGAGCCAAGTATTGGATATTAAATGGCCCGGAGATATGAAGTTCTTTAGCAATCTGCTTTGAAATCTTCTTAATGCGGCGTGCTGTTTCTACATAGAGCTTCTGAGGCGGGAACTGAATTGTGGCATCACCAGAGTGAACACCTGCAAATTCTATGTGTTCGGAAATAGCATAAGCAATGATTTCGCCATCCTTGGCTACGGCATCCATTTCCACCTCCTTGGCATGCTGCATGAATCTGCTTACTACTACGGGATGTTTCTTTGATACATTGGCAGCCAATTTCAAGAAGCGTTCGAGTTCCTCTTGATTAGAGCAAACATTCATCGCAGCGCCCGAGAGCACATAAGACGGACGAACCAATACAGGGAAGCCCACTTGCTTGATAAATTCTTGGATGTCGTCCATAGAAGTCAACGCACTCCATTCAGGCTGATCCACACCAATGCGATTGAGCATAGCCGAGAACTTCTCGCGATCCTCAGCATTGTCAATATACTTAGCTTGCGTGCCGAGCAGATTTACATTTTCTGCATCAAGACGCATAGCCAAATTATTAGGAATCTGACCACCAGTACTTACTATCACACCATAAGGACATTCCAAATCGAGAATATCCATTACGCGCTCAAACGTAAGTTCATCGAAATAGAGACGATCGCACATATCATAGTCGGTCGAAACTGTTTCGGGATTATAATTAATCATGATCGAACGATAGCCCTCCTTACGAATGGTATTGAGTGCCTGTACACCACACCAGTCGAATTCTACAGAAGAACCGATGCGATAGGCTCCCGAACCCAATACGACTACCGAACGCTTATCTTTTTCAAAACTTATATCATGTGCCACACCGCTATAAGTCAAATACAAATAGTTGGTCTGAGCAGGGTACTCAGCAGCCAACGTGTCGATTTGCTTCACAACGGGAAGTATACCAGCTTGCTTACGACGTGCACGAACAGCGAGAATTGCCTTCTCTATGTCCATTTCTTGTTCCATGCCGACAGCACGAGCTATCTGGAAATCCGTGAAACCTTGAACTTTTGCCTTACGCAAGAGGTCATTGCTAAGCACATTAATAGATGTGCAATTATGAAGTTCTTGATCGGTTTGATGAATCTTGTAAAGCTTTTGCAAGAACCAACGATCGATCTTGGTCAAATCATGAATTTGGTCGATAGTGTAACCTGCCTTAAATGCCTTTTCAATAACGAAGATACGCTTATCAGTAGGCTCTCTCAAGGCTTCATCTACATTATCAATCTTCAGTTCTTTATTATCTACAAAGCCGTGCATGCCCTGACCAATCATACGAAGACCTTTCTGAATTACTTCCTCGAAAGTACGTCCGATGGCCATTACTTCGCCTACCGACTTCATTGAAGATCCTAATTCGCGATCTACTCCATGGAATTTACCCAAGTCCCAACGAGGAATCTTGCACACCACGTAATCCAAAGCTGGTTCGAAGAAAGCAGATGTAGTTTTCGTTACAGAGTTCTTCAAGTCAAAGAGTCCGTAGCCCAAACCAAGCTTAGCAGCCACAAAAGCCAAGGGATAACCCGTAGCTTTAGAAGCCAAGGCTGAAGAACGAGAGAGGCGAGCATTTACCTCAATCACGCGATAATCTTCGCTATTGGGATCAAAGGCATATTGCACATTGCATTCGCCCACAATACCCACGTGACGAACAATGCGAATAGAAAGTTCACGAAGTTTGTGATACTCCGAATTTGTAAGCGTCTGAGAAGGAGCTATTACGATACTTTCGCCCGTGTGAATACCCAGTGGATCGAAATTTTCCATATTACATACCGTAATACAGTTGTCGAAGCGGTCGCGTACTACCTCGTACTCTACTTCTTTCCAACCCTTCAAACTCTTCTCTACCAATACTTGCGGAGAGAAAGAGAAGGCTTTTTCTGCCAACTTGTTCAGTTCTTCTTCATTGTCACAAAAACCAGAACCAAGGCCTCCCAATGCATAAGCCGCACGCAAAATTACAGGATAACCAAGATTTGCTGCAGCCTTACGAGCCTGTTCTATGGTTTCACAAGCTTCGCTCTTTATCGTCTTAACGTCAATCTCGTTGAGTTTCTCGACGAAAAGTTCGCGATCTTCCGTATCCATAATTGCTTGTACGGGAGTACCCAGCACCTTCAAGTTATACTTTTCAAGAATACCTTGTTCGTAAAGCTGCACACCACAGTTGAGCGCCGTTTGGCCACCAAATGCTAGCATAATACCATCAGGTTGTTCCTTCTGAATTACGCGTTCCACAAAATAAGGCGTTACAGGCAAGAAGTAGATACGATCTGCCACGCCCTCCGAAGTCTGCACCGTAGCGATGTTCGGGTTGATCAAGATGGTTTCAATACCTTCTTCCTTCAGTGCTTTAAGGGCTTGTGAACCTGAATAGTCAAATTCTCCAGCTTCACCGATTTTCAGTGCGCCTGAACCAAGGAGAAGAACTTTCTTTATCGTAGTCATGTATGGAATTTCTTTAAGATTTATAAGGTGATGAATCATTACTCAAAAATTAGCAATTCCTTTCACCTCACAAGGATTTATTTATTCAGTAATTTCACAAACTCATCAAACAGGAATTCCGTATCTACCGGACCTGAGCAAGCTTCTGGATGGAACTGTGCTGAGAACCAAGGATTCGTCTTATGACGTACACCTTCGTTAGAGCCATCATTCATATTAATAAAATAAGGTTCCCAATCAGCAGAGAGCGTACGACTATCAACAGCATAGCCATGATTCTGTGAAGTAACGAAACAGCGATTAGTGCCTACCATGCGAACGGGCTGATTATGGCTACGATGGCCATACTTCAATTTATAGATAGTAGCACCTGCTGCCTTTGACAAGAGTTGGTTACCCATACAGATTCCCATACAAGGACGCACATTGGGATTGGCCAAGAATTTCTTGATATTATTAACGGCATCTACACAAGTATCAGGGTCGCCAGGACCATTGGCGAGGAAAAGGCCGTCAAACTCCATGTCGTTGAAATCATAGTTCCAAGGCACACGAATTACTTCCACTCCACGATTTATAAGACAACGAATGATGTTGTTCTTCACACCGCAGTCAACGAGTACTACCTTTTTAAGACCTTTGCCTTCGTTATACCTAATAATTTCCTTGCATGATACTTGGGCTACATAGTTCACCCCTTCATATTCTGCTGAAGGAATATTATCAGGAGCATCGTCGAAGAGAATTTTACCCATCATCACTCCATGTTCACGCAACACTTTGGTCAATTCTCGAGTATCTATCCCCGTGATTCCTGGCACTTTCTCACGTTTAAGCCAATCTCCGAGGCTTTCCACAGCATTCCAATGGCTGTATTGTTCACTATAATCGCTCACGATGATAGCCGATGCATAGATGCGATCACTTTCCATGTAAGTGGCGAGACCATTTTCTTCTACAGTGAAGGGGGGGACACCATAGTTGCCTACGAGAGGATAAGTCAAAGCCATAAGCTGACCTGCATACGATGGATCCGTCAAACTCTCAGGATAGCCCATCATGGCAGTATTGAATACCACTTCTCCCGCCACAGGAGCTTCATAACCAAACGACTGACCATGAAATTGAGTTCCGTCGTCAAGAACTAATGTTACGTTACGCATATTATTGAGTTGATGAGTATTTTCTTATATATAGAATGTGTACTTAATAGATAGTCTACGCTTTATATTGATGTTCGAAGTAGTTAATAAAAGCTTCGTTCACCCGTTTGTTACCCCCAGGTGTAGGATAATGGCCTGAGAAATACCAATCACCTGGAGAATGCGGACACGCGCGATGCAATCCGTCAAGACTTTGGTATACTATATGAATCTCAGTAGTCACACCTTCTGGACGAAGCATTTCTGCCATCTTTTCAGAAATTTCCTCCGTAGTGAAAGGCTTGTATACTTCTCTCACATAGTTAATCACCTGCTCTTTGGGGAAATTCTCTTGTGCCTTGCATTTTTTGTATATATTCTTAAGACGATCTTGTAAGCCACGATCACGATGTAAAGCAATAGCAGCACGGAAAGCAATAAACTCTTCCATATGTGCCATGTCAATACCATAATAATCGGGATAGCGCACTTGCGGTGAAGAACTCACCACTACAATGCGTTTGGGATGTAAACGATCCATGATACGAATCACACTTTCACGTAACGTTGTTCCACGAACAATGCTATCGTCGATTACCACGAGATTGTCCACACCTGGACGAATCGAACCATAAGTAATATCATATACATGAGCTGCAAGATCATTACGGGAATTGCCTTCTGCAATAAAAGTACGCATCTTTATATCCTTCCATGCCAACTTTTCTGAACGAATGCGGCGAGAAAGAATCTCGTAAAGTTTTTCGTGCGTAATATTGCTTCCCAGCTTTTCTATTTCCTCTGCTTTTTGGCGATTTAAGCACTCGTCAAACCCCTGCAACATGCCATAATAGGCAGCCTCAGCAGTATTGGGAATATAACCTAGCACCGTATTGTCCAGCTCGCCATTAACCGCTTTCAAAATCGGTTCAACCAAAGTACGTCCTAGCTCCTTACGTTCGCGATAAATATCCACATCCGATCCACGGCTAAAGTAAACTCTTTCAAAAGAACAAGCAGCATACTTCTGCGGTTCTAGTACACGTTCCACTCGAATCTCCCCTGATTTCGATACAAAAAGACCTTGACCAGGAAGCAATTCATGCACTTTATCCGCATCCAAATCAAATGCAGTCTGTATCACGGGACGCTCCGAAGCCACTACCACAATTTCTTCATCGCGATAGTAGAATGCAGGACGTATACCCCACGGATCGCGTAATGTAAACATCTCACCCGATCCTGTTGTACCGCATACCACGTAGCCACCATCCCACACAGGAGCAGACTGCAAGAGTACATTTTTCAGATTGATATGATTTTCAATATAGGTCGTAATGTCTATATTCTCAAGACCCTTACTTTTTGCCTCTTCATAGCAACGCTCACTTTCTCGATCGAGTCTATGCCCTAATTGTTCAAGAAGCAAATACGTGTCCGACACCATTCGAGGATGCTGCCCCTTCACGGCAATTGCCTTGAAAATTTCGGGTACATTCGTCATATTAAAGTTCGCGCAGATGCAGAGATTTTTTGCACGCCAATTATTGCGACGCAGAAATGGATGAACATACGAAAGGCCACTCTTGCCGGTGGTAGAATACCGGAGGTGGCCCATATATATTTCGCCAGCAAACGGCACGTAGCGGGCTGCAAAGTCCGCATCATGCAACTGTTCGCTTGAAAAATTGCTAATATCCTTATGTACGTTACCAAAAATCTCTTGTATAGCCCCACCGCCCAAGCCGCGTTGCCGAAACATAAATTCCTCACCTGGAGCAGCCTGCATTTTCACGCAAGCAAGCCCTGCACCTTCTTGACCGCGATTATGCTGCTTTTCCATCAGCAAGTAGAGCTTATTCAAGCCATACATCCACGTGCCATATTTCTTTTCATAATAACTGAGCGGCTTGAGCAATCTTACCATTGCCACACCACACTCATGTTTCAAAGGTTCCATTCGCTTGAGACTTTGGTTTTCGTCTGCAAAGTTAGTGCAATTCGAGCGCATAACAAAGTGAAAGTCGAAGATTTTCTCTTTGCCACGACGAGAAGAAACAATCCTTCTATATTAGCAGCGAGAATCAAAAACTCTGCGTACATCCTATAAAGGCAACCTACACCACCTTTATAGGACGTACACAAAGAGTTGCTACTATCGCCACTTACAAAGTCCGCTCTTCTTAACGCTTTGACAAAACAGGCAGATGAATAACGCGCGCCATCCCAAACTCATTGCAAAAGGAAACAGTGCAGCCAATAGCATGATTTGTGCATACAACACATAGACACTTTGCCTTGGAGTAAAGGAGCGTTCAAGCAACACACTATAAAAACGAGCCATCACGTGCATCATGTGAGCTTTTCCTAACATACGAGTCACCACTTGCAACGACAAAACATCAAAAATAGAAAAATTACGAGTTTGCTTCTCAAGGATTATTTCATTCTTTTGCATAGTTCTAAGAGTTTTTATTATCTGTATTATTCCTTATTTGCCTGCAAAGGAAATGTTAAAGTGTGACAGAGCGCAACAATCGCAAAATAAAACGTTAAAAAACAGCCACAATCCGCATTTTAATCTCTTTTTCCTCTTCTCCTCTCCGGTGCTGGGCAAGAAAGGCCTTTTACTTTGCCACTCAGCATGAAGATACGGCCTTCCTTCGGGGCACGGAAAATCGCCTCTCTGCATAGATGGGATTTTTCCCTTGTGAACGGAGTATTTCGTAAACTGCGAACGGAGTGCTCCGAACCTCGTCATTATCATGCTAAAACCTAAGCCTTTCCGTTTCTACTTGAAGACTTTCTCGTCTACCACAGGCCTGTGGTAGAGCTACCGGACGGCAGCGGTAAAGCTACCACAGGCCTGTGGTAAAGCTACCGCACGGCAGCGGTAGAGCTATCACTGGGCAGTGTACGACGGAAAGATGTGCATCTGCAAAAGGAAAAACGAGCATCTGTGAATGGTAGAACGGGCATCTATGAAAGGGAAGACAAATCACTTTTCTCATCATACAACCAAAAATATCCGCTAGTTTTCTACTCGGGACTTGCACCCGTTAGATAATGCTCATGCCGAGCGTACACAAAAAAATGCAAGAACTACCTTACAGCGTTCTTGCATTTTGAGAGCCGAAAGCGGGACTCGAACCCGCGACCTATTCATTACGAATGAATTGCTCTACCAACTGAGCCATTTCGGCCTTTTGTTTAATTAGGTAATCTATTGATTATCCTCATTTGCGAACGCAAAGTTATACATTTATTTATAAATAGCCAAACAAAGCACTATTTTTCTCGAAAGTTTTTTGTCTTTGAAGTAGATTTAAGGAGGCAATAAGAAGATTCGTTCGATGGATAACATGCCCTTGCGTCGACATAGCATCTTGTCAAAAGAGGAATAAGACATTTCTTCTAATACCAGCGCAAGACGCACCGCCCACATAACCAATAGGCCAACCATCTTGCACGAATGCGCAATGAGCATTCCTATATATAATAGGTGGTTCTGTAAATTCTGATGATGGAATTTACAGAACCACCCTTATAGAAGCCGAAGGACTAGTTTTTCATTATTGACCAAACACCTTCTCGTAGTCGGTTGCAAAGTTTTGGTAAGTTTGCGTCATTTTCTCTACCTTCTTTTGGTAATCAGTTTGACTCTTTGCCCATTCTGTGGGCGGATACCAACGTATGTCATCACGTTTCTTACTTAGTTTAAGCGTACATCCATTAAAAAAATCTGAAGGAAGGCCCAAATCATGTGCTCCACCACTCAGTGTGGGATATTTACTCAAAGTGTGCACTCTAATGGATCGATCTTGACCAGGAACCCATCCCTTAATAAGTGAGAACACCTGCAAATGGCCTAATGTGCATTCGCCCGTATTGTCATTTACTTGCACTATCTCTATTCTGTAGCGACGTGGAACAACAGAACCATTTTCAAAACCATCCATCATCATCATTAAGTTGAACCAAAGGTTTGCTCCCATATTATCAGAAACTACACGCAGATTATGATACATAGCCGACCCTGCATCTACCACAATATATTGTTTTCCGCCCTCCTTCTGCATGCCAACGATTTTCATAGGAGGATAGTACACATTTACCGCCAATGAACCACCTACATATCGTTTCATCGGATCTAGCATCAACGCCAAGTAGCCATAAGTATTTTTACCAAATGGACTGCAGATATTTTTCTCCTTACTCATTTCTGCATAGAGAGGAACATCTATGTAATCATTTCCTGATAGTTTCATTTTGAGAGTTCCTTGGTAAACGTTCGAATGATTAATTTCCTCTATCACTGGACGCTTAAGAAATGTCACGGTAGCTGTATCATTCTCAAACACTGAGAATGACTCCTCGCCTATTTCTCTATTTCTCAATCTGATACTAGTGACCACCCAGCCTTCATTAGGCTTTGCTTGAACAGATACCTTATCGCCATATTTAATAGGAGATTTTCCTACAACAGAAGCACTACCTCCTTCTGCTGGATTACATTTTACCTTGACCGAATAAGTTTGATCAATTTTCCCCGTAGGGCCTTTAGGCTTTTTGTTTGTTCCACCACAATCTACAACGACTTTGTTTTCGTCATAATCATCGGAATGAACAAAGCCTTTCAAATCCTCCGCCGTAAAGCACTCTTCACCAAAGAGCCAAGCAATCTCGCCCGTATATTTTACCAAAGCCATAAAACGCTTATCATCTATCGTGATATTTTTTGCGATAATATAGCCATCTTTGCTCGGTTGGCTAAATCCTCTAATATAGCCGTGCTCCCACATATCACCTAATTCCTTTAACACCAATCGTCCTCTACTATCAATTACGACAGATCCCGAATGGATCGTGTGCAATCCAAATGAATCGAAAGGGTTGGAGGCCCACAATTCTTCTGCATGTATTGAATGTCCGTCGCTGCTATATGTCGAGTAAGCATCCGTAATATTGAAATTATCATCTACAGAAAACACTCGATCCCAATAATCCTTAATACCACGAACCAATGCGTGGCCTTCATAAAATGAAGTTCCACCATACGACACCGCGAGTTTACGCCCCTTCAAGTCATAATAAGTCGTTGTAGGTTCACTCCCATCAGAATACACATAGTATTTGCCATCTCGCACATCACCTATCACATAAGTCTCACTCAAATCGAATTGTGTAGAAACGACAGAAGTTGTCAGCACTGTTTTTCCTGTGCAGTCAATCAACGTCGCCGTATAATTTCCACTGCCCTCGTTTCGAACGAATGTCCATGCATAGCCTTCGCTAAAGTCGCGCACTTTATCCCAACGGGGCTGAATGACCACTTGGCCTTTCTCATCCATGAACCCCCATTTATGTCCACGCACTTGAAAAGCACGCAAGCCACACTTGAGCGCACGAGGTTTTCCCTCACAACCATAGCCAAAAATCAAGTTGGTGGGCGATGGAAACTTTTCTCCCCGCGTGTTAATGAAGAAGTTTCCAAGTTCTTGATAGCCCTGCATCTTGGTCACATAAGCAAGTCCATCAACAAAACCAGACTGCGGCTTCCAAGACGGATCAAGATTTCTCACCGATCCATCCTTATATAGTATCGAATAGAATTCCTTGCCGAAGTTGTTTTTCTTAGCAGATTTGGCAATGAGCGCACCATTATCAAATAGCATATTATTATCTCCTCGTGTTCCCAATGCTTTCCATTCTGGACCAAATAGATACTCACCATCTATTGTCCACACAGTAAGAAGATTCTTATCTATTAAGCAGAATGCGCCTTCGCTCACATTGTAAAGCGCATCTGAGTAAAAACTGGAAATCACCTTATAGTGTGTTCTGCTAGTAAGATAGGGCACCATATAAGGTCTTATATCATCTGGATTGTCCTGTTCACTTTGAGAATCTTGCTGCATCACGTATTCTGTGAATGTCTTAACTTCTTGAGCCGACGATGCTAAAGGTCTAGCAGTAAATGTTAGGGTTGCCAACGCTGCGAACCCTAATGTTGATAGAATGTTCTTTCGCATTTTCCGTAGTTTTTTTGGGGGTTAATAATCTCTCAACTCTTTTTTTCACCATATATCAGTAGTCCTGATGTGACAAAGATAAGAACATTTACAGAATATTCCTCTTTTTTCCTTAAAAATCTGCCCAAATATTCAGAATAGCTTAAAATGAGCGATTTATGAGTATATCACCTGAATAGAGGTAATGATTTGGCAATGGTTCTAATTTCTGCAATTTGCATACATTTGCTTGTCAAACAACTCTTTTCGTATGCAAAAAATACAATAATTTATGTGACACACAAAGAAATACATATTTTTTAACGAGAGAAAC
>OIZT01001077.1_pt1 | contig 13555 bp, 13 predicted proteins | sample 1588611 | NCBI WGS metagenome assembly OIZT01 (sample SAMN03283278) | human gut metagenome | biome: human-associated habitat; material: feces | host: Homo sapiens | place: Peru | collected 2012
GCCGCTCCTTTCCAGTTTGCTGTACGGTTGACTACCACTATATATAATTATTTTAAAATTTAAAAAACTTTTAATCTTGTATAAATCTATATTTCTCACCACTTACTTGTTCTTGTAATTTTTCTAATTCATGTAAATTTTTATTATTTTGTAATAATTTTAATTGCCTTCTAGCAGAATTGTTTAATCTAATCAATCTTTCACTTTGTGAAACATTATTTTCTATCAACTCAGCATTTGTATTTTGCAAGTTATTTAAAATAACTAAATGAAGTAAATCAGTATAATCTCTAATATTTCCATTTTTAGCAAGCTCTGGATTATTATCTCTCCATTCTTTAGCTGTCATTCCGAATAATGCAACATTTAAAACATCTGCCTCTTCCGCATAAATAAATTTAATTTGTTTTTCAGTCAACATTGGTACTATATATTCTTTTATTGCATCAGTATGTACAATATAATTTACTTTAGATAAAAGTCTAGTCGCACTCCATTCTATTTTTTGTTGATATGATTCATTATATTTTAATCTTTCAAATTCTTTTATCAAATACAATTTAAATTCTGGCGAAAGCCAACTCGCAAATTCAAATGCTATATCTGGGTGTGCAAAAGTTCCGCTTTTATATCTACCTTGTTTTGAAATTATTCCAATTGCATTAGTTGCCTTAATCCACTTTTTAGGATAACAAAAGCATTAGTTCCAGATTCATTTTTAAACCCATCGAATTCGATGGAATTAAAATTTTCATTATTTAGATATTCCCATGTACCCAAAAACAATAAGCTGTTAGTTGTTCTCATCCAGTTTTAAATAATATAATCTGTTCTGTCTTTATCTTTATAACGTGCTAAATCCGTAATTGATATATAATCAATATTTCCAACTCTAATTATTCCAATTTTATTATTTATCACATTCAATTCTGTTTTTATTAATTCTTGTTTCAAAAAATACTCCTCCTTACATATTTACCTATATTTATCTCTCGACTTTTTCTATTTTCATAAATCTATAACCATCAAGTGCAAAACCTTGTATCATATAAACTTTAATTATTTTATTTACTCATATGTTTCATTTTGGAACATGTGATATTCACATAAAGTTCTTTATCATTATTCCTATAAAAAAACTATTTATCTATATTATTTCTCTTTTTGCTTTTTATATTCTAACACCTACATTAAATCAAAACAAGCGAACAAAAGAAAAAAGTAAACAAATGTTCACTTTAACTATTATAATACACTATTCTTCCATTCATTTGTTGAAAGAATTTATTAAATTTATCTTTTTCTAGTTTCTCTTTATTACCAGTATTTGGATCATTATAATATATATAATCATTATCTATCCCAGTAACAAGTATAGCATGTTCATGTCTAGGCCATCTAACTATTTCACCAGTTTCATAATCATACCATTTATCTTGTTCTCTATATATAATTCCTTCTTCTAAATCAGTAGTAAACCAAACTTCTATTGGATTTTTCTTTAATAATATTTTATATAAATCATCTATTGTAGCATTCTTTTTAGTAAGTGCTCCTTCTTTAAATGTATTTGCTGTTTGTCTAATTGGTTCATTAAATACTCCATAAGCATATTTACTTTTAGGATTACCAACAAACTCTTTTTCAGGGTTAGCACCTTTTACATCATCTCCACTACCATATGGAACTGGCCCTTTTGGTAATGCATCAATTATTTCATCAACAGTTACATCTACGTCATAATAACTAAGCAACATATACAATGAAACACTTTCGCATCCAGTTGGATAATCAGGATATTGATAAAATGGTTCAATATCTAATAATATTTGCTTATATTTTATATTGTTTTCAATACTTGAGTTATCTATTTTATTATCATCACTATTATTCTTATCATTAAAATATGTATCATACAAAAAATACCCAATCGATACAAATATTATAAACAATATTAATTTAGGTATAAATTTAAGTCTTCTTCTTTTTCTTCTTGCCACTTCTTACTCCTTTATATATTATATTTTATCACAATTAAATATAACATTTAATTTTATTTCACAACTACACTGTAAACTATTTATATAAATATAACAATCTAGAGTGACATTTAAATGACATTTTATATTTTACATAGTTTCTAAACATAACATTATAAAAAATAATAATTATAAAAAAGCTACCATTTCTGGTAGCAAAATATTTACATAATATTACTTTCTAATTTAAATCTATAAAGAAGGTCCAGAACCACCATATCCATAATCAGGCATATCGTCATCAGTAGGAACTTTTCTTACAAAATCTCCAAGTAAAAAAGGTAATTCTTCTTTATTAACAATAAATCTTCCTGTAGTTCCAGAAAGCACAGGTGCATCATCACTAACTTTAATAACACCTGGAAGAGCATTTATCATATCTATATTACACAATTTAGGAACAAAATACTCAACAATAGCTTCATCCCCATCGTATGTTATTTCTATACTTAACGCATGTCCCTTATCTCTAACCATCATAAGCGTTTTATTAACACTTGGAAGACCTATTAAATCAGTATAAGCACTTCCTGTATCACTAGGAAAAAAATCAAATATTTTTTTAGTTTCAGGACTATTTTTACCATATAAAGTTAAGGGATAACCAGCTATATCTCTAGTATCCAAAACATTTAATGACTGTAATATATTATCATTATTCATAACATAAGAATGAAATAAATGTAATGCTTCATTTATAGTAACACAATTATCAAAATAACTATCAACTGGTGTATAAAATGTATAACCTTTAAAATTCATTTTCACATCATTTACAAATTCCTCTCTCATAAATGATATTCTATTATTAAAGAATTTCTTTATAAAAGTAGGATCATATTTAAGATTAGACGCTTCTTCGATAATTTTTTTAAAAAATGCATCAATTTTATTTAAAGTTTCTTTATTTAAATCAAGACTTTTTCCCATAAGTTCAAATTCAATTCTTAAATCTTTAAGTCCATTAAATAATTTATCCATATAACTTATCATAGAATCCATAGAATATAAATCAGAATCCGTTGGAACTAAAGAATGCATATCTTTTTTAACACACATATCCATGGCAAAAAATCTTTCAATTTTATTTGTTCTTTCTTGTCTTATATCTTCTTCAGTTTTATTATATATATCAAACATATTTCACCTACTATAAGTATATAATACTATATTTTTAATTATTTATAAACTTATTTTTAAATTCTTCATTATCAAAATAATCTATTCCAATATCTCTTTTAACTTTATTAAGTATAACATTAGTTTGTTCTATTCCTTTTAATGTACCTTGTCTTAACATTTCAAATACTTCAGGTTTACGTTTTTCGTAATATTCACGTCTTGTTCTAATAGGTTCCATTACTTCTTGCATAACATCATTTAAGAATCTTTTAACTTTCATGTCTCCTAAACCACCACGTTCATAATGTGCTTTTAATTCTTCAAGATTTTTATATTCTGGTAAATATTTCTTAAAGTGTTCATCTGTAGCAAAGGCTTCTAAATATATAAATACTGTATTATTCTTTGTATCTCCTGGATCTTCTACTCTAATATGATTTGGATCTGTATACATACCCATTATTTTTCTTTTAATTTCTTCACTTGAATCCTTAAGGTATATACAATTCCCAAGAGATTTACTCATTTTAGCATTTCCATCAGTACCAGGAAGTCTAGAACAAGTTTCATTATCCGGAAGTATCGCTTCAGGTAATACTAAAGTATCTGTTTTATATATTCTATTAAATGAATTAACTATCTCACGAGTTTGCTCTATCATTGGAAGCTGGTCATCTCCAACTGGTACATACTTAGCACCAAAAGCAGTTATATCAGCAGCCTGACTAATTGGATAAGTAAAAAATCCTACTGGTATATTATTTTCAAAATTTCTAAGTTTTATTTCATTCTTAATAGTTGGATTTCTTTGAAGTCTAGCAACTGTTACCAAATTTGAATAATACATTGGAAGCTCGTATAAAGCAGGTATAGCACTTTGTAATACAAATGTTGTCTTTTCTGGTTCTAATCCTGCTGCTAAATAATCAAGCATAACCTCCATTACATTTTCTCTTATCTTTTCTGGATTTTGAGCATTATCTGTAAGAGCTTGTAAATCTGCTATCATAACAAATTGATTATATTTTCCACTATTTTGTATTTCTACACGTTTTCTAAGTGACCCAACATAATGTCCTATATGTAAAGGACCTGTAGGCCTATCTCCTGTTAAAGTTATTATTTTATCTTTCATAAATTTCATCTCCCTAAATATTAATATTTTTTAATTTTATCTTTTGTTTTAATTATTAATATTTAACACCATCGAAATCCCTCATAATATTTTATCATTTCTTCACCTCTAATAAAAAAATCTTACCCTAAACTAGGATAAGATTATAAATTCTTACTATTGCCACCTAAAATAGCTTAATGCCTATACCATCATATAGTCCTTTTGCTAACGAAGATGAGCACTTCGTATTATCCTACTATTATTTCAGATAATCTTTCATTGGCCCATTCAATATAATCAATCTTATGACTTTCCATCAACCAGTCACTTTCTATAAAGAATCATATATCTACTCTTCCAAATCAACAATTTACGAATAGATTATAATATATTTTTTTTATATTGTCAACTTTAAGCCCCAACACTCATAGTTTCAGGTAATGTACTACCACCATCTATTACTATTCCTTGACCTGTTATATAACTTGCTTCATCACTTGCAAGAAATGCAGCAAGTTCTCCTAATTCTTCAATAGTTCCAAGTCTTTTCATTGGAATACCTTTTCTTATTCCTTCTATAACACTCTTTGGATCTTCACTATTTGAGTCTTTTGCGATTCCATCAACCATAGGTGTCATTATATATCCTGGCATAATAGCATTAACTCTTATATTTCTACTTACTAGTTCCATTGCAAGTCCTTTAGTAAATCCTATTAATGCAGCCTTAGTAGTTGCATAAGCACATTCCCCAGTATCTGCTACCATTGGTCCAGTAACACTAGATAAATTAACAATACTACCGTTATCATTAAAATATTTAAGACAAGACTTTGTCACATTCCAAGTACCTTTTATATTAACATCAAAATGAAAATCTCTAACTTCATCACTCATTTCCATAAAAGTTTGTACTTTTGCTACACCTGCATTATTAACAAGTACATCTATATTACCAAATATTTCTTTTGTTTTTTCAATTGCTTCGTTTACCTTTTCTTTATTTCTTATATCTGCATGAAATCCTATAACATTATATCCTTCATTATTTAGTTTGGCTACTACATCATTTACCGATTCATCATAATCTATAATAGACACTTTAGCTCCATATTTTAAAAATACTTTTACTATTCCAAGTCCATTTCCCATAGCCCCACCTGTTACTACACATACTTTATCTTTTAACTTCATAATTCACTCTCCTTATATTTTAATTCTAACAAAAAAGTAACTAAATTAATAGTTACTAATCACAATCAGCAGTACAATAACTTTGATCTTTTGTATCAGTTATCATCTTAACTAATTTCTCTTTCATACTAGTTAAATCTTCTTTATTCCAAAAATCTTCTGGAGTTTCATAACTCTTATTATTCCAATATCTAGTGTCATCAAAACCAACTATTTTACCATTTTTAACAGCTATTAATGATGGAGCATATATTCTTCTATTTCCTTCATCATCATATCTTAAATTATCCCCTAATAACTTAACAGTTTCTTGATATAATTCGCTATTATCTTCTCTATCTTTCTTAATATTAAAATAGTATACTTTTTCTAGTTTTTCTTGTTTTGCAACTTCATTTATTATAGGAGCATAACCTCTACACCAAGGACATTCTGGAAAACCTAAGAATATAATTCCAGAACCATTCTTAAGTATTTTATTTATTTTCTCTAAACTTCTATAAACAAATACGTTATCTTCACTAACAGGATACTCACTTGCAAACTTAACAGCATCTGTTTTTGTATCTTCTTTATTCCCGGCATATTTCATACCAAAAATAAATGATACAACACATACTACACCTAAAATTATATAAAATATTATATTATATATACTCTTATATTTATTCTCATTCTTATTTTGCTTTTTCATAAACACACTTCCTAACATTAACATATTTATATATTTTTAACAATAAATCTATAAATTATTAGTTGATTTTCTCAACTAAAGTTGAATTACTTATTACAACTAGTAAGAGATAATGGTATTTTATAAGTTGTAGTCTTTCCATCTTTACTAGCTAGTATCTCAATATATAAATGATTATTAGTATAATTTTTACAATTAGATTCATAATCATCTATTACAAATTCTACTTCATGTAAATAATCTTCAAGTGTTATATTATTCTTTTTATTATATTCACTTATTTTAGTAATTACTTCATCATGAGAATCATACAATATACATTCTACGCTATCATATACATTATTATCATCCCCACCGCAATATTTAACATTAGAAATATATATGGAAGATTTATTTTTATTATAAGCAATACTTCCAGATATAGTAAAATTTTCACAAGCTGCACTCAATGTTTTAAACTCAAATTTCTCTTTATGAAAAAATATAAGACCAATAAGCAATACTAATATTAAAATTAAAACTATAATTATCGGAACATAATATTTATGATTTATATTTTTTTTATTTTCACCCTCTAAAATATTATCTATATTTATATTAAAATCTTTACTCATTTGTTTTATTATAGAAATATCAGGTATATTTTTACCATTTTCCCATTTACTTACTGCTTGATATGTAACGCCATACTTAAGAGCTAAATCAGCTTGAGTCAAATTATTATTTTTTCTAAGTTCTCTAATAAATTTTCCAATTTTCTCTTGATCCATAACTACTCCATTCATAAATATTATAACAAAAAAAGAATAATTTTTAAATTATTCTTCATTATTAGTTTTTATTCTTAATTCTCTAACATTCTTACTTTTTTGCATTCCATCAGTATAATATAAGAATCTATCACATATATCACTTTCAAGAGTATTTAATAACATTTCTTTATCTTCATAACTCTCATATCTATAATAACTAGGTCTTAAATAATAGAAACTATTTTTATTTTTTAAATCTTGACTATAAACTAATTCATAATTTCCATATTGACATAATATATTTTCTTTAGTATTTTTAGTTCTTCTAGATAAATTAACTACATTACCATTTCTTACAAATACACTTAATGGTAATAATAATGTATCTTTACTTAATTCTTCTTTAGTTTTAACACTTACTGAATCATCATCTAAAGAAATAAAATTATCAGCATCTAAATTCCCTAATACAAAAGGTTCATATCTTTTACTTACACCATCTTTAGGAAAAGTAACAAATATATTATATAAATCATTAGCAACCATAGAAAATAATATTTTATCTTTATTTTCATCAGTAAACGAAATGTTTTCAAGAACCATTAAATCTTCTGAATTATATACACCAGTTTCAGCTCTATCTAATATTTCCATTAATCTAGCATATGTACTAATAGCAATATTAATCTTTTTTGAGTCTTCACTAGGATTTAACATCAACAATGTTTTCTTATATCTAATTGTTAAACCAGTTCTTAATCTTCTAACAACACTTTTTATATTATTAATTTCAGTTATTAATTTTTCAACACTAATCTTAGTACTTGTAAAAGAACCATTAATTATAGATAAATCTATTTTGTTTAATAATTTACTTTTAGATTCTCCAGAAATATATGATCTGTCCATTTTCATAACTTTTCTTGTTAAACTAAGATACTCTTTTCTATTCTTTTCAAAACACTCAGATATTCCTCTAACTTTAAGTTCAAATTGTCTAAATATATTATTTTCTTCTTCCATAGTTAAACTAGGATTATATAACATTTTCACATAGGAATTTCTAAACTTAGCAAAAGAATCACTAAATGAATAATTTTCATCATATAAATTATTTGTTACTATTCTATCTAAAGTATCATTTATATATTGTTCTCTAACATTAGCCATACCATTTAATCTTCTTAAAAAAGTATCAACATCTACATTATAATTAATCTCGTATTTAAATGATCTTGGTATTTTATTTGCTATACGATATCTAGATTCTTCATTTCCATAAGTAACAAATAATAAACTAATGAATGTATCACAAGCGTTTTTAAGTTCATTATTATTAGTAGCATTTTGAATATTACATTTATTATATAAATTAATTACTTCATTTTTAAGTCTAGATTCGCCAGAATTTTCAAAAAATCTACGTAAATTCGAAATAGCTCTAGCTTTATTCATGAAAAATATAATATCGTCTCCAACATCATAAGTTTTAGAATTAGTTGTACAGTTTACTCTATCAATATTTTGTTTCAAATAATCATATGCATTATTAATATCAATAGATCTTTGAGTATATTCTCTTAATTCTTTTTCACTTGAATTGAAATGTCTATCTGGATGATATTGTTTCATTAATTCTCTATATCTTTTAGTTATTGCTTCTATAGTTAATATTGTATCTAAATCAAATCCTAATATTGTTCTAGCATTTGCAATTGACATAATTAACCCCCCTTTATCCAAAAGCTATTACATTATATCATATTTGATACAATAAGTCAAATATTTTTAAAAAGCCACTACATTGTGGCTTTATTTCTCATAATTAATTTCATTTGTGAAGGAGAATTATATGATATATCAATATTCTCAATATAAGCACCTGGAATTAATGAACTTTCAAGTAACGACTTTATTTCTGGAAGAGTTCTACCTTTTATTTTGGCTGCCGCTGAAAATTCATTTCCCCCACCACCAAATAACCTCATTATTTTAGAAACATCTATTAATCCCTTACTTCTAGCACTCATACTAATTGTTTCATCATCAATATATGCCATTGCAAAACTACAATTTATATTATATTTAAGTAAATAGTCTGCTGCTTTCGCAATATCTTCTGGTTCATATATCCTACCACTATCTTCAGAGTCAGATGCTATTGCAAACACAAAAGTTTGAAAATCAGTATTATCCACTAATCTTTGAATAGCTCTATCATGTTCAAAGTCCTCTAAAAACATATTATTAGCAATTGTTGGATCTGCACCTGATGCAGTAAGCATAGATGCAACTTCAAATGTTCCAGCACTAGTATTTTTACTTAATTTATTAGTATCGAGTATTATACCAGCAAGCAAATAATTAGCATAATCTGGTGATAATTTTACACCATATAAATTAAGTAATCTAGCTACTTCTTCACAAGCACTAGAAATTTTATCATTTACAAATAAATATGGAGTTTTAATAGTATGTTCATCAGTTTTATGATGATCAATTACCATAATATTCTTAAAATCATTAAAATATCTCTGAGTGCAAAGTAAATAATCCTTATTAGCATCCACCGCTATCATAAGACTTTTATCAGTTAAATAAACCGATAAATCATTAGAACGTATAAACTCAAAATTACCTTTAATACTATTTAAAACTTTCTTAGTCTCAGGTTCTAACTTTTCATAATCATCATCTATAACAATATAACATTTTTTATTATTCTTTTTGCATATTAAAGCCATACCAATTGAAGCACCTAACGCATCAAAATCAGGTCTAATATGTGGAACTATAAAAACACTATCATCTACTTCAAATAGTTTATCTAAAACACCTTTAATACACTTACTATTTTGCATATAATTCACCATCTCAAATTAATACACTATATTATAGTAAAAAAGACTCTAAAAAGTCAATTATGAGTCTTTTTTATCTAAATAGTTTATATTAACACTTTTATCTATTTCATTATTTATATCATCTTCATCTACTATTAAGTCATAATCATCTTCACTATTACTAACAGGTATTCTTATTTTGGCATCTCCTACTATTTCAATACCAAGTTCTTTAGATATAGTATATTTGATTGTTTTATCTTCATTTGATACATCAATGCATGTAGGATTTTTAAGACTTCTAATAATAATTTCAGAATTATCATTTAAGTCTCCATTCTCTCGAACTTTAACCCTAACTTTCTCCTCATAAAACATTTTTTTACTAACCACATTAGTTTTAGTGTTATTATCATAACTATACCAAATGTTAATGTCATAACTTCCATTTATTTTAATATAATCATCATCTTTTTTACCTTTTATTTTATGATTTATTACCCAACATCCAAGTACAGTATCAACATCAGTATCAGTAGTTAACTCATAATCATTCTTAAATGTCTTCTTTCCCTTTCCAATAACAGTTTTAGTAACTATCTCTTTATAATTATTAAACATAGGCAATCCTCCTATAATAGAATATGCTTAATATTTATTTTTGATAAAAAAATAAGAGATTTTATTAATCTCTTATGAATTTAAAGATTCATTTAAATATAGATTTTTATAAAGATTACATGTTTTTAACAATTCTTTATGTTTACCAGTTGCTATTACTTTTCCTTTATCTACTACATGTATAATATCTGCATCCATTATAGTCGAAAGTCTATGAGCAACTATTATAACTGTGTGATTATACACTAAATCATCCACAGTTTTTTTAATATAATTTTGACTATTATTATCTAAAGCACTTGTTGCTTCATCAAACAATATTATTTTACTATTCCTTGATAAAGTTCTAGCAATAGATAACCTTTGTTTTTGACCTCCAGACAAATTAACCCCGCCTTCTCCTAAAATAGTATCGTAACCTTTAGGCAGTGACATTATATAATCATCCAAATAAGCCATTTTACAATATTTACGAATATCATCTAATGTAAGACTCTCATCAACAATAAGAAAATTATCTTTTATACTTCTATTAAATATAAATGGTTCTTGTCTAATTACAGATATATTCTTTCTTAATTCATCTTCTTTTAAATCTTTAATATTAATATTATCAATAAGTATTTTTCCTTTATTCACATCAAATATTCTAGTTAATAAATTAAATAAAGTACTTTTGCCCTGACCAGAAGCTCCAACAATTGCCACTTTTTTATTAGGTTCAACTAACAAATTAAACTTATTTAATGTATTATCTTCTTCTGGATAAGCAAAAGATACGTTATCAAACTTAATAATTCCTTTTACATTTTTGATTTCTTTTTCACCAAACTCCTCATCATCAAATAATCTATTATCTAAAATATCATTAACTCTTGAAACTGACACTTTAACTTTTTGATAAGTTTGAATTAACTCATTAATATCTTCTATCATATTTGTAAATCTATACACATAATAAGTCATAGAAACCAAAAATGACAATGAAATATAATTATAGTATAAAAGCACAATACAAGTAGCAAGTACACCACATTCTAAAATAGATTTTAAAAGTCCAGTTATTATATCAAAATTTCTCTTAGTATCAATTTCTTTAGAAGATTTATCAAATAAAATTTTAACAATATTAATAACATTATTAATTAAATTATTTTTAACACCAAGTGTTTTAATTTCTCTTATCCCTCTAATTGATTCATTAGTTAAAGATATAAACTTATCTTGTTCCTTTTTTCTTTCTTTATGTATTTTCTCTAATATAGGATTATATTTTTTAATTACAAAGTATAATATTATAATTACTGCTATTATTTCTAAACCAATAACCCAAGAATTTATAAATATATATATTAATAAAACAAATGATGTAACCAACATAGTTAACATATTTAATAATCTCAAAAATACAAAACTCAGCGTATCTGCATCATTTGTTATACGATTAATTATTTCTCCAGATGACATTTTTTCAAACGCTATAGAAGGTAAATTAATGGCTTTTTTATATGTATAAAATTCTAATTTTCTTGTTAAAATACTTTCTAATTTAGATAGTATTGATTTAGCTTTCAAATATAATATACCATCAGTTGTAATTTCTAATAGAAAATAAATTCCTATATAAATAAGAGCATATTTTAGGTTCATTTCAGCAATACATTCAATACTTTTACCATTTAAGTATCCAGTAAACACTTCACAAAAGCCGCACAATACAACAATTGCACTAGCTAAGATAAGTTTACCTTTCTCTTCTTTCATTAATTTAATTAGAGGCTTAAATTCTTTTAAATTCTTCATTTCTACCTCCAAAAAAAGACTACTCTGATAAGAGTAGCCTAACTATTTAATATTAAACGTTTAAAGTTTGTGGAAAACATAGAAGATTCCCACTTCCTTTATCAAAACTCTTATCATTAAAAACATATAAATTTAAATTTAAAATCTTCATTTCTTCCACTCCTTTCTCTTTAAATTCAACCAAAATATATCACATATATTTCACAAAGTCAAATTTTATAATTTCATACCCTCATCAAAGTCCCAATCCCAATCTTCAAATTCTTCATTTGAAACTGCTATTTCGCTTTTCTTTTGTTCTTCTTCATGTTTTAATTCTTCTTTTGTTTTTAAACTTGGCATAATATCACTTAATGAATCTAATACATATTTTATAGTATCAATATTAGTTTTATGTACATCATCACTTATAGTTAAATTATCATTATTCCTTAAGTAACTAAATGATTCAATTATATCATCATTAATTCTTCCGAGTACTGAGTCAATACTTTCTACTTCTTTTTCTTTTATTGAAGCATTGTCTCTAACTTCACTATTATCTTTGAATTTCTTTTTTCCATCAATAAGCATATTCTTAAAGTCATCATTATTAACACCTTCACGTTTATGAAATACTTCGTTATCAGGTACATACCCTTCATAATTATGTTTTCTGCTATATTTAGGATTTCTAATTATTCTTTTATTTTCTACATCTAAGTATCCAACTATAAAATCAGGATCTATTCTATAATTTTGACTAAATTCAGATTCTTCATCTTTAAATTTATTCCATAGTCCCTCTTTATAAAAACATTCGTATGGAATAGCAAGAATTACCAAGCCTTTGTATTCTCTATGAACCCAATTTAATAAACTACTATAATCTTTATAGTGCATATCTTCACTACCATAATTCATATTTTGTAAAACAGCAGTTGATGTTAAATTAGGAAGTTTATATTGCAGACCAGTTTTACATATAGTTACTGCTGTCTCAGGAAAGGTTCCATGCAAAGCAACCATTACTTCATCATTATCAAGATTAGTTAATAAACTATCAAACTCATCTATTAGTTCTTTACCAAAATAACCTCTTGCTTCGCTCTCAGTTTCTTTTCTTGATAATTTAACTGGCAATAATCTTTCTTTTATACTACTAGAAAATTCATTAATAACATCAATTAACTCACTACATTTTTCTTTTGAAAATAATGATGGATTATATAAGCTACAACTTCTTACAAAATCTAACAATTTATTTATTTGATTTCTATCATAAACATATTCTTTTTTAACACTATTGTATTCTATCACTATATTCACCTATAAAAATTATAACATAGTATTTTTATTTTGATTAAGTAAATAATATAATTATGGATATA
>OIZT01001080.1_pt1 | contig 13486 bp, 15 predicted proteins | sample 1588611 | NCBI WGS metagenome assembly OIZT01 (sample SAMN03283278) | human gut metagenome | biome: human-associated habitat; material: feces | host: Homo sapiens | place: Peru | collected 2012
TTTTAATTTTTAATTAATTGTATATTTATTTAAGAAAGAAAATTATAATAAATATGAAATAATTGGTTATTCTTTATTATTATCTGGGGCGATTGGTAATTTGATTGATAGAATAATGTATGGTTATGTAATTGATTATTTGGATTTTAGAATATTAGGATATAATTATCCAATATTTAATTTGGCAGATATGTGTATAGTTATTGGACTTGTTTTAATAATTATTTTTGGAGGTAAATATGGAAATAGTAGTAGAAATGAATGATATAAGAATAGATAAATATTTAATGGAGAAGTTAGATTATAGTCGTAGTAAAATACAAAAAATGATTGATGATGAATACATACTTGTTAATGATAAGAAAGTTAAATCTAGTTATTCATTAAAGAAAAATGATGTTATTTATATAGATAATGATTATAGTGATGAAATTGATATAATACCAGAAAATATACCATTAGATATTGTGTATGAAGATGATTACTTACTTGTAGTTAATAAACCTTCGGGTATGGTTGTACATCCTGCACCTGGTAATTATCATAATACATTAGTTAATGCTTTAATGTATCATTGTAATAATTTAAGTGGTGTTAATGGTAAGGTTAGACCTGGAATAGTACATAGAATTGATGCAGATACTTCAGGGCTATTATTGGTAGCTAAAAATGATGAAGTACATAATGCTTTAGCAGAACAAATAAGTAAGAAGACTGTAAAAAGAGAATATATTGCTTTAGTGCATGGAATAATAAATGAAGACTCTGCGACAATAGATGCTCCGATTGGAAGAGATAAATATAATAGAAAGAAAATGGCTGTTACTCCAGAAAATTCTAAAGATGCTGTTACTCATTTATATGTATTAGAAAGATTAAATAATGCAACATTAATTAAATGTGTCTTGGAAACTGGTAGAACTCATCAAATAAGAGTACATTTGAATTATATTAACCATCCAATTGTAAATGATCCTGTATATGGAATTAAACATCAAGAAAATAAGAAATTTGGTCAAATGTTACATGCTAAAACAATTGGGTTTATTCATCCAATTACTAATAAATATATGGAATTTTCAAGTGAAGTTCCTAAGGAATTTACTGACATTGTAAATATGTATAGATAGTATATTAAATTTATGTTATAATATAAAAGAAGGTGAATTTATGCAAGATATAATTATTAATGATAAGGATTTATTTATTATGAATTTAGTTCATTATTTTATTACTGAACAAAATTATAATCCTGTGATTATTCATGGAATAGATGATGAAATATGGTTAGAAAATATGGACTCTGATTATAAAATAATTAGAATTGTTTCTCATCATATTCATAATAATGAACAATTAGGATTTGATAAATTTAAATTAAATCAAATAGTAAAAAAATTAAAATTAAAAACATTATCATTTAAAATGAATGTTCTTAATATATATACTGATTTAGGAGATAATGTTAGTTTACAAGATGAAGATGTATTTATTCCTACGGAAGAAGATATTAAAAATGATTCTTTAGTTAAAAAGTTTCCTGATATTGTAGAAAAAACTGAACATGATGATAATGGTATTAATTTCTTTTTAAAGATTACTGATAGTATTAATAGTACTACTTCGAAAAAGAATAGGGTAGCAGATAAGATATTTAGTAGAAAATATCCATTAATTACTTATATTTTAATGGGAATAAATATTTTAATATTCTTATTTATGTTATTTGGTAATTATGAAGATATTATGTTAAAGTATGGAATGTATACTCCATATATAAAACAAGGAGAATATTATAGACTATTTACTTGTATGTTCTTACATGCTAATTTTATTCATTTATTATCTAATATGTATGCTTTATATGTAATTGGACCACAAGTAGAAAGTTTCTTTGGCAAGGGTAAATATTTATTTATTTATTTAGTTGGAGGTTTATGTGGTAGTGTATTATCAATGACATTTAGTCAAACTTCTTTATCTGTTGGAGCATCTGGTGCAATATTTGCATTACTTGGAGCTTTACTTTATTTTGGTAATCATTATAGAACATATTTAGGTAGTGTTATTAAAAGTCAGGTATTGCCTATTGTTATTCTTAACTTAGGATTAGGATTTATGTTATCTGGTATAGATAATTTTGCTCATGTTGGAGGACTTCTTGGAGGTATGTTATCTGCGATGATTATGGGTATACCTGAACAAGAAAGTAAAACTGATAGAATTAATGGTATTGTTATATTATTAATAGCGTTAGTATTCTTATGTTATTTAACATTTTGTAGATAGAACTTAGGTTCTATTTTTTGTTTATATTTAATACATTGTTGGTAATATTTTTACCAAAATGTATTTTTTTTATAAAAAAAGAAGTACTTTGTAATATTTTTTATAATAATGTATATGAAGGGAGGTAAATAAGAGAGATATAATTATATTTATTAATTTCCCAATCAATTATAATATAATTATAAAACTAAGTATGGAATAAAAAGGGTATAAATATTCAAAGGAGAAAATTATATGAAAAAGTTTAGTTTATTAATATTTACCATATTCCTTAGTGTAACTAAATTAGTATATGCTGAAGAAATATGGACTGAAGAAGAATTAAAGGGAGATAATGTAGTTAGTGAATATAGATATCGCTTTTATGAAGAGGTTGAGGAAGGAGAATATTTAGAAAATAATAATAACAAAAAATATGAATATAATGATGAAAGTAGAAATATATATGGAGAATATTCTGAATGGAAAAATTATTGTTCTACCGGAGATAATATAGATATTCAAAGAGGACTTAAATTTATTTATAATGAGATTATTCCTATTAATTATCTTAAAATAGAAAATAATAATAATACAGAATTAAAAATAAATAAAGTTAAAATATATAACAAAGATAATGTTTTAAATGATTCATTGTATTCATGTGTTAACTGTAATGATAATAAAGATACTATTTATAAAAATGGTTACATGGTTTATCAATTTTCTAATGAAATAAAAGTTGGAGATATAAAATTTGATATAGATATTGAAGGTAGTGATTTAGAATACAATATTATATTAAGTAATAATGAAACATTTAGTGATAAAAAATTAGTTTCTTCATTGAAGGGAAACTCTAATAATAAGTCTTATAAATATAATAATGATTTTAAATTATATAGAAATTTTACTAATCCTATTACTGATTATAATATTAGTTTTGAAAGATATTATAATATAAGTAATACTTATAATGTATGTAGGTATAGATATGTAAAAAAATATTATTATAATATATTAAAAGTATATTTTGATGATAATTATTATAAAGATGTAAGTGAGCTTGGTATACCTGAAGAGTCTTATGATATGTATAAGAAAGATCTAAATGATTATAAAATATATTATAGATATAAGACTTTAGAAGAAGTAGAAAATGAGGAAGATAATATTATAGTAACTCCGATAAATAATGATACTATACCTGTTAAAACTGGTATATTTAAAGAGAAAGATTATAAATATTTGGTTATCTATGTACTTACTTTAATTTTATTAGCATTAATTTTAATAAAACATATGCAAAATAAGTCGACTAAAAATAATAACTAAATAATAAAAAATATGTTAAATTATTAATAGGTGATATTATGTTAAAAATTAATACTGAATTTAGAAAAGGAATTATGTTTATTAGATTAAATGGTGAAGTAGATAAATTAAATATAGATAATGTATTTGTAAATGATTTTAAATATGTGGTACTAAATTTTGATAATTTGCTTTCTATTGATAGTGAAGCGATTAAAGATATAATTGATTATAATAATGAAATAACTAAAAATAATGGTAAACTTATAATATGTAATAAGAATTATAATGTGTTTACTAGTTTATTCAAGAATATTCCAGTGATAGATAGTGAGATAAAAGCATTTAATATTGTATGAAAGGAGCGATATGGATAATCTTACTAATATAATACTAGAAAATGAGAATTTAATTTATAAGATTATAAGTAAGTATTCTACATATTACGATATTGATGATTTATATCAAGTTGGAGTAATGGGAATGATTAAAGCATACAATAATTATAATAATAGTTATAATACTAAATTTACTAGTTATGCTTATACTTATATAATGGGAGAAATAATTAAATTTATAAATGATAATAAAGCATTTAAAGTTAGTAAAGAAAATAGAAGTTTATACAAGAAAATAAATGAAGCAAAAACTATTTTAACACAGCGACTTATGAAAGAACCAAGTAATTATGAATTATCATTGTTTTTAGAAATAGATGAAAAAATAATCAATGAAGTAATGGATATTAATCAAACTATTGATAGCTTAGATAAAGAAATAACAGAAGATGGTAAAAAAGTATTTTTATATGATGTTGTAGGAGAATATAAAGATAATACAGATAATATTTGTTTATATGAGGAATTAGATAAATTATCTAAAGAAGAATTATTATTATTAAAGAATAGATATTTTTTAGATAAAACGCAAAGTGAAGTTGCAAATGAAATGGGTATTAGTCAAGTAAAAGTTTCTAGAAATGAACAAAAAATATTAAGAAAATTATCAGATTCTTACCAAAATACATCAAAAATTGCTTAAAAAAGTGGCAATGTTGCGTATTTGGCAACAGAAAAATATTAAAAAGTATGAGATAATATTATCAGGTGATGCTTATGGGAAGTAAAATTAAAGATACTTGTATATATGATGTTATTTCTAACAATATTAAAAAATATCGTATAGAAGCTAATATGACACAAGAAGATTTAGCGGAGAAAGCAAATTATACGCATCAATTCATTCGAAGAATTGAAGCTCCTCATGTTAAGAAAACTTTTTCATTGGAAACTATTTATTTCTTATCAAAAGCATTGAATAGAAATTTTAGTGATATGTTTGATGGACTTGATGAAATAGATAGAAAGAAATTCTTTAAGGATAATCAAGATGAAAAAGAAGTAAAGAAAATATAGATTAATGTCTATATTTTTTTGTATAAATTTACAAATATTAACAATAATATAAATGGTGATATTATGAAAAATGAAATGTATGATGAAATAGTAAAGAAATATACTCCCAAAGAAGATATATTAAAAAATGCTATTATTACTTTTTTAGCAGGAGGTACAATTGGTGCATTAAGTGAATTATTATTAGTGTGTTATAGTACTTGGTTAAATCTTCCTAGAAAAGAAAGCGGTGTATTAGTAATTTTAACTTTGATATTTATTTCTTCGATTCTTACTGCATGTGGAGTGTTTGATGTATGTGTTAGTAAACTTAAAAGTGCTTTAATTATTCCAATAACAGGATTTGCTCACTCAATTACAAGTGCTGCATTAGATTATAGAAAAGAAGGTTTAGTTGTAGGAATAGGAGCAAATATTTTTAAATTAGCAGGTACTGTTATATTATATGGTGTAGTTAGTGTATATATATTTGGATTACTTAGACTTATTTTAGGAGGTATGTAATGACTTATAAATATAATAATGTATATATAAAAGATAGTTATACTATCGCAGGAATGTATGAATCAGATGGACCTTTGAAAAAATATTTTGATAAATGTTATACTGATGATTTATATTATGGATGTCCTACATTTGAACAAGCTGAAAGTAAACTATTAATAGATAATATTACTAATTTGCTTTCTAAAAACAAATTAAAGGATACTGATATTAATTTAATAGTAAGTGGGGATTTACAAAATCAAATTGCTTCATCAGATTATGCAATAAGAAACTTTAATATTCCTTTTTTAGGAGTATATAATGCTTGTGCTATTAGTAGTGAAGCAATGATTATAGCATCAACTTTTATAGATAGTAAAAAGATTAAAAATGCTATCATATGTACTTCGAGTCATAATACGGCTTCTGAAAAACAATTTAGAAATCCTAGTGAATATGGTGCTCCTAAAAAGAAATATTCTACATTTACTGCGACTGGTAGTGCTAGTTTATTATTAACTAGTAGTAAAACTAATATAAAAATAGAAAGTTCTACAATTGGTAGAGTAATGGATTTAGGAGTAACTGATGTAAATAATATGGGTGCAGTTATGGCTCCTGCAGCAGCAGATACAATATATAGGCACTTAACTGATTTAAAAAGAGAACCAAGTTATTATGATTTAATTTTAACTGGAGATTTAGGAGTTTATGGTAAGAAGATCTTAGTAGAATATTTGGATAAAGAATATAATATAAAATTAGGAAATAATTATAATGATTGTGGTACAATGTTATATGATATAGATACTCAACCTGTTTTTGCCGGAGGATCAGGTCCTGTATGTAGTGCTTTGGTTAATTTTGGTTATATTTTAAAACAAATGACTTCAGGTAAATTAAAGAAAGTATTAATTGTTCCTACTGGAGCAATATTTTCTCCAACATGGACTAATCAAAAAGAATCTATTCCAAGTATTGCTCATGCAGTAAGTTTGGAGGTTATATAATGAATTATTTATATGCATTTTTATTCTGTGGAACAGTATGTATGATAAGTCAGTTAATATTAGATAATACTAAACTTACACCAGGGCATGTTACAAGTTTATTTGTAGTTATTGGAGCTTTTTTAGATGTTTTTGGTATTTATGATAAGATAGTTCTTTATGCTGGAGCAGGAGCATTAGTGCCTATAACATCTTTTGGACATTTACTTATTCATGGTGCAATGGACATGGCAGGACAAATTGGACCACTTGGATTAAGCTACGGAGTATTTAATTTAACAAGTGCAGGTATAAGTGTAGCATTATTCTTAGGATTTATTTTTGCGTTAATATTTAAACCAAGACATTAATTTTAATGTTCTTTTTCTTATTATTGTTTCATATACTTAAATGGGTGAAGTTATGAAAAAAGTTGCTATATTATTCGGAGGTAATTCTTTTGAACATGATGTATCTATTAAATCTGCGAAAAGTATAATAGATAATATTGATAAGAGTAAATATGATATTACTTTAATTTATATAACTAAAGATAATATATGGTATTTATTTAATGATAATATATCAAAGATAAATGATTTGTCTAATTGTAATATAATAAAAATAGATAATATTATTGAGAAGTTAAATGATGTTGATACTGTATTTAATATAATTCATGGTAATACTTCTGAGGATGGTAAATTACAAGGTTTATTTGATTTATTTAATATTAAATATGTTGGTTCTGATTTATTAACTAATGCTATATGTTATGATAAAGAATATACTAAGATTATTTTAAATAATTATAATATACCAGTAGTTGACTATTATGTTATTCATAATAAAAAAGAATTTAATAATATTAAGGAAATAGAGTATCCTGTTATTATTAAGCCTTGTACTTCGGGTAGTTCAATCGGAATAAATGTTGCAAATAATAAGAAAGAATTAAATAAATATGTGAATGAAGCGTTTAAATATTCAAATAAATTATTGATAGAAAAATTTATTAAAGCTAGAGAATTAGAATGTTCAATACTTAATATAAATAATAAGTTACATATATCTACGATTGGAGAAATAAAATATAATTCATTATTTTATGATTATGATAGTAAATATGTAAATGATTCGAAGTTATTAATACCTGCGATATTAAATGATAATATATCTTTATTAATTAAAGTTTATGTTAAAACTATTGTTAAGGTATTAAATATTAAAGGATTATCTAGAATAGATTTTTTATATGATGAAGAAAATAATAAAGTATATTTAATGGAAGTTAATACTATACCAGGATTTACTAATATTAGTATGTATCCTAAGTTATTGGAATATGATAAAATTGAATATAAGAAATTAATATCATTATTGATCGAAGATTCTTTAAAAAAAAGACACTAATTGGTGTCTTTTTCTATATATATTTCTTTATTTATATTATATTTAATGTTATTTTGTTTTAATATTTCTAATAAATTATTACTAGCATTTAAATTATATTTAACCACATCATTATATTCCTTATTTAATACCTTAATATCTTTAAGTAAATAATCAATACGTTTTATATCACTAAAATTAAAAATAATATCTATATTATATCCCTTAATAGTATCAACAATATCTACCATATCAAGAGTTTCACTAACAGAATTAGTATACGCCCTAACTAATCCATTAGTGCCCAATTTAATTCCCCCAAAATATCTCGTTACAATAACTAAAATATTATTTAATCCCTTATGTTCTAATACTCTAATCATTGGCATACCCGCAGTACCACTAGGTTCACCATCATCAGAGCATTTTTTAATATTATCAACTACATATGCATAACAATTATGATTAGCATCCCTATATTTATCTTTAATTAAATTTAAATATCGATTTACTTCCTCAATGTCTTCCACAATAAATAAATTAGTAATAAACTTAGAATTTTTAATTATTATAGTATTTTCTATATTATTTGATATTCTTTTCATATTATCCCTCAAAAATAATTATAACTTAAATTTAATAAAAAGTAAAATTGTATTTACTTATCCAAGATATAGTCATTAATTCTGTATACATAAAGAATTAAATGTTCTTTCTTTTGTGTTTTTATTATGAAATATTTCATCGAATATATGGCTATTTTAGATTACTTATGATATAATGTCTTATATAATATAGAATGTTTGAATTTTATGTGGGTGATGCAATGGAAAATAATTATAATAGTTTATTAAATGAATTGTATATATTTTACAATAGAATTAAAAATTATATTTTATTGTATTTTGAAGAAAAAATTGAAAAATCATCATTAGAAATCGATTTTTATAAAGATTTTATAATATCTAATGATTTTACAAATGGATTCGTTAAATATGATAATGAAAAAAATAAATTTTTATTATCAATTCCTAATGGATTAACTAAATATAATTCTATAAAGAGTACAAAACCATTAAAATTAATAAGTGTAGAAGATAAAATGCAAAGTCAATATTATTCTAGTTTTACAATTGATGAATTATCCCAGATTATCAACTTTTATAATATTGATTTTATAAAATACATAAAAAGCGAATTTCTACATGAATATATAAGAAAAATTTTAAATCTACAAGGAAATAATATTATTCATTATTCTGATGAATATATTGATTGCTCTGAAAAATATGGATTTGCAATTAATGATATAATCATTGAGTTAGAAACAAGAATATTTGCAAGAAAATTTAACTTATTATATATACCTATTTCAATTGGTAATGATGATATATTAAGAACAACTTATTTAATATGCATTGAAAAAACAAAAATAATATTTAATGGAAATATTGATGAATTATTCAGTAATTTATCAAGGTTTAAATACAAAAAAATATTACAATTCGAGGAAAAAGAATTTGAAAAAAAATATAATTTAAAGATTAATAGTTTAAATGATGAAAAAAACAACTATATTTCATCCAAACCATTAAACCCAAAAAAAGAATTGATTAATTTATTAAAAACTACAAAACACAGGTATTTAAAAATTAAAAATGTAGTTAGCAATTCATATGGGTTTGTAACAATAACAACATTTATATTTGGGGTGTTTATAACATTTGTTGTAGCTTTTTTAGTTCTTTATTTATTATTTAGGAGGTAACTATGTCAGATATCGAAGCAAGCGAATTATTAAAAAAATTAATAACAGATTTAAAAAATGCAGAAAAAGAATTAGAAGAGTCTGATACTTTTGCTACTTTACAGTCTAGAATGGAAGAAATTGAAGAAAAAAGCAAAACAGAAGGACTTTCTGATGAGTTAAAAAAAGAGGCTGAAGAAATTGATGAGAAGGTCCAAAAACTTTATGAACAAATTCCAGTAAAAATTTTAGGAAATGTTAGTCAAATACAAATGATTGAGGTATTAAATAAAATCAGTTCTAAATTTATAGAAGAAAATCAATTACCAACATCTAGCCTTAGTTTTGTAGGTGCATTTGAATGTATTATAGGATTTTTTTTAGAACATATAAATGATCCAAATTATGAAATTCATAATGCTTTATTGTCAAATGAACAATTTACTAATGCAATTGATTATTCATTATATTGTTTGAAGTGTCTAGTTAAAAATACAAATGATGAAAAGCAGATACTGCAATTTTTATTTAATTATAGTCAAAAATTTGGAAGCACTGATGTTGCTAGCAACACGTCTAATGCCGAATTTGGGAGTATTATAGAGCAGATAATAAATTCTCAAAATTATTCTTCGAAATTTAAAGATTATATATTATCTAATCAACAATTGATTCCGTATATAAGCGGTTTTACTTTTTCTAAAATAATTAGTGAATCTACTTTATCTAAAAATAAAAAATTGGAATTACTTTATAGGCCTGATATATTTCAAAAAATGTCTGATTCTTATTTTTCGTCATCATTAAGTACTTTGTGCGAATCTTATGATGATTATTATAATGCTTTATTGGATGAAAGAATTTCAAGCAGAATTAAAATTGATGATTTTTTGAAAAATACTACTTTAAAAGCAACCGAATTAAAAAAATTACTTCTTGATGATAAGGTTTATGATAAAGTTGACTGGCTGGTATTAAACAATTTATTGCGAGATGTTAAGATGGATTTTGAATCAAGAAAAAGCATATTATTTGAAGAAAAAATTTTTTCAAAATTAAACGAAATAGTAATAATTAATGTTATTGCACGCAAAGACCTTACAAGTCAACAAAGATTTGAATTAATAAACAACGAAAGGATTTTTGCAACAATTATTAATAATTCACTCGTTAATAGAATTTTAGAATCAATTGATATACCAATTATTGATAAGGTTAGAATAGTAAGAGATGAAAGATTTAAAAAATATATTAACAGAAATAATATACAAAGGGTTATGAATAATCAAGATATTCCAATAGAAACTGCAACTGAAATTTTGTTTGATAAAGAAATGTTTTACAAATTAATTGGAGAATGGAACGAAGAATACAATCATCCAGAGCACTTTTTTAGGAATAAAGGTCCTTATAGATATGATAAATATGATTATGTTCAAAAACTTTATGCTAGAAATCCGTATATAGCGAGAACATTATCATACGATTTATTAGAGGATGATATTTTAGATTTAGGATTTGATTTTATTGAAATAATCCACAACATCTTAATTGATGATTTTATGATATAATCCAGAATGTCTTGATGTTGATTATATTTATAAAATCAAATAACATCTGAAATGGTGATTTTATGACAAACAGCATAACATCTGAACTGATAAAAGCCGAGGCAAAGAGTCTCGGCTTTTTTGCTTGTGGTATAGCGAAGGCGGATGCCGTTGAGCAGAGTGTTGTAGACAGCTACCGCCGTTGGATAGCAGAAGGCTGCAATGCCAGCATGGCCTATCTTGAGAACTATCCCGACAAGCGTTTCGACCCGCGCCTGCTTGTGCCTGGCGTGCGCAGCATTGTGTCTGTGGCGCTCAACTATGCGCCGTCGCGCCGTATGCCCACAGACGCGCCCCAATTTGCGTCGTACGCATTGGGTAAGGACTATCATGATGTAGTGAAGCACAAGCTCTCCCAACTGGCAGAGCGACTCGGTTTTGAGCTTAGCGACCAGGTGCGCGCCTTCTGCGACTCAGCGCCCGTGCTTGAACGCTATTGGGCTGTGCGTGCAGGATTGGGCTGGATAGGACGCAACCATCAGCTCATAATACCTCATGCCGGCTCGATGTTCTTCCTCGGTGAGTTGTTTTTGCCCGTAGAAGTGGACTACGACAAGCCGATGGAGTCGCGTTGCGGCACGTGCAACCACTGTGTTGAGGCTTGTCCTACGCAGGCGTTGAAGCGCAATATAGACGGCGACACCTGTAAGTTCGACAGCAGGCTTTGCCTAAACTATCAGACGATAGAGAACCGCGGTGAAATTCCCGACGAACTTGCAGCCAAACTCGCACCTTATATATATGGTTGCGACCGCTGCCAGTCGGCATGTCCGTGGAATCGCTTCGCTGTGCCCAATACAACGCCTGAGCTGCAGCCTTCAGACGAGCTGCTTGCGATGAAGCGCGAGGACTGGCTCACGCTTACAGAGGAAGAATATCGCAAGCTATTCAAGGGGAGTGCGGTGAAACGCGCGAAGTATGCGGGGCTTATGAGGAATATTAAGGATGCTTTGTGTTAATTGAGAGTTGAGAGTTGAAAGTTTAGAGTTATGATTACTTTTTATTGATTTAGGCTTTCAAAAAAGAATCCTTAAGCTTATAGGTAATACATTGTTGATCTCTAAGCTGTTGTTGGTCTCTAAGCTGCATGGTAATCATAACTCTCAACTTTCAATTCTCAACTTTCAACTGAATAAAGAATCAGTTGATTCTTACGATTCTGATGCCCACTTGCGACGGATGCTTCTGCATATAATTGTGCAGCGTCATGGGTTCCTCCACCACTTTTTTATGAATCTGCGACGCGTTCAGCATGTGCAGTCCGTCTTTATGCCACACTGCTATGCCGATATGCGATGTGTCGAGACCATTTTTCTTTGTAATGATAGCGATGATGTCGCCGTCGTGTATGGCAGAACGCAGCAGTTTCGTATTCTTGATGTCACCCTTCGGTATATACATGTAAGTGTTGCCCGACAGGCGGCGTTCCATTTCTGCAATCGGCTTCACCATTTCGGGGTTGTTCTTCAGCATCGGATAGGCGTCGGTGTGCGTGCTCATGAAGCTGATAGAGAGCGTCTGTCGGGTGTTGAACGGCGGATTCGGCGTGTTTATTTCGCGAACGAAGCCGTCCTTTGTGTTCTCTTCAATCCACTCCGTGAAGTAATGCTGGCGAGCCGAGTAGTCGACGTTGCCATCAACGTAGCGAATGCGTCGCAGGAAGTGGAGATAGTCGGCGTAAGAGGTGCGGTTGTGCTTCACGCACTCGTAGACGGCGAGCACGTTCTCCACGTACGTAGTGCAGTCGAGCTGTCGCAGATTGACCACAAGATTCTCCTTACTGTCGTTCTCGAGCGTCTTTGCCACGTACGGAATGCCGCAGAAGCTGCGTGCTATGTGCAGCAACAGCAGTTGTCGCTGTCGGTCGGCGTCGATGTTCTGCGCTATTGACGCCTTGTATTTCAGCGCCTTGCTGATGTGCTGCATCACGAGCGAGCTGTCGTTCGGGGCAGATTGCACCTCGAACGCCGGATTCGCTGTTTTTTGTGTAGAGTCGTGTAGCGAAGCGTCAGCCTGTTTCGCTACACGACTTGTTTGTTTTGCGGCAGTTGCAGGCTGTTCAGCTATAGGAGCAGACTGTTTTGGAGCCGCGTTGCATTGCGCCATCAGCGTTGCTGAGGCTATGATTGTTAAGAATGTTGCTTTCATATTCTAATATGTTAGGCTTGGAGTTTTCCGTAGCGGAGGTCTCTGGCCTCCGCATCACCAAGTCGAGTGCGTATGTTGTTTGCTGCGGAGGCCGGAGACCTCCGCTACGATATAGCC
>OIZT01001092.1_pt1 | contig 13380 bp, 8 predicted proteins | sample 1588611 | NCBI WGS metagenome assembly OIZT01 (sample SAMN03283278) | human gut metagenome | biome: human-associated habitat; material: feces | host: Homo sapiens | place: Peru | collected 2012
ATGGCATCGTATTCTCTCGCGAGGGCGACACCATCTGGAAGTGCCGCAACTGTGGTCATATCGTAGTAGGCAAGAAGGCTCCTGAGGTTTGCCCAGTATGCGATCATCCACAGAGCTACTTCGAGGTAAGAGCTGAAAACTGGTAAGCTTATAGTTATTGATTATAAAAAATGGAGGATGCATTATCATCATAATGCATCCTCCATTTTTTTATATCTGTTTATCATCAGCATCGAGCAAGGTTCTTCATCTTGTTGAATATCTCGAGTAGCTTCTTTGATTTAGAATCCTCTGGGTTTATAGCCAATATCTTGTGACAATAGCTCTTACATTTCGCTATAGCAGAAGCACAATAGTTTTTGCCTTTCGCTCCAGTTTGTATATAGTAGCTACGTAGATAGTCGCAAGCTGCTTGATATATAGACATGTTAGCAGCATCAAATTTATCCTCTTCGCCAAACTTTTCGAAAGTATTTTCTATCTTTGTTGCCATCAGGTATCCATTATTGTTTCCTGTCACAGAGTCAAGTTCCGATACCGCAAGCTTCCAGCGCTGATAGTATGAGTACATTCTGTTTTCTTCAGATATTATACCCACCTGTTCGAAAGCAGAGTCGGCAGCCATAAAGAGTTTAGTCTTTTCTTCGCCAAAGCTTTCAAGAGCGAAATCTGAATATAGCTTAGCCAAAGAGTTGTAGTGCACCACCGACAACTTATTATCTGCTTTTGCCATTTCTATCCATTTCTTATTCTCAGCTATGGCATCCTCGTATAGTCCTGCGTCGGCATACATGTTGATGATAGTACGCATATATTGGTTACCCTCACCAAACTTAGTACCAGGCACATTGTTTTTCAAGTTTTCAGCCCATATATCATAAGCCTTATGATACATCTCTGCAGCCTTCTTCAGATTGTTTTTCTTCTGGTATGCTGTAGCCGCATTAGTATAGTCGAGCGAGTGGAATCGAATGGTGTCGCTAATGCTAAACAGTTTGTTTGCCAAAGCTATAGCTTCATCATATTTCTTACCCTGTGTACTTGAATAAAGTGCAACCTTCAGGATGTTGACGTTATTAGGATATTTCTCCATACCGCCTTTAGCCAAGTCGTATGCTCTATCATATTCTCCATTTTCGAATAGTGAGAAGGCAAAGTCGAAGTAGTCGATGCTATCCATATTTTGCACATCAGTCTGTTCGTATAGATTTCTTTGGAAAGCCGACCATTTAGCATATCCGCCTGCAAATGGAATATCGTTGTCAGTCCATTCCTTATACACTTTCTTACATATTCTTGCCATGGCAAGATTAGCAGGGTAGGAAGGAACCACGCTGTTTATCTCTTTCATTTTATTCAGCGAGTTTACTGTGTCTCTATGTTCGAGCAGAGTCTTGGCATATTCAATATAGCAATCAGGTGCCGCAGGGTTAGCCTTTATTCCACGCTCATACCATTGCAGTGCCTTTGCCGTATCATTGCGTTCAGGGTCGTTGTCCACAATCTGCATCTCTCCTCCACGAATATAGGCAGGCATATATTTAGGATCAGCCTCAATAGCTCGCTCTATATATTTGTATGCGTGTAGAGTATCCAACGAATAATAGTTCCAATACGGATTATTAGGAATCTTGTAGTAGTGGTAATATGCTTTAGCTATGCCCACAGCCAATTCTGCATTCTTATTATCCTTGTTCCATATTTCTTCCACAAAAGCGTTGACAACCCCCTTGCGTTCGATAAGGTGCTTACGGATTATAGTATCCACAGCAGCTATCGTAGCTTTTGTTTCCACAGCCTTAGAATATTTCTGTGCATAGGCAGGAGTAGCCCACATCGATGTGAGCACAGCTGCTGCCGATATTAGCAGAGTCTTGAAAACATTAGTCTTGTTCATAGTAACTTAAAAATTATATTGCACACCAAGGTTCAGAGTCTCTACATATTTCACTTTCATGAAGTCTATACCTTCCAGTTCTTTTGTTCCCATCCAGTAGAATGTAGGTGTAAACCATGCCGAGATATTCTTAGTGAAGTTAGCTCTAAGTCTCACACCTGCATTAAAGGTTACAAACGATTCGCTGTTGCCTTTGGATATAGGTTCAATAAAATGGTTTTCTTGCAGACGTTCAGCAGCTGTCAACTTCACGTTGCTTGACATAGCCAGTGCGAATGCAGGACCAGCAAAGGCGTCGAATTCAAACATTCTTCCTTCCTTGCTTGGACCATAGAGCAATTCTGTGAGGTTGGCAACATAGTTTGCAGATATGAAGCCATAGTTGTACTTATAGTCCATAAGTCCATTCTTCTTCACTCTCAAGTAGTCGTTGTCAGGATATTCGTTGTTGCAATCCCAGTAGTAGCCTCTTAGGCTGTTGGATATCGACACATACTCGAAAGCTGCCTCCACCGACGAAATGCTGTTTAGTTTATAGTCTACGAAAGCTCTACCATTGTAGTTTATCTTAGCCTTATCGTTGTTGTTTTGTTTAGTGATAAAGAAGTTTATACCTCCACCCACACCTACCGACAGCCTACCTGCCAAGTCTGTGCTTTCGCCCGAAGGCTTATAGTTCTTTATGCCATGGTTTTGCAATCTCAAACCAATGTTGATGGTGAAATAGTCGTCAGAATACACCTTGTTGGCATCATAGTTAGAGTAGGGGATATAATACTCCGTAAAAGCATAGCGAGGTTCGATGAATACCGACAAGCCCTGCCCCAATCGTGCCCATAGGTTTACACCTGCGGTATACGACTCTGAGTGGCAGCTCAGTCGTTGCTCATTATTCTTTATTATCCATCCCAGTTCGCCACCACCCACGATATACATACCGAATCTGTCGTTCCAGTCGAAGTCTTTCTTAAATCCTAAAGGATTAAACATCGCCTCCAGTCGTCCGCCGAAGTATATGTTATGGCGGTTGGTAAGATATTCTGGTTTATATGCAGTGCTGCTCTTCATCACGTCTTTCATCCATGTTGTCTGACGTGCAGAGCCTGTTAGTCGCAAACCTATCACAGGCGAGAGCCACTTGCCTACAGATATTGTTGTCTCCAATCCCTTAGAGTCCATAAGGCTTACTCTTGGCGACTTCGACAAACACAAGCCGTTCGAAACTTCCACAAACCAAGGTTGTGCCCAGCGCGATGGGGTAGAGTCGTTGAGCATATATTTAGTATTCTCAAACGACTTCAATATACGGAATCTACTCTCACGCGACAAGTTGTTCTTAATATAATATATGTACGAGAAGTTCACACCATAGTACATATCATTCTTTCTCCAGTTTCTTGTCTCGCTCAAGTCCATAGCGTCGCTACCGATACCCAAATACGGTTCTATGGCAATATATCCGTGCGGACCAGTATAGAATTTTCCTTGCACTCCCACATGCACATCCAGAGCCGATCCCTTTCTCTTATCTCCCAGTTCCGACATTCTGAATCCCACACCAGCTATTGCTGATACATTGAGCAGACGCGAAGGATTGTAGCCATAGAAATACGACGACAGACTATACATATAGTCGGCATTAACGCCGAAAGTCTTAAATAGCGAGTTAGTGCCATGCAGATATCCCCATCCGCCATTAAAAGATAGGCGTGCGCTATTGAGCTTATCAAACTGATTGCCCACACCAATACGGATTTTAGATAGAGGCTTAAACTTATAGCTGCTTACAGGAGCACTGAGCTGTTCGAAGCCATAGCCCGCATCGAAGAACAAGTGGTCATACCAATTCTTCTTAAACGATTCGCCTTGGTTTATGTATCTCTTGTCCATCACATATTCCATGGCGCTACGTGCTCCCTTGTCTCTTGCCTCATTCTTTCGGGTAAACTGCGAAGAGTCGCGGGCTTCTCTTTCATCTTCAAAGAAACCATAAGGAATGGTATCTGGCACCTGTGTCAAGTAGCTTGGTACCATTCCGCTGCGAGCTTCAGCAGTGCTACCCACCATAAAGAGGAGTGCGCAAGAAGCTAAACGTTTTATTATCTTTTGGTTCATATATATTTCTATTTGTTTTCCTGGTTTGCGTTCTTGTTGTCGTCGGCAGCGTTTTGGGTATTGTCGTTAGCAGCATTCTGAGAGTTCTCAGTTGTTGCTTCCTGAGTTGTGGCATTGCTGTCTGTTGCAGCAGGTTCGTCAGCCACTTCGTCTTCAATAATACCAAGTTCGTGCATCACCTCAATGCGGCGTTTGTCATCGCGACGTTTTAGGAGTTTAAACAAGCGCTCATACTCAGGTACATCTTTTCTCAAGTATTTATATTTCTTGCGAAGTTCGTCGCCTATCTGTCCGTCTCTGTAGTAGAGCTTTAGATATTCAGGTTGCATTTTGAAGCAATGATGGAAATATGCAAGATAGTGTCTAACCTCTTTATTATCTACATCAAAGTCATCGCCCATGTCATACATGCCTAAGTTGTCGTCTACAGCCAATGAGTCTGCCACAGCAGCCGTAGTGTCCTCATATTCCTGTAGGTTAGGCTGAGCTTCGTTGGCTTTTCTCGACCATAGTATACCCTTCAGATACCATTTCTTAGGGTTGTTGTCGTCTAACAGGTCTACATAGTCTTCTGCCTCTTGCGGAGTCGACCATTCTGGTATCTCAGTATATAGTATAGCCTTGTTTTCATCGCTCAGACTGAGCACATAGTCTTTAGCTCTTTTCAGCTTCACCTCCTGCTCAGCAGTCAGCTCCTTACCGTATAGGCTACGTATGTTCATAAAGTTCTCCAAGCGCTCCATTCCTGGCAGAGTCTTGTTTTCCGACTTCAGCCATTCAAATATAGACAGAGCGTCGCTAAACTTCTGCATCTGATAATACGACATAGCTTGTGTCAACAGCAAGTCGCGGCGGTTGAGCTTTACAGGAATACCTTCAAAGTTCTTAAACACCTCAATACCGATGCTGTCGCTTGGGTCAGTACGCAGATATGGCTTCAGCATCAGTGTGTCAGCCATGCCGAGTCGCTGTTGCAGACGTTGCATCTGGTTAAGGATGTATGGCGACAATCGGTCAACAAACCAAGTAGGGTTTTTCTTCAGCTCCTTGTAGGCAAGGATGGTGATAGAGTCTACATCTGTGCTGTCTTGAATGTTGCTGAACAGGTTGTAGAAGTCACCACTCGAGAAGTGCTTCTTGCCCTGCAAGTAGTCTCTCTTGTTGTTGTGCCATTCGTCCACCACCTCTTCCGAAGTAAACACTCGCTCAATGATGTAGCTATACGAGCATTGCATCATTCGCTGGTTTGTCAATATTGTCTGTATGGTGTCTGAACCATAATATGGCAATTTCTGAATTGTGCGGAATAGCGCCACATCATTCTTTTCGCCTATGCTCTCTATGATGCCTCTAATCTCGTTGGCTTGAGCCTTCATTCCGCGGTTTTCCAATGAGTCAGCCACATCGCTCCATGTGTAAACCTTATAGTCGCTGCTCAACTGTTGTCGACGAGGCAGATAGTTTACTATCATGTTTCGTGCCACACCAGCTCTCTCCTTCGCCAACTGTATGTTCTTTGCCAGCGAACCATCAGGCGAAGCACCACCGATAATCTTTGGTGATACCAGTCGGTCGCCATACGAGCGAAGCTCCTTAATCAAGTTGTCGCGGTTCACATAGTTCAGCGAGTCGTCCTTCAATATCGACTTACCAGTAACAAATCTCAAGTCGAGCTTTGTGTTTACGTCGTGAGTGTTTATTTCCGCTGTTTCCTGAAACTCTGCTGATAGTTCCATTTCTGGTATTGCAGCATGGAAGTTAAGAAACTTAAAAGGTCTAAGCTTCAAACAAGTGCCACCAAAGAATCCACTTGTCAAAGGGCGGTTATAATCTTCAATAGAGTACGCCCAGTCGCCACGATAGTCTTTATTTCTGTCAGGTTTTCTATATACTATACGAGTATTTATCAGCATCTGTCCATCCGAGGTGCTGTCGAGTTCGGCATAGCTACCTTTGTAAGCCACAGCCAAAGAGTCTTTATGGAAATAGTCGTAGTCTTTTCTTCTATCTTGTAGTTCATGATATTCAGGACCTTCAAACACCACAGGTGTACAATAGTCTATGGTGTCTTCTGTTTGGCAGTCCATAGCATCGCATTGCAATATCAGTCGGCTGTTGTCAGTGAAATATCCTTTGTGTAGAGGCATAGAGATAGTAAAAACCTCGTTGCCATCGCCAGTGTCGAGACCTATCACACGTCCCTTCACTTTGTTCTTTGCATTTACGTTCACCACTCCGATAGCGTTAGAATATTCCAACGATTCGAAGTTGGTTTGTCCAGGCTTTATTTCAAAAACCTCAATACCGTTCTCTGCATCCTCGTGCAAACAGAGAATGGCGAAGCCCACTCTTGAGCGCTGACCAAACACACCATTAGGGCGCACTCTCAATCCCTTCTGTTTTTTGAAGTTTTCTACTGCCTTTTCGTCGTTTTTGTTTATTCGCTTAAATTCATCTTTTATGCGATAAGCCATATCTGCAGGCACACAAGCATACCATGCTCTTACAGCAGTTTTTTTAGCGTCAGCTTTTAGTGGAGTGCCAGGCTTAGGCTTCATACCGTCTACAGAGTATGCACGGCAAGTCACACGGAAATCTTCAGTCACAGTATTTTCCTCCTGTGCCAGCATTCCCAATGGTAGCAAACCAAAAAGTAAAAGCAAAATATGTTTCATAGTCCTGTCGCGTTTGTTATTTCAGAATATAATGTACCGACACACCTATATTTGTAGGCAGCAGCGTATAGCCCGAAGCATTGGTTCGTTCGTTGCCCTCCATATAGTCTTGATCGAAGTGGTCGCCTTCGTAATATTCCTTTTGTTTGTATCCTATCACACCAAATCCGGCATGAAAGTCAATGTTGAATCTGCTTGTTATCTTCTTCACATATCCGAAAGTCATTCCCATTCCTAATGCCATACCGTCATACACCTTTCCTTTCCAGGTTATGTCGTAGCCACCGCCAATGAGTCCCAAGCCCACGAAGTGCTTGAACATCGGACGACCAGAAAAATAATATCTAAACTCAGGCTGTAGGAACATCATCTTCATATCCTTGCCCAAGGGTTTATAGTTGCCCATAAAGTCGATAGATATTGTTTTCCTCTCGCCAACAACCAGTTCGAAGCCTATGTTGGGAGACATTGTAGCATCGTAAACGACATTATTCCTCACAGCAATCATCTGTGCATCCATTTTTTCGATGCCCATAATGCTTAGGATAATGACTAATGCTGACTTATATAATATGTGCAGTGAATGTTTCATTGCTTATCGTTATGTTCTTCTTTTTGTTTAGAAATACCGACAGTGGCAATATTGTTGCCACTGTCAGTATGAATTTGTGTATATAGGGGGATTAGAGAATGATGTCTTTTATGGCATCTTTTTCCTCTACCCACCATGTCAACTTTGCGTTTGCTTGGACCTTTGTTGCTGCAGGAACATAAATCATGACTTTATAATTCTTTCCAGCTTCAAATTGAGCTTGAGTGTTGTTAAGCTCAATTTCGTTAGGAATCATAGTCTCTGCCAATTCTGGCTTGTCAGGATTTTCTTGTTTGTTGGCGAGAGTAATCTTGACTTTGTATGTCTTGCCTTTTGCTGGTACTGGTACAAGGAGTCCTTGACCTACTTGCTTTGCGTCATCATCTACCCAACATGTTTCAGAAAGACCTCCTGAAGTGTCGTCTGTGCTAACAAGGAAATCCTTGTTAGGTACAGATTCAAAGGTCAACTTACCATCTTCGCAGATATTTGGATCAGAAGTCTTGTGGGCAATAGTCAGAGTTCCTACGTATGGTACATCCTTTACCGCAATTTCCTGAACTCCCATATTCTTAGCATTCGCTGTGCTTCCCTTAGCATCGGGAGCAGCCTTAACATAGAAGTCAAGACGCATAAGCTTATGCTCGAATTGTAGAACCGGAATATCTTCATCATTTCCTGGTTGACGGAAATAATATCCGCTATATGCGTAAGGCTTTACTGCAGGATCTGGATCTGCTTTACCCCAAATTACATCTTGAGTTCCATTGATAGTAATCTTGGCTGTGATTTTTGTTTGAGATGTCGTAATGTTCTGATCTTCGACTCTTGGATAATATCCGTAGAACGAATATTTGTGCCAGTTTCCTATAGGATACCAACGTGTCTTATGGTCGTCCCATGACAACTCTGTAACATCACCGTTTATGGTTGCATTAGTCTTTACATTGTCCATCCATAGCGAATAGGTTTTTGTAGACTCATTCAACCTTGACCAGTTGATTTCTATCAATTTAGTATCATCTGAGAGTTTGTCTTTGGCAAGACAGAACACTCCCAAGCCATTAGCCGCAAAGAGTCCATTTGCATCACCAAGGCTACTTCTTGTACCATTGCTTCCTGTACCCAACTTAATCTCGACATTACTGTTTGTAACAGTATTGCTCCAATCGTCAGGCGATGGAGTGTTGTCGAAATCATTGTCGGATGTGCAAGAAGCCAACAGAGTAGCTCCGATGAAACATGGAATATAAAAGAATTTTTTCATATTTTCTTTTTTATGAGTCTCTTTGCAGGTGGATTTACATCCACCCAAAGTTAAAGATTAAGAACACCCAATGAGTAGGCTACCTACTTAGTTCAAAAATATTCTCTTTGCTTGAGCAGAAATGCTCACTCATTGGTGTCCATATTTGTTTTTATTCTGTAACTACAGCGCGATTACACAGTCTTCTTTGTAACCTTGTAGTATTTGAAGTCTGGCTCTGTACCTACCTTGTAGATCTTACCCTCAGTTGTTGCATCTGCTGTAACGGCATCCTTAAGAGCCTCGAGTGTTGGATATACAGTAGGCTCTGCTGCTTCTGTACCTTCTGTTACTTCTTCGAACTCGTATGTTGCAGGAGTTGGAGTTACACCAGGAGTACCGTTATCCTCAGGATTCATATCGATGTTGCCACCATCTTCCCAAGGAGTAAGGGTGGTATTGATCTTGATTTCGCTCAAACCAAAAACAGTGATGTTTACGTTGTAAGAGTAACCAGCCTTGAATACATCGTCTGTCAACTTGATAACGTCATTGTAGCTGAAAGTCTTTGTTTCTTCTACTGCTGGATGATCAGTTCTTCCATCATTGTAAGCCTCCTGAGTCTTTACTAGCTGTGAAAGATCGATAGTAAGTTCATAGTTATCTGCAGGAACTGCGAGGATAGCCTCACCGATGTTGGTCTTCTTAGCCTTATCAGCATCATTATCCCACTCTGGGTTCTTAGCTTCCAATGCAACAAGATTGTTGTTGCCATTAGTGTCATCTGTAGCACGCTGCATCAATACGAGATCCTTAACCTCCTCTGTAGGAACGAGTTCGTTAGTAACCTGAGCATCTGGAGTGTAAGCAACGATGAGCTTACCTGTATACTTAGATTTAACCTTGATAGCAGTAACCTTTACACCATGTACATTGTCGCAAGCGTCTTTGTTACCACCTGTTACAGAGAATACAAGACGAGACAAGAGGTGCTTGAACTTGATGTCTGGCTGCACACCTCTACGTGCTGCATATGCAGAGTAAATCTTTGCTTCGTCAGCACACTTAGTAAGATCCTCTTCTGTAGGAGTAGCCTTACCAACCATGATGTCCTGTGAACCATCAAGTGTGAAACCTACTTCCTGCATTGTGCCATCATCGCTTACAGCAGGCGAACCCTGAATAGCATCGTCCAAACGATAGCCCCAGAAGTCGAAAGCTGACTGTGTAGGATAGTACTTTACAGAGTGGTCTGCAGCTGTAGCAAGACCTGTGCTTACAGCTGTTGGTGCATTGAATGCAGCATTGTTGTAAATGTCCACACCTTCGAACTGAGCAACATCAAGAGTTCCCTTGTTGAACATGTAGATGTTGATAGCCTGGCCAGCCCACTTGTTGTTTTCTGCACCTACACTACCTACAGTACCTGTACCCCTTGTGGCACCAACTGTAGCCTGTACGCCCATGCCAATCTTAATCTGCTGGAGATCGTTCTTGCCACCAGTTGACAAATCATCGTCTGACGAACAGCTTGCGAGCAAGCCGAGAGAAGCTACTGCTCCCATCAAAAATAATTTTTTCATAATAGATAAAAATTAATTGTTAAACAATATGTTAAGATAAAAAATATAGATTCATTCTCCGTTCTTAGTTGTCTAAGCCTATGTTGTCGGCATCGTCTGGATTAATAAAGATGTCGCCACCATCTTTCCAGTTAGTAACGTTGGCTGTTACCTTGATAGGCGACAAACCATAGACAGCTATCTTCACTGTATACTGGAAGCCCGGCAAGAATTTGTAGGTGCCTGTGGTCTTATCCAGGTTGTACTTCTCGTTCTCAGGAGCTTTGATAGTATACTCCGATGTCAGAGGTTTCCATTGCCATTGGTTGTCCCAGAAGATATACTGTTCGTATTCCAATACCAACTTATATTCTTCAGAAGGAGCAAGCAGAAGGCTGCTGCCAAGGTCTACATGTTCGCGCTCATACCATGGTTGATGTTTCATCTCAGGGCTAAATACCACAGTAGCCTCTTCCATATCCACCATCTTTCCCTGTTCAGCATCCCACGACATAAGAGGCATCCAATCCTTTTCGTCTAAGAATTTCACTCCTGTCTCTTCGGTAGTTCTTGCAGCCACAGTTATCTGGCATTGCTTTTGCGCATACATCTTCACATGCTTTATCTTTATCTCGTTGGCATTCTCGTCGCCAGGGAAAGCCTGGAAAATGAAGCGAGCCATAGCGTGGTCGAGGTCTATCTCTGGATGAATGTCGCGGTGGGCAGCATAGGTGCTGTAGCCATTGGCATTCACAATCTTAGCCTTCTCCTCGTCAGAAAGGTTTAGATTGCTATAGTTATCGTTCAGATAAGCGAGGTCGAGCTTAGGCGCATGTCCATATAGCACATCCTGAGTGCCATCCACGGTGCATGTGCATACTATGCGGTCGTTGTTACGCTGCACGTTGGTAGGGCAGTCGTCGATATGATAGCAGAAGAAGTTGTAGCCCACATCCTGATAGCGTGAACTATAGAATAGGGAATCTTCAGTCCACTGTGGCACCAGCATACCTCCAGGTTCAGTGTTTAGCTTCACAGGCATACCGTGGTTGTAGTCAGGACCATCCAAAAGACAGCTTTCATTGTCTTCGTCGTGAGTTTTGCCCTGTGCATATCTTGTCTTTGTGAGGTCGGCAGCCGAAGTCAGAGGACCTTGCTGATCCTGACCATTTCTGAAGCTATACACATATAGAGTGGCCTTTTGCTTCTGTATTTGCGAAACACCTTGGTTGATGCCATCGTTCTCGAAGGCGCCCATACCACGAGTTGCCGTTATCGAGAAAAAGTTTTGCTCGTTGACAAACATCATGATTGGTGTCTTGTTATAGGTCTCCGTGTTGCCAATCTCATTATCTGGAAATTCATATTCCAGTCCCGGATACGATTGGCTACAGGCAGCCAGCAGCATCATCGTTGCTGCCGAGAGAGCAGGACGCACAAACCGTCTTGTGGATTTCAATTTCATTATTGACATATATTTCGATATCTTGTTTTCTATTTTTGTTTCGCGCATATAATGGATTAGATGTCTACAAAGATGTTTTCGCATCCTGTCCATTGGTCTATACCGTTGTCGTCGTTAGGAGTATCTACAATCTGTTCGCCTTTCAACACAAGGTCGGTTTTTATGTTCAGCACTCCGTGTTCAGAACGTCGGCGGGCATCCTTTCCCATGTTCACAATCTCTATGAGGTTAGCCTCTTCGAGAGCGTTGTATATGTTTATCTTGCCCTGTATGCGCTTTATTCTCTTCACACCCTCGTCGTTGAAAGCGTGGGTATATATTATCACCTGCATGATGCCAGGACCAGTGCGCTCATTAGGAGTGGCACTCTTCACGATACCTGTCACATCGATATTGGCATGAGCCACAAGCGAGGTGTTGTCTTCAGTATCCTCAACCACGTTGCCATCCTTGTTTTGTAGCTCCATGTCGAAGAGCATCTTCGAAGTTTTTCTGATATCGATATATCCGTTACCAATGCTTATTGCCAAAGGAATACCCGAAATCTCAGCCTCCACAGAGTCAACCACAAATCCGCGTGTGGTTACATCCTTTGAAATGTCGAAGTATACATCGATATTCTGCGACAGGTTGCGAGGCGTAAACTTCGCTATGTGTTCAGCCTTGCCGTCTATGTTGCGCAGCGGAATAGAGTCGAAGTATACTGGGCGTACGTTGCTCTGTATATATCCAGCGTAAGGATTGTAGTCGTCCCAGTTTTTTATTCTAGACTTCAAGTTAGGGTCACCCTTCTTGTACACCTTGTATTCCAGATATATGTCCGAGATGCGTGAACTCTCAGTCTTTCCGTTCATGAAGTCGTCCACATTATTATATTTCAGCTCAGCGTCGTCGAGAGCAAATGTGAAGAACTTATATTCGCCTTTGTTCAGAGGGAATATTCTGCGTCCCTGAGTAGCCGATTCTGGTGCTCGCTTTGCTGATGCAGGCACTGCAGGAACCTCAGGCTCTGTAGGCTCAGTAGGCGATGCACCGCCTTCGCTTGGGGTATCTGGGGTGGTTGGGGTATCAGGGGTGCTTGGGGTATCTGGAGCTTCTGGGGTATCAGGCTCGCTTGGCTCAGTTGGTTCTTCGGGAGTTGTAGGCTCGGCAGGAGCACCATAGATGAAACGACCAAGATGGTCGGTGGAATTCACCGCCATAGAGTAGTATTTGCACTTTATCACCCTATAGGCAATGACATACATAGAGTCAGACTGTTCGTGAGCCTCAGACCAATCGTAGTCGAACACCACAGGGGTGGTGTGTGGATGCTCCGCATCAGAGCAAAGCTCTACGTCGGTGCACGATGACAACAATGACAACGACATCGAAAGTGCGCAGGCTGTAAAAATCAATGAGTTTTTCATTTCCGTCACCTCCTAATTTTGATTGTTGTTTTCATTCTCATGGTTGTCTTCACTCGCATTGCTTTCAGCAGGCGCCTCCTTGCTTTCCGCATTCTCAGCAGGAGCAGCCTCTGATTGCTCAGCAAGTTTTTCCTCCTCCTTTATATTTTCTTTCTGACCTTTTTTCTTGTCAGCTTTCTTTTTCTTATCCCTAAAATCCGCAAGCAATCTCAATGGCAATCTCAATTGCAGTAAAGAGCTTGAACACTATGCATCATGATAGTATGAGCGTGAATTTTGTCCGATTTGTGCATACCTTCCCCTTACCCCACAATGCGACTTGAGGCAATACGCAGATTAAAACCATAAGGAACGGACTTTATCCGAATCCAGTTTTGAAAGGTCTTGCATAAGCCCGGTTTTCAGTATAGATATTCAGC
>OIZT01001093.1_pt1 | contig 13373 bp, 10 predicted proteins | sample 1588611 | NCBI WGS metagenome assembly OIZT01 (sample SAMN03283278) | human gut metagenome | biome: human-associated habitat; material: feces | host: Homo sapiens | place: Peru | collected 2012
AGGCATCATAAACTTGCCCATTGTAGAACACACCTTGTTTCGGTTTTGCATTGCCTTCATCCAGTCTGCGAAACACCTCGTCTATGCGTTTGTCTGTTTCTTGTTGATGTTGCTGCATTTCCAATTGATGGTACTCAATTGTTTCCAGGCGGCTGAACACAGAAGCGTTGTTCACCATAAAATGACGCATGGAAACAAAGGCTCGCATGATTTGAATATTTACATCTATTGCAGTTTGTGAACGGAGAACACTACTAAGCATAGCCACACCTAGCTCAGTGAAAGCATACGGCATATATTTGAGGTGTTGACCTTGCTTTTCGTTTAAGGTCACAATTTGTGACCTTAAACATTCTTCCTTTGTCAATTGAAACCGAAAATCATCAGGAAAGCGTTCAACATTGCGTTTAACAGCCTGATTGAGGACTTTAGCTTCTACACCATACAGCGTTGCCAAGTCTTTATCAAGCATAACTTGCTGTCCTCTAATCACTTTTATTAGAGTCTCTATATTATCCACGACAACCAACGGGTCACGATTTGTGGTCAGTTCGTTGTTCTCTGTCTTTTCTGTTATATCTGCCATATTTATATCCATTTTCAAAATCACAAATTGTGACCTTAAATGTAAGGTTTATTGTTGCATGCAAAGGTAGTGCTTTTAGCCTTTAAACCACTATTGCACAAAACCTTTCTTTGAAAAGGATGTAAAATTAATAGTTTTATTGTGGTGATTGTACTTTTAGTAATCGCTAAACTCGTTGCACCGTACTCACACCCTTACCACTCAGCTTCGCCACATCTCGAACGGAATATCCCTTGCGTCCGAGTTTTCCACTTTTCTCTATATACCGCTTCAGTCCAGACTGCAATCGGAATGAGATATCCGATGGTTAGACCCACTTGGGATAATTGGGGTTATTTTATATCCATCTTCTTCCAATGCGGCTTGTAGTTCAGCCACGCTTTTCTCTTCATTCTCAAATTCGATTGTTGCGACAGGAGGATCTAAAGTAACAGTAGCTGTCACACCTTCTATCTGGTTTAGAATCTTTTCTACTCTCATCCGGCAGTGGTTGCACATCATGCCTTCGATGTTGTACGTCTGTTTCATTTTTGTCTTATTTATGATAGGTTGAACATTTGATTCTTTTGTTGTCCTCTTGAATTTAAGCCGTAAACTGTTGCTCACTACACTGACGCTGCTGAATGCCATAGCCGCTCCGGCTATCATCGGGTTCAGCAGAAAGCCATTTATCGGGTACAATATCCCGGCTGCAACCGGAATGCCTATGATGTTGTAGATAAATGCCCAAAATAGATTTTGACGAATCGTTTTGACGATGGCGGAAGAGAGCAGTATGGCTTCTGCTATCTTGGTCAAGTCGGATGAAATGAGGGTCATTTGGGCAACATCCATGGCGATGTCACTACCTTTTCCCATCGCAATGCTTAGATTGGCTTGCGCCAAAGCGGCACTGTCGTTTATGCCGTCACCAGCCATTGCCACGCATCTGCCGGACTGTTGAAGTTGTTTGATGAATGCCGCTTTTTGTTCGGGCAGCATTTCAGCTTGGTAGTGATGAATGCCTGCCTGTTCCGCTATTGCTTTTGCCGTATTGGCATTGTCCCCGGTCAGCAGATAAACGGAGATTCCCCTCTCTTCCAATGAACGCACCGCCTGTTGCGACGTGGGTTTGATTGGATCGGCAACAGCCACCCAAGCCAAAGCCTCCTGTCCGTTTGCAAACCAAACAATGGTGTTGGCTTTTGCAGCCGCTTTTTCTGCCTCATGGTTTAGCGTATCGGGTAAATGGATATGATTCTCTTCCATCATCTTTTTGTTCCCGGCAAGATAGAGTTTCCCGTCCGCATAGCCTTGTATGCCTTTGCCGGTCAGGCTCTCGAATTGACTGATGGGACAATCCGGGGCGGCAGATAAATAGTGGGTGATGGCATCAGCCAATGGATGTTCGGAAAGCTTTTCCAGACTGTGGAAAATGGATATTGATCGGCGGTTGTCCTCTTCTGCCCACATCGCTTGGGTAACGACTGGTTTCCCTTCCGTGATGGTTCCGGTCTTGTCCAAGATGACTGTATCTATTTTGCAAGCAATCTCCAAACTTTCCGCATCTTTGATCAAGATGCCGTTTTCAGCACCTTTCCCGATTCCAACCATAATGGCAGTGGGTGTCGCCAATCCCAATGCGCAAGGACAAGCAATGATGAGTACGGTAATCGCACTCAATAATCCTTGAGTAATGCCGGTAGTTGAGGGAGCTAAACAAATCCATGCCACGAATGTGACGAAAGAGAAGATGAGAATGGCGGGCACAAAAACGGCGGCTACTTTGTCTACCAGCTTCTCGATAGGAGCTTTGCTGCCTTGTGCCTCTTGTACATAGTGGATTATATGGGCTAACACGGTGTCGTTATCCACCTTGTCTGCTTTGAACCGGAAACTTCCCTTCAGGTTGATGGTGCCGGCAAAGACCATTCCGCCTTTCTCTTTTTTCACGGGAACAGATTCTCCGCTGAGCATGCTTTCATCCACATACGAATTCCCTTCCGTCACCATGCCGTCTGCGGCAATCCGCTCTCCCGGTTTCACTACTATGAGGTCCTCTTTCCCTATTTGGTCAACGGGGACTTTTTGTTCATTCCCGTTTGCGTCGATGATGGTTACAAGCAGGGGGCGTAAATCCATCAGTTTCTTTATGGAAGATGAAGCATTGCCTTTCGCCCTTTCCTCCAAGTACCGTCCTAATAAAATAAAGGTGATGATGACGCTGGCTGCTTCGAAATAGACATGAGGTTGCACTCCTCTGTCTGTCCAAAACTCCGGGAAGAAAAGATTGAATACGCTGAACAGATAGGCGATGCCTGTGCTGTTGGCGACCAATGTGTCCATGTTGGATGTTTTATGTTTCAACTGCCGCCAAGCATTGCGGAAGAAAATGTTGCCCAATCCGAATACAATGGGAGTCGATAATATCCATAAGAGGTAATTGGCATACGGAATATCCATGCCGGACATGCTGATGACAACGATGGGAATCGATAACAGTACCGCTCCGATTGTTTTGCGCTTCAGTTGTTGCAAGCGTTGGGTTTGTGCATCGTTTACTTCCGCTTTGTTATCCGTTTCAATGATTAAATCGTATCCTGCATCTTGGACAGACTTCCTTAAAGATTCCGGGGAACACAACGATGGATTGTATTCGACTGTCGCAAGGGCAGCGGCATAGTTCACGTTTGCTCCGACAACTCCCTTTTGTTTATGCAAAGTCTTGTCAACCCGAATAGCGCAGGCTGCACAACTCATTCCTAATACCGGGAAAGTATGTTTGATTGTTTGATTTGTTTCCATTGTGTCTTTGTTTATACCGCTGCAAAGATAGTCGCAAATGGAGAATCTTGGATATGGATAAGGAAACTCTGATGAAAAATAATTACTTTTGTGCGAGAACCAAAGGTTTGGATATGTTAGATAAAAAGAATGCAGAGTTCGGACGGAATTATTTTAAGGTTTCCGAAGAAGATATTAAACGAGTTTTAGCAGCCTCATTGGAAAAGGGAGGCGATTATGCAGATTTATATTTCCAACATACTGTTTATCATGGATTGCAATTATTGGACGGCACAGTGAACAATGCGCAATCGAATGTCGATTTTGGCATGGGCGTGCGTGTCTTGAAAGGCGACCAGACCGGATATGCTTACGTGGAGAATATAACGACAGATGAAATGGTTTCGGCAGCACGGACGGCTGCACAGATTGCGGATTGCGGCAGCCAAACACGTTCTATCCCGAATCTTACGGAAAAGGTGCACAAGAATGATTTTTACCCGATAGATACTCCTTGGGATGCTTTGGCTATTGATGTCAAGATTCCTTTCTTGCAAAAGCTGAACGACCTGTTTTTCGAGTTGGATAAGCGGGTCGTGAAAGTGAATGCGGTTTTAAGTGATGCCACTTCCCATGTGTTTTTCTGCAACAGCGAGGGAGAAATGTTTTACGATTATCGTCCTGTTGTCTCCATAAGTGCCAGCTGCGTCATGGAAGAGAAAGGCAGGATTGAGAAAGGCGTGGCTACACGTTCTTTCAGGATGGGGGCGGAATTCCTGACCGAAGAGCTGATGGATGATTTGGCACAGGAAGCCATCCAAAATGCGTCTTTGTCTTTGATTGCCATAAAACCGAAAGGGGGAGAAATGCCTGTGGTGATGGCGGCAGGAGGTTCGGGCATTTTGCTGCACGAAGCAATAGGGCATGCTTTCGAGGCTGATTTCAACCGCAAGGGAATTTCCATATTCTCCGATATGTTGCATAAGAAAATATGCGACAGCCAGATTAATGTTGTGGATGACGCCACGATTGTGGCTAACCGCGGATCTGTGAATATGGACGATGAGGGAATTGAAGGGCAGAAAACTTATATCGTGAAAGATGGAGTCCTGACAAGTTATTTGCATGACCGCATCAGTGCCAATTACTATCATGTCGCACCGACTGGAAATGGACGCAGGGAGAGTTTCCGCCAAGCTCCGATTCCACGGATGAGGGCAACTTATATGGAGGGCGGAAATGTCACGGAAGAGGAGATTGTTTCATCCGTCAAACGGGGAATTTATGCGTGCGGCTTCACGAATGGGCAAGTCCAGATAGGAGCCGGGGATTTTACGTTTTATGTTTCTAATGGCTTCTTGATAGAAGATGGCAAACTGACGCAGCCTATAAAAGATATCAACATCATAGGAAACGGTCCTAAGGCTCTTGCCGATATTTCAATGGTGGGAAACAATGCGAAGATTGATAACGGCCGTTGGACTTGTGGCAAGGACGGGCAATCTTGTCCGGTGACTTGTGGAATGCCTTCCGTTTTGGTGGACAAACTGACCGTGGGAGGTGAAATTTAATCATTAATTGGAAGACGTATGATTACAAAAGATAATAAAGATTTGGCTCAATGGGCTTTGGAGTTTGCCTTGAAAAATGGTTGCCAGCAGTCCAAGGTGAAATTGTATAATGGGACGAGCAGCTCTTTTGAAATCCGGGACATGCAGGTGGAGCGTTTGCAACAGGCTTCGGAGAATATGTTGATTGTCAATTTTTATGTCGATGGCAGATTCGGCTCTTTCTCGACCAATCGCTTGGATAAGCAGGAGTTGGAACGATATATTCCGATGAACATCGAGGCGACACGCTTTTTGGCTGAAGACCGGGCACGCACGTTGCCGGACGAATCCCGTTATTATAAGGGCGGAATGCCCGATTTGCAGTTGTTGGATGCCGGTTTTGACAAGATAACTCCGGAGGAAAAGAAGGCGATGGCTTTGGAGGCTTGTGCGGAGATGTGCGGAAAAGATGCCAAAGTTATTTCTGCCGCCTCTGCATACGGGGATGAGCGGGACTTTAAATATATGATAACAAGCAATGGGTTTGAAGGGGAATCTTCCTCTTCCTATTTCTCCATTTATGCCAATGTCAGCGTGAAAGACCAGTCGGAAGCACGGCCGGAATCTTATTGGTTTGAATCCTCTCTTTTATATAAGGATTTGAAGAATGTGGGGATTGGCGAGAAGGCTTTGAGCCGGGCTTTGTCTAAGTTGGGGCAAAGGAAGATTGAGTCGGGCAAATATGAGATGGTTGTCGATAACCTCAATGCTTCCCAGTTGTTGTCTCCTCTTATGGATGCGATTGACGGCGTTGCCATCCAACAGAAGAATTCCTTTTTGATGGACCGCTTGAATGAACCGGTCATGAATAGTTTGTTTACACTGAGAGACGAACCGCATCTGGTCGGGGCTTACGGGGCTCGTTATTTCGATGAAGAGGGAGTTGCCACACAGCCGAGGACAATCTTTGACAAAGGCGTGTTGAATACCTTCTTGATAGACACATACCGCGCCAATAAATTGAAGATGGATCCGACTGTTGCGTCTGCTTCCATCCTGACTATGGATCGGGGAGAAAAGGACAAGGAACAGTTGATTTCGGGTATTCATCGGGGAATATTCGTGACCGGTTTTAATGGCGGAAACTGCAATGCTGCCACGGGAAACTTCTCTTATGGCATCGAGGGCTTCTTGATTGAGGAGGGTTGTTTGGTCCAGCCTGTTTCCGAAATGAACATCACGGGCAATATGATTGACTTGTGGAACCATTTGGTGGAAGTGGGCAACGATCCGAGAAGTTGTACAAGTTGGAGAATCCCCAGCCTTCATTTTGAAGATGTGGATTTCAGTGGGATTTGATTAGAAGACTAACGATAAAGAATAATACGATATGATTCAGTTGGATTTGAAAGATGCTGTACTGGTGGAGGGTTTGCATCCCCTGTTCCCCAAAGCATTTGATTATTTACGGCATGCCGATTTCCAAAAGATGGAAGACGGGAAGCATGAGATAGATGGTGAGAACTTGTTTTTGTCGGTACAGACATTTGACGGCAAAGGAGACGATGCGCCTATGGAATACCATCAAGCGTATATTGATATTCAAATGTGTATCGAAGGCGTGGAACAAATGGGCTGGAAACCGACAAGTGGTTTGGTTGAACAGATTTCCCCGTATGATGCGGAAAAGGATATTGCCTTTTATCAGGACAAGCCCACTTCGGTTGCCACCGTTTATCCCGGTCAGTTTGCCATCTTTTATCCGGAAGATGCCCATGCGCCGGGAATGGGTTCAGGCGTAATCCGCAAGGTTGTTGTCAAAGTGAAAAGATAAATCAGGAAGTTGTATGGCGGAACGTTATTTTTTTATTCATTAGGAAATTAACTCCGCCGTACACAAACAAACCCAAGAACTGAGACAAATATTCATTCCAATCCAAGACTTCGACCATTGCCAACAGGCAGATGAATTGCGAAGCGTAGGAGCAAAGGAAAGCGGCTAAGAATAGGGCGGATTCCCGCAGGTAGTTGCCTTTGCCGGAAGAGAAAATCCAGAATTTGCTCCAAAAGAAATTGTTCAGCAACGCAGCCGTATAACCGGTTATGTTAGACCACAAATAGTTGAAATGGAGGAGGTCCATCATGAGCCAAACCACCACGGCAGTTATCAAGGCATTGGATGTCCCGATAATCACAAAGCGTACTATTTGTCGCAAGTCCTTCATTTCTCCGTCATGTGAAAGTTATTCGTTCGAGTCACAAATATACTCCTTTTTATTTTATTTGTTCCATAAACCGGTTCGGATTACTCATTGAGGTTGGAGAAACCGGCAAATCAAGGTAAAAAATGACTCCGTGTCATGTTCTTTTTCAAAAACTTGACGGCCAAATAGAGATGGCTTTCGACCGTCCTTATGGGCATTTGAAACTGTTTGGCTATCTCTTTTGCCTTTATCCCCTCCAAATAAGCCATGAAGAAAATCTCTTTCCGCCTGGTTGGCATTTGTTTCATCAGGAAATCCAAGTGTTTGTAAAAGTCTTTTTTATAGAGGTATTCCAACGTGTTGTTTTTATCGGGGATTTGCTTTTCGTACTCACTCTCTGGCTCTTTGTTGTCGTCTGTTTTTATGGTGACGATATGCCGTCCTATCATTGCCGTCTTGCGCAAGTAATCAATGCAGCGGCTATAAACAATGGAGTAGAGATAGGCTTTTATGTTCCGGTTTGCCGAAAGCGACTCCCAATGCTCCCAAACATATAGAAATGTGTCTTGGACAATGTCTTCTGCGGCATCCGTGTTTACGATAGAGCTTGCATACGACATCAATGAAGGATGATACTGCTGGTACATCTTGTGGAACTCCACTTTGTTGCCGACCATCCGTGTTATCAAAATATCAACTTCTTTATCCATTTATCAAAAAGATATAATACTATGTTATCCATTGGCAGAGTTAATCTGAACAAAAGGTTCGTATTTGCCTTTATATTGTCGGTATAGATATTAATTCTGCTAAAGGGTTGTGTTATTCGGCTCAAAGATAAAGCATTTTTGTAAAGTGTTATCCAATTTCTTGGTTATTTTTAATATATTCTTCGCTACTAATAAAATGTTTGTTTTTAGAGATGAATTTATATTAAATTGTTATTACAATTGGATGAAATGTGTGATACAATCTCCTTATAGGAATTTGGTCTGAAAGGGGAAAAGATGGCGAACTTCTGCCAATTCAGTCGTGTTGCTGATGTGCGAGAGAAAAAAAGCTATCGGATAACAACTTCGGAGCGTAAACTGGTGCTAATTTGCTATCTTAATATTCATTATATGGTTAAATATATGCAAAAACGTATTGCAATTACGGAAACAAACGGAAAATGTAGCATTTGTTTCAAATATTATTTGTTTATTTGTAGAATAATTACAATAACAGACAAAATATTGCAGTATGATACGAGATTTTTGGGTAAAGAACTACCTTTCCATTCGTGACAAGCAGGAATTAAGTTTCGTGGCCAAGGGACCTTCTTCAGAACTTGTCACCGAAGTTGCTGATGGCGTGTTCTTATACAAGCTGGGCATCTTATATGGTTCAAACGCTTCGGGTAAGTCGAATATGCTGATAGCCATGAACGAGGTGTTCCGCCTGTTGGTCATGGCCAAATCGGATGCGACAGTCGAAATTGGCGGTTGCATTCCATTTGTGCTCACCAAAGATGAGCCAACGGAAATGCATGTATCATTCTATGCCGAAGGCACCCGATATGATTACGATGTCAAGTTCAACGGCAAGCACATTCTGAATGAAGCCTTGTACTATTACCCCAACAAATCAAAGTCTCTGTTTTATGAACGTAGTTTTGTGGACGAGAATGTACAGGCAGACATAAAGTTTGGTGCAAGTCTCAAACTGCAAGTCAAGACACAGGAAAGCATCCGCGAAAACACGCTGAACAACCACAGTGTGTTGTCTGTTTGCCGAAAGGCTGCCTTGAAAGAAGATATAGCTCCATTCAACACGCTTCACGCTTGGATTATGTCCAATTATCACGATGTAGATGGTGATGTAAAAAAGGGACTTGATGAAATCTTGAAGGACGCTTACAGCAATCCTAAGAAGCGTAAGTTCTATAACACCATGCTTCAGAAGGCAGACTTGAACATTCTGGAATATCGTCCTGTTGTAGAAGACCGATTTGTGCCCAATGATTTCCGCGAGCGTATCCAGAAAGAGAATATCCCAGAGGAGATGAAAGATGTTCTGTTGAAGCCTACTACAGATTCTATCACCTTCTTGAACCATTCCGACAATAGCGACTTTGACATTCCGCTCAGATGGCAGTCAAAGGGTACTCAGAAATACATCCGCATTCTCGATGCATTATACGACTTGATAACGAGTCCTCACGTGTACTATCTTGATGAACTGGGAGAGGATCTGCACAACGACCTGTTGTATTACTACCTCAATGTCTTTATCTTCAACTCAGATAAGTCGCAGTTGGTTATCACGAGTCAGGAGACCACCCTCCTGTCGCAGGATATGATTAACGAGAACAGAGGCGTGGTGTGGTTTGTTGAGAAGAACAAAGAGACGGCTTCATCCGAATATGCCCGTGGCGACTCTTTCGGCTTACACAAGAATCTCTCGCTATACAATTCATATCGCATTGGCAGACTGGGAGCCAAGCCAGAACTAGGTAGCATCTTTATAAATCTGGAGGACTGATATGGGAAAACAACGACAGACGGCACTTATTTTGGGCGAGGGACCAACCGAGTTCTTCTATTTCAAATCCCTGTGCGACGTGTTCAAGCGTCTGACCATCAAGCCAGACTATCCGAAGCATACCAATATCAAGGAACTGGAAGCCAAGATCGCGGAAGGTGTGGCAATGGGTTACAGCCATATCTTCTGCATCATTGATATGGATACGAAGGACAACGAGCCAGAGCGTTCACAATATCAGAAGCTAAAGGCAAAGTATGCCAAGCCTATCGACAAGCCAAAGAAAGGCATCTATTGCGAGGTGGAATTCTTTGAGACTCACCGCTGCACAGAACTGTTCTTCCTCTATTATTTCCGCTACACCTCACGTCCATACGACGAGCAGGAGCCATTGCTCAAAGACCTTAATCAATGCGTCGAGTATCGGAAGACGATAGAGTTCTTCATCAAGACCAAGGGGCTACACAGTTACTTTGAGCGTAATGGCGGCAGCCTTAAAAAAGCTATGACCAATGCCAATCTGTCAATGGATGAGAAACTGAAGAGTGGCAGAGATTATACTTACTCAGAACTGGGAAGGTTGATGGAAAGGTTGGGATGTATATAAAATTGCTTTGAATTTATAAAAAAACATCCTGATAAAAATGTAAATAATATCAATAAGGAAGACCTTCCTGAGGGGAAATTTAGAGTAACCATTGTTTTCAAAAAAAACATTTGATGTTTTCAAAAAAACATTGGACGTTTTTGAAAAAACATTGGACGTTTTCAAAAATTCCTCGTGATGTATTTTTAAAAAACAACGGTATGTTTTTCCGGCACATTTTATCCTTATTTTGATATGCCCAACTTGCTTTCCATGGAGACGGAGTGCCGTTAAAACAGTGTTTAAACAGTGTTTTAATACCGTTTTAACGGTGTTTACGGGTTACGCCAAATTGTGGAAGAATTGGCAGTTGCCGACCTCTTTTCCAAAAGGTAGTAAGCTTTTTGGAAAAAGCTCGTGACCTCTGTCGGAAAGAGTTTAGATGAAAAACCGCCGGAGTATTGGATAAACGGTTTGAAAACCCCGAAAAGTGTTAATTTTTTAATATTTGGACAGCTAAGAATTGCCATGATGAAAATTGAACCGCACCAAAATACAAATCATTATAAATAATAACCCCCGATGCACCTATGAATAGGTGTTTATATTTATTTTGCAAAAAATAGAAGGATAAAGAAGCAATTAACGTTTTTTTTGCTTACATTTGGAGCAATTCCATGAAAGCCAAGAGAGGTTTGAATGGAAGGACTTGCGGAGAAGCAAAAAAGCGTTTAAAAAATATTATTCCTGACTTAGAAAATCGCCAAATTTTTTATTATTCCAGGAATAATAGACAACAAATGCTTGCGCTCTGCTGTATTCTGACGTGTGAATCTACCGATAGAATCAGTATAGAGCGCGGGCTGTTGTTCTATTATCTGGAATAAGGGTGTTTGGCGATACCTCTAAGTCGGATGATAACAGCAGTTCCCGCGCTTTTTTTATTTGTATAACTTTTAAATTAATACCTGATGTTTATGGGGAACGGGACGTTGGGAAAGAAAGGAATAGGATCATGGGAAACGTAGAAAAGTACCAACTTATTGTTGACAAAATTGGCGAATTAACAAATGGGTTATTAATTGATGCGGCACAAAAAGAATGCGAAGCGAAGCTTTCAGATTTTTGTGAAGAACTTGAAGAATCACAGTATATAAAAGTTCCATTAGTGGGCGTGTTTAGTGCTGGAAAAAGCTCATTATTAAATGTGTTTACCCAGAAACCGGAGATGCTGCCTATTGACACACTGCCTGAAACAGCTGTAGCATACGAGTTATATTATGGTACGCCAGAAAGAGTAGAGCTTTATAGGGATGGTAAATTGATTGAAGATACTTCTCTTATTAATATTAAGGATTTAAGAACAACCCCGGGAGATATTGCTAAAGTTTATTGTAATAGTGAGCCTGTCAAGCAATTGCAAGATAGAGGAATTATATTGGTCGATATGCCAGGTATTGGTTCTGGAATTGAACGTCATGATGCTGCAATTATTAATTATATCAATACAGGAACTGCGTTTATTCTATTAGTTGATGCTGAACAAGGTTCATTACGTGGTTCAACTATGACATTTTTAAGTGAGCTTTCTAAATATGATTTGAATCCTGCTGTATTGGTATCAAAAATAGATAAGAAGCCAGAAGAAGAGGTGAAAGAAATTGTAGAATATATCCAATATCAAATGGAACGTGCGGGAATCAACAATCCTTATGTCTCAACTGTTTGCGCTGTAAACAATGATTTGGTAGGGCTGAAGAATTATCTTGATGTGTTAGATGCTGATGAATTACTGGCAAAAAGGGTTGGTAATCAGTTAAAGTTGATTATTGCATCGATTATTTCTCAGTTAAAGGTTCGTATTGATTTACGTAGCAAGGAGATTTCTAACGTAGATGAGAAGGTGAAACAAATAGAAATTGAAATAGCGAATGTGCGGAACGATCTTCCGTTAGAAAGCAGCGAAGCTGATACTCCTGAAAAATCAACCGATGATATATTAGAAAATATCGGAAAAGCTATAGATGAGAATACCGAAGAAATAGCTCAAATGATAGTCAATCATTCAGATCCGGAAGAAATAAAAGAGAAGATAATCAGCATTGTACGTTCTGAATTAATCCTTTCCTTAAAAGATGAGAGCCAACAATACTCTGCTGCAATAGGAGGTTCTGTCCAAGATAGTTTAAAAGATCTTGCGACTTTGGATATAGATGGCAATTTTTTGGAAGATTATGAAGGCATAATTGATGTTCTGAAATTAGCTTTAGTCCAATTGGTTGGCAAATTGGGAGGAGCTATGGGTAAAGTTTTAGCTGTCGTAGTGTCACAACTTGATAAAATCTTGAATTGGATGTTTGGAAAAACAAATGAAGATAAAAAGGCAGAAGTTGTATCTATAATTATGGAGAAAACAAAGCCTTCTATTATAGAACATTTAAGACCGAATGTGCTGAAAATTGTGGCGGAGAATCAAATGAAAATCAGAACTCGTATCCAATCCGAACTTGTTTCTAAAATGGAGCGTGTGAAGGAAGGTTTGCAAGAAAAAATCGCTGACGAAAAGAAGAATAAGACTGTTGTAGAGAATGAAATTAATATCCTTCGTAATGCGATAACAGAATTAGAATCTTTGAATGAAACGGTCTGAAGGTTTTTAATCAGAATAATGTTTACTAATTGATGTTGGCAGAATTAATTTACTCTATATTGATTCTGCCAACGGATATTTAACTTGACGTATTATGGTACTAAAGAGAAAAGTTAATAAAGAAGTTCCGCATAGGAAACAGATTATAAAGGTTAATCCTTATGAGAATGCAGAAAATGTGATGGAATTGATGGCAAACATTTGTTCTGCTCAGCCTTCTGTTGATACGAATACCTATTGGAATATTATCAGAGATGCTTATGATAAACAGGTAGGAGGAAAATCATTAAAAGAATATCTTAATGAGAATCGGGTGGACTTGTCTGATATTGATTTTAGACATGATTTGAACGATTTATTTCAAAAGATATCATTGTGTCTTGATAGACGAGAGAATACAGAACATACCCAAATAGTGGTTGCTGGAGGTTTCTCGTCAGGAAAGTACGTATTTTCTATAAGTGATTGAGAATGAGATAAGTTTTTATCTCATAAAAAGAAGAGGTTACGA
>OIZT01001094.1_pt1 | contig 13372 bp, 12 predicted proteins | sample 1588611 | NCBI WGS metagenome assembly OIZT01 (sample SAMN03283278) | human gut metagenome | biome: human-associated habitat; material: feces | host: Homo sapiens | place: Peru | collected 2012
CTCAAAAGTACCGCTACTTCTATGTCGCGACAATCGTCCTCGCAAGTGTCCTCACTCTGGATGTCGCCGTCAGTTTAATGGATCTTGCCTTCGCCCTGATGGCCTTTCCTAATATGATCGCCGTCTTTTCCCTCGCCCCAAAGGTAATGAAGGAGGCCAGCGACATCACCTTAAGCACACGACCTGCAAAGTCGAGGAATCGTGACCGCTGAGATCCAGAGGCCGCGCAACATCGGTAATCATACCGTTCAGGGCTTGGAAGTCAATCAAGGCGGAGGTGGCGAAGAAGAGGTAGGAATATTCATCATCCTGGTCCTCCGCGAATGGGTACTGAGGGAGTTTCAGGTACATTCGGTCGGGGATGAAAATCTCAGCGGAGGATTCCAACGGAGTGATGCAGAAGGAAATATTCCTTGTCTTATGATTCAGTCTCAAGATATTGAAATAGAGCAGGCTGTGGGTTCTGTTTGAGATCACGAAGCAGAACTCGCCGTCATCAACCATTTCCTTCTCTACCGTTATGCTGTCCGACGAATGAACGGAGCGAGCGGCGAACACGGCGTCCGCATACTGCATCAAAGCGGAATAGACGGTGTCGGTCATCGTCGGGATCCTTATCGGAGCGGCGACATCATCACCATTGTCACGAGTAGTGGCTCCTAATACTGAATATGTCGGGAACGGCCTATGCCCTTTTGCCAACTCACTGGCCAATGAACTGTTAAGCCTTGCCGTGACATTTCTTGAAGCCGCCTCAGCCCTCTCTATCAAAGCCTTCACATTAATGATGCCCTCTTCATTGAACGTGAATATACGATTGGTCTCCTTGTCCAGAATCGACAACGAACCTCCTTTCAAGACACGGCACACATCACTCGGATCCACACCCATCCGTTTGGTCACCCCGGACCATACGTCAGATTTTTCCTTACTGACAGAGACATCTCCTGAATATTTGAATATGGTGTAACGGCTCTGGACATTGCCAGGTTGTAAGGCCATCACAAAACATAACACCGCGATGATAAAACCAGTTGTTTTCATATTTTTCCTTTTCTATTAATATGGTCGGACCTTTACCGCTTTGAGAAATCCCAGCCAGATGTCCATAGCCAGCATTCCTAAACCGAACATCAGCAATGTCGGAGCGAAATTCAGATAAGTCCCTCGGTGGTCGAACACCTTGCACCCCAAAACAAGGAACACATACATTAAAGCAAGTTGCAGGAAACGCACAAAACACCCCTCGAATGCACAACGCTTCTTTATGATCAACACCAAGAGGATGAATATGAATGACAATATCATCGCCATCACCCAACTTGCCTTCTCCGACATCTCTTCGATATAACACGAATCAAGGATTGTCTGAAGCGCCCTCGCGTGGATCAGCAGCCCCGCCATTCCCTCATCTATCGGAGTCAGGTGGAAGTCTGACCGATCGAATATATTGCCGATCATAACAACCTTGCCCTCAATGCTTTGCCGCGCTTCCTCCAAAGGGATATCTCCGTTTGACAAGTCGTCAGCCGAGATGATCTCGAACTCCCAGGACGGATAATTGATTGCCTCCTTGCTCCGTCCTCTTGCCTTCAAAGCTTCGTATTTCTCAGGAGCAGCGACTTTTGCAATCTCCGTCGCAAAACTTCTTATCGTGTCACCACCAACGACATATTCGGGCTCAAAATCCCGGATGACATTGCGGACAGAATTGGCGGAAAGGTTGACAACGCCTTTATGCGTAATGGAAATGTCATCATAGAAATATGATCCGAATATGCTTGCCTGTCCTTCAACTAATTGCAGGGCAACCGGAAGGACTATGTTGGGGTTCTGTGTCAAAGATGAGATCAACTCCGAATCCGTTGCCGCCGGATAGTTGAAGAACACATCAAGACCGATTGCCGCAGGGTTCAGATAGTCAACATAATCGATCGCCTCTGTTATGTCCTCACGGGAACATCCATCAATGCTGACTATGACGATGTCGTCACTCAACGTCCGTTTGGCACGCTTGTCAGCGACCGTGCTGTAAACATCCGTGAGATCGAAATCCATCGTCTTCTCCATAGGGGCAAAAATAGAGATGGAGGTCAGGTCATATCTTACAAAATATGAAAAGCTGAATGCGATGGCCGTAATGACCAACGCATTCAGCGGAATACGAAATCGTCTGAACAAATTGAATATTATTCGTTTAAACTTCTTCAGTCGCATTTTTATAAACGAATTTCAATTTTAATTATTCATAGACAGGGACATTCTTAAAGGAAATCCTGTTTTCCGTAAGTTTCGGACCTCCTGGGCCAGACTCAACGTGCATTAAGTATGTGATCGATTCAGCATCAGATGGGACATTCTTTATCGTAATGGAGCCTTTGCACTCCGGCCCCTCTGGAAACTTTGTTGTGACAGAACTTGATCCACTAGATCCATTATTATTATCCCTAAACACCAAATACCAAGTCGTATATTCATTTCCTTTATTATCGTATATCGTAGTATAACTATTATACCCTATTGAGAAATATCGTATATCACCCAAACCAGTATTCGTCAAGGAATAATTTAAGATTACTGATGAACCTGATCTATTGCAACTGATTATTTTAGCATCAATATGACTATCGCAGGAAACCACCGTGGCAGAAGAATAATCATTCACCGCATTCTTTCTTGCCGTAACCTTGACACGGAAGTCCTTCCTTCCTGCCCTTACGACCAGATTACACGTTGCAACGTCAGCCGTCATCTTATTTCTGTCAACAGTCAGTTTCAGGTACTCAACCTGACTTGTCTTTTCATAATCCGGGATAGTTCCGTCATTCTTCTCCAATGACACCCAAGTGGGGTTCCCTTCCAACTCCGCGTGATAAGCCAAGGCAGCCTTATAAGCTTTCAATGTCACAGCAAGGACATCCTTCCCACGACCGAAATCAAGACCTTCCAATGGTGTAACTTCAGCATAGGAATTGATATTTTCCCGTAAATAGAAATCACACACAAACTCTCTTCCCGGATTAATCGTGACCTGACGATACACACCACCATATCCAGAAGCCTGAACAGTAAGTTTATAGTTACCTGAGACTAATTCGTCAAATTCATAGTATCCTTTTGAATTTGTCTTGCAAGTAATATTAGCCGGAGACAATTCGACTTGCGCATTTGCGATTTCGTTTCCTGACTCAAGATCACTAACATATCCCCAGATTTGTCCAGTCTGTTCAGTCTCACCTTCAGTGGTGGTCGCTTCAAGGCAGCCTGCCAACGAGGCCGCACATAATAAATAGAAAAATACTTTTTTCATTATTAAAACAATTATTGAATCTTGATTACTTTGACATTTGCCTTTTTATATTTAGAAGCCAAGTCCCCTATAGGCGCTCCAATATATGTCGGATCGCAAACAGTATATTTAACTCCGTCTATGGCGATATGATCACCAGACACCTCCTGCTCAAATCGGACCGCAGTGGCAAGGTGAATAGGATAATGCAGCAACACCACATCAAGTCCCAAAAGATCACGAACCAACACGGAATACAGAATGGCCCTGTCCTCACAATCACTGTAACGATAGAAGAATGTCTCGTCCGCAAAAAACGCTCTCTCCTTACCAAACTGGTCAACGTCAGTCTTATACTCGAATGCAGTCTGAACAAAATCCAAAAGCATATTCGCCGCTGTCCGTTGATCCTTTCCAGCCAAGCGGTTATGCAATTCCGGATAGAGCTGCTTTTTAACTTCCGAGCTCAATGATGCCTCTGAATATATGTTCCACTCATTGCTGAGCGGATAGTCATCATAAAAGCGAATAAGATTCTCATTGACGGAAAGGCGGAATGACAACTCCGGATATTTCTTGGACGCATAGCCTCTTGGCTCTGTAGACTTTTGGGGAAGGAACTGTTCTCCAATAAGTCTCAAAGAGAACATCTGTTCCTTCGGTGTGGCAAAGTCTGTCAAGGACAGTTGCTTGTCGGCAAGTGTCTTGTCCATAACGTAATACTTGCGGCCTTGAACATTTAAATAAGTATGGTCATACATTAAATTCTTGAAAGGCAGCAGAAGGGCAAGCGATTCCTCCGTCCTGGCCATCCGCACCATATAACCGGACTGGGTCAGGATATAGACCTGCATCAGCGTCGCCTCATTGCGCATATTCTCAGGGAAAAATGACTTTGTCATCTTATCAAGAAAACAGATATAGCCCCAATCGCACAGATTCAAGTCATCACGCCAGCACAAGGCCTCATAGACAACCGGAAGATACTTACCGGAAGACAATGTTTTCCAAGCGTCTGAAATGCTTTTCTCATCAATCCCACGCAGCTTGAAAATCAAGTCTTTCCTCAATGGCACGCCACATTCACTACCATAGAAATCAAAAGAGAAAGAAGGTGTCCTCACATATTCGGGAATCTCTATAGGTGCGAACGGTTCCGGCCTAAGCCGGGGCTCCAGATTATCGATAATTCCTTCAAATGGGATCAAGTCATCGGAAGTGCCGGAATCCGGATCTTTCACATCCGGCGTTGGTGGTTCCGGCAAGGTCGGAGCAGGGATTGCCGGATTCACCGTATGTTTCACCCACGGCTTGGCGATATAGTCAGCAAGATCGGCGTTCACCTTGTCGCGATATTCCTTGAACTTATCCTGCTTCCGCTCCTTGTACTCGTTGAAATCTTTCATCATCCGCTTGCGGTACGCGTCAAACGACTGGGCGGAAAGTCCATTCGTAATAAGCAGCAAAGGAACCAATAGAAGTACTCTACTATTCATAAGCCGTTATTGGAATATAGGTACATTTTTGAAGGAAATCCTATTTTCCGTAAGTTTCGGACCTCCTGGGCCAGACTCAACGTGCATTAAGTATGTGATCGATTCAGCATCAGATGGGACATTCTTTATCGTAATGGAGCCTTTGCACTCCGGCCCCTCTGGAAACTTTGTTGTGACAGAACTTGATCCACTAGATCCATTATTATTATCCCTAAACACCAAATACCAAGTCGTATATTCATTTCCTTTATTATCGTATATCGTAGTATAACTATTATACCCTATTGAGAAATATTGTATATCGCCCAACCCCGTATTTGTCAAGGTATAATCGAAAATCACCGATGTAGCCGATCTTTTACAACTTATAATCTTAGCCGTAATCTTACTATCACAGGAAATCACCGTGGCCGAAGAGTAATCCTCAACACGCTCACGGCTAACCTTCAGCGCCACACGCAGCACATTCTCCCCCGCCCTGACAATCAGCGTGCCCGACTCTTCATTGGAAGTCATCTTCGTCCTGTCAAGCGTCATTGTCAGAGTCCCTGTCTTGCCTGAAGTCTCGTAATCCTCCAGCGTCCCGGATGTCTTGTCCAATGAAACCCACGCCGGATTTCCTTCAAGTTCAGCGGTATAGGCGAACGATCCATAATGAGCCTTCAACGTCACAGTCGCCGAACCTTGCTCTTTTCCGAAATCAATCTGTCCGGACGGCGAGACCTCCACGTAAGCTTTCGGTTTTTCGCTGTAGTCGCAAGTAACGATCACCGGGATCACCTTGGAAGCGGCCTGCACGTAAATCGTCGCCGATGTCTTCTGCGTGATGCCGCTGCGGTCGATCGTAACGGTCACCTCGGCCAACTCGCCTTTGCTCAAAGAACCGCTCGACGGATAAACCGAGCTGATCCATTTCACTGATGAATAGTCCTGGATTTTCCACTGGAGAGTCCCGTTATACGTCTCGTTGCACAATGTCATCTTGCGGATGGTCTCCACAGATCCGAAAGAAAGATTCTCAGGAGTGATTGAGAATGAGAAATTTGTGCTGGCCTTGGCGGTTATGTCAACCGGGAATGACTCTCCATCGGCGATGACCCTGATTGTCGCGGCCTCATCCTTCTTGACAAGATTCCTGTTGAGCGTGACCACCACGGCGCTGGATTTCCCGACAGCCGTCTCACCCTTCAAAGGAGAGACTGTCATCCAGTCCGGAGCATCCATAATCTGCCACTTGACCGTTCCCGCATTGCCTACATTCTGTATGGTAAATGAAAGTGATGACTGCTCCGAGCCAAAGTCCAAAGAAGTGGACGACAATTTGATCCGGGCCTCCTTGACCTCTTTCTTAAGCGAGATGTCACACTGCACCGCCATTCCGGGAACAATCGTGACCTGACGGCTGTCAGTCACATAACCGTTGGACGAAACCTGAACCTTGGTCTGTCCGACATCCAGATCCTTGAACTCATAGTGCCCGTCAACGCCGGTCACAGTTGACAGATTCCCGGGCGAAAGCACTACCTGAGCGTTTCTCAACGCATCGCCAGTCTCTGAATCAGAGACAATTCCATAAATGCCGCCAAAAGTTGACACCTCATCCTCCGAGCAACCGGCAAAGAGCAGCCAGACAGACAAACAACTGAATATCGCGAATATATTCAAAGATTTCATTTTAGAATAATTTTAAAAATTGATTGACGCGGCGACAACTGGGGTTCCATAAGGTGAAACACCTGGCATCACTGAATATTTCCGATTATTGATCAAAAGTCGCCTCGCACCGGGAGCCGCGGCAGCATCAATGAGGTTGTAGGCGTACAATGCCGCCACCGCCCCGATGCAGACATTACGCCCGGTCGCATAATGATCACGTTTGGTGGAATAACTCTTTATCAATGAGACATCGTGCGTTCCGGCAATCTTCTTCACATAGTCACTTCTCTGATTGTCAAAGAATATGATTCCTCCGGCCAAGGCGGCGCACCCGCCCAGAATCAATCCTCCCTTCAGGTTAGCACCTTTGTGGAACTGTCCCCAGCCGGGGATAATAGTCGATCGCCACAGGCCACTGACACCATAACGGTTAGTTACTCCAATGGCCGAGAAATCAGCCAGTTGACCTTTTCTTTCAACGGCATAGACGGCACGATAGTCAAGAATATTGACACCGCCCCTTTGCGACGAGACCCAATATTCATCTATCCTTCTGGAATGAATAGGCTCGGACATTCCTTCCGAGCGCAGCTCGAATGTATAACTGTCAGAGCCATCGCCCCGCACTCCAGCGGATGAGGAATATCGTTGCTGAGACTTGTCAACATAGATCTCCGTAACCGAGATATTGTCAGTCCTTTCCACATTTGCGGACAACTGTTTCAATGCGGATGTGCGGGCTCCGTCAAGCGAGGTCGCCATATCGGAGCTGACCTCGACAAAATAGAATGTTGAATATTCAGTACGCGGAACGTTTCCGACCCAGCGTGGTTTTGCCGTGCGCCACCCCTGTGCGTCCGCGAACGAGGCCGACCAAAGCAGCGCAAGGCATAGAATCAGTGTTCTTCGAGCCATATCAGTTCTCCTTCAGTTTACCATAAACGATGTCCTTGAATTCATCGTGCCGACTCTCGATCTTGGCTCTGTCCTCGTCCGAGATACGATCCTTGACTTTCTGCTCGATCTGCTCAATCAAGGCATTCTCATCTCCACCATACTCGATGCAGACGAACACTGTGAACTGATTGTTCTTATTGTAATATCTTGAAGTCTTGATAACGTGAGCGTTACGGACAACCTGCTGCGAGATGGAGGCCGCAAGATCATTCGACTCGCCAGACTGGTCTGTCACTGAACGTCCGCTCTTGTCATCTGCGGCATATTTGCTCAAGGATATTCCCAGATCCTCAGTCGCGGAAATCACTGCCTTCTCTATCTTACGGGCGTACATAGCGTTAGCCTGCAACTCGGCGATGTTCCTGGCCGTCATCTCTTTGAAATGCTGCCCCTCACCATAGGCCCTGACGTATGGAGCCTGCTCGTAAAGTTCAATGCAAGGCTCCGCGGCGACAGCCTTTCCATAAGGGTTCACTCCTGAAACTTTCTTAGACGCTCCACAGGCAGTCATAAGGCACAGAACGGCAGCAGACAATGCCGCCAAAACAAAAAGGTTCTTTTTCATAATGAATAGTGCTTTGTTAATTAAACATCAATAATATCAGTCCCAACAGGTTGGTTTTCAACAATCTATTCACCCAGACTCCTAAGATGTTGCAAAGTGGTCAAAAAGAAAGTGTGGAGCCTTTTCGTTTATCTCAAAAGAGGTTCTGACAAAACCTAAAAGCAAATAAACTGAAACAATCCCCACACCTGTATCGTTGAGTGTGAGGAACACGCAAACGAATACAGATGAACGGTGCTGTCGTTTATCCTTGCTTTTGATTGAAACTGTCAGATTTCTTTTGAAGGATAGTGCGAAAACACTTTCATCAATATGTCCGTTTCAGGCACAATGTCCTAAAACGTTGCTAAGGTAAGAATATTTTCGGAAATAACAGCACCTTTGGGGATTGTTTCGTATAAAATACTGGAAATCCGCCTACTTTCAAAAAATATATGCCCCTCGCATCCCCCCAGCGTGATCAGCAACAGCATAATAATGAGCACATTCCATATTGCTGCCCTTCCAATCCGCCCGGCAGGAATACAGAGACCATTGATTATCAGCGAAATAACATTTCAGTCACAATAATCAATTCTTTCAAAAGTCTCTTTTTTTAACCGATAATCCGCGCAAGGCAACCAAAACAGCCCCTCTTCCGCAGAAAATAGTTCGATAATTTGCGCAAGAGGGGCAAAAATGGTGTTGTTGCGCAGAAAATCCAGTTGATTTGCTTGCCTTCTATGTCACGAGCGTACACGATGCCACAAAGGCGGAGCAACTCACAGCGTTCGCCATAGCGCTACAGAAATATTCAGGTTCAGGGAGACTGAATATTCAGAAAAACTGGATCCTGGCATTCTTTGAGCTTTCGCGCTATCTGGAAACGCTGCCGGAAGGGAAGAAAGTGATATTCATTGACGAACTGCCTTGGATGGACACGCCTAAGTCCGGGTTCATCGCAGCGCTGGAAAACTTCTGGAACAGCTGGGCCGCGCTGCGAGATGAAGTACAGTAAGGACAAGTTCGAGATCTCACTCGCCGAGGAGCAGAAACTCTCGGCACGACTCGACACTTTCCGGGCCGAGACACAGACCAAGAAATCTGTCCTTCTGACCTTGATCACCACAAACGGGATCAAACAAAACTCCCACAGCGACATTGTCCAAAGCGAGGTGACACTGGATGATTTGTTCTGGTAACCGCTCATTTCTAATGGGGTTTAACGGTTAATCATCACGAGCGCAATAGCACTGTACTTTGCGCCTGTGGGGGTAAAATAGTACCTCCACGGGCGCAAAAAAGGGAATAAACGATCCTGTGGTTGATGCCTCTGATAGTCCACACATTCACATTAGCCTACGGGCGCAAAAAGGCAATAAAACGCTCTTGTGGGGTGACTAATGAACCTCGACTGAAGCAATAATGGGGAATAACGCTCTTGTTGAGGGATTGGAAGTCAGACATAAGGGAAAGTAATAGCTTATTAAAGCACGAGTTCAAGGTCGATGACATCAAGCCAGCGGTCGAATTTGCGGCCGACCTCTGAGAATCTTGAGACTTGGCGGAAGCCTAAGCGTTGGTGAAACCGTAGGCTGGAGAGGTTGTCGGCGGTGATGCAGGCGATGAGGGCGTGGTAGCCCTGGCGGCGGCATTCGTCAATCAAATGGGTCATCAGAAGCGGGCCGATTCCTTTATGGCAGGCTTCGGGAGCGAGATAGACCGTGGTCTCAAGGGTCTTTGAATATGCCTCGCGCTCCTTCCAGAGGTGGGCGTAGCAATAGCCAAGGACCTCACCATCATATTCATAGACAAAGTAAGGGAAGGCTGATGAGATAGAATCAATACGACCACGCATCACCTCCGTTGTGACAGGTTCTGTCTCGAAGGTGATGGTGGTCTTTAAAACGTATCTATTGTAAATGAAAGCGATGCGCTCTGCATCGCCCAATCTCACCGGTCTGATTAAACCGTTCATCTACAAACTCTTGACCCACTCGTCAACGGTCTTCTGGCTGGCTCCGTTCAGAAGTTTGCCGGTCTTGAAATTGACTTCAGGGTACTGCTTTCCGAGCACCTTGAGGGAATTCTGGATTCCGCTGCCGCCGGAGGTCATAAAGAGGATCACTGTCTTGCCTTTCAGGCCATAGGCTTCGATGAAGGTGTTGATGATCCTCGGAGCACCGTTCCACCAGTTCGGGAATCCAAGATAGACGGTGTCGTAGGCATCCAGGTTCTCCTTGGTCTTCACGAAAGCAGGGCGGGATGCCGGGTCAGCGTTCTCCTTGCAGCAGCGTGAAGTCTCGACGGTCCAGTCGAGATCCTCGGCGGAATATTCAGTCTCCGGGGTGATCTTGTAGAGTTCTCCGCCGGTCGCGGTGGCAATCTTCTTCGCCAGAGACTCGGTTGTTCCGGTGGCGGAGAAATAAGCTACAAGTGTCTTGTTCTCAGTCATATTCTTCTTCTCCTTCTTTTGTCCGCAGGCTGTGATGGTGATAAGTCCCAAGGCCACAACCGCGATGATAAAAACAATTCTTTTCATAATTCTATCTGGTTTTGTTATTTTCCACAAGCGTCGTATTGCTCGTCAGAGACCGGCTCAAGCCATTCATTGCGGGATTCTCCTCCGGTGGCGACGTGGGTGGCGATATGCTGGAACCAACTGTCCTTAGTCGCACCGTGCCAATGCTTTACGCCTTCCGGAATGTCAACGACATCCCCTGCCTTCAACTTGATGGCAGGCTTTTCCCATTCCTGGTACCAGCCTTCGCCGCCGACGCAGATCAGGATCTGTCTTGCTCCGTGATGAATATGCCAGTTGTTGCGGCAGCCCGGTTCAAAGGTAACATTGGACATAGGCAGAACCGTGGACTCGCCTTCTGACAGATTCACAGGCTTCAACGGAGCCAGAAAACTGTTCCCGATAAAATATTGAGCATAGGCGCTGTTCGGCTGTCCCTTAGGAAAATCCATATCGGTGAACGGCTGCATTTCCGTGAACTCCTCACCGAAGACCTTCGCGATGGCCTGAGCGGCTCTATAAGCCTCTTTCGCTCCGACTTTTTCCGCAAGTACGGCAGGAATGGCGTGGATCTCGTCATCTTTCAGACCCATATTCCTTGAGCCAGCGACGTGAGAGCCAAGCTGCGGAGCCAATCCTTCGATCGAAGCCAGCGCGCTGATTGTCGCCAACTCCCTTTCCGCCCAAGTCAGAACATCTCTTGCGAATATGTCGCCGAAGAGGTGAGCCTTGAGGTAGTAGTCCTCAGCCGGGCAGAAAGCGTAGTTGAAAGGCTTGCCGCTCAACTGTGTCTGGACTTTTGTCCCGACCTTGAGAGCGTCGAAATCCTCCGGAATCGGCGAAGCCTCCGGACCGATCTCCGTCTGCTTTCCGTCAGCGGTCCTCTGGTCCAAAACCTTCTGGAGAGTCCCCAATCCGTTCAGGGAACGAGGGAATCCGGTATAGGCGTAAAGATGAGAGAGAATCTCCTTCACCTGATTGACAGTAAGACCGTTGTCAAGGCCGTACTCTATGCTTGAGGCCAGTCCGGCAAGATCGCCGCGCGCCTCGTTGGCAGCGATGGCCACAATGCCCTGCTGCCTTTCGCTCAATGTTTCGTTCTGTGCCATAAGATTAACGCTTGTCATTAGAATGCCTGTGATTGTCAAGGCTAAAGTCTTGAGTTTCATATATTCATTAAGATTGTTGACGACGGTATTCACTCGGGGTCATCCCGGAGTGCTTCTTGAAGAACCTCACGAAGTGCTGTGGGTAGAGGAAGCCCAGCGAGGCGGCCACTTCCTTGACCGAGAGTTCCAGCGAGGCAAGCTGACGCTTGGCGTAACTGAACAGACGGACGGCAATATATTCCTGAGCAGTCTTTCCTGTCTCAGCCTTGACCATATCCCCGAAATAGTTCGGAGAAAGGAACACCTTATCAGCGAAGTACTTGACTGTCGGAAGGCCCTCGGTCTCAGTCTTGCCTGAGGCGATATATTCATCGACCAGTTTCTCGAATTTGGCAATCGCACCGAGGTTCAGGTCCTGCCTTGTGACAAACTGTCTTTCGTAGAAGCGGAGGCAGTAGTCCAAGATCAGCTCTATATTCGTGGTGATCAAGCTTTTGGTGTGGCGGTCAATCGGATTCTGGAGTTCCTTGCTGACTATCGCCATACAGTCCGTGATGATCTTACGCTCGTCTTCGGAGAGATGCAGAGCCTCATTGGAAGCGTAAGAGAAGAAAGTGTAGTCCTTCATCTTGCGCTCCAGTGAGGTTCCGTGCAGGAAATCCGGATGGAACAGAATGCCCTTCGCCTTTTTTGGAACACCTGCCACGGACTCGAAGCCGACCACCTGATCCGGAGCGATGCTCACAATCGTCTGACCGTCAAAGTCGTACTTTGTCTTACCGTAGTTGATGACGCAGCCCTTGGTCTCCTTTAAGAACAAGGAATAGAATCCCATTGTGTGCCGTCCGGGAACGAATTTGCTGTTGTTCTCGTTGAACTCCACGTAGGCCACCAACGGATGCATCGTCTTGAAGCCGTACATATTGTTGTACTGCTCAATGGTCTCTATCTTGTAAATTTCCTCCATATTCATTCAATTTCCGACCGCAATTTATGCAAACTCGGACAATTTCCACCACCTCCCGCCAAGGAAGTGTAATCTTGGTACTTATTTCCGTAAGAATGGTAGTTCGCCCCGAACAACGATCAGAGATTGAAGAAATATGTGGCGTTTGAAGTGGTAACGGAATATGCGTACTGGGAGACCGGGAAGCCAAAATAGCTTGACTGTGAGTTCCTCATCGCGGCATAGTAAGGCACACCTACGTGAATATAATAATTGCCGTTTCTGGTGTGGAGGCTTACCGAACGGCGACTTGCCGATGAAGTTCCGTAACCGGTCGTGACCACATAGGCGTTCACGCTGCCGGCCAAAGTGTAGCCGTTCACTGATGTGGATGTGCTTGACACTACCGTAGTGCTTGTGTATATCGTCCCGGGAATGGCCATATTATCACTTACCGCCATCTGAGGTGTCAAGGTCGCGTAATAGCACGAGCCCGCGGCCGTACCGACAAGATCCATCAGACTGCTGAAGAATGACTTCCTTTCTGATTTCTGTTCCGGCACCGATGTCATCGTAGTTTCCATCAAACCACCGTAGCTATTGTCTGAATCAGGACGAACTCTATTACCGTCAGCGTCCAGATACATCTCGAACGAGGATCCGTTCACGGAAGTATAGAACGCCCCATTCTGCTTAATGATGAAGTCGTAGTCCGTAGGGATCAATTCAATGCCGTCAACAGACCAGGCTCCGTTCTTTCCATTCCTGTCAACGCTGAACCAATTGTCACCCATCAGACAGACATTATCATAACGCACCGGAACCAACAAACGGCCGTCAAGGGCACAGATTCC
>OIZT01001100.1_pt1 | contig 13326 bp, 9 predicted proteins | sample 1588611 | NCBI WGS metagenome assembly OIZT01 (sample SAMN03283278) | human gut metagenome | biome: human-associated habitat; material: feces | host: Homo sapiens | place: Peru | collected 2012
GGATTTAATAAGATAACAAAATAAAAATTATAAGATTTATTTCTTATAATTTTTTATTGAGTTGTTAAATTTTGTCATTTCAGTTTCATATTTGTTATTTCTTGGTGAATAGTATTTTCTACCAATTAAATTGTCTGGCATATATTGTTGGTCTACCCAATAATTAGGGTAATTGTGTGGGTATTTGTAATTAGGTGAAGTTGTTTTTATGTGTTCTGGTATTCTTCCGACATTTCCAGCATTTATATCATTTATAGCAGACATTATTGCTGAATCTGCTGAATTGCTTTTTGGACTTAGTGCCATATCTATTATTGCAACGCTTAATGGTTTTACTAATTCTGGATAACCAATTCTTTCACTTGCTTCTATAGCTGCAACTACTTTTGGTCCAATACTTGGATTTGCAAGGCCTATGTCTTCATATGCAGTTACTAGCATTCTTCTATAAATTGAATCATAATCTCCACTAACTATAAGTCTTCCTAAATAGTGAAGGGCTGCATCTACGTCACTTCCTCTAATGCTTTTTTGAAATGCTGATAGCATATCATAGTGACCATCTTCATTTTTATCTGTAAAGAATGATGGTGTGTTATTTGTTTTCTTTATATTTTCTATTGTGACTTCTTTATTGTAACCATAATAAGTAAATTCTACTAGATTATAAGCATATCTTATATCACCATCTGATAGAGTAGCTATATACTTTATAGTTTTATTGTCCATTATTATATCTGGCAATACTTCTTTTACTCGTTTTAAACCTTTTTCTACATCTTTCTCTGTAAGTGAATGTAATTCTAATAATTGACATCTACTTCTTATAGCTGGATTAATTGAATGATATGGATTAGAATTTGTAAGACCTATTAAAGTTATTAAACCACTTTCAATGTAAGAGAGTAGTATATCCTGTTTATCTTTATTCATTCTGTGAATTTCATCCACTATTAATATAATACCTTTATAAAGCTTTGCTTCTTCAATAACAACTTCAAAATCTTTTTTTGAATTAATAGTAGCGTTAAGAACTCTATATCTTTGATTAAATTCGTTCATCAAAGCAAGTGCTATAGTTGTTTTACCAATACCACTTTTGCCATATAAAATTATATTAAATAACTTTTTTTCTTTTACTAAATTAGTTAATATTTTATTTTTACCAATTAAGTGTTCTTGACCTAAAACATCTTTAAGATGAGTAGGCCTTAATTTATTCGTAAGTAGTTCCATATAAATCACCTTTCATTATTTTATCAATAATAAATATAAAATTAAAGTATAAGTTTTTAAATATTATGTAAACTTATGTAAAAATGACTATAAATATCAAAAAAAATATAATATAATTGTCATGTATGATAGATATAGAGAATAAAGAATTTGTTAATGACTTTAATAATTATTTATTAATTGATAAAAATTATTCTAGTAATACAGTTGAATCTTATATGAGAGATATAAGATACTTTTTAGAATATACTAATAAAGATATAATAGATATTACTAAAAAAGATATTGATAATTATATATTGCATTTACTTCCAAATAAGAATGATAGTTCTATTAATAGAAGTATTGCTAGTATAAAAAGTTTTTTTAAATTTTTATCACTTTATAAAGGATTTGTTAATGTTAGCGAAGATGTTGAAAGCTTAAAAAGAAAGAAGAAACTTCCTAATTATTTATCTATCGAAGAGGTTGATAAATTATTAGATATAGAGATTAAAGATGCTTTTGATTATAGAAATAAAACTATGTTAGAAGTTTTATATGCGACTGGTCTTAGAGCTAGTGAACTTGTTAATTTAGATATAATAAATGTTGATTTAAAAAATATGGTTATTAATGTATATGGTAAAGGTAGTAAAGAAAGGATTGTTCCATTATCAAAGATAGCTGTTAATTATTTAGATATGTATATTAGTAAATATAGACAACTGTTGTTTGTTAAAAATCAAAAGCCTACTGATTCGTTATTTTTAAATAATCATGGTCAGAGAATGACTAGACAAGGTTTATATAAAATAATTGGCCAGGTTGCTTTAAAACAAAATATTGATAAAGAAATAACTCCTCATGTTTTAAGACATAGTTTTGCTACTCATATGATAGAATGTGGAGCAGATATTAGAAGTGTACAAGAGTTACTTGGGCATGAAAATGTTGTTACTACTGAGATATATACTCATTTAGCCAATAATTTTATAAAAGATAATTATAATGAATATTTTAATAGGAGTAAGAAAGAAGGTAATGTTAATGTTTAAAAGAATATTTTTAGTTGTTATGGATAGTGTTGGTATTGGTGAAGCAGATGATGCTAGTAAGTATGGTGACACTGGAGCTAATACTTTACTTCATACTATAGGTGACTCATATAATTTAGATGTTTTAGAAAAAATGGGTCTTACTGAATTAATTGGTAAACATGTAGAAGGTACTAGGGGTATTTATATGAAAGCTAAACCTATTAATTTAGCTAAAGATACTTTAAATGGACATTATGAAATGATGGGGACAGTTAGCAAGACTCCTTATAAGACTTATCCTGATGGATTCCCTCTTGAATTAATTTCTAAAATTCAAAAAGTTACTGGTAGAGATGTTATTGGTAATTGTGTTGCGAGTGGCACTGAAATTATTAAAGATTTAGGTGAAATGCAAATGAAGACTGGAGCACTTATTGTGTATACTTCAGCAGATTCTGTATTACAAATAGCTGCTCATGAAGATATTATTCCTGTAGAAGAATTATATGATATTTGTGAAAAGGTTAGAGAATTAACTAAAGGGGACGAATATAAAATTGCTAGAATTATAGCTAGACCTTATATTGGAAAACCTGGTAACTTTACAAGAACTCCAAAAAGACATGATTATGCTTTAGATCCACCACTAAATGTTATAGATTTACTTGAAAAGAATGGTATTCATACTACTGCTATTGGAAAGATTTCTGATATATTTAATGGTAAAGATATTACTACTGCTATTAAAACAAAAGATAATATTGATGGTATGATGAAACTTATTGATTTTGCTAAAGCTGATTTTGAAGGATTTGTATTTGGAAACTTAAATGATTTTGATATGTTATATGGTCATAGAAGAGATAGAGAAGGATATAAAAAAGCTTTAGAAGAATTTAATTATTATTTACCTATATTACTTAAAAATCTTAAGAAAAGTGATTTATTAATTATTACAGCTGATCATGGTAATGATCCTACATTTAAAGGAACTGATCATACTCGTGAAAATGTTCCAGTACTTATGTATTCTCATTTATTTAAGAAAGGTGTTAGATTACCTGATAGAGATACATTTGCTGATATTGGAGCTACAATACTTGATAACTGGAATATTAAAAATGAACTCGGTATTGGAAAATCAATATTTAAAGATTTAGAAAAGAATAATGAATAAAGTGTGTTTTATACATACTTTTTTGTTTGTTGAATAATACTTATTTATTTGTTATACTTTATAATAGCAGGTGTAGTAAAAATGAATGGACGTAAAAAAATAAATAAAATAGAACTTTGTTTTGATATGGTAAGTATTATATTTTTAGTAAGTTGCTTAAGCTTTTTTGGATATAGAATGTTTTATTATAAAAATAAATTAGCTCCTAAAGATAGTAATAATAAAGAAGTAACTTTACTTACAAATGAAATTAAAAAAAATACTGTTAATGACGGAGATGGACTATATAATATAGAAAATATATTTATTTTTAAAGGGAAAGATGTAAATAATTATATAGAATATTCTAATATGTTATTTAGAATTATTAAAATAAATAAAGATAATACTATTGAAATGATAATGGATGATACTTTGAATTATTTATCTTATGATAAAGAAAATACTAATTATAAATCTTCTAATTTAAATAAATATTTAAATGATGTTTTTTATAATAATATTAAAAGTAATTTATTAATTAAAAGTCCTTATTGTAGTGATGATATTAGTGATATAAATAATATTAGTTGTAATGATATAGAAATTGATTATATAAAACTATTATCACTAAATGATTACTTAAATAGTAAAAATAATAATGGAAGTTATTTAGATAGTGAAGATGTTATATGGCTTAGTAATACTAATCAAAATAATGTTTGGGTTTTAAATAATGGGAATTTATCTTTAGTTAAACCTGAATTATTGTATCAAGTTAAACCTGTTATTACTTTAAATAATCTAACTCGTTATATACGTGGAAATGGTAGTAAAGATGATCCATACAAAATAGAAAATAAAGACTTATATTTTGCTAGTTATGTTAAATTAGATAATGATTTATATAGAGTAAGTGAAGCAAATAATGAAATATTAAAATTACAATTAAATGATATATATAAGAATGGAAATATTAAATATAGTTTTTCTAATAAAAATAATATATTTAATATTAATGAAGGATTAGGACAATATTTAAATAATACTATTTATAATGAATTAAAATATAAAGATTTATTAGTTGATTGTGATACTTATACTGGAGAATATAATTTTGATTATACAAACGTTACTAAAGAAATAGTTAAGAGTAAAATTGGAGTTAATAGTATAATTGAGCCTATATTTGATAAAGAAAATAAGAATAATTATTATTTATCTACTCCTTATGATAAAGATCAAATATATATTTATAATAATAGTGTTTATAATGTTAAACCTAATATAATAAGAAATATTAATTTTAATGTTTGTATAAATAAAAATAAAATTAGTGATGGAGATGGTTCATTAAATAATCCATATATTTTAGATAGTGGGGTGTCAAAGTGAGAAAGTTTACTATAATAATAGTTATATTAGATGTTATTGCTTTAGTTGGATTCTTCTTATTTTATGGGCCTGTTAGTGATATTAGAACTTGGTGGATTAATACTTCTATGAATACTATGTCTCATAAATATTTTGCATATATATTTTATAATGATAAAATGATAGAAAAAACTATGAATGAAAACTATTATGTACCTCTTACTGATCAAGTTGATTTAGATAGTATTATTATTGATACTGAACCTAAATATACTTATGAAAATGAATATGACAAAGAGATATTAATAAGAGAAGAAGGAAATAATGATTATAAGCTTATAGAGACTAAAGTTGGTAATTATGATGCATTTTTAGTTGCTATATATGATCCTTCTAAAATACATGTTGTTACTAAAACTAAACTTGGGGCTGGGGCTTATGGTGAAAATATGGTTTCTATGTGTAAGAGAACTAAATCTAAAGTATGTATAAATGCTGGTAGATTTAAGCAAGATTCTTATGGATTATCTTCTGATTATCCAGTTGGATATATTATTAAAGATAGTGAAATAATATGGGCTACTGATTCTAATAGAAAAGGTGAATTAATTGGATTTAATAAAGATAATAAATTAGTTTTAACTAGAGCTACAGGAGTAGAAGCATTAGAAATGGGTATTAGAGATGCTGTTGAATTTGGACCATTTTTGATTATTAATGGAGAAGCTATGAAAACGGTTGGTAATGGAAGAAGTGGTAATGCTCCTAGAGTAGCAATTGGGCAAAGAAAAGATGGGATAGTTTTATTTTTAGTTACTAATACTAAATTTGTATATAGTGGACCTAATTATACTGAAATGATAGATGTTTTATTAAAATATGGTGCTTATAATGCAGCTAATTTAGATGGAGGATCAAGTGCTACATTAGTAATTGAAAATAAACTTATAAATACACCTAGAGATAATAAAAAAGGAATTATTAATCCTAGAGGTACAGTATCAGGTTTTGCATTAAAATAGTAATTAAGTCTCTTTTGAGACTTTTTATTATGATGTATGATATAATTGATTTATTAGTGGAGAAAAGTATGAAATTAAATGATGAATATGATGTAATTATAAATGATATAGATAATAATATGAATGGAATAACTAGAATAGATAATTTAGTTGTATTTGTTCCATGTGCTTTAAAAGATGAAGAAGTTACTATAAGAATTATAGATATTAAAAAGAGATATGCAGTTGGAAGAATAATAAGATTTATTAAAAAAAGTAAATTTAGAAATAATAAAGTTTGTGATAAATATTTTGAATGTGGTGGATGTTCTTTTTTACATGCTTCATTTGATATAGAACTAGAAAATAAGAAAAAAGAGTTGTGTGAGTTATTTAATATTGATGATATTAATATATTAACTAATAATGAATTTAATTATAGAAATAAAGCTACTTTTCATGTTATGAATGGTAAGATTGGTTATTATAGTGAGAATAGTCATGATTTAATTTGTTTTGATGAGTGTTTGTTAGTTGATGAAAGAATTAATAAAATATATAATTATTTAAAAGAATGTGATTTATATAATATTGAATCTGTTGTAGTTAGAGTTTCTAATAATGAGATTATGGTTGTATTTAAAGGAAATAGAGAGACTTTTAATGATAAAGGATTATTTGATCAAGTTAATTCTGTTTATTTAAATAATGAGCTTATTTATGGCAATCCTTATATAATTATGGATGTTAATGGTTTTAAATATAGTATATATCCTGATGCTTTTTTTCAAGTTAATACTGAAAATATGAAAATAATGTATGACAAAGTAAGAGAGTATGCGTTAAGTGGTAATAATTTATTAGATTTATATTGTGGTACTGGAACTATTGGAATATATTTAAGTAAGAATTTTAATAGTGTTACTGGTGTAGAGATTAATTCTAGTTCTATAAAGAATGCTAATATTAATAAAAAACTAAATAATTTAAATAATATTAATTTTATATGTGGTGATGCTAAAATAGTTTCTAAATGTAATTATGATGTTATTGTAGTAGATCCTCCTAGATGTGGACTTTCTAAAGATGTAATTAAGTATTTAAATAATTCTAAAGCTAAAAGAATAGTTTATGTATCATGTAATCCTAAAACATTAAAAAGAGATATAGAATTATTAATTAATTATAATCTTACTAAAATAGAAGGAATAAATATGTTTAATAAAACTAAACATGTAGAAACAGTTTGTGTTTTAGAAAGAAAGTAAAACTTAGATCAGAAGTGTTATTATTGATGGGAAAATTAAAAAATGATGATATAATTAAAGAAAGAATATAATTTATATTTTGAAACTAGTGAAGGTATTAAAGAATTTTCTGTTAAATATTCTATATATAAAAAGTATTCAAAAGGAATGGAAGGAAATCTTACTTATAAAAGACATAGATTTGTAGATTTTGGGTGAAGGAAATGAATAAGTTATATAAAAAACATGAATTGTGGTTTGTTATTGGATTAATTTTGATTTATGTGATTAGTAATTCTTTATGTATTCAATATTTTGGTAATTATAGTTATAAAACAGCAATTGTTAATTTGATTTTAGTATCTATTTTGACAGCATTTATTTGTAAGAATAAGTATCTTAAGTATTTTGGGTTGGTTAAGCCTAAAAATACTCGTAAATGCCTTTATTTTATTCCATTAGTAATTGTTGCGTGTGTTAATTTATATAATGGAATAAATATTAATAATAGTGGAATTGAAATATTATTTTATGTTATTAGTATGATATGTGTAGGTTTTATTGAAGAAGTTATTTTTAGGGGATTTTTATTTAAAATGATTGAGAAAACTGATATTGAGAGAGCTATTATTGTGACATCTGTTACTTTTGGTGCTGGTCATATAGTTAATCTATTAAATGGTGCACCTATGATATCTACTTTATTTCAAATATTTTATGCTTTTATACTAGGATATTTATTTGTTATGATATTTATTAAGTCTGGTAGTATTATTCCAACTATTATTGCTCATTCTTTTATTAATGCTACTGCTATATTCAATATTAATAATACTTTTTCTTTTTATATAGTTCCTGCAATAATTATTATAATTGCTATGATATATAGTGAGTATTTGAGAAGAAAGTGTTAATTTTTATAAGAACTGTTAAAAGTTCTTTTTTAATTCTTTAAAATAAGATATAATATGTTTGGTTAAAAAGAGGGATTAATATGATTTATTTAGATTATGCTGCTTCTACTCCTGTAGAAAGTGAAGTATTAGATGTGTTTTGTGATGTTAGTAAGAAATATTATGGTAATCCTAATGTTAATCATGATATGGGTAATAAAGCACGTGAACTTATTTCTAAAAGTGTTTCTAATATAGCTTCAAATTTAGGAGTAAAACCGGAAGAGATTATATTTACTAGTGGTGCTAGTGAAAGTAATAATTTAGTTATTAAGGGTATTTGTGAAAGATATAAAAATAAAGGAAAGCATGTTCTTATAAGTAGTTTAGAGCATAATTCAATACTTAGTTCTGCGATGGTTATGCAAGAAATGGGATTTGAAGTAGAGTTAATACCAATAAATTCTAATGGTCTTATTGATATTGAAGCTTTAAAATCTATGATTAGAGATGATACTATTTTAGTTAGTGTGTGTGCTGTTGATAGTGAAATAGGGCTTAAGCAACCTATTTTAGAAATTGGTGAATTATTAAAAAAATATCCAAATTGTTATTTTCATAGTGATGCTAGTCAAAGTGTTGGGAAGGTTGATATTGATTTTTCTAATGTAGATTTAATTACTGTTACACCACATAAGTTTTATGGTTTACAAGGAATAAGTATTCTTATAAAAAAAGAACATGTTAGTTTAAAGCCACAAATAAATGGAGGAAAATCTACTACTATATATAGAAGTGGAACACCTGAGACTGCTAGTATTGTTGCGTGTGATAAAGCATTAGAAATCGCATTATCTAAAATGAATGAGAGATATGAATATATATCTAAACTTAATAAAGTTATTAAAGATGATTTAAAGCTTAAAAAGAATGTGTTTATTAATAATCGTGATAATTCTATTCCTCATGTTATTAATTTTAGTGTGAAAGGAATTAAAGCAACTGAATTACAAAAAAGATTTAATGACAAGAATATATATGTATCTACTAAAACATCATGTTGTCCAGCTGAAACGCCTTCTAAAATGATATATGCTTTAACTCAGGATAAAGCTTTATCTATGTCTTCTATTAGAGTTAGTTTATCTCATTTGACTACTATGGATGAAATTCTTGAATTTTTAAGGGTGTTTGATAATATTTATAAGGAGCAAGAGTAAAAATGGAAAAGTATAAAGATATTGAGAGAACTATAATTAAAAAATATAGAAAAGAAATATGGAGTAAGTTTGTTAAAGCTGTTCAAGATTATGAGTTAATTAATGAAAATGATAATATTATGGTATGTATAAGTGGTGGTAAAGATTCATTTTTACTTGCTAAATGTGTTCAAGAATTAGAAAGACATGGAAAAGTAAAATTTAAAGCAAGATATGTTGTTATGGATCCTGGTTATAATCAATATAATAGAGATTTTATTATAGATAATGCTAAAACTTTAAATGTACCAATTGAAATATTTGAAAGTGATATATTTGATGTTGTAGCTAATATTGATTCTAAGAGTCCATGTTATATGTGCGCTAGGATGAGAAGAGGATATTTATATAATAAAGCTCAAGAACTAGGATGCAATAAGATAGCTTTAGGACATCATTTTAATGATGTAATAGAAACAACATTATTATCAATGTTTTATGGCTCAGAGGTAAAGACAATGATGCCTAAATTACATAGTGATAATTTTGAAGGTTTGGAATTAATAAGACCATTATATTTAGTAGAAGAAGCTTCAATTATTTCTTGGAAAAATTATAACAAATTAACCTTTATAAATTGTGCTTGTAGATTTACTGAGAATGTTACTTTATCTAATAATAGTAATGGTGCAAGTAAGAGAAAAGAAATCAAAGAATTAATAAAAGAATTAAAGAAAATTAATCCTAGTATTGATCGTAATATATTTACTAGTATGAATAACGTTAATTTAAATTGTATACTTGGTACTAAGAAAGATGGTAAATATAAGAGTTTTCTTGAAGACTATGATAAGAAATAAAAATGGATAACTATTATTATAAACATTTATAATAATTGGTTATCTTTTTTCTTTGCTAAATATTTATATTATAGGATATAAAAAATTAAATAAAATAAAAAAATATGTTTTAAATTATAAAAGTTTATGATATAATCATGATAAGGAGGATAAGAAATGAAAAAAAATAATTTAGTCAAAAAGATGACTACAATAGTATTTACATTTATAGCCTTATTTACTATAGGACTAACTAATGTAAATGCAAAAACAATCACAGTAGAGAATGAGGAAGAGCTAATTAATGCATCAAAAGGAATTGATTCTGAGATAAATGAAATTAAATTAACAAAAGATATTACTTTAACAAAGTACCTAAATTTTTATGTTGTTAATGACATTACTCTTGAATTAAATGGGCAAACATTAGATACAGGTTCCGAAGGTCTTTCATTTAATTATGGAATGTCTGATTATGATGAAGCAATTAACGATTACTATTATAACTTTAATAGTAAGTTAACTATTAAGGATAGTAGTAGTAGTAAAACTGGTAAGATTCTTACAAAAAAAAGCATTAATTTTACTACTTATGATGTTATTCATGATGAGGAAATAAAAAAATTTGGACTAACTATTGATGGTGGGTATTATGAAATGATTAGTTCAACTAATAGTTACTTTTCTTTCTTTTCTAATAAATACTATACAAATGGTAGAAATATTACTGTTGATGTAAAAGTAAAAGACGCTGTATTTAAAGTCGGTGATCAGAAGTCTCTTTTTCACACTAGTGATGATTCAGATTCAGATATTAAATTCAATTTTAATTTTGAGTCATTGAAAGTGATGGGACTTGCAAGCAAATTAGGAAGTAATAAATTAGGAAAAATGAAATTAGATAATGTAATTGATCCTAATTCTAAAGCATACTTTCAAGAACTACCTTATACAACAGGGGCTCCAGTTTTAACTGAAAAAGATAGAAATACTTTAGTTGAAGATTTTTATTCAACAGGAGGAGAAAATCCTTACATTATTATAAAAAAAGTTAATGGCTTTGAAGTAAATAATGTAGAAATAAATGAAACTTATAAGGAAACACCTAGTCTTAATAGTATATCAATTAAAAATATAAGTGGTTCTGATTTACAAATTCAAAATGTAACAGTAGATAGTTCTAATTTTACTGTTGAAGGACCTAGTACATCACCAACAGTTAGTGCTGGTGCAACAAATACAGATTATAAAATTAAGGCAAAAGAAGGACTTCCTGTTGGAACTTACACAGCAACAATTACTGTAACTGATAGTAATGGTAATTATACGGCAACAGTTACATTAAAAGTTGAACCAAAACAATTAACAGGATTAGGTATTAGTGGTTTAGATAGTACTTGGGTTTATGGCACTGATAAAACTCCAACTGCAACAGGAGTTAGCGAACTAGGAACTGGCGACTATGAAATCACTTATTCTAAGAAAGATACTTCTGGAAACTATGTAAATAAAGGAAATAAACTACCTATATTAGTAGGAGAATATAAAGCTACTTTAAGTATTATAAATCCAAATTATACAGCAAGTGAAGCTAGTGTTCCTTTTGAAATCACACCAATTACTACAGAAGTAAAAGTAAAAAGTCATGATGAAACATTTACATATGATGGAACAGAACACACAAAAAATGCTTATGATGTTTTATGGGCAAATAATGCAAGTGCAGTAGCTGACAATAAATTACCTAATGGTGATAAAGTTACTGCAGTAATTACTGGTAAAGTAAAAGATTTTAAAGATACAGCTGATGGAAATAACACAATTGCAAGTGTTACAATAACAAATGCAGAAGGTGTTGATGTAACTAATTGTTACTCTAATATTGTAAAATCTGCTGGTAAATTAACAGTAAATCCTATTGCAACACCAATAGTTGTAACAGCTGGTTCAGACAATAAAGTATTTGATGGTACTGAATTAACAAAAAATACTTATGCATATACAGATAATGTATTAGTATCTGGTGATATGTTAGAAGCTACAATTACTGGTAGTCAAAAATTTGTAGGAACTTCTAATAATGCTGTAAGCAATGTTAAAGTAATGAGAAATGGTGAAGATATTACTGGTAACTATACATTTGGGACACATGTAAATGGTACCTTAACAGTAAAAAGTGCAGATCAACCTTTAGCAATTGCAGATCAATATGTAAGAGTTAATGGTTCTATATCAAAAGAATATTTAGAACAATCAGTAACTGGAAATGAAGGAAACATTGATTTTACTATTAAATCAGGAACAGCCCTTACTTACGATTCTGTAAACGAAGAATTTGTAGCAGGAGATACTGAAGGTGATGTTGTAATTACTGTTACAGCAGTGAAAGTAAATCTTGGTGGAGATGATACTCCTGAATGGAAAGAAACAACAAAAGATTTTACAGTTCATGTTGTTAATAAAACTGATGTAAATATTTCAGGACTTTCTAATAATGAAACATTTACTTATGATGGAACACCTAAAATGCCAACAGGAACAATTAGTGTTAATGCTGGAACAGTAAATGTTAGTGATTTAAAAGTATTATACGAGGGAACTGGTTCTACATCATATAGTAGTGCTACTGCTCCTACAAATGCTGGTACTTATACAGTAACATATAAAGTTCCTGATACTAATGCAAATTACACTGGAACATTTAGTGTAGCATTTACTATTAAAAAAGCCCAACTTGAAAAAGTAACTTTAGTTGAAAATACTTTTGAATATACTGGTGATGAAATAGTTTCAGATGGTAGTAATTTTGATTCAACTAAGATGAATGTTTCTGGAGATATTAAGGCTACTAATGTTGGAAATTATAGCATTACAGTATCCTTAAAAGATAAAACTAATTATGAGTGGAAAGATAATACAACTACAGATTTAGTTTTAAGTTGGTCAATCACTCAAGCAACACCAGACTATACAGTACCAACTGGACTTACTGGTGTAAAAGGAAAAACATTAAATGATGTAACTCTTCCTGATAGATTTACTTGGAATGATGCAACTGTTGTATTAACAGCTGGAACACATACTTATAAAGCAACGTATACTCCTGTTGATACTACAAACTATAAAACAATAACTGATATTGATATTGAAGTTAATGTTAAAGATACGTTTAATGTAATAACATCAGTTGATGGTGGAAATGGAACAATTACACCAAGTAAAATAGGTGCTGTTGAAGGAACTAAAGTTGAAATAACATTTACACCAAATACTGGATATATGATTGATAAAGTATTAGTAAATACAGTAGAAACTACTGTAACTGGTAATAGAATAGAACTTACTGTAAATGAAGAAAAAGA
>OIZT01001103.1_pt1 | contig 13266 bp, 10 predicted proteins | sample 1588611 | NCBI WGS metagenome assembly OIZT01 (sample SAMN03283278) | human gut metagenome | biome: human-associated habitat; material: feces | host: Homo sapiens | place: Peru | collected 2012
ACGGAGACGGTGATCCGGCGCCCCTGGGCGCAGTTCTCCCGGGTCAGCGGCTCCGAGGCGCTGCGGCAAGGCGCGGACATGGGCGACGTCAAGGCGCGGTTTCTGATGCGCTCCGGGCTTACGGCCATCAGCCGGAAGGACCGGGTGCGGTACAACGGCGCGGACTACGAGATCGAGTACGTCAATGACTACGGCGACAGCGGCGAGTATACGGAGCTGATCGCCAGGCTGCTGACGGCGGGAGGCTGAGTATGAGCATCAACGAGACCATCATCAAGGCGGTGACGCCCATCGTGCCGGTATGCGTTCCGGATGTGTACCGGCCCGACGCCGGGGAGACTCCGGCAGAGGTCTACTGCGTGTTCAACTACACGGAGTCGCCGGATGTGTTCGGTGACGATGAGCCACAGGCCATTCGGTATCTGATCCAGCTGCACCTATATCTGCCGCTGGGGCAGACGCCGCTTTGCCTGAAACGGCAGCTCCGGCGGGCCATGCTGGACGCCGGTCTTGCGGTTGGGGATTATACCAACGCCAGCGATCTGGAGGGCCAGCACTACGTTCTGGAGTGTCAGGCGCTGGATCTGGAGGTAGGCTGATGGGCTTCACAGTCAGAGGGCTTGACGAGTTCTCCCTATCCCTTCAGGAGCTGGCAGAGCTGCCGAACGCGGTGCAGGATGACATGCTGGAGGCCGGAGCCGCAGTTGTGGCCAAAGCCCAGCGAGACAAGGTGATGGCCTACGGAATCTATGACCGGGAGAGCACCCAGCATGTGGCGGATTCCATCAAGCCGGGCAAGGTGAAACTGAAAAAGGGCGAGAGGGTCATTTATGTCAGCCCCACGGGTAAGAGAAAGCGGGGCAACACAGAGACCCGCAACGCGGAGATCTTATTTGTCAACGAGTTCGGCAAGCAGGGCCAAAGCGCCCGGCCTGCCGTGCATGACGCCAACGAAGCCAGTGCGGAAGCCACCACGCGGGCAGAGTTCGAAGTTTATGACAGGTGGCTGAAATCTAAAAATCTGTAAGGAGGAAACCATGGGCAACAAAGCAGTTAAAACACCTCTTGGTATGGTGTCCAGTTACTTCTTCCCCTTTGCCAGCGAGCCGGTGGGCACCCATCCGGTCTACGGCGATAAGGTGGACATGGGCGCAGCGGTCAAGGGCTATCTGAGCCTGACCACGGCCTCCGGCGACATTACCGGCGATGACGCCATGCTGCTGTATTTCGAGCAGTTCGTCTCCGGCCAAGTGGACGTGGAGACCACACTGAGCGATCTGGAGGTCAACGCCAAGATCTACGGCCACAGCTACAAGGCGGGCCGCGAGACTGCCAAGGGCGAGGAAGGTCTTCACGAGGCTCTCGACGAGCTGTGCAAGCAGGCAGCCCAGAGTGTTGACGACGGTTACAACTACATCATCCTGAGCGACCGCGATGTCGACGCCACTCATGCAGCCATCCCATCACTGCTCGCTGTGAGCGCCGTACACCACTATCTCATCGACGCCGGCAAGCGCGTACAGACAGCCCTCATCGTAGAGAGCGGTGAGATTCGCGAGGTGATGCACGCCGCACTGCTCCTGGGCTACGGTGCTTCGGCACTCTGTCCGTACATGACATACGCCATACTGGACGACCTTGTGAAGCGCGGAAAGATTCAGGAGAACTATCCGACAGCCGAAGCCAACTACATCAAGGCAGTGAAGAAGGGTCTGCTGAAGATTATGGCAAAGATGGGTATCTCAACCATCCGCTCATATCGCGGAGCCAAGATATTCGAGAGCATAGGTCTGTCGGAGGCGCTGTTGAATACTTACTTCGGTACAGAAGTGAGCACTATAGGCGGCGTTGGACTCGAAACCATCGCCCGCGATGCAATCAGCATGCACAACAAGGCCTTCAACAACCGCAAGAAGCTCGACTTCCTGCCAAGCATGGGACAGTTCCACTACCGCAAGGACGGTATCAAGCACGCTTGGAACCCAGAGACCATCGCCACCCTGCAGCTCGCAACACGCAAGGGCGATTACGATCTCTTCAAGAAATATACACATCTCGTTGACGATAAGCAGGAGCCTATCTTCATCCGCGACTTCTTCGGTTTCCGCAAGAATCCTATCTCTATAGATAAGGTGGAGCCGGTAGAGGAAATCGTGAAGCACTTCGTTACCGGTGCGATGAGTTTCGGTGCCCTCTCCAAGGAGGCCCACGAGGCAATGGCACTCGCCATGAACGCCCTCGGCGCTCGAAGCAATACCGGTGAAGGTGGTGAGGATAACGAGCGATTCCATTCTACACAGGATGGCATCAGCCTCTCCAGCAAGACCAAGCAGGTGGCTTCCGGTCGATTCGGTGTGACAACAGAATATTTGGTAAATGCAGAGGAAATCCAGATCAAGGTGGCACAGGGTGCTAAACCGGGTGAGGGTGGTCAGTTGCCTGGCTTCAAGGTCAACGAGGTCATCGCCAAGACCCGTCACTCTATCCCTGGCATCAGCCTGATTTCTCCTCCACCTCATCACGATATCTACAGTATCGAGGATTTGGCTCAGCTCATCTTCGACCTCAAGAATGTGAACCCTAAGGCGGCTATCTCTGTAAAACTGGTAGCTGAGAGTGGTGTGGGTACCATCGCTGCCGGTGTGGCTAAGGCGAAGGCAGACCTCATCGTTATCTCCGGTGCTGAGGGTGGTACAGGTGCCAGCCCTGCATCCAGCATGCGTTTCGCAGGTATCTCTCCTGAAATCGGACTTTCTGAGACTCAGCAGACTTTGGTAAAGAACGGTCTTCGTGGTCAGGTTCGTCTGCAGGTGGATGGTCAGTTGAAGAGCGGTCGTGACATCATCCTGATGGCTTTGCTCGGTGCTGAGGAATTCAGTTTCGGTACGGCAGCCCTCATCGTTTTGGGTTGCGTCATGATGCGTAAGTGTAATCTGAATACCTGTCCTATGGGTGTTGCCACACAGGATCCTAAGCTCCGTGCGCACTTCCGTGGCAGCTACAAGTACCTCATCAACTACTTCCGCTTCCTCGCCGAGGAGGTTCGTGAGTATCTGGCTGAGATGGGTTACACCTCATTGAACGATATCATCGGTCATACCGAGCTCATCGTCCGTAAGAAGAATGAGGAGATTGTTCCTACTGAGGGTGCTGATGCCGTAGAGCCAGAGGTGGCTAAGAGCATCGAGGAAAAGGCAGACTTGCTCGACTTCTCCCGCTTGCTGCATCGTGAAACAGGTCATTGCTCACTCTATCATACTACTGAGCAGATTCATGACCTCGACAATGTGCTCGACCAGCAGTTGATTCGTGGTGCACAGCGTGCCATCGAGAATCAGGAAGAAGTGAACCTCGATTTTGCCATCAAGAATACCGACCGTGCTGCCGGTGTGATGCTGAGCGGTATGATTGCCAAGAAATATGGTGAGGCTGGTCTTCCAGACAAGACCGTGAACGTGAAGTTCAAGGGTTCTGCAGGTCAGAGCTTCGGTGCCTTCCTGGTCAAGGGAGTGGATTTCAAGCTCGAGGGTGAGACCAATGACTATTTTGCCAAGGGACTTTCAGGAGGTCGTATTTCCATCCTTCCTCCTATCCGCAGCAACTTCTCTGCCGAGGATAACATCATCGCCGGTAACACTGGTCTGTATGGTGCCACAAGTGGTGAATTGTATATCAATGGTAAGGTAGGCGAGCGCTTCGGTGTTCGTAACTCCGGTGCCATCGCCGTGATTGAGGGTGCTGGCGACCACTGCTGCGAGTACATGACGGGCGGTAGAGTAGTAGTGCTCGGTGAAACCGGCCGTAACTTCGCCGCTGGTATGAGTGGTGGTGTTGCCTATGTATGGGATAAGAACCACAACTTCGATTACTTCTGTAACATGGATATGGTGGAAATCAACCTCGTGGAGGATAGCACCTATCGCAAGGAGTTGCACGAGCTCATCCGTCAGCATTATCTCTATACCGGCAGTAAACTCGCCCGTACCATGCTTGATGACTGGAATCACTACGTAGAGGATTTCATCCAGGTAGTGCCAATCGAATACAAGCGAGTTCTCCAGGAGGAGCAGGTAAAGAAGTTGCAGCAGAAGATTGCGGATATGCAGCGCGATTACTAATTTTTAAATTAGAAAAAAGATGGGAAATCCAAAAGCATTTTTGACTATACCTCGCAAGGAAGCAGGTTATAGACCAATTCACGATAGAATCCTCGATTTCAGCGAGGTAGAACAGACATTGAATAGCAACGACCGCCGTCAGCAGGCTTCCCGTTGCATGGATTGTGGTGTGCCTTTCTGCCACTGGGCTTGTCCGCTGGGCAACAAGGCACCGGAGTGGAACGATGCCCTCTACAAGGGCGACTGGGAGCAGGCTTACCGTCTCCTCAATTCCACCAACGACTTCCCTGAGTTCACAGGACGCATCTGTCCTGCACTCTGCGAGAAGGCGTGTGTATTGAATCTCATGGATCATGAACCAACCACCAACCGTGAGGATGAGTGCGCCATCGTGGAGCACGCCTTCTCTGAGGATTATGTGCATGTTGAGATTCCTGAGCGTAATGGCAAGACGGTGGCTGTCATCGGTGCCGGTCCTGCGGGACTGGTAGCTGCCAACCAGTTGAACCATAAGGGATATAAGGTAACTGTATTTGAGGCACGTGAGAACGCCGGTGGCTTGTTGCGTTATGGTATTCCTAACTTCAAGCTCAACAAGAGCATTATCGACCGCCGTCTCCGTCTTCTCGAAGAGGAGGGCATCGAGTTCAGATACAATCAGCAGATTGATGTTACCAAGTTGCCGGAAGGCTTCGATGCCTACGTGGTATCTACCGGTACACCGACAGCCCGCGACCTGAAGATTCCTGGACGAGAGCTGAAGGGTGTTTATTTCGCCCTCGAACTGCTTTCTCAACAGAACCGTATCCTTGCAGGCATGGAGTTCTCTAAGGATGAACTGGTCAACTGCAAGGGCAAGGATGTCTTGGTCATCGGTGGTGGTGATACGGGTTCCGACTGTATCGGTACCGCTCATCGCCAGGGTTGCAAGAGCGTAACCCAGATTGAAATCATGCCTAAGCCAGTGGAAGGTCCTGAGGATCCTAAGAATCCTTGGCCAAACTGGCCTCGCACCCTGAAGACCACCTCCAGTCATGAGGAAGGTTGTACCCGTCGCTGGAACATCAACTCTCTGGAGTTCCTGGGAAAGAATGGCAAGCTGACAGGTGTGAAGGTTCAGCCTATCGACTGGAAGCCAAACCCAGAAGGTGGTCGCCCACTGATGGTAGAGGCAGGCGAGCCTGAAATCATCAAGGCAGAGGCTGTATTCCTGGCAATGGGCTTCCTGAAACCACAGCAGCCAGAGTTTGCTGAGAATGTCTTCGTGGCAGGTGATGCAGCAAGCGGAGCTTCTCTGGTAGTTCGTGCTATGGCAAGCGGCAGAAAGATTGCTGCCCAGGTTGACAAGTTCTTAAACAAGTAATTTCCGGATATTCACGCAGTAAGCTTCATTGGCAAACGCAAGTACTTGCAATGCCAAACGCAAGTACTTGCAATGACCATCGTAAGTACTTGCATTGAGATGAATCAAATAAATCGGTTATTTATAACTATAAGTAGGGGAGACGGACCTTGTGATGAGGTTTGCCTCCCTTTTTCTCGTCCTCCCTTTCCCCCTTTCGCCCCCGTTCCAGGCGATTCCATCGTCTGTCCCCCGAGTATAAATCGTTCAAAAAGGAGTTTTTTCCGATAAAACTATAGCTTTGTAGCCTTCTTGATTTGGTAGTCTCAAATAAAAAGTGTAATTTTGCACCCAATAATTCGACTAATAATAATTAAACTAAGAAGATCAAGAAATGAAGAAGAAATTATCAACCGTTCTCTTGGCGTTGGCTGCCTTCATGCCAATGACCGCACAGAATCTTGTAAAGGGAGATTATGGCTATCTCTACTGTCACATGAGTGATAAGGGTGAATGGACAGCCTATGCTGTTTCTCGTGATGGCTACAACTATCAGGATATCAACGATGGTAAACCTATCTTCGACCCAGAGGAACATGCCCGTATCGAAGGCGGTACCCGCGATGCTTACATCACCCGTACCCATGACGGCAAAGGCTATATTATGGTTACTACTGATATGTGCGTTCGTAAGAGCCACAAATGGGACAATTATGGCATTGACCTCCTGAAGAGTAAGGACCTGATTCATTGGACCAGCGTTACCTTCGATTATCGCAAGGGTATGCAGAACTTCTGCGATGCTGCCACTGCTCAGTCTCCTTATAAGGACTGGAGTAATATCAACCGTGTCTGGGCACCTCAGATCTTTTGGGATCCTGATTATCGCTGGGAAAATGGTGAGAAGGGTGGATACATGATTTACTATTCTATGCTCAACCGTACAGAGGAAAAGTACGACCGCATGTACTACAGCTATGCTGATAAAACTTTCACCAAGATTACCACTCCAAAGTTGCTCTTCGACTGGGGATATGCTACCATCGATGCTGATATCAACTATCTCAAGAGCGATGGCCTCTTCCACATGCTTATCAAGAAAGAGGGAGGAAAGCCGGGTATTTATACCGCTACAAGCAAGTATTTGAATCATGGTTGGGGTGAGCCTGTAGAGAATGATTATGTCAACTTCGAGGGCCGCAAGAATTGCGAGGGCAGCTCTGCCTTCCAGTTGATGGGTGATGATACCTGGCGAGTGGCTTATATCCAGTATAGCGACAACCCTAAGCACTATCGCATCTGTAAGGCTGATAAGTATCTCCGCAATTTCTCTGACCCTGTGGATATCAAGGGTGTAACAGGTCCTCAGCATGGTAGTTTTATGCGAATTACCAAGAAGGAATATCTGAATCTGCTGAAATGGGATAAGAAATTGAAAGAGCAGAAGTAAAAGAATATTAAGATATTTTTCATATCATCAATAAAAAACGCTAGAGTTTACGATTGTGAAACTCTAGCGTTTTTATGCTTTTATTGATATGATTCTTTATTTTAAAAACTGATTCTGCGGCTTAATCTCAATTCTAATACAGGATAAACCTTGAATCCTTTGAAGAACTTCACGTAGTCGCCTACCTTGCCCGGAATATTGTATACATCCTTTGCCAGGTTGACTCCTGGTTCAATCGTTTCGTTCTTGATAGCTTCCGTATAGTCCTCATTAGGTGAGAAAGTTACCTTGTGGATATCATTGGTTGTGATTCTTGGTGTGCCTCCCCAGAACAAAATACCGGCATCAAAAGAGATGTGGTAGATGTCATTGTCCCTGAAGAGTCGTCCACCGTAACCAAAGCCAAGATAGGGCTTGAAACTGTTTACACGGATGGTAGCTGAAACATTGTTGTTGGCATCTGGCTCCAGGCGGAAGATAGAGCCGTCTGTACGGTTTCCCAAGCGAACACCCATTCTTCCGTAGCTCATAAACTTGTCGTACAATTCCTTACCTGCATAGAGATACTGGTCACCAATGTTCATGTAAGGAATGAAATTCTCGTAGGATGACTTCACACGCTCATAGAGGTTGTTGTACATGCTTACTGCTACTAGCGAGGTACCATCATAGATGGCATTCTCTGCCTTGGCTATCTTGGATGGTCCCCAATAGAAACCTGCCGTAATGTGCCAGTTCCTGTCTTGGAAAGGATGAACGTCCACCAACAGTTTGAAGTTGTTCATGGTGGGTGTTCCTACCATGTCGATATCGTTGTCAACTCTGGTTCCTGTATATTCTTCCAGCATATTCGCCAGGTTGTTGAACTTTGCGGTTTCTTCTTCCTGAGATAACTTTTCATCACCCACTTGTACGCCAAAGTTCATGGTGACATGTGTGTGGGGCATCCAGGAATAACCGGTACGCAGGGTGACCATATCATTCACAGGTACAGCCACGTCGAAACCTATACCTGTTGTACCTGTAGTGATGGAGGCGTCTATGTTCTTGATCCATTTCTCTGCAGTTTGCTCCTTGCCAAGGTTCTCTGCGTTTTGCGCCATTGTCGTGAGAGATGGCAGCAATCCTACTGCCAGAGCTATCAAATATTTCTTCATAAATTATTGATTACATTAAATGAGGGTGCAAAGTTACGCAAAAAGCCCCAAAGTGGCAAGTATTTGGGGCTTTTTTGTTTCTTAAAGGGCTATTTTCTTGCCATTGACGATATATATTCCTTTTGGAAGGTCATCGATGGACTCTGCATTCTTCTTTACCAGTACTCCTGTCAACGAATAAACGGTGTATGTCGTCTTGCCAGGAGTGGTGCTGATGGTAGTGATTCCTGTAGCATATTCTGCTTCAGTCAGCAGATTAAACTCCGTTGGGGCACTGCTTGATACTGGAAGATACCAGCTGTTGGCTGGAATTGCCAATGTGGTGAGATTATCTCCATTGGCATCTTCTTCTTTCAGCATGACGGTAGGGAGTTTGTTGGTAGCTGCTGTTAACGACAACTTGCCTTCTGAATTGATATTCAGGGTGCGCATTTTTGTTGCGTCAAACTTGACAGAGTTAAATTTGCCACTCCATGGGTTGCCTACGCAGAAGTATACTCCTTTCAGCTTGTTGTCTTTAGGAGTTGCAGTCGAGCTGACAACAGGAGTGATTTGATTCTTGCTGATATCGGTAGAGGTGCATTCTATGATTACCGGTGTCTCGGCAGGAACAGTTCCAGTTAACTCTTGATAGGCTGCATTGCCCTTACCTTCATCAAACTTTGTGATGTAATAAGCCTTCATTCCCTGACTTAGGGTGTAGGCGAAACCGGTAAAGAGGGCTGCGTAATGCTTGTTGCCTACAGTTACGGTTGGTTTTACTCCCAGATAGTTGTCACTGTTGTTGATCGGAGTAACAATCCAGTTACTCTGTTTACCATTGGTCTCTACCCAACTTTTGTCTTTAGAACTTTCTTTATCAGCCAACACTGCTTTTTGCCCCTTGAGTTCTTGCCAGGCTGTGTAATATTTACCTCTTGGGGTGATATAGATGTAGTAGTCTATCAATTCTTTGATGCTTGTACCTTGCGCTCCGATGTTGTAGCTTTCACCTCCTTTAGAATCCAGATAGAAGATACTTCCCGGGTCGCAGGAAATCTCATCCCAAAGAGCGTTGGTAAGCAAAGCGCTGCAGTCAGCGCTGGTACTTTGGTAATCGATACCTTTACTATGATTATCACTCAGTGACATCCATCTGGCTGAACTTGCATTTTTTATTCTGTAGAAACCGCTACCCGTAATCTGAGCTTGGGTGCTGAGCATTACAGAACTGGCAAGCAGAAACATGTATATTCTCTTTTTCATTCTTGTTAGCTTTCTTGAAATTTAAAAAATAACCGATCTCCATTGCTTACATGATAAGTATGAAGACCGGTTATAATTATTGCTTATTAATGATTATCTGATGGCTAATTACTTAGCAATACAGATTGTTACACGGTTCATGGCATTCTTTTCGAATGGCTGAACGCGTGAACCCATAGACTTCTTGATCATGCGGTTCTTAGCAACACCCTTAGCTGCAAGTGTGTTGTAAACTGTCTGAGCACGGCGAGCTGCAATCTTATCGTTGATTGCTGCGCTACCTGTTCCCTTGTCTGCATAACCTGTCAAAGTAATCTTTGCGTCTGGGTTCTCCTGCATGTAAGTAACAATCTCAGAAATCTTGTTTCTCTGAGACTTTGCGATGGTAGAGTTGCCGATTGTGAAGAAAATATCACGACGGAAGTCTTCTGCAACCTCTTTAACCTCTTCCTTAACAGGAGCAACAACAGGCTTCTCGATGATGCGCTCGATAATCTTCTCTACTGGCTTTGGAGCAGGAACTACCTTAGTAGTATAGGTCTTGCCGAGAGCAATCTTAGCACCTACCAATGCGTTGAAATACCAGTCTGGGTTACCTGCCTTCTTTGAGTTGAAACGGTCGCTCAATGTGTTGGCTGAAAGTTCAACACCAATCTTTACTTTTTCGCTTACGCGGAAATCTACGTTAGCACCCAAACGTGCAGCGAAATGAGCTTTTGAACCATCCCAGAGATACTCCAATGGAGCATGTACGCCAACTGATGTAGCGTTGCTGACAGTCTTGTTAGCAAGGATAGCCTTCTGAGCGTCTGCAGCCTCGTCGTTACCCCAAGCGATGTTGGCACCGATACCTCCGAATACACCGAAATCTACTACGCGGTTAGGGTCGAAACCACAGAAGAGGTTAGAAAGGTTGAATGTAGCATCAACCATAGGAGCTACATAGTTCCACTTCCACTTGTAGGTAGTGTTCTGAACCTTCTGACCAGCCTTGCTCTGCCATGCGTTGAGAGAAAGACGGGCACCTACAACCTTGTTGAAGTTGTAACCTACACCAAGCTGAGCATTTGGTGACAACAATTTATCGAAAGAAATCTCACCCAAAGTGTACTGACCACCAACCTGTGCCTGTACATACCAGTGTGGATTGAAGACATTTACAGTCTTATCAGCTTCCTGGGCTGATGCACTGATGCAACCCATAGCTACTACACCTGACAGTAATATATTCTTGATTTTCATAATCTTTTCTTATTAATTTAATTGCCTATTATCGAATGTTTTATTACTTAACTGTAACGTAGAAGTTCTTCTCTACTACCTTACCAGAGTAATCGATAGCCTTGTAAACGATGGTATAGTTACCTGCCTTAGAAGCATTGAATACTACCTTCTGGATCTGACCGTTGAAAGCAGACTTTGTTGCCTTACCGTTTACCAGAATCTCAGCACCAGCCTCCTTAACGTACAACTGCTTCTTGTAAGCAGGAGCCAAAAGTTCAGCAGTGTAAGAAGTAGCAACCAATGGAGTTGCACCAACACCTACGAAACTTGTTGCGAAGTGACTACCTGTGCTGACGAAGTTCCATGAACCATTATCAGCCTTGAACATGATGGCTGGCTGCAAGTACTTGTTGACGTTCTTGATAACACCCTCTACCTTCTTGATCAAGTTGTTTACCTTAGCAACATTCTGGTCATACTTACCTGCTAATGTGTTAGCCCAATCGAGAGCTGTCTTCACAGGACCCAATGTTGTTGACAAGTTTTTGTTGAGGTCTGCGATAAGATCCTTCATGGTATCATCCTTCACCTTGATCTGATAGATATATGTTGTCAAAGTAGTACTACCAGTAGAACCGTTTACTTCAATAGAGATGTCCTTGTTTACTTCTTTCTCTTCGCCTTCAATAGAAGCGTTCTTGATGGTGTTGAGCACCTTGCCGTCAGAAATCTGAATGATGTCGAGATCATTGCCATTAGGAACAATCTTTACGCCAGGTACAGCTACTATTGTAGCAACCTCGATTGTCTTACCTGTTGATGGGTCGATAATGTGATTGAAGTCAAGACCACTGATACCTTTCAGCTTCTCTGACAAATTAGTTGGCAACATGAAACGGTCGAGGCTGAGGTTGTCGAGCTTGCTGTTGTTTGCCAAGAAATCGAAACTCAATGGCTTAACAGCAAATGCAGCCAGTTTGATCTCAGATGTAACAACCTTCTCTACTTCATTGCCATTCTGATCCTTCTGCTTCCAAGAAGCCTGGACGCCGTATGCAGTCAACTGGTTGTTGAGGTTGCTATACAAAGCAGAAGCAAGACCTGACAGGTTCAGACTTGTTGACTTAGGATCCTGCAACTTAGCAAGTACATTCTTTGCAGCTTCCTTCAACTGACCCTTGTTCATATCCAAACCGTCGTTCTGAGGATCTGTGCACTCAACAGGGATTGCATAGAAGCCATTAGCTGATGTAGCACGGGTGATACCATACTTCAGCACCTTGTCTGTAACAACTGGTGCGCCCAACTTGAAGCCTGGAGCGTCGTTGCCCTGACTGTCAACCAATCTGAATGTGATATTCGATGGGTCTACGTTTGCTGGGTTGATGTTGATGTAGATGTTACCTGCGTCAGACTTGATAAGCTTGCCGCCTTTTACCTCAAATTCCTCATCACCTGAAGCTGGAATGCCCCAGTATGCAGAAAGGATATTAGCCTGTGAACCCAGGAATGCGGCATTCTCGTAACCTGTAACAGGGCAATCTGTTGCCTGGATTACGATGCCTGAAACGTTGTTATTCAAGATAGCATAGATAGCATCAAGCTGTTCACTCATGGTCTTCAACTGACCATTGATAGTATCTATGGCATCCTTCAAAGTGTTGATGTCGCCCTCACCAGCCAATTTGCCATAGAGCTTTTCGTTGAGTTCATCAAGCTTTTTCTGCAACTCATCAACCTCTTTAGATTTAGTCTTGAGCTCAGCGATATCCTGAATAGCCTGGTTCAACTTTGCAAGTTCAGCAGGAAGCTGACCGTTAATTTTGTTAACTGCTTCCTCCAATGCTGTAGCTCTATCTCCGAGCGCACCAATTGACTCATTAAGTTGTGTGTTGAGTTTTTGGAACTTCTCAGTCCAAGTGCCGTTCAAGTTCTCGATAGCAGCCTTATTTGCAGCAACCTGTGCTTCAAGTGCAGCAATCTTGTCCTTGTTGGTTGCAACATCGCTCTTCAGGTCGTCGATGTTCGCCTGCAACTGCTGGTTTGCCAACTTCAAGGCGTCAAGCTGCTTTGCAACTGCATCTGCAATAGAAATGCTAGCGTTATAAGCATTGTCGCTTTCGTGATCTGTACAAGACACAAAAGTGCTAGCTCCACCCATCAAGAGGGCAGAGAAGAGCAAAATACTAGTTAATTGTCTTTTCATTTTTTATAAAAAATTTAATTAAACTTATGTTGTCTAACTCATTATATATTTTAGAAAGGTCAAGCTCGACGAAGTAGCCAGTGTATGTTGTTGACTTAGGTCTTGCCTTCACTCTCCTTTTTATCATTTTATCATTCTTAGTTTCTATATTATCGTTACCAATTTGTATATATACCGCTGCAAAGGTAAAGCTTTTTTTTTGAAATAGAAAGTTTTCTCCCCATTAATTTTAGCAAAATGCCTTAAATTTTAAATATTTTAAGTATTCTTTCCCCATTTCTCCCCCTTTTTCCCCCATTTTAGCACAAAGATAACGTTTTCAGAAAAAATATCCTTGTCAATACGATTGATTCATATCAATCCGTTTAAGAAAGAAACAATTAACGCTCGCACAATATTCGATTACAATTACATCAAGATTTTGATTTTTCGCAAGTAAGCCCCACACGACGCATATAGGGACTTACCAGCGAAAGTACTATTAATATAATAAGGTACTATTAATATAATAAGGTAAGAGGCTC
>OIZT01001106.1_pt1 | contig 13257 bp, 16 predicted proteins | sample 1588611 | NCBI WGS metagenome assembly OIZT01 (sample SAMN03283278) | human gut metagenome | biome: human-associated habitat; material: feces | host: Homo sapiens | place: Peru | collected 2012
AAAATGTCAAAAAAACAGGTAAATATATTTATTTCTGTCCTTCTTTATCTGAAGAAAATAAAAATGATATAGATACCATTATGGAAGAAGTAAAAGAATGGTTTAAAGACTATGATGTTATATTCTATAAGACAACTAGTAAAGATGAAAAAGAAGGACAAAAAAATAGAGAAGCATTTTATAACGATAAAGACTTAAATGGAAATAGCACAAAGAAGAAACTAAGAATAATGTTTGCCATAAATCAGTACAATGAAGGAGTACATGCCCCAGACATAGATGGAGTAATACTAGGTAGAGCAACATCATCAGATATAGTGTATTTTGAACAAATAGGACGAGCATTATCAGTAAAAGGAAAAACAAAAGAACAATATGATTATTATGAAACATTATCCAGAGAAGAACTAATAAAAATAGCCAAAGAGGAAGACATAGAAGTAAAAGAAAATATAACAAAGGATGAAATAATAGAGAGATTATTATCACCAACCATAATAGACTTAACAAACAATATCGATTTTATTGAAGAATTGCAAGACAATCTAAAAGATAGAGTAAAAGAAGTTCAAAAATCTCTAGGTCATAGTAAAAGACAAATAAAAATAAGAGATGTAAACTTTGATATTGAAATAGAGAATAAAGACTTATTTGAAATCTTAAGATATGTAAGAGACAGACTAAGACCAAATACCTGGGATTTAATGTATAATTTAGCAACAGCATACTATAACAAATATAACAATAAAAACTTTTCTATTCATTCTATCTTTCATAAATTAATAATATCACACTTTCTTATTTATATTTTTATTTATTCTCTTTCGTTTACAAGTTTTCGTAAAGCATCTAATATAACAACCATAGCCCAAGTATCTTGTTTACAATATACTCTTAAATTATCTTGAGCTTTTTTTCTATCTTCAGGAGTCATATCATCATATAAAGAATAGGTTACTAATGCTTCAGTACCATTTTTTACTTCAAGATTTTTATATGTTAAATCACTAAGTACAGGTAAAGTCTTTTTGATTGAATAACTTCCACTTAAATTTTTATGATAAAAGTTTACTAGTTTACTTCTCTCTTCATCAAATCCTAACTCTTCATATATACTTTGATTATTCTTAATGAAATATAATAAGTCAGTAGATTTTTCTACTATTTTAAGTAAATGTTCTCTATATTCAGGGAATATATATGCAAGTTCCTTTAAACGACTTCTTTCAAAAGTAACATTTTGAGCAAACATAGTTCCTTTATTTGGATCTATTCTTTTAACTATTTCTTTAACCATTTCTAGTCTTTCATCATTTAAAGTTTCAGCTAAGAATACATAGTTATCTTTATCTTTATCACATACTCCAGGTTCACGTTCTATATGCAAACTAAATTCAAAACACGATTGAGTATATGGCCTTTCCCCTTTAAATCTAGGCATTGGACATGGGAAACTTTCGAAATCTAAATGATATATAGGATATTCTAAAGTATTAAACATAGCCTTTATTTTTTCTTTATCTAAATATGTTTTATCATTATCATAACAGTCTCTTTCAATTAACATATTAGGTCTATTTTGTAACCATTCTAAAGGTATATCATCTAATTTATAATACCCATTATTTATTAAATCATACTTATTATATTTATCTGGTCCAAGACCTATCCTATCAGTAAAGCCAATATAATTAAAACTAGCATTATACTCCGGTAAATTCTTATAACAAATGCTTCTATATTTACATTCACATTTTTCTTTATATGAACAATGTACTCCAACATTACATGGACTAGGATCAGGATTATAAATATTATTTTCAAGATTTTTCACCATAGACTCTATAATAGGCATATATTCTTTAGTTATCTCATTCATATCAAAGAAACTAACTATATCTTCCCCATTTATAGTTTTATATATTCGTTTTTCTCCAACCATATATCCATCATACACATAATTATGATTAAGTACCGATAAATAATAGTTAACATGTTTATTAATATTATGACTCTTTAAATCATTCTCTATTATATATCTTTGAACAGCTAAATCAAAAACATAACGTCCCACATCACTATATCTATCAAATAACTTTTTATATTTTTCATTAAATTTCTTAATTAGTTTTTCACTACCACCACTAGGTTTGTTAAGTCTATATATCCCATCTTCCAGTATAAACATATCTATTTTTTCTTTAGAGTTCTCTCCATACCTTAAACCTTCTATATAGTTTCTACTAGTAGTAGATTTAACTTCTATAATATTAATTTCTTCATCACTTTCATTATAAATATCTACATAACATAAATATCTTATACCATTATGAACAAAATCAAAAGATTCTTGATTATATGTATTCTCACTATAAACAAATTTACCATTAAATATTCTTTTAGCCTTAAAAGCACTTTCAAGTTCTACTTCTTTATAATATTTCATCATCGCAGATAATTCTTTATCTTCCTTTTTAGTTAAATCAGTCTCACCTTCATCAGTACTTTCAAACATAGATCCTAGAAGTTCTCTATATTCTTCTTTTTCATTCTCTTTCATATATTCTTCTATAGTCATTTTAGAATCTAGCTTTTCTTTTCTAATATTTTCAAGAGCACTATATCTTCTACATCTAGTATAATCTACAAAATTTGTTTTAGTTATTGCCATATTTTCCTCCAAATAAAAAGTGATTACTCACTTTCTTCTATAAAATTTTTACTTTTATGAGGTTCATCAAATAATAAACCTGGATAACCTTGTTGTCTTAAAGCTTCATATGTCATTATTGCTACTGTATTAGATAAGTTAAGAGCTCTAACATTATCAGTCATTGGCATTCTCATGCATCTATCTATATATGGTTTTAATATATGAGGCGGTATTCCAGTACTTTCTTTTCCAAAAAAGAAATAATAGTTCTTATCTGAATCACTATAGTCAAAACTAGTATGTGGTTTATGTCCATATCTAGTTAAGAAGTAATATTCTCCTTTATTCTTTTCAAAAAACTCATCTATATTTTCATATACTGTATATATACATTTATCTATATAATTAACACCAGCTCTTTTAATATACTTTTCTTCAAGGCTAAATCCCAAAGGTTTTATTAAATGTAAGTGGCTATTAGTAGCCACACATGTTCTCATAATATTACCAGTATTTTCAGGTATCTCTGGTTCAAATAAAACTATATTTATCATATATCCCCCTTATTAATTTAATATCTAAAACTTGTTACATTATTAGTTTCTTCAACACTAGAAAGTATTGTATATGTGTCATCACTATTTTGTTCAATAGGTACATAAGCTTCTAAACATGCTCTAAATTGATTATCAGGACCAGATATATCAACTAAAACATTTACTATAGTAGGCACCAAAAATATACATATAGCTGCAATACATTTATTTATCAAAGATTTTTTAGCTTTTGAAAGTAAATCCTCATTTCCAACTTTAATTGAATTCATAAAAGTTATCATACCAGAAACTATAAGCATAATTGGAACAGCAATTTTAATAATTAATATAGCTATATTTACTATTCTCATTACTTCTATTACTTCTTTAACATCACAAATACCCATTACTAACATAAATACATCTCCCTACGACATTATATATAAATCAATTATAACATAAAAGATATAAGTAAATCTATACTTATATCTCCTCTATTTTCATAAAATTAGTTTTTTTATTTATAGTGTCATTTGGAAATCCACCAGTTACAATAATCATATCATTTTCTTTTAATTCCATGAATTCTTTTGATCTATTTTTAGCATCTTCTATTATTCTATCGGTTGAATCATATACTTCTGTTACAACTGGATATACTCCACTATTTAACGCTAAACTATATGCCACTTTTTCACTTGGTACTGTTGCAAGTATTAAATTTCTAGGTCTTAAGTTACTAATTAATCTAGCACTGTTTCCACTCATAGTAGCAGCTACTATTAATTTAGTATCTAATAAATTAGCAGCATCAAACACACTATTTGCTATAGCTCCAGCTATATCTTTTTTAATATATTTAGCAGAATATTTATAATCAAAATGTTTTTCAGCCTCACTACATATATTAGACATGTAAGTAACTGTTTCAACTGGATATTTACCAGTAGTAGTTTCACCACTTAACATAACAGCATCTGTACCATTTATAACAGCATTAAATATATCGGATACTTCTGCTCTAGTAGGTCTAGCATTATGTTTCATACTTTCAAGCATTTCAGTTGCAACAATACAAAATTTATTTTGACGTCTACATTCATCAATAATCTCTTTTTGTAAATAAGGTATTGCTTCCATAGGTGCCTCTGCTCCTAAGTCACCACGTGCAACCATAATACCATCAGATACGCTAACTATTTCACTTAAATTATCTATACCAGTCGTACTTTCAATCTTACTTATTATTTTAATATTACTATGTTCTTCATCTAGTATTTTTTTAGCTTCTAACACATCTTCTTTAGTTGATACAAATGATAAAGCTAAAAAGTCTCCCTCATGATTACAAGCATATCTAATATCTTCATCATCTTCCTTAGATATAAATGGTATATCTAAGTGTACTCCAGGAACACTAAGACTCTTTTTATTTCCAAGTACACCACCATTAATTATTTTACAAGTAACACCATCTTCCTCTTTAGATATTACCTCTATTTTCATAAGACCATTTTCAAGTAATACTGTGTCCCCTACTTTTAATGAATCAATTGCTTTAGGATGATTAACTGAAAATCTCTCTTCATTACCTAAAACATCTTCTTTAACCATTCTAATAGTTTTGCCTTCAACTAATTCTATAGAATCATTTTCTAAATAACCATTTCTAAATTCAGGACCCTTAGTATCATATAAAACACCTATATAAAGTCCAGTATTTTTTCTTACTTCATTTACTACTTTAACAACATTTTCTCTTTCTTCCATAGTTGCATGAGAAAAGTTAATACGAGCAGTATTCATTCCATTTAAAACCATTTTAGTCATAGTTTCAGTATTACAACTAGATGGTCCTATACTACATATTATCTTTGTTTTTTTCATATTTTCATCCCCTTTTGTCACACTATCGCACATAAAAAAATAAGTGCTTAGATAATATACCATAACACTCATTATTTGTAAAGATTATAATTCATAATTCCATAAACCAAGTTTACCTTTACAAGGTATTGGTTCTTCATACTTAACTATATTTTCAAGTTTCCAAGCATACGTTTCAGCGTGATTACTTCTTCCATATACAATAGGATCTATATTTCTTAGTTCTTTATTAAATTCTTCATCAACTAGTATACAATCAGTAAGAGTAGCTTCTCCTATAATATATCCAGGTTTTATATCAATATTATAATTCTTAAATTTTTCCATCATATCTTTTTCAACACTACACCCAGCATGTATAAGTATTTTGCCCCTATACTTAGTTTTCCAACTACGAAATTCATATTTTTTATATTCTTCTATTATTAATGAAGCCCAAGGCTCTTTTATAGTTAATGCTTTCATAATATACCTCACATTTTTATAATAATAACACCTAATATAATAAGTATAGATGCAATAACTTTCTGTAAGAATTTACTCTTATTATTGCATACAAAGTATTCATACATAGTATTAAGTATTGATGTTAACGTAAGAAGTGGCGCTATCAAAGTAACATTACCTAACTGATATGCACGAACAGATGCAATTAGCATCAAACACCAAGTAAATGCTGCAAGTAAGAAATTCTTTTTATCATATCTTTTAAACTCACTTTTTAATTCTTTAATACTATGTTTACCAACTATAGCTATTATTATAGATGGTGTAAACACTGTAAATATTGTATATATAGCTAAATTAAAATAATTTGATATATTTACATTTATAAGCATCGCAACAGCAAATAAGAAATTAGATACAAAACTCATTATAAAGTATTTATTAAATCTTATCTTACCTTTATCAAATGCAAGTAACACATTAGCAAATATTATTATAACAGAACCAATAATTTTTTTTAGTACAATTTGCTCTTTTAAAAATATAAATCCAAGTATTATTAAGAACACAGTAGATAATTGTTTTAGCATACTAAACACAGAAGGATCAAGCCCATATCTTGCTTCTATATTAAGTCTATCAGTAATAGCATATATACTTACAACTGCAAGTAATGTTAAATATACGCTTGTATCTGTTGGCCAAGTAAAATCAAAAAATGGTATAAAGAATAATGCAAAAAATGCAGTAAACACTTCAAGTAATATTGTTAATGCTCCAGCACTTTTCATATTACGGTTTGCTTTTTTAAAAGCTTGAGCAAACACAACCGCAGAGACTAAATATAACACTACCCAAAATTTCCAACTATTTAAAATTTCCATATTACTTAATTAACTCCATTTCTATACCGACTACACCATATTTAGATTGTTCTTCGCTACTATAGTATAATTCCATATCCTTAGGATCTGCTTCTTCATCTTCTTTGTATCCCATAGATACTTTATCAAAATGTTTATAAAGTTCTTCAAAACTAGGATATTTATGTAACCCTATTACTTTAACATGAACCTTTTCTCCATCACTTCTATTTTCAAAAGTAATTTTATCTCCTACATTAATCAATTGTCTTTTTTCATCATTAAGTCTTAACTCTATTGTTTTACTCCCACTTTTTATTAATTCAAATGGTTCTTTATGTAATCTCATCATATGCTCCATACTTATCACCATGAAAATTATATCAAAACAAAAGTACTATTTCTAGTACTTTACTTATTTACTCTTAATATTCTAAGCGCATTTAATATTGCTATTACTGAAACACCTACATCAGCAAATACTGCAGACCACATAGTAGCAATACCTAAAGCAGATAATACAAGTACAGCTATTTTAACTGTTATTGCAAATATAATATTTTCTTTTACTATTCTCATCGTTTTACGTGATATAGAAATAGCCTTGCTAATCTTAGAAATTTCATCAGTCATAATAACCACATCAGCAGCTTCAATCGCAGCATCACTTCCAAGACCACCCATCGCAACACCTATATCAGAAAGTGCAAGTACAGGAGCATCATTTATTCCATCCCCAACAAATAAAAGTTTTCCATCTTTAGATTTCTCTAACATAAGTTTTTCAACACATTTAACTTTATCTTGAGGAAGTAACTCACTATGATATTCATCTAACTCTAACTCTTCACTAACAACTTTACTTATATCTTTTTTGTCTCCAGTAAGCATAACTAACTTTTTAACATTATTCGCTTTTAAACCTTTAACTGCTTCGTAAGAATCATCCTTTATCTTATCAGATATAACAATATAACCTGAATATTTATTATCAACTATAACATATATGATAGTACCTATATCATCACATTTATCATACTTGATATTCATGTCTTTCATTAGTTTATCATTACCAACTAATACTTTTTTACCATCTACTTTAGCTTCTACACCTTTACCTGATATTTCTTTAGTATCTATTACTTTCTTACTATCAATTTTCTTATGATAAGCATCTTTTAATGACATAGCTATTGGATGATTAGAAAAACTTTCAGCATAAGCAGCATACTTAAGTAAATCTTCGTCACTCATAGATATAGCATTTATCTTTTGTACTTTAAATACTCCTTCTGTTAAAGTACCAGTTTTATCACATACTACTATTTCTATATTTGATAGTGCTTCTAAATAATTACTTCCTTTTATTAATACTCCTACACTAGAAGAAGCACCTATACCGCCAAAGAAACTAAGTGGAACTGATACAACTAATGCACATGGACAAGAAACAACTAAAAATGATAATGCTCTATATATCCAAGTATTAAATTCTTGATTTAATATTATTGGTGGAAGCAATGCAAGTACCAAAGCTATACCACATACTATAGGGGTATAATATTTAGCAAACTTAGTAATAAATGCCTCTGAATTAGATTTTCTACTACTAGCATTCTCTACTAAATCAAGTATCTTACTAACAGTAGATTCACCAAACTTCTTAGTAACTTTTACTTTTAAAACACTTTCGTTATTAATGCATCCACTTAATACTTCGTCCCCTTTTTCTACTCTTCTAGGAACACTTTCACCAGTAAGAGCAAGCGTATTAAGCATAGAACTTCCTTCAACTATAACACCATCTAAAGGAATCTTTTCACCAGGTTTTATAAGTATAATTTCTTCTATATTTACTTCATTTGGATCTACTTTAATATGTTTATCATTTCTAATTACATTCGCATAATCAGGTCTAATATCCATCAAACTAGCAACTGATTTTCTGCTTTTATTAACAGCATAACTTTGAAATAATTCACCTACTTGATAAAACAACATAACACTAACTGCTTCAGGTAAATTACCAATACATAAAGCTCCAACTGTAGCTACTGACATTAAGAAATTCTCATCAAATATTTTACCACGTTTTATATTTCTTAGTGCCTTTAACAAAATATCATAACCTATTATTAAGTATGCTACTATAAATATAATACTATTTATATATTTAACATTTATATCTACTAATATAGAAAATAATAAAAGTATTCCAGATATTATAATTCTATATAGTTGTTTCTTCATCTTTTTATTCATTATAATTCCTCAATAGTTACATCTGGTTCTTCTCTCTTTATAGTTTTTTTAACTAATTTAATTGCTTCATCCACATTTTCACTATCACAATCAAATGATAGTTTTTCAGTCATAAAACTAATACTAACGTTACTAATAATATCTATTTCACAAAGAGCACTTTCTAACTCATTAGCGCAATTAGCACAATCTAATCCTTCAATTTTAAACTTATAATTTTTCATTTATACCCTTCTTTCTAACTTCTATGTTTTATATGTTCAAGTCCAATTTCAAATAATTTAACTATATGATCATCATCTAAAGTATAATATACTTCTTTACCACTTTTTCTACATCTTACTATTCCACTTCTTCTAAGAGTTGCTAATTGATGAGATACAGCTGACTTTGTCATACTAAGTACATTTGCTATATCACAAACACACATTTCTCTTTCATCAAGTGCAAATAGTATTCTACATCTTGTAGTATCTCCAATTAATTTAAATAAGTCGGCAAGATTATTAAATGTATTCTCTTCTAGCATATCTTTATTAACTTCATCTACTGCTTCTTGATGTATTATATTACAATCACATATAAATTCATTCTTAGACATACATACTCCTTTAGTTGAATATTCTTTCAACTATTAACATTATAGTTGAATACTCATTCATTTGTCAATACATAAAAATTATATTTACAAAAAAAAGAAGTTTATTACTTCTTCTTAACTACCTCATTAGTAGTTTTTACTATAGAATTACTTGGTATAACACCTTTTACCATAGTAAGTGGATAAATACTTGTATTTCCTCCTATTATAGTGCCAGGACACACTACACTATTGCATCCTATTTCTACGTTAGCTCCTACTATAGCTCCCATCTTTCTTAAATTAGTTTCTATAGATTCTACTCTTACATTCTTTTTATCACTTCTTACATTAGAAAGTATTACACCTGCTCCAGTATGAGCATTCTCACCTAAAACTGAATCTCCTACATAATTAAAGTGAGGACAATTTACTCCATCAAAAAGTATAGAATTCTTAACTTCAGTAGAGTTTCCTATAACACAATTCTTACCAATTATCACAGAACCTCTTATATAAGCATTATGTCTTATCTCGGTTCCTTCACATATTATAGTTGGTCCTTCTATATAAGCACTAGGATTTATCTTAACACTTTTATGAACGTACACATCTTCTTTTAGTTTGATATAATCTTCTCCTAAAGAAGGTATTATTTCAAGAATATAATCTTTAATTAATGGTAATACTTCCCACGAATTATTTACTTTTTCAAATAAATCTTTAGCTATTGTTTTTTCTAAATTAAATAATTCATCATATTTTCTAATCATACTATTCACCATAATTATTGTATCATTAATTAAAATATTATACTATTATTTATTCTTTAGTTTCTATCATAAAACTATCATTAGTATATTTATATGGTAATTCATTTTCTTTACTAATTATACCTTTTCCTAAATTCTTTTCTAATTCATCTCTTGCAACCTTTGCTGTTTGTCCACCTATTTTAGCAATTTCTTTATTTTGTTCTAAACTAACAGGTTTACGTGCTTTAACAAGTTCTCTCGTTGCAATTTCACCTAAGTCAGCAAATACAACTTCAATATCAGTCATATTATCTCTTAATGATTCTTTTCTAAGTCCTTTAAAATCTTTATATTCACCTGCTGTCATACCTGACCATTCTTTATAAATATCATTTGTTAATATAGCAAACTCAACCTCACTTGTTACACCTCCTTCTTTCCATACATCAGTTAATTTCTTTCTATCTTGTATTCCTTTAATTCTTTTAATAATCCATTCTTCATCATATCCTTTAGCTCGATATGTATCTATTGCTCTCTGAACTGTTATTGATGGGTCATATACTTCATTTATTCTTTCTCTTCCTAATCTTGCTAACCATAATTTAATAGGTTCAGCATTCTTACTTGGAATTGATTCAATTATTCTAAACATTCCTTCAATGTCAATAACATCAGTTAAACGATATTTGCCATCTTGAGCCTTTAATTTCAATTGGTGACAATTTGTCACCGTTTCATTTCCTTCATTATTTAATCTTTGTTTAAGTTTATTCCAATATTTTCTTTTATCTTTACTCTCAGATAAAATACCAACTATATCAACAACACTAATATAGTACTTTTGTTCCTCACTATTCCATACAGTTCTTATTGTTTCACTATTAAACATTTTGTTTATTAAGCGTATTTGTTTCTCTTTCATTTTATAGCCTCCTATTATTATATTTAGCCATAAACTTCAAAAACACTTTTTTTCAAAATAAAAAAGTTATAAATTAATAACTCTTTTATCAATATTATAGGAATTTACCTGGACAACCTACATTTTCATTACATATTTCATTTTCTTCAGTACAAGTATAACAAGGGCTATAAGTATGTCTATAAATATGATGATTAATAATTCTAGTATTTACTGGACAAACATGAGGAACTTCATGAATGATTTGTCTATGAATACATCTTTCTTGAGGGCATTCATAGATTGGTTGACATACAACACCTGGCATAGTACTACATGAAGTAGTTGTTTCATTCATCATTTTTTCAGGAGTAACTTTTAATTCAGCACTTCCTTCAACACTATAACCTTGATACATACCCATTGTATTATTCATTTTAACACTTCTCCTTTTCATAGATATTCTATGTAAAAGTGTTAAATTAGATTAGGTTAAAAATCATTAAAAAAGAAATAATATCTAACAATTATTTCTTAATAATATTATATTACTTTATTAAAACCTCTATATTTATATCATCTACTTTATATATTCCATATAATATCTACTACCAGTTTCTTCTTTTATATTAAAACCTAATTTATTATATAAGCTAATGGCTTTAATATTATCTTTGTATACCCATAAATATAGATTATTATTTGTTTTAGATATAATATCTTTAATAATTGATGCTCCAAGTCCTTTATTTCTATATTGTTCTTCAATAAATATTTCATCCAATAGTAAACCAGGTTCATTTTTAGTTAACAAAAAGCTCCCAACCACTATATTATTTAAAATAATATTTTTATATTCCAAAATTTGTTTTGGCACAATTTCATTGACATAATTATTTATTCTTTCAACTTCCTCTTTATCTAAATCCTTTGCAAACTCAAATATAGTATTTAATTTATATTTTTTTATTCTTTCTATATCCTTTATAGAAGCATTTTCTAATTTATATTTGTTATAACACATATAAAATTTCAATTCATCTTCTTGTTCTACTATAAATCCAATATTTTTATATAAATTAACAGCTACTTTATTTTTTTTCAATACATTTATAAATATTTTATAATCACCAAGCAAATATATGTCCTTTATTATTTCTTTTATTAATTTTGCCGCAATACCATTATTTCTAAAATTAAAATCAACATATAATCCATCAATCAAGTATTTATCATCCATTTTTTTAGCAAATATATATCCTATTGGTTTATTTCCTTTTTTATATAGAAGAAGAATATTTTGATTATTAATCATATTAATAAAATAATCTTTTACAACAAATTTTTCATCTATAGTATTATCATATTTTCTTTCATCTCGAATTAATAAAGTTAAAAAATTATCACATATTTTACAGTCTTCAATACTATTTACTTTTACAATCATTTATATTCACCTGCTCTAATAAAAAAATATTTCATATCTATTATATCACACAAAAAGTCATTTCTTATCAAAATGTCTTTTATTTGTACTTATCCTCTCTCAATATATTTGGTCTATAATAAATTATCACTTTTTGGTTGACATACAACACCTGGCATAGTATTACATGAAGTGGTTGTTTCATTCATCATTTTTTCAAGAGTAACTTTTAATTCAACACTATAACCTTGATACATACCCATTGTATTATTCATTTTAACACTTCTCCTTTTCATAGATATTTTATGTTATAAATAAAGCTATGTTTAGGCATTTAAAAAGCATCTATTTATTTTAAGATGCTACTTAATTATTGGCAATGATTTTATCCACTTTAATAATTCAATATTAGACTTATTAATTTCACTTTCTATATCATTAGATTTTTTCTTTATATTATTTTCATAATACATAATATCTTTATATATAGTTGTAACTTCATCATCTAATGTATAAAAGCCAATTGGTAAATTATCAAACTCATACTTTTTATCAAACATAACATATATACTTGTATACCTATTAGGCATAAGAATTTCATAATCATCTTCATTATCTTTTACCATATATCCCAAATCTTTATCATCAAACTTCTCACTCTTCTTAACTCTATACATCTCATACATTTTAGGATCCTTAACATGTCCAGAACAAGAATATCTAGTATAGTATCCTTTTTTATTAAGTAAAGATATACTTTCAGCAATATCTTCATCTACTTCAAAAACATTATCAATTATATCAAAAGTTTTAGTATTTATATATTTATGATTCATAATCCACCTACTTCAAACCTATTATATCACATATAAAAAAGTAAACATATCTCTTGTTTACTTTAATTGTAACACCACACAGAAGTCTTAAATTCTATTACATCTAAC
>OIZT01001110.1_pt1 | contig 13250 bp, 8 predicted proteins | sample 1588611 | NCBI WGS metagenome assembly OIZT01 (sample SAMN03283278) | human gut metagenome | biome: human-associated habitat; material: feces | host: Homo sapiens | place: Peru | collected 2012
TTTTTACTTCTTGCCAAAATGGACCAAATTCATATGCAACTACATCTCCATAATCATATTTATATGCAATGTATCCAGCACCTTTACACCATGAAACAGTTCCATCATCATTTTTAGTTTCACCTTTTGTAAAACAAAATTTAGGTTCATTTTTATTTTGTACATTATAAAAGTCATATACTATAACAGCTATCCAAGCAAATAATGCTATTGTTATTAAAAAATTAAATATTTTTCTAACAACATGCTTTTTCTTTTTAGGTTGTACTTGGTTAGCTTGCTCTTGTCTTATTTCTTCTTTTAATGTTTCAGGCATTACATTTTCTTCAGGTGTTTGTACTTGAGGAGTTACTGTATTTCCTTGTATAACTGGAGTTTCATTTACTGTAGCTCCTGCAAGTGGTGTCACAGGTGGCTCAGGTGGTGCTATAGGAGCACCGTTATTATTATTCATATTTGGTACATTATTTAAATTATTATCGTTCATATCATTCTCCTTACACTAAGATTATAACAAATATTAATTAAAAAATAAACTAAAATAAAAAGAAGTATAAACTTCTAATTACTCTTAAGTGTAAAGTACCCAGGACTACTAGTTCCACCATCTATTTTAGCATATGTTTTATCAATGTTTGTACTATCAAACTTAGTACCAGCACCACCCACTAAATTAGTAGCACCATAAAACATATCATCTGAATATGTCACATTATCTAAAACAAATTTACTACTTACATAAATAGTTTCTAAATTTGAGCAACTTTGAAACATATTATGCATATCAGTTACCTTTGCTGTGTTAAAATTACTTAAATCTAAAATCCTTCCAGTATATTTAGCGAACATGTATCCCATTTGAATAACGGAATCTGTTTTAAGATCATTTATATTAACTATTTCAGCAGAAGAATCCTCAAACATAGAATACATAGATGTTACATTTATAGAATTAATATTTTCTAGATTTATTATTTTAACATTCACAGTACCATCAAACATTCTCGTCATATCAGTAACATTACCCGCATTAAATCCATTTAAATCTATTATATCAACTTCAGCATTTTGAAACATTTGTTTCATATTAGTAACATTACTTGTATCAAAACCACTTACATCTATTGCATTTGTTTTTATACCACAAAACATATAACTCATATCAGTTACTTTACCCGTATTTAAACTAGTTGTATCTAAATAATTTATATTACCAATATAAAACATACTACTCATATCAGTTACATTACTTGTGTCAAAACTACTTAAATCAAGCGACGAAATCTTGCTTTCTTCAAACATACCGCTCATATTAGTTACATTACTTGTATCTAATGCATTTAATCCAACTATTGACGTTATATATGGAGTATTAAACATAGATTGCATATTTATAACATTACTCGTATTAAAACTACTTACATCTATACTAGTAATCTTACTATTCCTAAACATATAACTCATAGATACAACAGGTTTATCATTTATGTAAGTACAAACATTCTCATTAATTTTAGAGGTACTATCTTTATTAGTTAATTCTACATGCCATCCACCTATATCCGTTTCATCGAATATAATTTCATTTTCCTTTGTTACAACATAATCCTTGTTATATACATATGTGTAATTATTTGTTGTATACGTTGTCCCTGTAGTAACTTCTCCATCATAAGTACAATTAGTTACTGATGGACCCCTATATTCTTCTATACCAATTTTTCCATTAAATGATTTCTTTTTATTATAGTTTTGATCATAATTCTTATCATCAAACTTAACTGTTACAGTATATTCATGAGTAATATTAGGTTCTATCGAAATATTGCTTTTTATATTTTTGTTCATCCCACTACCAACAGCAGGATTTATAATCGGAACAGCCCTATAAATACTATTACAAGAACCACTTTCAGTTTGAGTTGTTTCACCATAATTTGTATAACTCTTACAATTAAGTGTTACATGAAGTTCAAAATTTTCAATTGTATTTATTAATTCTGACCAATATAAAGAATACTTAACACCCTCTGTGCCAACATTCTTTACTGTTATAGTTTTTGAAATTGATTCTCCTGGAAAAGTCCCATCAAGTTTTAGCTCAGTTTCATCTTTATATTCAAGTCTTAAGTCAGCAGTAGACATTACCACATTTTTACCAGTTCCAACTATTTCTAAACTAAAATATGCATATGTTAGTCCTAAAATAGAAAGTAACAAAAATGTTATAGCAGAAATTACAGTTATTTTTACAACCTTATCACCATTCACATTATCACCATTAAATATTATAACATATTTATATCAAATTAAAAAGACACTTTTAAGTGTCATAATACTATTGCTATTAAGTTATTACTTCCTTTATTAACCATCTTTGTAATAGTTTGAGATAACTTATATTTAGCAGCATCTGGAAGTAATGAAAGTTTAGCTTGTATACCTTCTTGTACTATCTCATTAAGACTTCTTCCAAATATTTCACTTTGCCATATTTTTTCTGGATCTTCATTATCTTTCATAATATAATCTATTAACTCTTTACTTTGTACTTCACTACCTATAATAGGTTCAAAACTACTTTCAACATCAACCTTTATCATATGTACACTTGATGCTTTAGCCTTAAGTTTTATACCAAATCTTCCACCTTGTTTAATTATCTCAGGCTTTTCTAGTTTCATATCAGTTATTCTCGGAAGTACTATACCATACCCTGTTTGATATACTTGTTTTAAAGCACCTTTAATGCTTTCATATTCATTTCTTCCTTCACTAACATCTTGAAATACTTTTAATAAATCCCCCTTACTATTAACAGAAGTTCCAACTACACTTTTTAATATTTCATTGAATAATTCATCACTTGCTTCCATTGTAATAGTTACTTCAGAGTTATCAGTATCAAGTTTAGAAATATATGCTTTAGTAATTTCACTATTATCTTCAAGATTTAAATTAATATGTTCTACATCTCTTAATTTATCAACATTAACAATAGATTCCTTCATCTTATCAATGAATTTTTGTTTTAAAGGATGTTCACTCTTTAGTACTCCTACCCAGTCTGGTATATTAAATTCAATATGATCAACTGGGAATTCATAAAGTGCTTCTTTTAATATTTCAGTAATATCTCTTTCAGTCATATTTTCAACACTTATTGGTATTACTGGAACACCATATTTTTCTTTTAAAGCTTCACTCATACTTATAGTTTCATTAGCCATTGGATGAATACTATTCATAATAACTATAAACGGTTTATTAATACTTTTAAGCTCTGTTATAACTTTATCTTCAGCTTGAACATAATTACTTCTTGGCATATCTAATATACTTCCATCAGTAGTTACAACTATACCAATAGTTGCATGATCTTTAATAACTTTTTCAGTACCAATCTCAGCAGCTTCTACAAAAGGAAGCTCTTCACTAAACCAAGGTGTCTTAACCATACGAGGATTTCCAAGTTCATCTTCATATCCAAGCGATCCTGGTGTTACAAAGCCTACACAATCTACTAATTTAATATTTGTAACCAACCCATCAATATTAATATTAGCTCCACTACTAGGAACAAACTTAGGTTCTATTGTCATAATAGTTTTACCTTGAGCAGTTTGAGGTATTTCATCCATACATCTTTTCTTTTCTACTTCATCATCGATATATGGAAGAATCAAATTTTCAATACATTTCTTAATAAAAGTACTTTTACCAGTACGAACCGCTCCTACTACTCCTAGATATATTTCACCATTACTTTTTTTACCCAAACTCTTAATAATTTCTGATTTATCCATATTTACCTTCTTTCTAGCATTTAGTAATAAATATGATATAAAACATTTTTTATGACAAAAAAACTCTAGAAATCTAGAGTTTTACTATTTATTAAATATAAATTCAGGAAATATAGTACCTAAAAACAACAATATAACTAATACTATTGGATTTAAAAGTACATTTGCTATACTACTTACAGTATTGTTGTTGTAAATTACTTTTGCAGAAATATCGTCTATATCTTTTTCTACTCTATATTCTCTATTCTCATAATTATTAGTGACATCTAAAATTAATTTATAATTATTTCTCTCAACAACTTTTCTAATAACTATATCGTTATTTTTTCCATCTAAATAAGCAACAAAATCTCCAACATCTATATCATCACTTTTTTTAAGAATAAGGTAATTATCTTTACGTATTTCAGGTTCTAAAGTCGCATTATCTATTTTGTAATATGAATAACCATTAATAGTAGGATACTTCTCATGATAAGTATTTTTCTTAACATAAAACATTACAAACAAGAACGCGAGTACTATTAAATAAATAATAATTAAGCCTCTAATAATATTAAATACCCATTTAAATGTTTTCATCTAATTACACCTCTTTCATCTTCAATATCTTCAATAGATGTTTCAGGTTGAACTTCAATTTCAGGAACTTTATATTCACCATATTTTAATTTTGGATTTAAAGCATAAGTCGCTATCTCATTTCTAACGCAATCTATCATATCTCTAAATTGTAGCGTTGCATCTTCTTGATATGCTTTTATTGGATCTCTTTCAGCAAATGCTTGATATACTGAACCTTTTTGCATTATATCTAAGTATTCCATTTGACTAATCCAATAATCATCTATTATACTTAGCATTTTATCTCTCATGTTACTTTCGTATTGTTTATCTTTAGGTACTTTTCCAAGATTTGTAGTAAATTCATTCTTCATAGCTGCTTTCTTTTTCTTAGGATCACGTATATCTTTAAACTTTTCTGTATCAATCAAATGTCCTAGCTTAGTATCTATTTCTTCATCACTATATCTATCAACAACTTCATCAACATACCTACTCATTTGATCTTTAATAACAGAAGTTACATCAGCAGAATCTAATATATGATTTCTAAATTCATAAACACCATTTTTTTGAATAGTAAGTACTTGTCCCATTTTTTCACTAATTGTTCTACTTTGCTTATCTTCGGCTTCTTGAGACTTTTGACATCTATCAACCATATTAAGAATTGTTTTTGATATAATTTTACCTTTTTCTCCTATAATTCCTTTTAAATCTGATAATCCATGAATAATTTTTAGTAATTTTTCTCCACCACGTCTTAACACATAATTATCTTCAAGTGAACTAAAGAATTTAGTTTTACCAGGATCCCCTTGACGACCAGCTCTACCTTTTAACTGATTATCAATTCTTTCATTTCTATTTTTAGTAGTACCAATTACATATAATCCACCAACTTCAGCTACGCCTTCACCCAATTTAATATCAGTACCACGTCCAGCCATATTTGTAGCTATTGTAACTTTGCCAAGAAGTCCTGCAGTTGAAACAATACTAGCTTCATTTTCTGATTGCTCTGCATTCAATACAGCATGTCTTATTCCAGCTTCTTTTAACATTTTTGAAACCTGTAGACTTTCTTCAACACTTGTAACACCAATTAATACAGGTTGAAGCGTTTCTCTACATTTAATTACTTCTTTCAAAATAGCTTTATATTTTTGATCTTTAGTAGCAAATACTTCATCTTGTTCATCTACTCTCATATTTGTTTTACGACTAGGTACTTCATAAGTAGGAAGACCATATATATCCATAAAATCTTCTTGATTACTTGTACCAGTCATTCCACAAATACCATTTTCATATTTACCAAAAAAATCCGGATAAGTACATTTAGCAGTAGTGACAGTAGGATTTTTAATTTCTACGCCATAAGGTCTACCCTCTTTTTTTGCTATATAAGCTTCTTTAGCTTCAATTGATTCGTGAAGGCCATTCATAAACCTTCTTCCATGAAGTACTCTACCTGTACTTTCTCCTATAATCTCAACAACATAGTTAGGAAGACCTTTTTTAGTTTTTTTATTTGGTCCTTCAGGCTGAACTGTATAATCAGTTCCACTCTTATAATGATATTTAGCTAAAATATAATTCTTAATAGCATCTAATCTAAAATTATAATCTTCTTTTTGACTTGAACTTAATGATTTCCATTCAGTATTTGGATATAAACTTTTATATATTCTCTCTTCTAAATTATTAGAAAGTTCAACTACACATGTATCATGAAATAATCTTGCAGGTTTAGCTTTCTTTCCTTTAGCATCATTTTGTGCTTTTATTTCTTCTTCATGATTACGAAAGAATTGTTCTTTATCATATGGATCACAAGTAATTCCATTACTTTCAACATAATCACATGCCCAAGAATATATATTTGTGTAATAATCACTTCCTTGACCAGCAGGTGGTTTCAAACTCTCAGCTTTAATTAATGGTGTTAAACCATCATCTAATAATATACTATCAACTTCATCTATAATTGCATATCCATATCCCTTAAGATTAACTCTATCACTAGCTCTCTTTACTTTATTATCATCTAAATAATCAAAAGCAATAGTTGATGCTGTTCCATAAATAATATCACAATTATATTCTCTTCGTCTATCTTCTAAATTTCTCATTTCAGTTTTAGGTCTAATATTACCACAGCTAAGTCCTAAGGCACTATATACTTTTTTATTTTGTTCCATATCTCTTCCTGCTAAATAATCATTAGATGTAATAACATGAACACTTTTACCTTCTAAAGCATTTAAATATGCAGATAAAATTTGTACTAAAGTCTTACCCTCTCCAGTTTTCATCTCAGCTATAGCATTATCATGCATTGCAACTGCTGCTTCAACCTGTACATTATAATGAAACATACCAAGTTGTCTTTTAGTAACTTCACGACATACAGCAATAGCATCAACCATAACGTCATCAAGAGTTTCACCCTTAGATAATCTTGTTTTAAATATCTGAGTCATTCTTTTTAGTTCTTCATCACTCATACTTGCATATTTATTTTTAATAGAATTACTATCTATTTGATTAACAATTCTCTTAATTCTATTTCTATTCTGCATAGTATAATTACCAAATATTCTATCTGACATACTCATACTTCATCACCTATTTTCTCATACATTAAATATAACATTTTTAATAAGATTTATCAATTAAAAACAAATATTAACATTTAAATTTATTAATAGTTGTCACTACTATATCTACAAGAAATAAAAAACTAAATATTATCGTTATAAATAATGGTATTTTCTTTATAAGATTTAAAGACCAAGGAAGTACTAGATATATAAGAATTATACTACCTACTCCCCAAACTAAACTCATTTCAAGTGATATATATTTTCCAATATGATATTTATAATTACTATAATCCCAAAATGTAATATGAAATAATTTTTCAATAAGTATTCCACCTAACCATTCAAGTATAGTAAGTACTATCGTTATAACAACAAATACTATTATAGTTTCTACTACTTTGTTTAGATGTAGACTTTCAAATATTTTATTAGAAAGTAACATTATTATTAAGACTCCAAATCCATATAAAGGAGTCCATGGTCCATAAAGTATTCCACTACTAAAACCAGTTTTAAATATCCATGAACATATAGTTTCAAATAAATAACCAATAATTGAAAAACATAAGAATATATTAATATAAAACATAATTTCACCTCTATTATTATTACCAAAAGTGAAAATTATATGAAATTTTACTTGAAATATTAAAAAATTACTATATAATATAGACCTTACAAGGCAGTAATATTTACTGCATATAATTTATAGGAGGGTTTTGGAATGAAGAAAGTTTTACTTTCATTAGTTGCTTTTCTTATGATTTTTAATACTGTTAGAGCAGAAGAAACAGAAGTATTAGAAAGTAATAAAGAAGTAACTGAAACAGTTTTAAATGCTAATGCAAATGAAACTACAGCTAATGAATCACAAGAAGAAACTACTGAAGAAGGATACAAATGGTCTGCTATTCAACCTGGTAGTACAAAAACAAGTAATGGTGTCACAGTATCTTGGGAATATACTGGTATAACAAAAAATGGTGGATTAAGAACAATTAATTTTAACTTAACTTATACTATACCAGAAGATTATGAAGAAGAAACACTAATTATTAATCCAGATATTTTTGAGGTAATCGCTTGGGGACAAAAAGAATCAAATACACCATACTTAATGCCAAGAGATACAGTTAAAGTAAATTTATCAATTATTAATAAGTCTAAGTATAATTATAATTACGATGAAAATTCATTTGTAATTTATCCATATACTTCAGACGAATTAGAAAAAGATATGGGATTTGATAAAATAACTGATGAAAAAGTTACATTCAATGATGAAGAAGTAAACGAAGTACATAAATTTTATAGAATGTATAATGCAGCATTAAGAGAATTAACTAAAAATGGTAGAAAGTATTTACCAGCTAATAATGAAACATTAGATGAATTACTAAAAGCAAAAGGATATAAAGGAATTAAAGAATTAGATAAATATTATTTAGATTTCTATAATAACAAATATGAAACTAATCATGCTAATTTAAAAGATTTTACACCAAAACAAATATCAGAAATCTTAAATGGAAATAATAATCCAATAGAAGATGGCGATGATTATGTTAAAGAAGATAATCCAGTAATAGTAGCATTACACTTTGATTTCTTATTTAACTATGCTATGGGTGTTTCATTAGATAATGAAGAAATAAACGATAATAATCAACATGAATATGCGCCTGGAGAATACATGAGAAATGAATCTAAAGGTGAAGAAAAAGTTAAAAAGAACCTAGGTAAATTAAATAGTAATAGTGAAAATTCTATGAATACAAATATGCATTTAAGTGGTCCACTTATGGGAAATGCTTATGCAGATTATAGAATAACTGGACATGCTCATTTATCTTACACTGCTGAAAAAGGAAAAGTTATCGCAAGATACATTGACGTTAAAGGAAATGTATTACAAGAAGAAATTATAACAAGTGGTATGGTAAACAAAGCATACAAAACAAGTGCATTAGAATTTAATGGATATGAATTAATTAAAGTTGAAGGAAATGAAACTGGTTTATATCAAAGTGAAGATACAATCGTAACATACATCTACGAATTCGTTGATGGAATTGGTGGAGATGAAATTCCAAATACAGGAATTAATACTAATAATGCTTTAGAAGTAACTACAGTAATTAGTATGATCACTTTAGTTAGTGCAATCGTTTTAAGAAAAAGATTTAACTAATATATAAAAATTACAGTATAAATTTTATACTGTTTTTTTATGGAAAAATCTAATTTTAGCGCGAAATTTCTTGAAAAAATTTAATTTTATGATATAATATGGACTCGATAAGCGATAAGGGGGTTTTGGGAATTGTTTTAATACTCTTCCCTTAACAAATCGCATATATTTTAAGGGAGGGTTTTTAGATGAAGAAAGTAATACTTTCTTTAGTTGCATCTACTCTACTTTTTAATACTATCTATGCAGAAGAAATAAAAAGTACTGAAGAAGTAACTCAAAATGAAATGGTTTTAACTTCTAGTCCAGAAGATGTTAAAACTTACGTAGCTCAAATCAAAGACGTAAAATACGAAACATTTGATGAAGCAGTAACTGCAGCAGTTGATGGTGATACAATTAAATTACTTGATAATGCAACCACAAAAGGTTTAAATTTATCTAAAAATTTAACAATTGATGGTTCAAAAGAATATACTCTTACATTTGAAGATAAAGGAATTGCTTTATGGGAAGTATCTTTAACTTTTAAAGATGTAACAGTAAATATTAAAGGAATAGGTTCAACTCCTTATACAGCAGAATGGAATTGGATGACAATCAGTGCTTCAAAAAATGCAGCCTTAAACTTAGAAAATGCAAAACTTACATTAGATGGTACAGGAACAAAAAGTAATGTTCATGCTATTTATTTTGGCAGTAATAATAAGTTAAATCTAAATAATTCTACTTTAATCATTAAAAACTATACACAAGATGCATTAGAGTGGAATGGTGGAGATGGCGGATATAATGTTAATTTAGTTAATTCAACATATATTTCTGATAATAATCGTCAAGGATTTACAGGTACATTCTATGTAACTATAGATAATAGTACTGTAGAAGTACTTAATAGTAGTGCAAGTGGATCAAATGGAACATACTACACTATTAAAAATAATAGTAAAGTAACATTTGAAAATAATAGTTCCTGGGGAATATCAGCATGGAGAATCGACATGACAAACAACTCTACACTAAATGCTAATAACAATGGATATAGTGGTATCTGGACAAGAGTTTTAAACGTAGATAAATCATGTACTTTAATAGTAAATAAAAATGGAACAAAAGCACCAAGTTCATCAAACAACGCAGGAATTTTCTTCCAAGGAAATAAAGATTTTACAAGTATTATAGAAGAAGGAGCTAAAGTAGAAATTAAAAATAATGCAGGTTCTGGAATCTATACAAAACAATCAATTGGAAACTTAACAATATTATCAGGTGACATTACTAATAATGGTACTGGTAATATAAATAAAAACAATGTAGGAGCAGACTTCGGTGGTGGCATTTACAATGTAGGTACATTAGTTATTGGTAACAAAGTAAATATTTATAACAATCATGCAAGTAAAGCTGCAGATGATATTTATAATAAAGCAGGATCTAAAATAGAATTCAAAGATACTAAAAAAGATTGGATCTTAGATGACTGTAATGATAAAATTGATGGTTGGTACGATGACAATGAAAAAACAAGATGGAATGCTCATGATAAAGAAAATAAATATGTAGAAGAGGTAGAAGCTAATACATATGAAACAGAATTAACAATCAAAGCAGCTCACGGAATATATGGAAAACTAATCGTAAGATACGTAGACAATAAAGGAAACGTATTAAGTGAAGAATTAACTTATACTGAAAAAGTAGATACAGAATACACAACTACTGAAAAAGAATTTGAAGACTATAGTTTAATCAAAGTGGATGGTGAAACTAAAGGTAAATACATCGATGGTACTATAATAGTTACTTACATTTATGAATTTACTAGTGGAACTGGTGGAGACATAGTTGAAACTGGAGTTACTTCTTCAAATGTATTAGAAATTACTACAGTATTAAGTTTAATTGCTTTAGTAAGTACAATAATTATTAAAAAAAGATTTAACTAATATATAAAAAATAGCAATGATTAATTTCATTGCTATTTTCTTTCTATCTCTTTACCAACTATAACTAATAATTTATCATGATATCTACCAAATATACACGTTTGAAGAACCATAATTTTATCATCTTTATTTACATCAACATCTATTTTATATTTGCTTCTTCTTTTTAATCTTTGATAGTGTTTTAACCAATCACTATCTTTTTTATAACTAAACTGCATATGTTCTTCAGTATCTTCTTTATCAGCAATAATAACACTAAATATTTTATACTTACGAGTCTCATCATCAACCATAAATTCAAAATACTTATGTTCTTCATAATAATCTTTATTTAAATATCCCTCTAATACCTTAAATGGAGGATTAAACTTAGTACTATTATGACCATATACATTTATTTGTCTGCTAGTAGTATTATTTCTATAATCAATGAAAATACTACCTATTACACTCTTCTTTTTATTAACAGCATGCTTTAAATAATAGCTATTGTCTTTACCCTTAACTACTGGAATACTAACATCAAGTCCATCAATACTAAGTATACCCTTAATATCATCATTATCATATTCACTTCTAAGTTCATTAATATAATCTTTAACAGTCTTATCATCAACTATTTCAATATCTTTGGTAATAACAGTTTCTTCAAGTTCCTTGATAGTTTCATAATCTTCTTGTCTTTTAAAATATAAAAGTACCAAACATACACAAACAACAATTATAAATGCATAAATAATAATATCAAGAACTATTTTAGTTTTTTTATTATCTTTCTTTTCTTCTGCCTTTACTACTTCTTCTTTTTTAGGAACTTCCTTCTTAACTATCTTTTTCTTTGTCCCTGTAGTTTCCTTTTTATTACTAGTAGTTTTTTTAACACTAGTACTTTTATTTTTAGTACTAGTAGTTTTTCTCTTAGTATTATTTGTTTTCTTAGGAGTGCTTTTTTTAGTACTTGCTTTTAAATTACTACTTTTAGTACTATTCTTTTTACTTGTACTAGTTTTAGCACTAGTTTTCTTTTTAGTACTAGTGGTTTTCTTAGTACTACTAGTCTTTCTTTTAACAGTAGTTTTCTTCTTTTCTTCATCCATACTTTTTCACCTAACCCAAATTAATCATATTATACACTATTAATTGATAAGTGTTATCTTTTTTTTCAACTTTAGCATTTATTTTATATACATAATTCTTTTTAACTTCGCCAATCTTCTTATATGCTTCAGGAAAAATAACTCCTTCAACATTTCTATATTCATCACTTAACTTAACAAAAGACATCTTATCTCCATTCTTAGTCTTAATAGTTTTAACACTTTCTACATATAAAACGCAAGATATAACTTTATCAAAATATTTAATAAAATCTTTAAGAGTTATTGAGTTACTCCTATCAAATTTAGTAACTGGATGAAATGATAAATAAAATCCATAATTAATTATTTCATTATCTATTATCTCTCTATCAGTATAATCATCCATTTCTTCTAGTATAGGTTTTTCATCAATTACCATATTTAAGTCTTTACATAAAGTTACATAATTAAGTACTTCATCAAAACTATTAATTAAACTCTTCTTATTAATATTAAATATATCAAAAGCTCCACATTCAATTAAGGAGGCAACTACTCTCTTATTAACACTCTTACCGTAACATCTAATCATAAAGTCATAGAAATCTTTAAATAAGCCTTTACTTCTCTCATTCTCAATTTCTTCACTAACAGTAGAAGCTATACTTTTAATAATAGTAAATGGTATTACAAGTTTCTTGCCACTTATAATAAACTCCTTACATGATTTATTTATATTAATTGGTTCAAACTCTATACCTAAAAGCTTACTTTCATCTATATATTCTTTTACACTTTCAGTATTCTTATTCATATTAAGTAAACTCTTCATAAAGAACAAAGTATAATTTATTTTTAAATATGCCATTTGGAAAGCTACTACTGAATATACTACTGAGTGTGATTTATTAAATCCATAAGAAGAGAATTTAATAATTAACTCGTATAACTCTTCTCCAACTTCTTTAGTGTGTCCATGAGAAACAACTCCATTAATAAATTTATCTTTATTAGAAGCTATAACGCTTTCTTTCTTTTTAGACATAGCT
>OIZT01001114.1_pt1 | contig 13230 bp, 3 predicted proteins | sample 1588611 | NCBI WGS metagenome assembly OIZT01 (sample SAMN03283278) | human gut metagenome | biome: human-associated habitat; material: feces | host: Homo sapiens | place: Peru | collected 2012
TCGATGCCCGTGATCGCCCCCGCCGTCGCGAGCGTGCAGCCGACGGGCTTCCCCGCGAACGAGACCGTCAGCGCACCCGCCTCGGGGAGGGCGAGCGCCGCCCCCGTCGGCAGCGCCAGCGCGTCCGTCACCATCCCCGCCGTGTCCACGTGGAACGCGAGCGCCGTATCCGCGAGCGCGAGCGTGCCGGTGAACGCCGCGTCGAACGCCGGCAGCCCCGTCCGCGCCGCCGCCACCGTCCCCGCGCCCGTCACCGTGGCGCGCCGCCAGTCGCATGCGCCGCCCGTCGCGACGCCGAGCCACTTGTTCATCAGGTAGCATTCGATCCGGTCGCGCTCGGCCCCCGCCACCACGCGGTCGTAGAGCAGGATCTCGCCGAGTACTTCCGTCCCGCCCTCCACGCCCTTGTTCTTGTAGGAGCCGAAGAAGGCGACGGGGAAGTCGTTCGTCGTCGTGAAGGAGAAGACCTCCGGCGCGCCGGTGAAGCCGGTCGTCACGCCGTCGCACGCCGCACCGTTCAGGCGCGTCACGCCGCCCGTGAGGCTGCCGGCGGTCCCGCCCGCCCAGATCGGCTTCGTGAAGTCGTCCCCCGTGCGCCGCCGCACGAGGCCGTTGGCTTCGATCTTGTCCAGAATCGGCGTGCCGCCGCCCCAGCAGGAGTCCATCACGATGAACGCCGTGCGCGTCGGGCAGGTCTCGAACGAGTAGAACGCGCCCGCCGTCGCATTCGAGATGAGCGAGACGTCCGTCTTCAGGCGCAGCGTGTTGCCGCCGCCGTCGAACGCCTCCGCCTCCTCGTGGAAGTCGAGCCACGTGCGCACGGGCCCGCCCCCGCGCGCGCCCCGCACGGCGCACGGCCGCCGGTCGCCCGAGGACATCGTGGAACTCGGATTGTACGTACCGTGCAGGTAGCGCGTCCCCGTCTCGTGCGGGCGGCCCCGGTCGAAGAGCGCGTAGACGAGGTTGTCCGCCGTCCCGTCCCTGTTCGCGCCGAGTACGAGGTCGTCCGCCGCATCCGGGTCGAACCACGCCGCCCGCCCGTCCGCCGGGACATCGGCCTCCACCGGCGGCGGCGGCACGGACGCAAGGTCGAGCCGTGCCCCCTCCTTCACCTCCACCGTTCCGGCAAACGCACCCGCCGCGCGCAGACGGTCCTCCACCACGAGCCGCCCCGTTCCGTTCACCGGCGTCGGGGCCGCGCGCGCCGAGACACCCCACTTGTGCGCGAGGTGGCGTTCAACCGCCCGCCGCTCCGCCGCCGTCAGCGCGTTCGTGTAGATAAGCACTTCCGCGTAGTCGATGCCGCCCGCATGCAGGTGCGTCGTCTGCATGCCGAGGGACCGCACCTCCTCGCCCGCTTCGGTGGCGGACTCGAACGACACGATCTGCCAGCCGCCGCTGTACCCCGTCACGGTGGGATCGACCGCCTCGCCGTCCACCCACGTGCGGCGGTACCGCGCGAAGATCGGGGTCGCCGGATTCTGGTAGTCGGCCGCCGTCGTCCCGCCGCGCGCCAGCAGGCAGTCCGTCGTCGCCTTGGCGAAGGAGGCCCGCTCGTCCGCCGTCAGGTTCTTCCAGTTGTCGTCCCTGAAGCCGCCCAGAATCGCCGCGCCGCCGCCGAGCGCGCTGTTGACGACGGCGATTGCCGTGCGGAACACGATCGGCTGGTTGAACGGCAGGCGGCGCGACTCGCTCTGCACCTCGTCCTGGTCCCCTAGGTCGGGCGTCCCGTCCGGCACAGTGACGTGCCCGTATTCGCGCGGCACCTTGCCGCCGATCGCCCCCGTCGAGACGACGTTCAGGCCGTTGAGCGCGTTCGTCTTCACGTAGGGGTAGACGCGCACGTAGCCCTCGCCGCGCGGGTTGAGGCCGTAGAGCGCCGTCTGCTCCGGCCGGCAGTCGTTCCAGCGCCGCACGACGATGCCGTTCGTGAAGACGCAGTTGAGGTACTGCTCGCACGTCGCGGCCTGCGCGGCGTCGAGCCAGAGGGCCGGACGCGCCCCGAGCGCGGCGGCGAGCGCCGCCGCGTCCGTCGTCCGCACGACGCCCCCCGCAACCGTCCGCACCGTCACCCCCGCCGCCACCTCGGGCAGCGTCGCCGCGCCCGAGACGACGAGCGTGCCCGCGCCCGTCACGCGCGCGACGGAGGCGGTTCCGGCAAGCTCCACGACCGCCCCCTCCGCAATGTCCAGGACGGGTAGGGCCCCCGCCCCGTCCGCCAGCTCCAGACGGCTCGTCTCCGCGTGCGTCCCCACCACGCGGACCTCCGCATCTTCCGCGTCCACGGACCCAATCGTCACGTTCGCCGTGTAGCGCAGCACGAGGCGCGCCCCTGGCGCGAGTTCGTCGACGGTGATGTGCGCATCGACGAGGTTCTCCGTCTTGACGCCCCCGATGCCCGCGAAGCGCCGCACGCGCAGCTCCTGCGCCGCGCCGGCGAAGAGGTACGCCGTCGGCTGGCGCCCCTCCACGCGGTTTACGCGCCCCGTCGCCACGGCCCCCGCCTCGACTGGGGGTTGGAGCTGGACGTAGGCGACCGCGTTCGTCTCCTTTCCGTCCCCGCCCAGCACGACCGTCTCCGTGCCGTCGCCCGCCGCAGCCGCGCGCACGACGAACCCGCCCGACCCCTGCGCCTGGAGCGTCCCGGAGAACTGCGACACGTCGCCGGAGACGACGAACGGCCCGTCCGAGCAGTTGTCGATCTGCACGACCCGGCCGTTTCCGCGCAGCGCGCCCTTCAGTTCGAGGCTCTTGAAGGCCCGCACCCGCAGCCGCGCATCGGCCGCCGTGAGCGCGAAATCGTTCGTGAACACGTCCCGGATCCCCTTCCAGCGCCAGGTGTCCGCAGGGTCGCGTTCGCAGGGCTTGAGCGTGAGCGTGCCGCCCGCCGCCACGACGACGGTCGTCGTGGGGGCGAGGACGGCGGAGGAGAGGAGGTGCGCGGCGGCGTTCGTGAGCGTCCAGTCCGTCCCCGTCAGCATCTCCGCACCCCAGTAGGCGATCTCGGCGGCGGGATCGACCACGTAGTTCGGGCGCATCCGCTCAAGCGAGACCTGTCCGTAGAGGCGCACCACGCCCGCCGGGGCGTTCTCGAAGGCGACGTCCGCGTCGAGGAGCGGGAAGTGGAGGCCGTCGGCCCCCTTCCCGTTGAAGACGAGGTTCGTACACCCCTTCACGCGCAGCTGTGCGTCCGCGCCCGTGCGGAGGCCCGCGCCGGACCCGCCGAAGGCGAACGGCCCGGCAAGCCCGCTCGCCGTCATGTCGAGCGTCGCCGTACCGGCGGGGATGTCCAGGCGGCGGTAGAACATCCCGCTGTGGACCTTCTGCACGTCCGCCCCGTCGCCCATGTCCCGGAAGCGGTTCGCCGCCGCGCATGCCTCCGGCGTGAGCGGCGGCGCGCCCTGCGTCCAGCCAAGGCCGAGGGGGTAGGCGGCCAGGCGGCCGAGGCGGCCCTCCGAGGCGTTCTCGATGTGGATCTGGATCGTGTGCCAGCCGGCGGCGAGGAAGACGTTCGAGGCGACCGTGAAGCGGCAGAGATCCGTGGGCTTCAGGACCGGCACGCCGTCGATCAGCACGTTCGCCGCGTCGTCCATCGCCGAAAAGAAGGAATATTCACCCGTCTCCGGCGCGCGCCAGCGCCCCCAGTGCGTCCAGACGCCCCTATGCGCGTTCGCCACGACCTCGACGTCGAACATCAGGTGCGTCGTGTCCTCTCGGCCGACGGGGAAGCCGGTCGTCATGTCGCGCGGATAGCGGAGGTCGCCAACCGGGGTGTAGAACTCCTCGCGGCGGCGGAGGATGAACCCCGGCTGCGTCGCATCGCCCGCCGCCACGCGGAACGTCGCGCCGTCCGCCAGCGTCACGCAGGCATCCGACGCGGCGAGGTCGCTGGAATTCGTGAAGACGAACGTCTCGCCCGTCCCCACCGCCACGTTGGCGGAGAGGGCGAACGCCGCCCCGCACGCAAGCCCCGCAACCCAGAGCCGCACGCCATTCCATCTGTCCCTTTTCATGTCCAACTCCTTTCGCCCATCTTTACCTCAGAAGAACCTACCACGGCAATAAAGTATATCATCGCCCCCCCCCCCTGTCAATCGTCGAAATAAAGAAACCAGAAAATCCCCCACTCGCGCGAAGCCGACGCAGCCCCCCTCTCCCATAGCAGTCCCCCTCTCCCCATAAACGCTCGCCACAAACGGGCCCGGTGCGCGAAGTACCCGCGCCGCCCTCGGCGCGTGGCGCTGAGAAGCGGTCCCCATCTTTTCTCATCTTTCCAAGATCTCCCTGTCCTTCCTGCCTACACCCTCCCTACCATCTCCATCTTACGCAGTGAAATCTCACCTACTTCCGTGACGATCGCTTCTGAGATTATGATGCGGAATAATTTCGAAGCGGCAATTGATAGGGCTCACGGTCGCGCAGGAGCGCGACCCTCCCGGTTCACTTCGGTCACACTGAATTGCACCCCTCCCAAGTCGCCCCACAGCGCCACGCGCCGAGGGCGGCGCGGGTACTTCGCGCGCCGTGCCTCCCACACAAAAAACGCGCGCCACCGAAAGGTCTGCACCGTCTCGCGGGAGGGTCGCGCCCCTGCCCCCCCCCGAACGGCAAAAGAGAAGCCACGCGCCGCTTCGGCACGTGGCAACCCTAGTGCTTAACTAAAACCTAGCACCTAAAACCTAAAACCTAGCACCTAAAACCTAACGCCTTCTCCTTCGAAGGGCGAGGAGCGCGCCGCCGACGAGCAGCAGCAGTCCGCTCGTCGGCTCCGGCACGGGCGCGGGGTTCCACGCCAGGCCCGCCACATTGTACGCCGTGTGGTTGACCAAGGGCGAGGAGACCAGCGCCGACGCCGCGAGCAGGTCCTTGTAGGTGACTGTCCCGCTCGTGAAGTACGAGGTCGCCTCCGCCATGATCTCCCAGCGGAACGCCGACAACGCCGAATCGTCCACCGTGAAGTAGAGGCTTCCGCCGCCGATGCCGGCGGCGCTGATCACGCCATCCGACAACGTCAGCTCGATCTGCCCCAGATACTTGTTGTCCTGGTAGGCTCCGATGAAGAGCTTTCCTTCTCTCACTTTCTCCTTGGCCGCCGTATAGGCCGACTTGAACGTCTCGGAACCGCCGTCCGACGAATCGACGCACCAGTAGAGCGTGCCGGCCCGCAGCGACGCACATGCCGCCAGAACCGCAAAGGCAAACAAAATTCTACGAAACTTCATGTTCTGACTCCTTTCAGCCGTTAGCGCGGAAGCGTGAGGGTGAATGAATCCGTCCCCGCGCGCATGTACCACACGGCATAGCCCCCCTTCAGAACGGGGTCTTCACTCGTCTTGAACGTAATCGTCTTCGTGGTCGCATCCATTTCCTGCCAGTACTCGATCCACTTCGACTTCGTTTCATCGTAATGAATCTCGTGCCAGGCTTCGCCGTCTTCGTTCAGGACGCGGATCTTGTCCCCCTTCGCGGCCTTGCCCGTCCAGTCGGTCTCGTTGAGCTTCCAGTCGGACGGCACGCCGATCAGTGTGGCGGAGGGCTTGCCGTCCGCCGCCGCCGGAATCGTCACCGTCGCCGCCGTCGCCGGGACGTCCCCGACGAGGCGCACCGGTTTCGCGCGGCTCGCCGCGCCCTTGCGCACAATCCAGAAACCGCGTCCGCACGTGATCACCCGATTCGCCGCCGCCGGGCTCGTCGTCTCCGTCGCCTTGCCGGACGCGGACACCTCGACCGTCCTCACGGCCGTCCATTCCCCGTCCGTCCCCAGCGTGTAGACATCGTACTGCTTCTTGTTGGGATCGTAGGCGTAGAGTTCGTCGCCCTCGGCGAGCGTCGCCGTCTGGACGACGTTCGAGACCGTCAGCTCCGTCGCGCCCGTCCCCGTGTACGCCGCCGCGAGCGGCAGATACTCCCGGCTGTCGTCCTTAATCGTCGTGAGCCCGATCACATTCTGTCCCGTCACCGTCTCCGTCGCGGCGGATGCCGAGGCGCCCGTCCAGACCGCACACGCGGCGCAGGCCGTCCATTTCAGAATCGTCTTCATCTTCTACCCCTCCTTGCTGAAATCAGTTGAGCGGATTGCGCCCCACGCGGAAGAATTGGGACGTGGCGTTCGGGTCGCGCGGCACGCGCAGCTCGATGACCGCCCCCTTCGCCGCCGCGCCCGAGACGGGGCGGGACGCATGCGCGTCGTCGTCCGCCGCCGGCGTCCTCCCCGCCGAGACGGCGTAGTCGAGCGCGCCGACCGTGTTCGCAACGGTCAGCACGACCGCGTCGCCCTCCACGCGGATACCCGTGATCTTCGGCGACGGCACTTCCGTCCCCACGGCGGAGGCCGCGTAGACGGGTTTCTCGCCCGTGCCGCCCGTCGCCGAGGCGAAGGGCGCGGCGGCGGCCGTCTCGACCGAGACGCCCTCCGTCACGCACGTCGAACCCTGCACGCGGGTGGCGCCCGCCACCGCCGCCGTGCCGTCCGCCGCCCAGGCGCGCGTGTCGAGCAGGTGGAGCGAGAGGACACCGTTCGCCAGCCATCCCTTCAGGATGAGTGGATCGACCACGAACTTGATCGACTCACACCGTCCGCCCTTCGCGAGCGGCGCCGCGTAGAGGACCGAGGCGTTGCCCCGGTCCACCGGCGTGCCGTCCACGTTGAACCCCGCGAACGCCGTCCCGCTGCGCGTCCACACGAGGGCGTACACCTCGCCGTCGAGGACGGTCGTGCCGTCCGCGTACCGGTCGGGGCCCTTCGTCGAGAACCCGATGATCCCCGCGTCCTCCGAGACCGCCGCAGCAGCCGAGCCGCCCAGCAGGGCCGCGCACACGAGCGCGCGCAGCGCCGTCTTCATCCTGTTCCTGTTGCTCTTCATCTTGTCTTCCCCCTCCCTGCCTTAGTTGCCCTCGGCGGACGTGACCGTCACGTCCACGCGGTAGAACTTGTAGGGCGTGCCCGTAAGCGGAATCGCGAGGCCGTCCCGTTTGTCGGAAGTCGTCACCTGCGTCCACACCGTGCCGTCGTTCGAGCCCATGAGGACGTACGCCACCGTCACGTACCCGCCCGTCACGAGCGGCGAGGCGGAGGCGTCCGCGTTCGCCACGGCGAGCGGAATCGCCTCGTCCGTGCCCTGCCCGGCCGTCGCGACGACCTTCGCGTCCTCCTTGCTCGGATCGAGGCCGAAGAGGTAGCACTGCCACTTCGCAAGCCCGTTCGCGACCTTCTCCTCCAGCGCCGCCGTCGTCCAGCTGGACGCATCCGCGCCGATGTTGTCCGCGAGCCAGGCGTCCGGGAACGGCATTTCCTTCTTCTTGCCGCCGAGCGTGACTCCAATCTGCGTAATCGCCGGACCCACCACGTAGTAGAGCGTACCGTCGATCGTCTGCTGGACGGTCTTGCAACCGTCGGCGAGGTAGTCCTTCTCGACGTCGGTGCTGAACACGCCGCCGCTGATGGAGACCGTCACCGTGCCGGGCTTGGCCTCGTTCGGATCGTTCGCGTAGAACCCGCGCGGTCCCTTGAACGTGCCGCCGGTGATCGTGACCGCAAGGTCGTTGCCGACCGTGTGCTTCACCGCCGCGACCGCCGCACCCGTCGTCGTGATGCCGTTGTCGTCGTTCGTGAACGAGAATTTCGTCGCCGTCGATTCGATCACGCTCGTGCCCGAGACGTTGAGGACGCCGGCCCGGACCTCGATACCGCTCACGCCGCCCGTGACGTTGGAATCCTCCACCGTCAGCGTCCCCGCACCGGGGAAGTAGATGCCCGTAGCCTTTTCGGACACCACCGCGCTTCTGTTCTTCAACGTGACCGTGTTCCCGCTCGTCGTGCCGTTCGCGTAGAGGCCGTACATCTTGTCGCCCGTCGTCGTCAGCGTGACCCCATCGAGCGTGAGGGTCTTGTTCGATCCGCAGACCGCCGCGCCGTGGCGGGAGGTCTTGATCGTGCCGCTCGAGATTTCCAGCGTCTTGGCCGCCGTGTCTTCGTTCTCTCCAACCATACCCATCAGAACCGCAGGATTCACACCATAGGAACTGATTGTATGCCTGTTCAAGTTCAGCTTTGCCGAAGCGAACGTACCCGACGACGGCACCTTCACTGTGCCCTTGGTGTCCGTGTCGTACCAGTCGTTCAAAAGCGTAACCTCCGAACCTTTCGCATGGGTGAACGCCGTCGCGGTCTCGCCATAGATCCACTCCTCTTCACCCTCCGTGACGAGCAGACCGCCTTTCGTCATCTTCTCGCAGGGAGACGCCGTGCGCGCACCCGTGCCGAAGACGACACCGCCGTAGCGGCTGGTATTCCCACTCGTCAGCGTCAGGTTCTCGCCGAAGACGACGGTCAGCGTCTTCGAGAGGTCGCCCGTCATCTCCGCACGGACACACGTGGCATCCTGTGCCTTCGCGACAATCGTGCCGTTCTTCACCGTCACGGTGTTGTCGGATGCCGTGTTCTGGTTGAAGGAAAGAGCCGAAGAGAGACCACCTGTCGCGCCCGTGTACGTGAGCGTCTTGCCGCCGAGATCGACCGTCACGTTCTTCGCCGAGAGGGCCAGCGCACCCGTGTGGTCCACCTTCAGCGTCAGCGTATCGCCGTCCGCCACCGCCCGAACGGCCTGTTCGACCGTGCGATAGGGTGTCTCCGTACCGTCGTGGGTGACAATCGCCACCGCGTTCTCGACCGTCAACTTGACGATTTCGTAAAGCCCACTCTCCGCATCAAACTGGCACAGCAAGTCGCTGCCAGGGAGGCACGCGGTGATATCCGTTCCCACGAGCAGCTTGTCCTTGCCCTGCGAAACGGTGGCAACGGTCATCTTGTCGAAGTCCTTGAACTTCTGGACGATACCACTCAACAGGTTCACCGTCGCCATGTTGGCGGAATAACCAGGCTTGAAGTCGATGGACGGAATCGTCACATCCCCGACCACGCCGCCCTCGCGGCCAACCGTCACCGTGCAACTTCCACCGCCGATGGCGAGCGCCGCCACCGTCCCTCCGGGCGTCAACGTACCGCCCGAAATCGAGAGTCCCGTCTTGGCGGCTGCATACACGGCGTTTCCGGACTTTCCGATAATCTCGCCACCAGAGACATTGACGACATTTCCGACACTGGCAGTCCCTGTATACTGGTAACTGTAGACGCCTATCTTACCTCCAAAGATCGTGCCGCCCATCACGTTCAACGTGGCGTCCGCATTCTGACCAAGCTGAATGGCATTCACGCTTCCCGTACGGTCCGCCTCAATCCGGCCACCCGCCACGTTAATCGTCGCGGAGCTTTTTGCCTCGATGACCGGCGAATAGGCCCCAGTTGCCGTATTCGCCGCAAGCGTACCACCGTTCAACGTCAGGACGCCACCTGTCATCAGGATGGTACCACCCCAGAATTCCGTCGTCGTATTCTCGATGCGGCCCTCGCCCGTCGCGTCGTTGACCGTGAGATCACCGCCCTTGACGATCACGATGAACTGATTGACCGTGCTGCTGATGGCCTTGCCGTTCAGGTCGAGGACAACCGCCTTGTCGATGGTCTGCTGCTCCGTCAGCACGACGTCCGCGAGCATCTTAACCGTCTCATTGTCATTAGCCGCCGCGATCGCATCCGCAAGGTTCGCATGGGCCGTCGCGTTGAATGCGTCTTTCACGACCAGTGCAACCGCCGTCAGGTCGTCCACATCCACATCCGCCGCGCTCCGGGCCGGATAGATCAGGTCGCAGCGGTTTTCACGCTTGAAGGACGTGTCGCTGAGCGTGATGCTCACCGCATCCGGGTTCGCGTAGTAGTTGCCGGTCACGTCAAGTACACTCGACTTTCCGACCCACCAGACGCCCATGTTGGCCTCTTTCGTCTCACCAAGGAACTGGTTGTCGGTAATTGTGAGTTTGATGTCCGTGCCCTCGTAGTCGAAGTCCGAGCCATACGCCATCTCGACATGGACATGGCGCAGTTGCTCCTTCACGACTTCGGATTCCGACGTCTTGAAGACATTGTTGCGAATGTCAATCTTCGCACCCTCGGCCGGCGTGATCTGCATCGCCTCCCAGTCGCAGTTCTCGAACGTGCATCCCGAAATGGTCAGCGCCCCGGCCAGTTTCGGCGCATAGATGGCGGAAAGCGTTCCGACCTTGTCATCGCAGAAGCCGTACTTCGTCTTGTAGGCGTCACTGACAACCGCAGCGTCGTGGATGTCCCTGAAGTTGGCGTTCTTGATTGTCGCGTCCCCTTCGGAGGCGACCGTCACCTTGACATTGCCGCTGATCGTCCTGCCGTTGCCATCCAGCGTCACGCCGGAGGCGAGTTTGATATCGACGGCATGTGCAACCGTGTAGTCCGTGTTTACGACATCCGCAAGGAGCGTGATCGTATCGCCGCTCTTCGCGGCGGCGATGGCATCGTCCAGCGTCTCGTAGCCGGTGGTGCCGATCCGGGCGACATACGCGCCCTCCTTCACGCCGTAGGTGCCGTCGTCGTTCGCCGTCGGGATGAAGCCCGCCGCACAGTACTCGGGAAGAACCGCATCCGAGAACGTGCCGCCGGAAATGGCGATATTGGCGGGCTGATTGACCACCTTGAACGCCCCCTTGAACATGCCCTCCTCGATATCGAGCTGGCGGGACTGATTATCGCCAATCGTACCGCTGATTTCGACGTCGCCCTCGATCACGCTTGCGCCCTTGACCGTGACATGCACCGACGGATAGCTCGCATAGCGGCACACGTCGAACGCAAAGGGGCCGAGCTTCGTTCCCTTCCCCGCCACAATGGTCGATCCGTCGATGACGATCTCGCCATTGTTGTTGGAGAGGGTGTAGCAGGTCTCGTCACCGCCCTTGACGGTCATCTGCTCCAGCGTCAAATCGCAGTAGTTCTGGATCAGAATCGCCGGGGCGCCCTTCCAGTCCGTTCCGGCCCCCGCCGTCGCGGTCGCACCGACAATCGCACCGTTTTTGAAGGTAATCTTGTTGCCCGCGTTCAGCTGGAAACCGTTGCTCGCGGTGCCCGAACTGCCAACGAGGAGTCCGCCGACCGTGTAGGTGTGACCGCCAAAGTCAACCGTCAACCCCGTCTTGAAGGTGTTGGGCGCAATCGCGATGCCGTCGCCGTTCACGTCCGCGAGCAGCTTAACGGTTTCGCCGTCCTGCGCCGCCGCAATCGCGTCGGCGAGGGTCGCGTAATCGATGGCGCCAATCGCGGCGACAGGCTTCGCGGCGACATAATACATCGTCTTCCCGTCGATATCCTTCGCGCGAAGTTCCAAGTTCGACGGCAGGAACTTAGCTGCCGTATCGTCCGCAAACCGGAGGACATCTTCGGATGTCGCTTGAACCGTGAAGACAATCGTCCCCTTTGTAACCGAATAGACAGGCCCCGCAATCGTACCGCTGTTCACCGTGACAGCCGGAACATCCAACTTGTAGCCGTCGTCATCCATCTTGATGCCCGCGACGCTCACGACATCCGCCGTCCCGTCTGCCGCGCCAATCGTGACAGAGGCCGTGCCAATAGCCCGAAGGCCGTATGCCGCCTTGATGACACCCGTGTCCACAACACGCGCGGAAATTGATCCGCCCTTAATGGCCGTCGTCGAACCACCATAGACATCCACGCCGTGAAGACCGCCAACGATCTCGCCGCCTTCGACCGTCAGCGTGACGTTCTCACCGGCAACGATTGCGCGTCCATTTGTGGAAGACTCCGGCACAAACACCTTTCCGCCCCTGATGTTGATTGCATACGTCCCGTCCTTTTTGTAGTTCGTGTTGATGGCCACGGACTGAAGATCGGTCTTGTGCGGGTTGGCCTCGACCGTCCCGCTCACAAGCGTCAGCTCCGCTGCGTCATACCCATCAAGGCAAATCGTGTATGGATCCGCGCTGCCCTTGTAGCCATTCGCGACCTTACCCGTCTTTTCCGCGCTCGAATCCTGGATCGTCACATTCGCCCCACCGCCAAGGAAGAGCGTCTGGTACGCCGTGCCTGTGAGCGTCTTGCCGTTCAGGTCGAGCGTCAGTTCCTTTTTGATGGACTGTTTTGACGCGAGCGTAATGTCCGCGAGCAGCGTGACCGTCTCGCCCGCCTGCGCCGCCTTGACGGCCTCGGCGAGTGTGGCGTACCGCGCCGTACCGATGCTGGCAACGGCGTAGTCCAGCAGTTTTTCGTTGGTCGGCGGCAGATAGCCGCTCCAGTCGTTGTTCGCGACATCGAACGTCAGCCCTTCCGCAAGCGAAGTCGCCTTGATGGCCTCCGTCGTAGCAAGTCCCGCATCGGTCACGGCATTGTCCTTGATCGTGATCTGCGTGCCGGTGCCGACGTTGTTGAAGCGGATGATGCGGTCGCCGATGCCCTTGAACGTGTTGCCCGTGATGACGACCGCGCCATGGTCACACGCGCCCTTGAAGTCCTGGATGGCGATGGCGTTGTGCCCCGTCGTGTCGAACGTGCAGTCCTTGACTGTGACATTCTTGACATGTACCGTGTAGACGCCCTGGTAGCAAGTCTTGAATGTGCAGCCCTCGACCACGAGGTTCTTCACATTGCCGTTGTCGTTTTCGTTGTAGTAGCGGATGGCCTGGTTACCCCCAGCCGTCGTGCCGAGATCGAATGTGCAGTCCTTGAACGTGAAGCCATCGTAGACTGTCGTGGACTCGGAGGTGTTGATATCCGTCTTTGCCTTGAAGGTCAAGCCCTTGAACGTGATGTTCTTCAGGGTCGCGCGTTTGTAGTAGCAGCTCCCCTCCTTGACCCACGATCCCGTATCCCGCACATAGTCGTAGACGGGAGCCGTACCTACACCTGCGTAGATGTGCGCACCGCCATCGGCTTCAAAGTTCTTGACGGTCACACCCTTATTCGCCGTGAAGGTGACGTTCGTAACCGTCCGCTCGTAGTAGCACGACGACTGGTTCTTGTAGGCGATGAAGTCCGCATACGACAGCGCCTCGCCGGCGTGGCTGCCATGGCGGTAGACCGTCTTGCTCCCGTCGTACTTAGAGGCGCGGCCCAGGATGAGCGTATCGTTGATCGACTCCGTGAAGTTGATCGTCTTGCCGTCAATCGGACCATACGCGCCGTCCAACACATACTGCGCCTGCGCCGCCGTGACGGCGCGTTCATCTGGTGCCGCATCGCGGCGACGCTCAAGCGCGATGCGCAGGGCAAGCTCCTGCGTATTGTGGGTACGATCTCGGACATGGATGATAACGTGCGGGCACTGCGCCATCTGCGCTATCAGGCGGAGC
>OIZT01001118.1_pt1 | contig 13200 bp, 20 predicted proteins | sample 1588611 | NCBI WGS metagenome assembly OIZT01 (sample SAMN03283278) | human gut metagenome | biome: human-associated habitat; material: feces | host: Homo sapiens | place: Peru | collected 2012
CCAATACAAGCCGAAGAACAAAGAAGTCCTTTATTATATTTTTTCAGATGTTCGAATGAAATCTTGTTTTTGTAATAGAAATTTTCTTCTTGATTTCCAACCGTAATCAGTTTATTTAAGCTTTTCCATCCGTCTTTATTCATTGCGTAAATACAAAGATGAAATGATTTTTTCTCATGATTGATTTTTGGCTGGAAATAAAGTTCACTTCCGAGAATCGGGATTATATCCTGTTCAGAACAAGCCTTAAAATGCTTAACGAGTCCGGTTATGTTACCGTGATTCGTTGAACCACAAGCAACATAACCGAGCTCTTTAGCACGTTTGGCAACGTCAGGAGCTTTACCAAATCCATCGAAAAGTGAAAACTGATCATGCCTATGAATGTCATAGTAATTCATTTCCAATTTTCCTTTCCGATTATATTATAACACACAACTTATAATTTGTACATATTAAATTTTATCGTGATCGTAAGTATGAAGTGAACCAAAAATGCAATAGATCTTATCACATCTTACGTTAAAGTCGTCCATCAAGATCTTAATAAACAGAAGATCAAGAGGAAACTTTTTAATGTAATCGCAAGACCTAAAATTAAGAATCATCAGAGACTGATCCTCAAAGATCTGCATTCCATTCATACAGAGTTTTTCATCGAACTGATATGAATATTGGCGCCTTGTTACTGTATCTGTGATTCGTTCGTGAGCATAGAAAGAAAAAGCTCTATGAACTTTCCAATAATCAGAACCAATGTATTCAGAATCAGGAATATCTGTGAAATCTTCCCTGTTGTAAATAACATGATTCATAATTGTTTTTAGAATGAGGAAGTCATCTCGGTCTTTATGTTCCCATGGATTTCTTTTGTCGAAAAAGTATTTTGCAACAGACTCAATGCAATCAGTTTTTACCTCAACTACACATGGACAAAGTTCATGGTATTTTTGAAATCCAACTTCATGCTTCTTGCCGTGAATAGAAATATTCTTTTCTTTTTCAACATAATCCTGAACAGATTTGATTGTTAATGTATTCATTAGTCGAACCTCTCTTCCGGATAAAACCAAGAGGGAAGCATGATTCCGAATCTGTAGAAATAATTGAAATATTTGATCTGAAGTCGTTTGAAAACTGTGCTGTGAATTTCCTTCGGATATTCTCCGTTTAATTCCTCTCGTCTGCATTGATAAATAAAATCGTTTTCATTCCATTCAAATCTATCAACTTCAGGTTCGGGGAAATAAAGATTTGTTGCCCTTCCAGTCCTTTCCATTTTCTGGTAGAATGGAGAAGGATTATCGAAGCTAATGATCTTAGAAACCAGACTTCCAAATTGATCGCAAAGAATTCTGGTAAATTCATAAGCCAAGATATTATCTGTCTGTGGCTGAATCTGAACGTCTTTTCTCTGGTTAATGAAAGCGATCAAATTTCCAAGATCAATTCTCATGTAGTAGAACGTTTCAAGATTTCGTGTAAGAATAGAACGAGCATCCATGATAGAAATCATCTTAGAATCAATCATATCACAGTAAAGCTGTTTACTTTCCTCAACGATTTTCTTGTATCTCTTATAAAACTCAGGACTGTTAGAAATAGCCTCTGGAACCAAGCAATCCTTTTCTGACCACCACTTGTCTCCAGAACAATCAGCAGAAAATGTAGCCATCCTGTGTCGAAGAATATGAGTTACTTCCTGAAGTGAAATTCCTCTGATTCTGAAAACAAAATTGATTGTTTCTCTTGCTCCAGGAAGCGCCTTTCCTTCAAACATTTCCTTTACGTAGTTGTATTTGACATCTTGAGAAAGAACTTCACAAGGATCTTCAGACCACGTTGCGTCGATGAATTTTGGAATCCATCCCATAATATCCGAAATGCAAGGTCCTTCCATCAAGTCAACGTGAATAGACTCAAGATTGTCCTTGAACTCTGTCCTCGGAGGCTTGTTGAACTTGATATCCATAGGAAGTTTAACAGGAGTAAGATTATTGTTTTTGGGCATAGCTTTTCATTCCTTTCATAGCATAGCTTTCAACGCATTGAAATTGTCCTTATTTACAAGAGTTTCGATGTTATAAAGAATCATGCTGATTCTGTGATTTGCATTATCGAGAATCGGAGCAAACTTCTTCTTATTTCCGAACATCACTTCCTGCTGTGCATACTGTTTAACAGAAATAACGTCCGCCAATTCAACAATAGATTCAATAAGAAGTGAATTTTCAGAATTTCTGATATCATTTATGAGGTTACTAAAGTAGCAGAAATTGAAATCATTTTCAAATTCAATGCATTTATCTTCAAAACCTTCAATATTCTTTTTCACGTTGTGAGGAATATCAGAAAGCTCAATCTCATGAATGTCATGAATCAAAGCCTTTTCGATAATGAATCGTCTGAGATCTTCTCTAATCTCTAGAATATCGCAAATTTCCATTGCATAAACAGCAACGTAGAAACTGTGTTCAGCAACGTTTTCATTATGAATGTGAACTTCATTATTGTATCTGATCATGTTAGACATCCGCTGAAGTTTATCTCGATTTTCTTGAAGAAGAAATTTACTCATGCTGAACTTCTGCCTTTCTATCGAATCGATTCATCTCACATGCATCTTCGAACTTCTTCTGATCAGTATAAATTCCGATACCAGATTCAGAAAGCATGATATTGAAAGGATTATCTCCAAGAGTTTCCGCATAGTAAACAATCGGAATTCCCTTTCCATAAGCGTATCCAGCTTCCCAAATCGTTCCCATATCCTTCCTGTCCGTAATTGCCAGAACCTTCTTCGAATTATTGATAGCTTCAACATTCGAATTGAAAGTTTCCTGAACGGCAACAGAATCAGAAAGATTTCCAACTACACCATGTTCACGAGGAGAATAAACTTTGTAACCATAAGTCCTCAGCAAACTCTTGATTCTTTCCTCACGTTCGATTTGATCCTCATTGAAGAAAGGAGAAGCGAGATAGAAATCATACTTCTTACTTGAAGAAATAATCTCATTTACAATATCTTCTTCGTTTTCCCACTGACTTAAATCGTACACTTCCTTATCCTCAATGTAAGATTTATCAACTCTGTATTCGAATTCCTTTTGAAGTGCCTTAATGTAAGATTCAAACACAGTCTCTGGATAATCCTTGAGATACTGTTCATCAATCTTACGAGTGAGATAAATCAATCTCGTATCAAGATGAGAAAGTACTTCGTCGATGTACCAAATGTGTTTAAAAAGTGAAGGATCGCTGCTTCTCTTAAGAGTCGAGTAAACAAACTCAGAAATATGGAATCTATCAAGAACGATGTTGATTCCATTTTTATCCAAAGCGATCAGAGTAGAAAGTGTAGAATCAAGTCGTTCTGCAATATTTCCAACCGAGAAATTCCTCAAGTGGTTATGGTCCTTGAAGTTAACAAATCCATGTTCCTCAAAAACCTTAGCCAGAGTAGTTTTGCCAGTTCTTTCAAGTCCTTCAAGAATAACGATCATTTTGTTTCCTCACTTTCTGGATTCTTAAAACGTTTAATATTTGTGTCGATCTTTCGATCAATGGCATTCAACAAATGAAATGCAGAGATATCAGAGTAAATGCATACATTCAACAGAAAGATAAAGCAATCAGCTACTTCATCAAGTTTTTCTGCATAGTTGAAATGCTGATTTCTTCTGTTCTTCTTCCACCTCTTATCAGCCTGAGCCACCTCACCGATTTCAGTGACTAATCCGAGCAGATGGTGTGCCATCTCATTGGGATCATCTCGAGGAATGTCAGTATTTCCAATTAACTTCTGGAATTCCAACTGCTTAGAATAAAGAGTTCCGATCGTAGGAGACAGTCCATCAATCATCGTCTTCGTCCTCGTCTTCCTCTTCATCCTCGAGATTCTCAAGGAGCTCAGCGAGATCATCCTCTTCATAGTTATCGAACAACTCATCGAGGACTTCCTCTTCATCGTCGAATGCCTTGAATTCCTTCTTAGACATTCCGATCTCCAAACAAATGGACTTAAGTTCGTCCATGTCGAGCTTTTCAAACTTCTCACGAAGTGTAGGTTCCTTCTTCTTAGACTTCTTTTCAGTTTTCTTCGACTTCTTAGAAGTAGTTTCCTCTTCTTCATCGTCATCAGAATCAGTGTTTTCGTAAGCCTTCATAATGATCTCACGAAGCTTCTTTTCAGAGTAAGCCTTCGCCTTGTTGTTGCGGAAACGAGACTTATCAAGAGGAGTGATAACGAAAGAAGAACCAGTTCCCTTGCCGACCTTCTTGATCTTATAATCACGATCCATGATAGTTCCGAATTCCTCGAACATCTCGATCAGGCCAGGAATTGGGGAAACTCCAGAAGCCTTGAACATCAACAGACGAACCGCATTGGAATCGTAATCCCAGACGGACCAAACGTACTGATCCTGAATTGCAATACCATCTTCACAGAGCTTGCAATCCTCGTGATTTTCAGGATCCTTGCAAGGCTCAAAGATCTGAGGATCCCAGTTGTTGTGGAATTCGACCGTAGAACCAGAATCGAGTTCCTGCAGGAAACGAATTCGATGTGTAGAATCTGCTCCGAAGTAAAGGATCTCCTTCTTTGAAGTGCCTGACTTAGCGACGGCTTCCTTCATCTCTTTGATAAGATTTTTTGCCATTGTTTTGAACCTCAACTTTCATATTTTGTTCCATGTGAATATTATAACACATGAATTTGAATTTGTAAACCCCTAATTTTAATTTTTCTTTTCAATGCTGATTGATTCTGGAGTGACGTTCATGAATGTTTTTAAGACCTTCTTAATGAATCGCTTCACCAATGTATCAGTTACATCGTTTTCAACAATACACGTGAATTTTACTTCGTAAACGTTGAACATTTTATTTTCCTCCAAATTGTTTGATTTGTTTTAAAATTTGAGGAGCTGTTTCTGGAGTTAGATCTCCTATATCTTTCATTTTCTTTGGGTAACGAATTCTTACAACAGAAATTTGTGTTCCCTTACAAATTCGTTTTAAGTATTTGTAGCCTTTCCTCCCGCATTCGTCATTATCCAATGAACAGATTATCTTTTTCACTTTACAACGTTTTATTTTGTTGAATTGTTCTGAAGTGATTTTCCAACCGAGGAAAGCAGCTACGTATTTGATTCCGTATTGCTTAGCTTTCAACATATCAAGAAATCCTTCAACAACAACTATCGTGTCGTTTTTGTAATCTCCTGGAAGTGTGATTCTACGTTGGAAATTCTTGTTGTACATATATTTTCTTTGGTCTTCAACAAAAGGATCATCAGTCCTCATTACGTAACCTCTGAAAATACCGTTATCGTACATTGGGAAAACGATTGGATAATTTGGGTTGTAAGTCGCTTTGGCTTCGTATTTTTTTAATGTAGTAGCTGTAAAACCACGGTGTTTCATATAACGAAGTATTGGGATTATTTCTTCATCTGGCTTATACCAATTTGTAATAGGTAAATTGTAATAGTAGTCTTTAGCTAACTTAATTCCTTGTTTATAAGTATCTTTAGTATTATCATTAGCTAAAGCTAAAGCTTTATATCTCTCTCCCCCTATAACCCCCCTCCCTCCTATACGTGCGAGTGTCGAGAAAACTTGAATCGGAGTGAGATCAGGGTTAAATTTTGCGACTAATTCTGCAGCTCCTCCGTGGGCACCACAACCATAACAGTAGAAAAATTCTTTTCCTAAGTTAATTTGCATTGAGGGATTTTTATCTCCGTGGAATGGACAGACCACTTTGTAAATTGGTTCTTCTTTGTAGAGATTGTAATATTTGAGTACATTTATGAATTGTGATTCATCATGTGATATTGATCTCCTGCTTTGCATTTTTCAACCTCAAAACAACAGATTTAGTGATTTTAGCTGTATAACAACCTTCGATATCTTTGATTGAGAGCTTCTTTCGTTCGTAAAGGGCAGATAAGTTTTCTTTATTGATCGACTTGGTAACAGAAATATGTGGGCGAATAGCTGATGACTTGATTCCATAGGATTTTAGGAACTTTACGAATTTGTCCCAATCAACGATTTCATATCTCTTTTCGATAATCTTTGATAGAATTTCGTCGGGAAGCTTTTCAGATAAAGCGTCGATATCGTAGTCGACGGTGGTTCGTTCTTGTACAGATACAACGCAATCATCATTAGAAATCTGTCGCTTTCCTGTAGATTCGAAATATTTAGCAAGTGTTTGCTTTTTGTTTACGAGGAGAAGGTTTAGTCCGTTAATTTGGTTTTGGATAGAAACGCATTCATCCATTACGTGATCAATATCTACTTTAGGCATCATTCTACCTCCTGCATCCAGAACTCTTTGCGACACTTACTGCAAGACATGAACGTATGACAGTTGTCCCCGTTAAATTGATGCTGTTTCGTATCCAATAGACACGGCAAAATGTCAATTATTCCATTTTCATCAAGTTTTACATTTGGGAACTGCTCCAGAAATACACTTTGTTTCGTCTTAACAGAATGTTCCTTGGACCACTTTTCAACGATAGAAAGTTGTTCTTCTGTACTATATTCGTCACAAAGACAAATTTTACAATATCCTGAACTATCAGAAGCAGGGCATTCTCTACATGAATTGAACGAGTGACACATTCTATTTGATTCTTTAATAAATTTAATAGCATCCATTTTAATTTATCCTTTCTTAGAACATATAAATTGGAAGGGGTAGCGTTGGGACAGAGTTTAGGCGTGTGATTAGGTAAGGCCTTAGGTGGTATAAATTTATGGGTAAGAGGTAAAATTAAGCAGAGGGTGGTTAGATTAGGTTTTCCTATTTTTGGTAGCTTTGAGGGCATTGAAGATTCCTATAGGCCATCGAGACCCGTTCTTAATCCAGACGATATCGAATCTATTACGATAGAAGATAGATCCGTTCTTTGTCTTTATCGTAATTGTATCTTCATCGATTTCCTCTACCTTTCCTGAGTACATATCTTCATTGGACTTGAAAGCAACGATATTTCCAACAGATAACGTGCTTAGATATTCCTCGCGAGTTTTCATATATTCACCTCCTTAATAAGCGATTATATTTTTATTATCGAAGAACTCTTTGCCGAGTTCATAGACCTTAGCATAATACTTATTGCTATCGATCATCCTAAGAGCACCTTTAGAGAAATAATAACAGAATGTATCAAAATACTCAGCTTCACTAAGACCACGTCCGACTTCCTTCTTTGTCTTGTAATAAACAGAAACGAACTTCTTATAGAACTTCTTGAATTCATCGATATTGAATTGGAGATAAGAATCGAAGCATACGCCTTTCTTTCCGAAGTAACTCCACATTTTAATTCCGAAAAAGCCGAGGATAAAAGAAACGAACTTCTTATTGAAGCAGTTCAGATCGAATGTATAACAGAAAGGAGACGACTTCCAAGTGTAATTAGAAGGATTATGAGTTTCCTGAGAATGCTGAGAAGGAGTGCCACGCTGAATCTTAAACGAGAACTTGGAAGCCAACTTATTGGCCATTTCCAAGGCAGCATCACGTTCGGATTCCGTAGCACTCTTATCATTAGCAAGGCGGAGAAGCTTATTGATTTTTTCCTTAGCCTGAATTCTATCCATTTTAGTTTCCTTTCTATTTTGGGAGGTTGTTTTCCTCTATGGTTACATTATAACATGAATTCTGTGTTTGTACATAGGAAATCTAAATTTTTTTGAGATATTTCAAAGTGTTATACAGCAGTTTAGCTTGCCATACTTTATCGACATCAGAAACACGTTCATCTAAGATTCCCTTTTCAATTAGAATGTCTTGGAAATCCTTATGAATTCGTGCTTCATATTTTTCTTTGATATTCGACTTAAAAGATTCCCAGTTAACTTGTCCATCATTTTCGTGCTCACCGTATGGAACGAAATAATAGGGGCAGATCTTCCCTGTAACATCAAAGTGTCGATAGATTCTTTCGAGTGAGATATTGTATTTCAACATCAGATCAACAACAAGATCTTCAGTATTTTTACGGGTCTTTTCAGTAAGTGAGATTTTTCCATCCTTAGGATAGTTATCACACATTTCGATATTGATTGAATTAGTATTTTTAATTATGCCGTGCATTGTTCCCCCACCTGACCATGAACACGAATCATATTTACGTCCACCAACAGAATAAGCTGTGTGGGTTAGTGGAACAGATGAATAAATATCCTTATCATCAACAAAGAAATGAGCAGACGTTTTCGGAGTGTCGCGGTGATAATATGTAGCATTATTGAGGGCGGTATCTCCATCATTGCCTGTATAATGGATTATAATGTAGAGATTATCTAATGAACGTTCAGGGCCGTAGTTATCTTTATTGCAAAGGAGTGTTTTGATTTCCATTGTCGATTCCTTTCTTAATTGACTGAGTGCCAAAATAGAAAGCAATAATGATACCGAAGATTGTCATGAACTGTTCAGCATTGATAACGTTTGTAATGAATCCGTAAACAAAGGCAATCGTGATGAGAATTGTGATGATTGATTTCACATCAACCAGTTTAGCAAGCCTATCTTTCATATCGTCCTCCTTATTCAAATTTAATTGCATAATATTGAATTAACTTTGTATTGATTTTATTACATTCAGCGTTAATAGCAGCTACGTGTCCGCCGTCCAACATGATAGCGAAATCAAACTTGAATTTGTTCTTACATGTCGTATTGATTTGATTAGCAGTCATGTTCTTAAAATAAACACCGTAGAACATCCCGTTACGGAATCCAAGAACAGTGTGATTCGTTTTTCTTAGGACATCTGAATATTTTCCAGTAAATCCTTCGCCCTTAGGATCCCACATTCCTAATAAACCGAAACCACCAACAGCAATTTCAAGTTCATTCAGATTAAATTCGTCAGTGATACAAATGACTTTTTTAACTCCGACAGTTCCATCTTTTAATTTGTAAAGAACCGTTTCTGGATATTTAGATTCAAAATGGCAAGAACACCAACGCTTGATTCCTTGAGTTCTGCTTACTAAAATACTGCAAGGATATGTTCCTCCATTGAAGCTTCCACTGATAGAATTTGAAGGAAGTGAATCAGCAGGAGAAATCGGATCTATTTCTTTGGAAATAATCGTGGGCTGCCCGTATAGCATAACATTCAGAGGAAAGCAATCAACACCAAAATCAATTGCAATATCTGAAAGTGTTTGACAACCGATATAACCATTGTCGAGTGCGCCGACTTTTCTTTGGATTGATTTAATCAACCTAATTTCTTCTTTTGTGGATCCAACTACATCACGCATTTTAACTAATCACTTCCCATTCTTTTACTTCATTGTGTATATGTTCAACAAACGAATTTCCTTTCAGCGATTTGTATGCTTTATAACAAAATGTAAAATTTTCATATTCGTATTGCCTGATTGTTTTTTGTTCTCGATTTTTATAATATATGTGGAGGATTTCAGATCTCAATAAACACTTTAGCCCTTCTTTTATGAGACTTAATCCAAGAATTTTTTCCCTTAATGGCTTAATAAAAAGGACTAAAGTTGTGAATATTACAGTTAATACTGAACAAAATGAAGAGATCTGACTTAATTCCTCCATTTCTTTTATCTCCTTGTTTATTTATATTAGACTCAGTTAATAAGAAGTACGTGGATGAGAGTCAAAGTTTTAGAAAGATAAAATTGATCAATAATAAAAGTATAAATATTTCAAAAAATAACGTCGAAATAATCACATCGAATTTTTCTTCTCAACTTACACTTGACGAAGCCAAAAAGATAAAAATTTTTATATATGAATTTGAAGATCTTGAATTTTCTGAAAATAGAACGGGATATTTAGTTTTTAATACAAGCACTTACGGATATTTTATAGAAAATTTTAGTATTCCTCGAAAAACTTCTGCAATTTGGACAATTAGTTCAGTTGGTCTTGAATTAAATAATTCTGCATTTTCTTATAAGTACTATTTCAGTAATTCAAATATTGATTTCATCAATTTTGATGAAAATACATTAACTTTTAATACGCATCTTTATGCTGCTTCGTCTGCTGTAACATTCAAATTAAATTTATACGTCATATTGTGATATAGATTTAATAATTATGAAAGAATAAATTAAAAATGAAATATAAGAATTAAGTTACATTTCTTCTTACAACCCAAATGCTTATTTTTCCTGATGTAATAGCAGCCGGGCTATAAAGTGATAATTTTGAATTTATGTAAATATCAACGTACCCTGCACTTTGGTCAATAAAAAATGTGAATTTATAATTATTTGAAGTCCTTCTTTTCAAACACAAAAGTAACCTAGAACCCGATGTAGTACTTCCTGTCTCACTTTCTATGAGTCTGGTTGCCATACCAGATGAAGCTCCTGCAGCGATATATGTGCCAGAATATCCTGAAATAAAAAAAGAATCTACTTTATATAAAAATCCGATTATATTTTCATAAGACGAAAATGTATAAGGGATATAGAAATCACCTGCGGCTTTTCCTGAAAGATTATAATCTGTAATTATTTTTTCGAAAATTAAACTTTGACTCTCATCCACGTACTTCTTATTAACTGAGTCAAGAGAATCTGTTGGATCAGCAAGATTGGTGATCTTATTGTTTCCCATGTCGATAGGACCTGACATTGTACCACCAGAAAGAAGTAGTGCAGCTGCCTTCATTGTAGCAGGAGAGATCCACTTATTTGTAATAGTTCCAGCCTGAGCTTCAGCAGAAGTAGCCTTATCAAGTACCTTCTGAAGAAGTGAATTGGACATATTTCCAACAAAAGCAGAAACAACAACAGAATCGTTAGCATCATAACCGTTTTGCATCATGATCTGAGCCAGAGCATAAGCAACAAGAGAAGTCTGATACAATGTCTTGTTCTGCAACTGAGAAGAAGCAATGCCGGTTTGAACTCCGTTGAGACGTTGAGTATTGATATTATACTCGGTATCAGACATCATATTAGTTTTGTTTTCGTCGAATAACTTAAAATTCGTAGAAGCCATTTATATCACCTCAATTTGTACTCCAAGTTCCCTTGTCCCAACCATCAATAATCTGAGTTTCACTATCCCAACCGAACAAAGTTGTATCGAGTATGGTATAATTAACTCTTACTCCGACAGGTTTAGGAAGAATAAATCCTTCTGTAATCAATGCAAGAAATTCATCTGTGATTTCAGGATTGATAATTGTAACCGTGTAACTCATATCCTGATTATCAATGATATCGTACGGAAGATTAGGAAAAAATTGTTTGAAGATCTTTTCCATTCCTTCTCGAGTTCCGTCCCAATGATTTTTATAAATCTTAGCTTTGATAACCAATCGATAAGAATCATCGGATAACTTAGAAGGAATGTTCGAATTATCTGTAGGAAGTTCCCTTCCAATCCCAACTAATTCGCCGATTTTATCAAGCTGATCTCCCGTAGCATTTTCAAGATTAAAAATTGTATTGTAGTCGTTATAATTATCAACATTAGGAGAAATCATCTTAAGAAATGATTCAACATAAGAATTGAATTTTTCACTTTGTGCATATTCTGAAGTGATTAACTTGAGATATGGAATATTCGAATCAGGCATTTAGTTCACCTCCACGGCAATTTTATCCGCATCAGTAAGAGCTGCATTGTAAAAATCAAGCTCAATATCTGCCTGACTGTAAGTTGTTCCATCAACTGAAAGCTGAATATCTGTAATTGAATATTGAGGATTTAAGATTGATCCCATCTGACTGATAGCAACGGACCAGATAACAGATCTGTAAACCGTTTCAGCAATCTGAAGATTATTCACGTAATTTGTAATTGCATCCTTGATATTCTGAATGTAAATATCATTATATCCCTGAAGCTTCTTAAGAGAAACTTTTACGTAAACAGGTTTATAAGTAGGACGATAAAATCTAATAATTGTGATGTTACCTGCTACAGATTCGACGTTAACCGACGTCGTTCCATTAGTATAACATCCCGGAGTTTTCTTGCTATAGATTTGATAAGCTACAGATTCATCCTCTCCACCTTCGACCACGTAAGTAACAGAATGAGCAGGAAGTCCAAGAGAGTCAGCCTCACCAGTGTCGTTTTCGTATCCCTTGACTCTTGAAACTCCTTCAACCGTCTGAATAGAAGCTGTCATCGAATCAAAAGCACAAAGTTCAGGAAGCTGAGTTGATTGAGAATATCTACCCCTGAGATGCGCATCTGTTTCTTCATCAATTCCGGGTGTAGATTGATATGTGTTTGTAACCCCTAACCAACCGTACACAGGAGTTTTAATAATATTCACTGTGTTAGGAAGTGCAAGGAAATATCCTTTTTCGTGAGAATTACATTCAACAACAATCTGACCCGTATCGGGAATTGTAACCTCAGCAGGAAGATCCCATACTGAATCTCCGTCAGTAGCTTGTCCGTTCTTAATTACAGTATTAGGTGCTCCTGTAATAGTGAGCTGAATTGTTGAATATGTAGCAGGATTTCTCTGAATTCCAACTAAAGCGCAAAGATTATCAAGTCCTATTCCGATTGCCGTATTAGCCGTTCGATTATTATAAACCATAACAGCCAAAGAATTTGTATCATAGATCTTTTTGGCAAAAATTGAAATCTGCTGATAATCCATCGAATCTTCATCGATGTAAATATCTGATCCGAAGATCTGTTTCATCTGCGAGATAAGTTCATCTCTGATATCGTTATAAGTAGGAACGTGAATTCCGGTTCCATCGATGTATGGATTAAAATATGACATTATAAACTCACCTCTACAGTTACAGAAGTTTTATTTGAAGTGATCACGTCGATTATCAATTCCATCGTTCGTTTCATTTTGTTAATTGCAACATCAACATTCGAAACAGAAACAACTCCTTGAATATTTTCTATCCTTTGTTCTATCGCGTTTGCTAAAGAAACTTTTATCGTTTCTGGATTTACTTGACCAATGAATGATTGAAACATCGGAATTCCTAATCCAAGATCTTCCCACCATTCTCCATAGAATAGAAGAATCTTTGTTTTAATAGCTTGACCGATAGCTTCATCATCTGAAACATAATCGTAAGATCCAGATCCGAAAGTATAATCTCCATTTTGATCAAGTTTTCTATACTTCATATTAGACCCCCATCGGAGTAGATGTGTGGCTTGCATTCGAATCGATATGA
>OIZT01001121.1_pt1 | contig 13146 bp, 14 predicted proteins | sample 1588611 | NCBI WGS metagenome assembly OIZT01 (sample SAMN03283278) | human gut metagenome | biome: human-associated habitat; material: feces | host: Homo sapiens | place: Peru | collected 2012
ATTTTGGCAGTATTGTTCAATATGTGCTTTGTATATGGATGCTGGTATTTTAATGCAAAATCTGTTTTGGAAGTGATAGTCTTTATTATTGGACTTATTGTTTTGAGGAGAGACACATTGAGGAGTTCTGCGCTAATGGGAACGATTAGTATAGTTCTTGCGGTTTTACTTGATATGGTTATTCCATTTCATTTTGGATAAACAACTTCCAGTTTGTCTAACTGAACACAAAAACCGAATACCGAAAATCAGACCGTTGACTGGTCGCAATGTGCGAAAAGTTGACGGTCTTTTTTGTCCCCAAAATCAAAAAATAGAATTCAGCGCAATACCGGAAAAATAAAAAATCTAAAGCTTGGTTTGCGGGCAGTTAACCGCCGCTTCCCGCAGCACCCCCTCAAACTGCCTTGCCGCGAACCGTAGGGCCTGGTCCTCAAACCGCACCAGGCAAATCTCCCGCTGGGGCAGGGGTACTGTCAAAGGAATCACTGTCAGCCGGTCTCCGGGCTCCTCAAACAAAAATTCTTCCGGAACGAACCCAATGCCCAATCCGCTTTGGACCATGGGGAGCACCTGGTCCGCTGTGGCGGCCTCGATATCCGGGTGAAAGGGGAGGCCTAACTGAGAAAACCAGCTTTCGTAAAGTCGGTAGCTCATGGTGCCCCGGCCCAGAGAAATGAGGCTGTGGCGGCAGAGCTCCTCAGGAGTTATGGGATGATTCGTCTTATCCCAGTCCTCAGCCCGGCAGACGGGAACTTCTCGAACCGTTTTCAGGCAGAGCTGTTCCATGCCTTTTCCCAGCTCTGCCGGGGTGGTGACCACAGCCAGGTCCACCAAGCCTTCCCGGAGGGCCTGGATGGCCTGGGGGGTGGAGTGGTTGGATACCCGGACACGAATTCCTGGAAAACGGCTGCGGAAGGAGCCCAGCACTGGCAGCAGCAGACAACGCAGGGCCACCTCGCTGGCACCGATGGAGACAGTGCCCTGGTGCATCTGGGTTTGGGCAATCAGCTCTTCTTCCGCAGACTCCAGGTGCGTCATTGCCTGGGCAGCATGGCCATAAAGAAGTTCCCCCTCAGGGGTCAGGGTGACGCCCCGGTTGGAACGAAGAAAAAGAGGACAGCCCAGAGCCTGCTCCAGCAGGTGAATGGTCCGGGTCACATTGGGCTGACTGCTGTACAGAGCCGCCGCAGCCTGGGACAGATTCCGGTATTTGGCGGCGTAGTAAAACACCCGGTAGTAGTCAAGAGGGATATTCATCGTGCGTTCTCCATCAGTTATTGATATAGCGGATATATCATCGATATATTTTACATATTGTATACTTGGCATTATACTATAGCCGTTTGAGAGTGTCAAGGCACCGCAGAAAAAGGAGAGAGCAACATGACTGAGAAATTTACAGTATGCATCGGCCGCCAATATGGCAGCGGCGGACGGGAAGTGGGGCAGCTTCTGGCACAGAAGCTGGGAGTCACCTGCTATGATAAACTGCTGATTCGGGAGGCGGCCCGGGAGAGCCACCTGGCGGAGAGCTACCTGGAGCAGAATGAGGAGCGGCTGACCGACGAGATCCTGCCCTTCAGCGGCAATCCTTTTGCGGACATGGCGGACCTGTCCGGGGTGTTTTACAGTGCCGGGGACAAGACCTATCAGGCGGAAAAGCGGGCCGTGGAGACCATCCACGACCGGGAGTCCGCAGTGATGATCGGGCGGTGCGCCTCCAGCATTTTGCGGGAGGATCCCAATACACTGTCCGTATTCCTTTACGCAAAGGACGGCAACCGGATTGCCAGAATCGGGGAGCGGAATCATCTTTCTGAACGGGCTGCCCGAGAGCGGATGGAGAAAGTGGACCGGATGCGTCGCCACTACTTCAACTTTTATTCCCTTTCCGAATGGGGCAAGCCTGAGAGCTACGATATTTTGTTGTCTACGGACCTGGGGTTGGAGCGTTGCGCTGAGACCATTGCCTTCTTGCTGAAGAGCAAGCTGGAGGGAAACAGCCATGAATAAGGATCTGACGGTAGGCAAGCCTTCTTCGGTACTCTGGCGGTTCTGCCTGCCGCTGTTTGGCAGCATCATTTTCCAGCAGCTCTACAATCTGGCGGACAGCTTTGTAGCCGGACGGTTTGTGGGGGAGAATGCCCTTGCTGCCGTAGGCAACAGCTATGAAATCACCCTGATTTTTATTGCTTTCGCCTTCGGCTGTAACATTGGCTGCTCCGTCATCGTTTCTCAGCTCTTTGGCGCCAAGCGGATGGCGGACCTGAAAACGGCGGTATATACCACGCTGATTGCCAGCGGTGTGGTTTGTCTGGTGCTGATGGGGGTGGGAACCCTCTTCTGCACGAACCTGCTGCGGATGATCAATACCCCGGAGGATATTCTGCCGGACTCCAAGCTGTATCTGGACATTTACATTCTGGGTCTGCCTTTTGTGTTCTATTACAATGTGGCCACCGGCATTTTTTCCGCCCTGGGGGATTCTAAGACTCCCTTTTACTTCCTGGCGGCCTCGTCTCTAAGCAACATCGCCGTGGATATTCTCTTTGTGACGGCCTTCCAGATGGGTGTGGCCGGTGTGGCCTGGGCCACCTTCCTGTGCCAAGGGGTCAGCTGCATACTGGCTGTGGTGGTGGTGTTCCGCCGGTTCCGGACCATCCAGACCGAAGAGACGCCGAAGATTTTTTCCTGGTTCCTTTTTAAAAAGATTGCCGTAGTGGCAGTGCCCAGCATTCTGCAGCAGAGCTTCATTTCGATTGGCAACATCCTGATTCAGGGGGTCATCAATACCTTTGGCTCCGGCGTGATTGCGGGCTATTCCGCCGCCGTGAAGCTCAACAATCTGGTCATTACCTCCTTTACCACCCTTGGCAACGGCATTTCGAACTATACCGCCCAGAATATGGGTGCGGAAAAGCCGGAGCGGGTGCGTCAGGGCTTCCGGGCAGGGCTGAAGCTGGTGTGGATGCTGAGTGTGCCGCTGGTTGCGCTGTATCTGCTGTGCAGCAGCACGGTGCTGCGTCTCTTCCTGGACAACCCCACAGGTCAGGCCATGCAGGTGGGCATTCAGTTCCTGCGGATCTTGTCTCCCTTCTATTTTGTCATTTCCGCCAAGCTGGTATCGGACGGTATTCTCCGGGGGGCAGGACTTATGAAGCAGTTTATGGCCGCTACGTTTACGGACCTGGTTCTGCGGGTGGCCTTGGCTTTCCTTCTCTCCGGACCCTTCGGCACTGTGGGCATCTGGAGCGCCTGGCCCATCGGCTGGACCGTGGCCATGGTTTTGTCGATCCTCTTCTATGTGAAAGGCCCCTGGAACAGAAAAGAGACCATTGCCAGGTAAATTTTATAAAATCCAAAACATCCGCAGCTTATTTTTCGGGCTGCGGATGCTTTTTGCGTATCAATTGGAAACTATGCAAAATGAACAAAAACCGTTGAAACTTTCATAGAAAGTCTGTTGCAATTGTTAACAAACTGTGTTATTATATAAGTATAAAAATACCGGATATTCTCTAAGGAGGATCATCTATGAGTCAGAATAAAAGAAAGATCAATAAGAGGGCAGCAATCCGATTGGCTTCCTTCCTCGGCTTGGCGGTGTCTCTGCTTTGCCTGGCCTTGGGCTGGCTGTTCCACCGGAGCTTTGCGCTCCCTGGCTGGCTGGTGTCCATTCTTTACAGCAGGGCAGGGGCCATCGGCGGAGCAGACGGCCCTACGGCCATCTTTGTGACGGGAGAGCCCAATCCCTTTGCCGCTGCCGGGCTCTTCTGCCTGACCCTGTTCTCTGCCTTTGGCATTTACTGTACGGAAGGAAAAGACTGATATTTCCGTTACCAGTCGCCATACCGGATCCTGCCCAGGCTTGTAGAATGGGAAAGGGCGACGCTTTTTATCAGAAGGAATTCAAACCAAGTCTCTGGAAATCTCCTTGGCAATGCGGTAAATATCCTCCATAGAGGTCATGGAGGATATTTCCTTTTTGTAGAATCCGCTGTGGGCGACTCCCCGGAGATACCATGCAAAGTGCTTTCGTGCCTCCAGACAGGCGATGTGCTCCCCGTGGTCCTGCTCCGCCAGCTCAAACTGCCGGAGAGCTACTGCGATCCGGTCCTTTAGCGCCGGACGCTGGGGCAGGGGAGAGCCCTCCAGGGCGGCCCGGGCCTCGGCAAAGATCCAAGGGTCTCCGAAGGTACTTCTGCCGATCATCAGCCCGTCTGCCCCCGTCCAGTGGCTGCACCGCAGGGCTGAGGCGCCGTCCACAATGTCGCCGTTGGCAATGACGGGGATGGATAACTGCTCCTTGACCTTGCGGATGGTATCCCAGTCTGCCACACCGGAGTAGAGCTGGGCCCTGGTCCGGCCGTGGACGGTGACCATGGCGGCTCCGCTGTCCTCCATCCGCTTGGTGAAGTCCAGCACGTTGATGCTGCCCTTGTCCCAGCCCAGGCGGCATTTGACGGTTACCGGCACAGGTACAGCGGCGCAAACGGCCCGCACGATCTCTCCGGCCAACTCCGGGGTACGCATCAGGCCGGAGCCGTCGCCGGAGTTTGCGATTTTCGGCATGGGGCAGCCCATATTGATGTCGATGAAGTCACAGCCGGAGATGTCCAGAGCCAGCTTGGCCCCTTCGGCCATAGTGGCCGGGTCATTGCCGAAAATCTGTGCCCCGCAGAGGCTGCCTTCATTCTTTCGCAGCAGTTTGGCGGTCTTTTTGTCTTTGTATACAAGGGCCCGGGAGGAGACCATCTCCGTGATGGTGACTCCGGCCCCCAGCTGGGCGCAGACGGTGCGGAAGGCCCAGTCTGTGACACCGGCCATGGGTGCCAAAAACAGGGGATTTTCTACGGATATTGTACCAATTTGCATGGGACTCTCTCTTTCTGGTGGTTATATTTATAGTAGAATGGTGATTGCCCAGACAGCCCCGGTGAGAAGGGCTCCAACACCGGCCCAAAAAGCACAGAAAAGCAAGGGCAGCCGCTTTTTGTCTGCGGCACCAGAGCGGATGATTTTTTCCGCCTCCTTCACCAGGGCATCTTCGCTGACCCCATCGGAAACGGCGCTGTCCTTTAAAATGAAAATTGCCTGCTCAAAGAGCTTCGGGTCCGGGCCGTGGACCAGGATTACCTGACGGGAAATACCTTTGACCATATTTTTCCTCCTAAACTGGTATCTATGGCAAGTATTTCCAGGTGGGAAAGCCTTTATTCCTCGTCCTTGGGCCGCTTGTACCGCCCTTGGGGCTCCCAGGCTGCCAAGGGATAGCGCTGCATAGCCCCGAAGATCCGCTCTTTCAGGTCCGGGTAGTCCTTTGCCAAGCTAAAAATCAGGACCTTGATCTCCTCCCGCTTGGTGTGCTTGTCTACAGGACAGCGATTTTGCAATACGGGAAGATTCTCCCGCAGGGCAAAGGAGGCCACGGACTTCTCATGGATGTAGAGCATAGGGCGGATCTGAATGACCCCGGTCCGGTCCAGGTGGGTCACCGGCTGGAAGCAACTGATCCGGCCCTCATAAATCAGGGACATCATAAAAGTTTCCACGGCATCGTCAAAGTGGTGCCCCAGAGCCAGCTTGTTGCAGTCCAGGTCCAGCAAAGCTTGATTAAGGGCCCCTCGGCGCATCTTGGAGCACATGGAGCAGGGATTCTTTTCCTTCCGGTAGTCGAAGATGATGGGGCCAATCTCCGTTTTGACGATGGTATAGGGCACATCCAGCTCCCGGCACATTTCTTCAATGCCGGAATAATCCATACCCAGGCCCATATCAATGGTGATGGCCTGGAGGGTGAATTTTTTATTATGGTAGCTCCGCAGAGCCGCCAGGAGCCTTAAAAGCACCAGAGAATCCTTGCCGCCGGAGATGCCAACGGCAATTTTATCTCCGTCTTCAATCATTTCGTAGTCCTCCACGCAACGGCGAACCAAGCCCATAAGTTTCTGCATTTGGGAAATCTCCTTCGAAATAAGTGAAAATGACATGCGAGCATTTAAGAGTATTCACGAGGAAAACGAAGAATTCAGAAGATTACATATTGTTCCGTAAATTTTCTCTAAAAAGGTGTTGACAATTGGGTTTTTCTGTGATAAACTCAGCAGGTCGTTTGAAGATATTGTACTTCAAACAGCTGGAAATGTCAAAATATTTTACCAAAAAATTGGAGGAACCCATATGTCCACTACCCTCGCCAAGAAGGAGACCGTGGTGCGCAAGTGGTATATCATCGATGCAGCCGGCAAGCCCCTGGGCCGTACCGCTGTGATCGCTGCCAACCTGCTGCGCGGCAAGCACAAGGTCGACTTCACTCCCAACGTTGACTGCGGTGACAACGTGATCATTATCAACACCGACAAGGCTGTTCTGACCGGTAAGAAGGCAGAGCAGAAGATCTACTACCGTGTATCTGGCTGGATTGGCGGCCTGAAGGAGACCAAGGCTCGTACCATGATGGAGAACCGCTCCGACTACGCTATGGAAGTCGCCGTCAAGGGCATGCTGCCCAAGAACACTCTGGGCCGTAACTGCATGACCCGTCTGCACCTGTACAAGGGTGCTGAGCATCCTCATGCTGCCCAGAAGCCCGAAGCCTGGACTCTGGACTAATTGGAGGTAACACAGAATGTACGAGAGCAAGAAGAAGTATTTTTATGGCACCGGCCGTCGTAAGTCCAGCGTCGCCCGCGTTCGCGTTTATGAGAACGGCACCGGTTCCGTCATTATCAATGGCCGCGACATCGATGATTACTTCGGTCTGGAGACCCTGAAGCTGGTTGTCCGTCAGCCCCTGGTCACCACCGACCTGCTGGGTAAGGTGGACGTGGTTGTGTCCGTCTGCGGCGGTGGCGTTTCCGGCCAGGCTGGTGCTATCCGTCACGGCATTTCCCGGGCCCTGCTGACCGTCAACCCTGAGTACCGCGCTTCTCTGAAGGCCGCTGGCTTCCTGACCCGTGACCCCAGAATGAAGGAAAGAAAGAAGTACGGCCTCAAAGCCGCTCGTCGCGCTCCTCAGTTCAGCAAGCGCTAAATTTCGGCTTATTTCCAATATTTGTTGCTTACAAAGCTCGGAAAACACTTGTTTTCCGGGCTTTTCCTATATATCTCGCTTTGATGCACTTTGGCGTTTTTTGACTGGATTTGACCCTGTTTTGACAACTTTTTTGTGTTAATAAGTGGACAATTTCTCGTTTGGACACCCAAATGTGTTAATGGATAGGACAATTTCAGAGCCTCAGGTTTTTTCAAAAACAAAAATTTTTTGAAAAAACTGCCCGCTGTAACATTTCGCGGACATTTGCCTGTTATACTATCTGCAAAAAGCAAAGGAAGTGAGGATATGAAGCAGATTTTAATTGTCGAGGACGACAGTTTTTTGAATAAGATGTTAGCCTATAATCTGACCGCAGACGGCTACGGCGTGACTTCTGCCCTAAATGCAAGAACCGCAGCCGACGCCATCCGCCAGCGGGAATTTGATTTAGTGCTGCTGGACATCAACCTGCCGGACGGGAACGGTTTTGAGCTGTGCAAGCTGATAAAGCCCCAGCACCCGGACACCATCGTGATTTTCCTGACCGCCAACGATCAGGAGAGCGACCAGATACGGGGCTATGAGGTGGGCGCGGTGGACTACATCACAAAGCCCTTTGTGATTGGGGCCTTGCAGCGGAAAATCAAAGCCATGTTCGCCATGCTGGAACACCACAAACCGGCCAAGGACATTTACGACGACGGGCGGCTGTTTCTGGACTTCTCGGAGCAGATGGCTTCCTTAAACGGCAAGCCTCTGACCCTATCCCCGATGGAGTATAAAATGCTGAACCTGTTTCGCAAAAATCCCCGGCAAGTGCTGACCCGTGGGCAGCTTTTGGAAAAGCTGTGGGATATAGACGAGAAGTTTGTGGACGAACACACCCTGACAACATCCATCAGCCGGATTCGCAGCAAGATCGAATCTGACGGCGGCGCACCCTATATCAAGACCGTTTACGGCATGGGCTATCAATGGACGGGAGGCGAGGCAAAATGAAGTTTCAGAACCTCTCGGTAAAGCGGCTGTTTGGCCGGGTGGCAATAGGGCTTGCCCTCTCCATGTCCGGGATCACCATAGCCCTTTTTCTTGTGACAAAACAGACGGCGGTATTGCTGACGGGCGGGGCGCTGCTGCTGTGCGCTCTTGTGGGGATTTTTGTACTGACGCAGGCGTTTGGAAAGCGGCTGTCGCAGTTTACCGCTGACCTGTGCCAGACTTTAGACCACATGATCGCCGGGAATGAAGCGCCCCAGCGCCGGTCGGACAGCGAAACCCAGCTTGCCAGAATCGGACACCGGCTGGCAAGGCTTTACCAGATCATGCAGGAGAACCGCCGCCGGGTGGACGAGGAACGGCAGGAGTTACAGACCCTTGTATCGGATATTTCCCATCAGGTGAAAACGCCGGTAAGCAATCTGAAAATGGCGACGGACACGCTGCTGGAAAAGCCTATGACCGAGGCGGAGCGCACCGACTTTATCCGGGGAATCCGCAGCCAGACGGATAAGCTGGACTTTCTCTTTCAAGCCCTTGTGAAAACCTCCCGTCTGGAAACAGGTGTCATCCAGTTGGATAAGAAACCGGGCCGCCTCTTTGATACCGTGGCCCAGGCCATGAGTGGGATTGTGTATGCAGCGGAGAAAAAACAAATTGCCGTGTCCGTGGACTGCCCGGAGGATTTGACCGTTTCCCATGACAGCAAGTGGACATCGGAAGCCCTCTTTAACCTGCTGGACAATGCGGTGAAGTACACCCCGGCAGGCGGGAAAATCGCTGTGTCTGTGGTGCTGTGGGAAATGTATGTGGAAATCAAAGTGACCGACACTGGCAAGGGCATTTCCGAGAGCAACCAGGCCGCCATCTTCCGGCGCTTCTATCGTGAGGAAGAAGTACACGAACAGCAGGGCGTGGGCATTGGCCTGTATCTTGCCCGCGAGATCGTAACGCGGCAGGGCGGCTATATCAAAGTGGTTTCGGAGCCGGGCAAGGGTTCGGAATTTTCCATTATGCTGCCTACGAAATAGAACGCAGCGGACGGCCATTTCCGGCTGCCCGCCGTAATTTTTTTGAAATGTCCGAGCGTTGTAACATTTCACCCTGATTTTCAATGAAATTTTTTGGCCGCTGTAACATTTCGCGGACATTTGGGTTTTACAATACCCTTATCAACAGGCAGGAAGCCTTGAAAGGAGTTTTGAATATGAGCGTTTTACAGACTATTGACCTGAAAAAGTATTACGGCACAGAGCCGAATATCACCCGCGCCCTTGACGGCGTAAACTTCGACCTGGAGGACGGCGAATTTGTGGCTGTTGTGGGAACATCTGGCAGCGGCAAATCTACCTTACTTCACATGATGGGCGGGCTGGACACACCTACTTCCGGCAATGTGATTGTCCGGGGCAAAGAACTGTCGAAAATGAACGATGAACAGCTTACCATCTTCCGCCGCCGCAACATCGGATTTATCTTCCAGAACTATAACCTTGTTCCCATCCTGAATGTGTATGAGAACATCGTCCTGCCGGTGGAGTTAGACGGGGACACGGTGGATCAGAAGTTTTTGGACGAGATCGTTCACCTGCTGGGGCTGGAAGATAAACTGAAAAATATGCCTAACAATCTTTCCGGCGGCCAGCAGCAGCGTGTGGCGATTGCCCGCGCCCTGATTACCAAACCGGCTATCGTGCTGGCCGACGAGCCGACCGGCAACCTTGACAGCAAGACCAGCGCCGAGGTGCTGGGGCTAATCAAGCGCACCAGCGCGGAGTTCAGACAGACCGTAGTGATGATTACCCACAACAACGACATTGCCCGCCTTGCAGATCGGATTGTCCGCATTGAGGACGGCAAGATTGTGGAGTAAGGAGGTGGCAGACTATGACATGGCCTTTTGAGAATGATACAAGTGCCATTGTAAAAAAATTGGCAGGTAGGAGTATGCAAGCGGATAAGAGAAACAAGGCATTTCTGCTTTTGACAATCGCCATCTCTGTCTGTATGGTTTTTTCGATTCTTCTAATATCAACAGGTACACAAGAGAAATCCAAGAACACACAGAGGAATAAAGCGCAGATTGGCATTTTGGGAGTTACGGACGAACAAACGGCTCAACTGCGTCAAAACGAAAATATTATGTGGGTTGGCGAATATTCCGCTCTAGGTGTATTTTATGTTGAAAATAAAACAATCACTGTTGCTTATGGAAATGAAGATTATTTTTTACATCAGGAAGAAAAAACTTTTCAGGGAAGTGTGCCGCAGAAAGCGGATGAGATTATGCTCCCCCAGAACTACCTTGATTTTTTAGGAAAATCCTATCAGGTTGGCGATTCAATTTCTATTGACCTGACTGGAACAGGACAGGAAGCAGAATATACACTTTCAGGTGTTTTGAATAATACGAAAGAAAGCAACGGATATTTTATTTATGTTAGTAAAGAGCTTGCCCGAGATTTGGCAAAAGATTCTTTTCAGGTTACAGCATATACGCGGTTGAATACAGACGCTATAAGCTCCACGGCTATTCTTGATTTTGCCGGTAAAGCAATACAAAATACAGGCATTGTCGAGGAACAGGTAATGCTTACAGATTATTCTGCTGTTATGTCGGGTGTGATAACATCAGGTATTCCGATTCCAGTACCACTACTGGCGGCGTTGACGGCTATTTTGGCGGCAACGATTGTCTATGGTGTTTTTTACACAAAGATTGTAAAAAATGTTCAGATGTTTGGGCAACTGCGGACAGTTGGCATGACAAAAAGACAGATTAAACGGATGGCAAGTAAAGAGGGACGTTTATATGCCTTAGCTGGCATTCCTTTGGGGCTTGTCATTGGTGTACTGATTGGATTTATTGGCTGTCCTGATGGATTCCGGCTAAAAACAACAGTTTTTTATGCTGTATTGATTGCCGCAGTAGCCTTTGTAATAGTGAATATTGCCATTTTTAAGCCTGTCCGAGTAGCAATGAATACTTCCCCGGTAGAGGGTGCTAAATACCTTGCGTATGCTGGAAAGGCAAAAAGCAGCTCAAAACTGCATCGGAAACTTACGCCGTTTAATCTGGCGAAAATAAATATACAAAGAAACAAACAAAAGGCAGTCCTAACGCTTTTAATGCTTGGAGTAAGCGGGGCTCTTTTATTGGTTACTTCTACGGTTGCTGGTTCTATTGATCCGGCAAAACAGGCAAGTTTCAAATATTATCCTGCCGGTAACATTCTTATACAAATAAGAAATACAGTGGGTAGCTCTTTCGATAACGAAGCGGAGCCATACGGAAGCGCAAAATTGCAACTGGAAGAAAATCCACTTGAAGATCAGGCATTGATGCAGGAATTAGAAAAGGTAGATGGGATAGAAAAAATTACCGCATTTGACAGCGTTTATATGACAGCTACTTTTTCGGGCGGAAGTGGTTCTATCACGAGCATCTCAAGTTTCTTTCCAACCTTAAATCGGGAACAGACAGAAGAAAAGCAGGCGGTGTTATCCTCCGGAACAGCAGATTACGACGATATGGTTGAGAAAAATGGAATATTGGTTGCAGAAGATATAGCACAAGTTGGCGATACTTTGAAGATTGAGGGCAGAGCTTTTGATGGTAGAACCTTTGATGTGGAAGCCGTTGTTGTAGGCACATACAATAGGTCTGATTTAATGGAGGATAGCCCGGTTGTTCCCGGAAGTCCCTACTTCATTATGGCTTATGACACAGCAAAGAAACTGACAGGGATAACGGAACAGACGGGGATTCTGGCAGTTAAAAATTCAGAGGGACGTTTTGATGAAGTTTTGGCCGCAGTTCAGAAGATTGCGGATAAAAATGGAAAAATAGAAGTAAATACGATTGAACAAACGATTAAAAATATTCAGTATCGATACAGTGCATCTATACATGCTCTGTATATGACTTCTGCTATTCTGTTCGTCTTTGGAAGTATCAGCCTTATGAATATGCTTATGGTTGATTTTCAGAATAGAAAGCGTGAATTTGGTTTGCTTGAAGCTGTTGGAACAACACGGCAACAGTTGAAAGCAATGCTAGATAGGGAGATGGGAATTTACCTCGGAGGTTCATTGGTAATAGCTCTTGTATTTGGAAGCATTTTAAGTGTAATTGTTTGTAGACGATTGGATGCGGTGAACCACTGCATTACATTGGTATTGCCGTGGCTGTTTCTATTGGCGTTAGTCGTTGTTTTAGCAGTTATATATTTGATGTTCACTGCATACGCAAAATCCGAGTTGAAGAAAACAAGCATCTTGTCTGCCATAAGGGAGGAATGATCTTTTGTATAGACATCACTTAAAAGATAGTTAATTTCAAAACTCTAAATGAGCTTTACTAAAACATGCAATATCCCACTACATTTTTGCGAGCATATAAGTGAAGGGCCTTTCATGACTGAACGAAGGAGGTGTTTGTATGGACGATAAAAACAATTGTATACCTGTTTTAGCATTGCTTACAATGTCCTGGCAAATAATGAAGATGCCGAGGAAAGTGTCAGTGATACATATATGGCAGCGTGGAACAAGCTCCCGCCCCATCGAATGAATTGATTATCTGCCGGGCACGGCAAAAGTTTCCGGGCTTTTTGGTCTGGAAAAATGGACTTCCTGACAGGCAAACACCCTCAGAGAACAGGTCTCTGAGGGCGTTTCTTTATAGCTTTTCATAGGAGAAGTTCTCAAACTTTATCTTATCGCCTATGTCCACGTCTCCGATGATGGCCAGGGCCACATGGGATTCTGTGCCCGTGGTATCGTAGCGAACGACAGCGTAATCGCCATCTATTTCAATGACCGTACCAATCATAAAAAGCTCCTCTTTTTTTAAAATCCTCCCCCTGAACGTTCAGGGGGAGGATCATTTACTTAGTCAGGAAGAGGAGTACGAGGGAATCAGCCCTTGTACATCTCAACCAGCTTCAGCAGATGCTCGTAGCGCTCCTTGGCGGCAGCCTCGTTCTTGGGGAACAGCTCAGCAGCGCGCTCGGGGAACTCACGGGTCAGACGGCTGTAACGGGCCTCGTTCATCAGGAACTCCTGATAGCCGCCCTTAGGAGCCTTGGAGTCCAGAGTGAACTTACCGG
>OIZT01001122.1_pt1 | contig 13145 bp, 10 predicted proteins | sample 1588611 | NCBI WGS metagenome assembly OIZT01 (sample SAMN03283278) | human gut metagenome | biome: human-associated habitat; material: feces | host: Homo sapiens | place: Peru | collected 2012
GAGGATGACCGCCACGAACACGAACAGCGCACTGAAGAGGTTGGCGAAGTAGGGCACGAAGTTGGCGTAGTAATCGAAGATGATTGCGCGCGCCGGTGCATGGTGCTCTGAGAATTTTGCCAGGTTCTCGTTAAAGTCGAAGACGATAGCGATGGAGATGATCAGGGCGATGGAGAAGAAATAGTAGCCCAGAAACTTCTTGATAATGTACCAGTCGAGCTTCTTGATGTACCTGAACGGGTTGAGAAACCGGAATATGCGCAGGAACCGGAGCTTGTGAGCCAGCCAGCGCACAGCCCTGATGAGCCACCCGAACTTGCGGGAAGCCCATCGGCCGGTGCGGTAGAGCCGGCGGTGTTTTCTTATTTTCTTAAAATCTTTCATGATGCTTGCTTACTTAAATTCTTCGGCCAAGCTGGTCGATGATGAAGCGGCGGATCTTCTCGTAGTCATGCGAGACGATGCAGACCCTCTTGCGCTTGTTCAGGCTGGCCGTGAAATAGTCCACGACAAGGCCGTTGATCCATGTGCCGATGAGGCCGATGATCACCATCCTGAACGGATTGATGGCGAAAGCTGTGCAGCAGATGATAGCGCCCGCCACGGACACGGACGCCCCGATGTCGAAGTGAAGGTACTTGTTGACAATCTTTGCGAGTATGTCAAGGCCGCCGGTTGACGCGTTGATGTTGAACAGAATGGCCTGCGACACGCTGAGCAGGAGCACAAAACAGCAAAGGTCGAACCAGATGTCGCCCATCACGGATGTCGTACCTGGTTCCATCAGGCTCTGGTAAGGCATCACCCAAGCCCAGAAATCCATGAGCGGACCGAGGATCATTGCCGTATAGACGGTCTTGGCGCCGAATTCCTCCCCGATCAGAAGCCAGGCGAGGACCAGCAGGATGGCGTTGATGATGACCACGAACAGGGAGACTTTGATCTGGATTCCGAAGAAAGCCTCACATATTCCCGAAAGAACGATCGAGAGACCGGAGATGGTGCCGATGATGAGTTTGCTCGGCACAAGGAAATAATAGACGGCCGCTGCGGCGACAAGCATGCCCAACGTCATGATCACGACTTCTTTCCAGAATTTGCCGGTCGCGACCAGTCCGGCTACTTTTTGAATCTTATCGTTCATTTTAGTGTTATACCAAAAAAACAAAAACCGGGCGCAAAGTTATGATTATTTTCCCAATGCTTTCCTACATTTCCAAGTTTTCTCACATTTTCAAGACGTTTTCCGAAGTGACTGCCGATTCCGAAATGACACTGAAAAAGAAAAATGCTATCTTTGCGACCGATTTTTTGAAGAAGGAATATGGTTAAGGCACAGGAAAGCAAGGCTAAAGGTTTCTTTTTCGGGATCTTGGCCGCGGTCAGTTATGGTGTGAATCCTTTGGGGGCGAAGTACCTTTACGAGGAGGGGTTCAATGTGGAGTCGGTGCTGTTCTACAGGTACGGGTTGGCGGCGCTTATCATCGGGGTGATCATGGTTGGGAAGATCATCACCGGAAGGAAGGTCGCTTCGACACTTCGGCAAGCTCAGTGCACCGCAAGCTCAGCGACCGGAACACCATCGGCCACAGAGCCACAATCTTCGGTCACCGAGCCTGTCGAAGCGACCGGATATGAATCCTTCAAGGTCAGCCGTGGCGAACTCTCGACGCTGATCGCACTCGGACTGCTGTTCGTGGTCTCATCATTGACATTATACTGCAGCTTCCTCTACATGGACAGCGGAGTAGCCTGCTCACTGCTATTCGTTTACCCGGTAATGACCGCCGTCCTGATGGCCATGCTCTACGGCGAAAAAATCACGAAAACCACCGCGGCCGCCATCGCCCTGTCACTGGTCGGAGTGCTGCTTCTTTATAAAGGTGACGGAGAGACCGTGCTCAGCACAGTCGGAGTGCTCCTCGTGATGGTCTCCGCCCTCAGCTACGCCCTCTACATCATTGTGGCCAACCGTGCCTCCGCACCGGAATCCGGGCTGGAGGCCAGCCACAACAGGTTCTCCAAATACCTGCCACACAGGGCGACCATCCACAGGCTCGACATGTCCGCCATGAAGCTGAGTTTCTACGTGCTGATCGTCTGCGCCGTGTCGATGGTCCTCTTCTCGCTAACTTCTCCGGAGCGCCACCTCATGCCTCTTGCCACAGGACGTGAGTGGGGATATTCATTGATGCTCGCCATCGTCCCGACAGTCTTCTCGCTCGTCTCGATGGGCATCGCCGTGCGCATCATCGGCTCCACCCCGACCGCCATCATGGGAGCACTTGAGCCTCTGACGGCCGTTGTGATCGGCCTCACAGTCTTCCACGAAGCCCTGACTGTCAACCTCGTCGCCGGCATCCTGCTGATCCTCACGGCGGTGATCACAATCATCCTCAGCAAGGGGAAAGCAACCGCATAGGCGGCGAAATTTGTCATCATGCAGAAAATAAGGGAAATACTCAGGATCGGTCTGCCGATCATGCTCGGACAGGCCTGCGTCATAATTCTGGCGTTCGCCGACAACATCATGATCGGGTGGCACAGCGTGGATGAGCTCGCCGCGTCATCATTCGTCAACAATGTCATGAACCTGTTCATCCTTACCGAGTTGGGATTCGCCGCCGGAATGACTCCGATGATCGGTGCGGACAACGGAACAGGAAACATCAAAGGAATCGGGATAACAGTGAAGAACGGTCTCGTGACCAACGGAATCATTGGAGGAATCAGCCTCATACTCCTCACAATCATCTATTTGTGCCTCGACCATTTCGGCCAGGCTCCGGAACTGACGCCTTACATCAAGCCGTATTTCATCATAGTCGGCATCTCCACTGTCTTCGCCCTCGGATTCAATGTCCTCAAACAGTTCACAGACGGAATCTGCCGCCCGATGATCTCTATGACGCTGCTGATGATCGGCAACATACTCAACATCTTTGGAAACTGGGTGCTGATCTACGGCAGACTCGGATTCCCGGAGATGGGGCTCACGGGGGCCGGCATCAGCACACTCGTCTCCAGAGTGCTGATTCTCATAGTGTTCGCCGTGTACATATTCAAGTCAAAAAAGATGAATGAATATGCCCGCGCGATCAAGGATGCTCTCCTTTCCCGCGACAAGATGAAGGGGGTCTTCAAGATGGGCTACCCGGTCGGCATCCAGATGGCCCTGGAATCCTCCACATTCACATTCGCCGCGGTGATGGCAGGCTGGCTGGGAGTCATCCAACTGGCGGCTCACCAAGTGGTCATCACCATCTCGCAGCTCTTCTTCCTGATGATGCAGGGGCTCTCGTTCGCCGTCTCGATCCTCGTCAGCAACGCCTTCGGCAGAAAGGACTTGAAGTCTGTCCGTGAATATGCCCGCAAAGGATACTTCATGACCCTCGGCATCTCCGCCACGCTGTCGGTGCTGCTTTACTGCTTCCGCTACCAGGCCGCAGGAATATTCAGTGATTCCCCTGAGGTTACAGCCCTTGCAGTGTCGCTTTTCTTCCTGCTCTTCGCCTACCAGTTCGGCGACGGCCTCCAGCTTTGTTTCGCCAATGTGCTGCGAGGCATCCAGGACGTCAAGCCGATCATGTACGCGGCTTTTGTCAGCTACTACCTCATCGCCATCCCTTCCGCCTACCTTCTTGGCTTCAAGGCAGGTCTCGGCATCCACGGAATATGGATGGGCTTCCCTATCGGCCTCACCCTCGCCGGAATCTTCTTCTACGCCCGCTACCGCTCCGACCTGCGGCAATTCGGCAGGATGATGTGACATTTGTGATGATTCACCGTCACGTGTGGTGATTTGAGGGATTAATTTGCTATTTTTGCACGTGAATAACAAACCACACGATATCATGTTCACACTGCCTACCGATCATTCAGAGATGTTCAAGAATCCCAATCCCGAGCAACAGAGGCTGATGGAGCTGATTGACAGCAGGATAGAAGACGGAATGGACAGATCGGACATCGAGGAGTCCTTGATCGGGGATTTGATGGACGAAACATCTTTCCATTTCTGCATGTCCTACGCACTCTGGAAGTTGGGGCAGAAAAGACAATCTGAATCGGAATACGATGAAGATCTGGAGAAAATGCTTGCCCTTGACTCCGTCCCGGAAGACAAAACCGAAAACGAGACGGAATCAGAGTCGGAGCCGGAATCATCGGAGCCGGAATCATCGGAGCCGGAAGATCTCTCGGCCAGAGAGGTTCTGGGCAGACTGAATGAGATGCCGGGCTGGAACAACCTCAAGAGAAGGATGGAGGGTATCATCAGCCTCCATGGTGTCGCGGAAATCCGGGACGCCTTAGGGCTGAAGAAGAATCTGCCCACGATGCACACAATACTCATCGGGAATCCCGGCACCGGGAAATCCTGTTGTGTCAAGTATCTGGCGGAAATCTATCACGCCCTCGGCATGCTGCCCGAGAACAGCATCAGGCTGACCAATCTTGCTAAAGTGTCCAACAGCACCATCACCAGTGAGATACACTACGCCATCGGAGGTGTCCTCGTCTTTGAAAACGCACATGAGCTCTATCACAGCGAGAACAAGCCCATCGACAACGAGCAACAGATCGTACGTAGTCTCATCGACGAGCTGAACGACCCGGCGAAACAATCCAACTGGATGCTCGTGCTGACCGGAGAGCCACAGGGGATGGAGTCCCTGCTCGCCGCTTATCCTGAACTCAGGGAGCATTTCCAGGAACCGGTCTACATGGAGGACTTCAAGCCGGAGGAACTGTACCGGATCGTGGACAGATGCTGCGAGGAAAGGGATGTGCATCTTGCCCCGCAGGCAAAGAAGAAACTTGAGATGTTCCTCCTTCACAAGTACAACCAGCGAGGACCGAACTTTGAGAACGCCAGGTTTGTGCAGCGTCTTTTTGACGAGAGGATCATCCCGGCCATGTACAAGAGGATAGCGGACAGCGAGGATCCCGAGATCGCCGATGACTTGGGGCTTGTCGTGGCGGAAAGCATCCCTTCGATCAATGGCAGCTCTGGTGACGGAATGGCGGAACTTGATGACCTCATAGGCCTTGCGAGGATAAAGACAAGGGTCAAGGACTACCTCAACGCCGTGAGGCTGGCATCAAGGCGGATGGAACTCGGTCTCCCGACCAGCATGCCGCGTCTGCACATGGCCTTTCTCGGGAATCCCGGAACAGGAAAGACCACAGTCGCGGAGATCATAGGCAAGGTGTTCGCCGAATGGGGGATCCTGTCCGTCGGGCGGGTCATCCGCACGGAGAAAAGCCAGATGGTCGGACAGTATATAGGGGAAACGGAGTACAAGATGAACAATCTTCTGGCCAGGGCACGAGGCAATATCCTTTTCATCGATGAGGCCTACCAACTGGCCGAAGGCGGCGAAAGGGATTTCGGGCGGATAGTGATGAACTCGCTGCTTACGGAACTCGGCAAAAACAACCTTGACATGGTCGTGATCCTTGCCGGCTACACGGCTCCGATGAAAAAGCTGTTGGAAAGCAATGAAGGAATAGAAAGCCGTTTCCCGAATGTCTTCAATTTCGAGGACTACACGACCGACGAGCTCCTTGAGATAGGCAAGTTGATGATCCATAGGCAAGGATTCAACCTGACCGAAGGGGCGGAACTGAATATGCAGGCCATCATCCGGGCCGAATCCGAGAAGCCGTCCCCTCGCTTCGGCAACGGACGTTTCGTGTCCAATCTCCTGCAGAACGAGATACTCGCGACACTTGGGGCAAGGACAGCAAAGATGGACAATCCCACCGCCGAAGATCTCAGCACGATCCTACCCGAGGATGTTGTGGTCAACAAGGCCCAGAAAGATGTTATCTTTGACGATGTGGCGATCGACGAGGCGCTGAAGAGACTTGACAGCCTCGCGGGTTTGCCAAACGTCAAGCATGCGATCCATAATTTTGTCCAATCCGCCCGCTACCTCCACTCTATCGGCGAGCCTTACGTCGGCAAAGGGCTTCTGTCCTGGAGATTCATCGGCAAGAGCGGAACCGGCAAGAGCACGGTGGCGGAGATTATGGCGGAGATCCTTAAGGGGATGCGCCTCATCGCGAACAGCCACATAACCGAGATAAAGGGTGAACGAATATTCAATGTCTCAGAGTCAGACTGTGACGCCGTGCTTCAGGAGGCGGTGAAGAAGTCTTGCAACGGATTGATATTCATTGACGTGGATGATTCCAAATTTGACGGCACAAGAAGCTACTACGGTCGCAGCGTCGAGCAGATCCGATTGAAAGTCAAGGAATTGACCATCGAGAGCGGAGGCGAATGCGCCTTGATCCTCGCCGAGCTGGACGCTCCTAACAAAAACGTGGCCGAGCAGCTCTCTGACGGCGGAGTCTATGAGTTCGACCACACTCTGGTCTTCAAAGACTTCACCCCTGACGAGCTCTTCCAGATTCTCTGCGGATGTCTCGAAAAGTTCCTGGTCAGCTTCAGTCCGGCCGCCGAAAGGCACATCAAAGGCTTCCTGAAATCCCTGAACTCATCGATCGGAGCGTCGGCCAGAACCATGAAACTCATGTCACGCACAATCTACCAGCAGGTAATCCTCCGCGAATCCGGCCTCGCCCGGCCACCGAAGTCCCATCAGGTACAGCTGGCCGACATCGAGACCTTCAAATGGGACTCCAAGAAAGGGAAGATCGGTTTCTGAATACGAATGGCCATGTCTAACATAAGAGTAAACACAACCGAGCTTCTGCAGCTCCTTGACCTGATACCTGCCAGCCACAACATCATGCTGGTCGGACGCCACGGGATCGGGAAGTCAGAGATTCTCACTGAATATTTCAACTCTCGCGGCATGCCCGTTGTCCCTCTGTTCCTCGGCCAGATGGCTGATCCCGGAGACCTCATAGGCATCCCGGCGAGAAACGAGAAGACCGGCAAGACCGACTTCATGCCCCCTTACTGGTTCCCGTTGGACGGCAAGCCGATCGTCCTTTTTCTGGACGAGCTGAACAGGGCACGTCCGGAGATTCTCCAGACCATCATGGACCTGGCCCTCAACAGGACACTGGCCGGACGCCGGCTGCCGGAAGGGAGCCGGATCATCAGCGCGGTCAACGAGGGCGACCGGTACCAGCTCACGGACCTGGACCCGGCCCTGGTCAGCCGTTTCGACATTGTGAATTTCCAGCCTACAGTCCAGGAATGGCTTCTGTGGGCGGGACGCAACGGAGTGGACAGACGGGTCATGGATTTCATCGAGGATAACCCTGTCTGGCTGGACAGGAACCCGGACATGAAAGAGAACGAGGACACCGGGCTGGACAAGACCCCGGACCGCAGGGCATGGAAACGAGTGTCAGACATCATCTCAGGAGTCGAGACGATGACTCCTGTCCATCAAAAAGCCATCGCGGCGATTGTCGGGGCAAAGGCCACCGTCGCGTTCCGAAGCAGCGTGACAATGAACAGGCTGGCCAGCGGAAAGGATGTGCTGTACAGTTTCCATTCCGTCAGGGACAGGATCGACGGCTACTCGCTGCACGAGTTGTCAACAGTGAACGACAGCATATTCAGATGCCTTGAGGTCGAGAAAGTCACGGAGACCGACATGGAGAATGTCAAACAAAACCTCGTGGACTATTTTGAATGCCTTACTGGCTCCCACAAGGAAGCCGCCGCGCATTTCGCCAACCTTTATGTCCGCCAGACCTACCCCAAGGCCGTGGCTTTCATGGCCAAGGAATGCCGGACTCTGACAATCACACTGGTCCGTTTCGTCAAAGGCCTCAAGTAGATGGAAGACCGCATTGAGAGGATCATCAAACGCTGGTTCGTCACCGAGCCAGCTCTATTCGCCGTGATCTGCTCGCATGAGATCGCCGGGAACGTCAAGATGCGCTGTCCCGTGCGCAGCGGAGGCGGAAGGATCGAATGTAATCCGGATTTTGTCCGTGAGATGTCCGACGACGCCCTGGAGGAGGCATTGAGGACGGAAGTGCTACGCATCATGCTGAAGCACCCCTACGAGCGGCGTCCGGACGGTTGCCGAGGGGAGGCGATGGTCTTCGGAAGCAACCTTGTGATCAGCGACAACTACACGTTCTCCCGTTTCAACCTGCAGACAGCAGATGGTTCAGGATTCGAGGCCGGACTCTCCTATGAGACATATTCCCGAAAAGTCGAGAAAGCCATGGAAGAAGGCGTCATTCCGTCAGGCGATCCTTCGCTGCGGGATGTGTCGGAACTTTGGGACGACGACCCTCTCCAGATAGCGCTCGTCAACGGAGTCCTTGAAGGAATAAAGGACTGGGGATCGTTGACCGGCGACCTGCTGGAAAGTGTGAGGGCCTCATCCCAGGCATCGATCAACTGGAAAAACGTGCTTGCGGGGTTCAGATCCTCGGTGCTTTCAATGGACAGAAGGCTGACAAGGATGCGCCCGTCACGCAGGACAGGATTCGAGAACATGGGGTCCGTCCGTCGGTTCACAAGCCGTATTCTTGTCGCGCTGGATGTCAGCGGTTCGGTGTCCAGCGAGGCGCTGGGCTATTTTTTGGGCGTTGCCAACAGCGCGTTCAAGTACGGAATCACGGAGATTGACGTCATCCAGTTCGAGATGTATGTCACGGTCAAAGACAGGCTCAGACATGCCCTCAAGGAAACTTTTGCGTTCGGCCGTGGAGGAACGGATTTCCAGATGCCGGTGGACTATGCGGCGAAAGGAGGCTACGACGGTCTGGTCATTGTCACGGACGGAGAGGCTCCCCCACCCGTCATTCCCGACAATTTCAAGGCGGAGATCCTGTGGGTCTGCGAAAGTGCGGAGGCGTACAGGAGAAATTCCGGCTGGATGTCCCGCTCCGGCAGGGTCTGCACGATGAGACTACGATGAGACTATGATGAGACTATGATGAGAGAGCGTCCAGCACGTCGAACAGGCTCAATGTGCTGAATCCCTGTCCTTTGTCATATTCATTATGGATCCGTCCGATGAATGCCGAGCAGGCCCTTTCAAGATCAAAGTTCCGCACCTTGAAGCCGCGCCTTGAACGGCATGTCGGGCACCATGTGTGCAGGACGTACTCGTCAAGGGCTGCGTAATCATATTCATAATCAATGAGAATCGGCCTTTCCTTGCAATGGCAGCCACCAATGGACCCGGATCTGAAAAGATCGGGCGCTTCCTCTATCGCCTTGATTATCACGCCCAAAGGGACTTCCTTGTAGATTTGGCGGTTGAATATTCCCGTGCGGGCGTAGAAAAACCTCGGATTTCCGTAGATCCGCTCCCTTTCAGCCCAGAACGTCGGGAAGTGGAGCCTGTAAACCTCCTTGAGGTTTTCCGCCGACTCCAGCACATCGGTGGCGGCCTTCTGGATCAGGCTCCTCACGATCTCGGCATTGCCTGCGTCAATCTCCCCATCGTCATCCAAATAAATCCGCGAAAGCACCAGAATGGTGTGTGAATATTGATCCGCACGGACTGTCACGTCCCCGCTTTCAAGAGCCTTTCTGGAATTGCGGCACTTGAATATGAATGCGTTGCCGTCGCTCTGCCTCCTCAGTTCCTCCGCCGAAGGATCAATCAGCGGAATGATCCTGCTGTTGGTCAGAGCGGCGGTCATGAAAAGATAGTCCGTGTAGTCATCGCTGTGCGCGATGTCCAGTATCACCTTGTCGATCATCAGACCGAAGAGACGCTAACAGATCGAGTTAAGGCTCGGGACATATTCCCGCTGGATTGTTTCGGCGAACATCGTCGAGATTTCCTTCTCGCCGAATCCAAGATTGGCTCCGAACGAATAGATGAACTCCAGTTCCTTTTCTGCGATGTCCTTGTCAGACAGCACCAAAGACATCACATAGCGCAGCATGGGACCTCTCATGCCCGGATCAATATCCAGAATGGCCGTGATCGCCTTGGAGAACACTTCGCTGACATTCGCCTTCGCGATCTCATCCAGATAGACACGCGGGAAGATCGTCATCGGGGCCAATGTGCTGATGATGTGGTTGACCTCCTCGCTTGTGACCTCGTTGTCCACTCCAGCCACTATCAGTCCGACCGAGGCTATGAAATCGGCCATGTACTCGTCGATCGGTGAGTTCCCGACCTTCATCAGGATCGAGATCAGCGGCTCCATGCCTGCTGAAAGCTCCTCCTCGGACTCCACCCCGGCGAACAGATTCAGAGCCTGCACCCTGATCGGATTGACAGGATGTGACGCTCGGTTGAGTCCCTTGTCCTTAAGGAAATAGTCCAGATGTCTGCTGTTGTCCTCCAGCAAGGCATCCATGCTGACATTCATCTTGGCCAGATCCAGCCCGGACGCCATCTTGAAGAAAGCCGTCACGCATGCGTCCACCTTCCCGACAGCCATGTAGCCATAGCGGTCAGCCACAAGCTCGGCCAGCTGGTCATGAAGCCTGATCTTGTAATGAAGGGTCATAGGTGGCGTTGTGTTGTCCGGCGGGAACACGAACATTATCAGTCTTTTGAGCGCGCTGTCCCGGTTGATGAGGTGTCCCAGCTCATGTCCGATGACAAACCGAAGCTCATCCTCGGTCATAAGGCTGACCAGCGAGGAGTTCAGGTTCACGATGTGCGGCATCCCTTCCTCAGCGGCCGCCACAGAAAACGCGTTGACCGTCGAGTCACCCGTCACATAGAAGTCAACAGCCTCCTCGAAGCCAAGTCTTTCCTTAACCTCATGGCACAGCGCATAAAGATCCCCCAGCAACGGCTTCGTGATCTTGATGCTGTGTCCCTCCATGTTGCTCCTCCAGTACTCATCCCCGCTGTTCAGCTTGGCCTTCTTGAGCACCGCCTCAACCACTCCCCCCTGCAGCGCGTCATAGATCTGTCCCCCAAGAATCTGCTCCAGTTCTATCGTCGGATTTAGATTTTTCATGTCGAATTCGTTTTTAGTGTTAATTATTGAGTCCACTTGAAAAAGTACCATTCGCCACTTTTTACCCCCGTTGGAAGTACCTGTGTGGCACATATTTTTTCAAAAAAAAAGACTTTTTCAAGTGGACTCATTATTTAAGTGTTAATGTTATTTACTCCCCCCCAATGTCAACCTCACACAAACTTCATAGTATAAACTCCATTATCGTCACTAAAGTCATCAGCGAGAACCCCTCCACCTCAAACAACGAAACATCCTCTTTCAGACCTCTAAAAACAAATATACGAATATTCCTAAAAAACGCAAAAAGATTCCATTACGCATTTAGGGTTATGCAAGGGGGAAAGCTACATGATTTCCGAAGAAGATAAAAAGGATGTTCATAATTTGTTCGACAACATATTCGTTCACGCTTCGCCAGAAGGTTTTTGTGGAGCCTTCCAAATTATAGATGATCAGCAGAGCACAAAGTTCATGCAGAAATCGTCAACTACATTTTTGAAGTCTTACTTGCCAATTTATAGTGAGTGTGTTCTTTTAGATCTCGCTTCGTTTCAATTGATAAATAGAAAACACAAGAATAATCTTCATGAATTGTCCGAGCAATTCCGAGAATTAAAACTAACGCAAATATTACCGATTTCAAGATATTCACACTTGCTTCAATTAAAGCGAATAATCAATGGCGCACTCTCCATTATGCCTAAAATAGAAAGTGTATCGAACTACATTGACAATATTAAAGAAGAGAGAAATCGCAATCAGGAAAGAATGTTGAACTCCTTACTGGGATTCATGGGCGTAGGGCAAGTATTATTTGCAATTTTGGGTTTATACCAATCAGATTGCACCACGTGGAATATCATAGCAATCACGCTATCTGCACTATTCTTTTTAATGTCTGTTATCATCATTATTATACTTACAAAACAATGGATCAAAAAAGAATAGGAAATCATATCCTGCTTCCTGTATTTGCCTTTTTTGCACTTTCATGATTTTTGCATAACTTGCTTCTGTTTTCGAGAAAGAAGGTTTTGGAATCAAGTCAGACAGTGTTGACACTTGCTTGACAACCATAAAGAGTTAGTTAGCAGGAGACTATAATAATGGCATCCAAACAAATTGGGCATAATGAGATCGACATGCTTCATGGACCGTTGTTCATGAAGATTCTTTTGTTCGCGCTGCCGTTGGCTGCGAGCAGTGTGCTGCAGCAGCTGTTCAACTCGGTGGATGTGGCGGTGGTGGGACGGTTCGCAAGCAGCGAAGCGCTGGCGGCGGTGGGGAGCAACGCTCCGGTAATCAATCTGCTGATCAATCTGTTTGTGGGCATATCGATGGGTGCCAACGCAGTCATCTCCAACCATATCGGGCAGAATGACAGGGAAAAGATACGCAGTGCGGTGAGCACCTCAGCGGTCGTGGCGCTGCTCAGCGGCGTTTTCCTGATGGTGTTGGGAACGGCGGTCGCGGGGCCGGTGCACAGGATGATGGGGACACCAGTCGAGGTCACGAGGATGGCGGTGTCATACCTCCGGATCTACTTTCTGGGCATGCCGTTCATCATGATCTTCAATTTCGGGTCTGCGATCCTGCGAAGTCTCGGCGACACCCGGCGGCCTCTTTACATCCTGATATGGGCCGGGATCATAAACACAGTGCTCAACCTGTTGTTTGTCATCGTCTTCCACATGGGAGTGGAAGGTGTGGCGATCGCCACTGGCATCTCCAACCTGTTCAGTGCGGTGATGGTGGTCCAAATTCTGCTACGGGAGCAAGACCCTTACAAGCTGCACCTTGACGACATGCACATCCAGAAGGACGAACTTTCGCACATGCTGGAGATCGGTGTGCCGGCGGGACTGCAAGGAGTGGTGTTCTCCATCTCCAACGTGATCATCCAGGCCAGCATCAACAGCTATGGTTTCAACGCGGTCGCCGGCTCGGCGGCGGCTTTGAACTTCGAGCAGTACTGCTACTATGTCATCGCGGCGTTCAACGCCGGCTGCAAAATCGAAGACTACGGGCGCATCCCGGCGCAGACGATCAGCCAGCCGGAGAGGGCGGCGGCAATGCTTTTGATATTGTATCCGAATTCCTGGGAGATAAGCCCATGGAGGGTAACGCCGCCGATTTTAATCAGGCCGCCGTTTCCAAAGCGCAGGCTGAGCAGCCCGGCAATGCAGCCGCAGGATCCGATGACCGCGAAAATATACGCGATTTTGCTGAGCACCTTTCCGATTCCGGAAAGCTTT